>Ga0070669_100000077_pt1 | contig 95577 bp, 90 predicted proteins | sample KBSS53metaG_FD_64680 | JGI IMG/M metagenome (GOLD analysis project Ga0070669, IMG submission 64680) | Switchgrass rhizosphere microbial communities from Kellogg Biological Station, Michigan, USA - KBS S5-3 metaG | ecosystem: Host-associated > Plants > Roots > Rhizosphere > Soil ...
CCGCATGGCCATGAACGACGAGGAAACCGTCGCGCTGATCGCCGGGGGCCACACCTTTGGCAAGGCGCATGGCGCAGGCGATGCAGCCCTCGTCGGCGCGGCCCCCGAAGGCGCCGACATCCTGGCCCAGGGGCTGGGCTGGATCAGCACGCACGGCAGCGGCGCGGGCGTGGATGCCATCACCAGCGGGTTGGAAGGCGCGTGGACGACCAATCCGATCGCCTGGGACAACGGCTATTTCGATGCACTGCTCGGCTATGAATGGGAATTGACGGTGAGCCCGGCCGGCGCCCATCAATGGAAGCCCAAGGGCGATGCCGGCGCGGGCACCGTGCCCGATGCGCACGATGCCACGCGGCGCCACCAGCCGATGATGTTCACCAGCGACATCGCCTTGATCACCGACCCTGCCTACCTGGCGATCAGCCGCGATTTCCATGCCAACCCGGACAGGTTCGCCCGCGCCTTTGCCGAAGCGTGGTTCAAGCTGACCCACCGCGACATGGGGCCGCAGGTGCGCTATGTGGGCAAGGACGTGCCGGCAGAACCCCGGATCTGGATGGACCCGGTGCCCGCCCTCGATCATCCGCTGGTAACGGCGGGCGACGTGGCCACGCTCAAGGCGCAGGTGCTGGAAAGCGGCCTGTCGATCGCGGACCTGGTCAAGACCGCATGGGCCAGCGCCTCCACCTATCGCCAGTCCGACAAGCGCGGCGGCGCCAATGGTGCGCGAATTGCCCTTGCCCCGCAGAAGGATTGGGCGGTCAACGAGCCCGCCGAACTGGCGCGCGTGCTCGATGTGCTGCGCGGCATCAAGGCACGGTTCGACGACAGCGCACCGGGCGGGCGCAAGGTGAGCCTGGCAGACCTGATCGTACTGGCCGGCAATGCAGGCGTGGAAGCGGCGGCCCGCGCCGCCGGGCACGAGGTGACCGTGCCGTTCAACCCTGGCCGCACCGACGCGACCGACGCGCAGACCGATGCCGCAAGCTTTGCCGTGCTGGAGCCCAAGGTGGATGGCTTCCGCAACTTTGCCAGCGGCACGTCGCGGCGCAGCCCGGAAGAACTGCTGGTGGACCGCGCGCAGCTGCTGGGCCTCAACGCGCCGGAAATGACCGTGCTGGTGGGCGGCTTGCGCGTGCTGGGCGCCAACCATGGCGGCAGCACGCTGGGCCAGTTCACCGACCGGCCCGGCACCTTGAGCAACGACTTCTTCCGCACCCTGCTGGCCGCTGCCACCGGCATGCGCTGGCAGGAAACCGGGGATGGCGTGTTCACGGCCTTCGACCGCAAGACCGGCGAAGCGCGCCTCGGCGCCACGCGCGTGGACCTGATCTTCGGCGCCAACTCCGAATTGCGCGCGCTCGCCGAAGCCTATGCCACCGATGACGCGGAAAAGCCCTTTGTCGACGCGTTCGTGGCGGCCTGGGCCAAAGTGATGGAGGCCGACCGGTTCGACCTCAAAGCCTGACCTGCTGCGCCACAAAGGCACGCGCCCTCCCCTTGGCCCGCGCCTTTGTGGCTTACGGCCCCGCCTTTTTCCGGTATCCCCTTGCCGGAGGAAGGCGGGGTTTTCCTGTTTTCACCCTTACGCCGGAACGCTTGCGCCTGCCCTGCCGATGCTGAAAGCCACGCTGGAAATCGTGCTGTTCCTGCTCTCGGGAATAGCCATGGCCGCTGCCAAAGTGGCCGCGCTGGCGGCGCTGGGCCTGGCGGTGCCTGTGGCAGGCGTGCTGCTGTGGCGTAGGTTGCGGAAGTAGGGGGCGCTGGCGTCTTACCGACGGCCAAGGCTATTCTGCAGTGGTCTACCGTTGCCCCTGTTCATCTTAAACTTCGGCGCTATGCCTGGGCGTAAAAGGGGGACAAAATGAATACATATGATCTCGGTAAGCTTGTTAAGATCGAGCTTCGTGACATTTGGCTCAGTGAGTCTGCCGACTTTACGCCATGGCTGGCGCGTGAAGAAAACTTGCTTACACTTGGCGAAACGCTTGGCTTGGAACTTGAGCTTGAGGCTCAGGAAAAGGCGGTAGGGCCATTCCGCGCCGATATTCTTTGCAAGGATATTGGCAGCAATGCGTGGGTTTTGATCGAAAATCAGCTTGAGCGTACCGACCACGCGCACCTTGGACAATTGCTCACATATGCCTCCGGACTTGAGGCAGTCACCATTGTCTGGATTGCCGCCCGATTTACGGAAGAGCACCGGTCCACGCTCGATTGGTTAAATCGCATTACCGATGAGACCTTCAGATTCTTTGGAGTCGAAGTGGAACTTTGGCGGATCGGCAGCTCTCCTGCAGCACCACGCTTCAACATCGTATCTAAGCCTAATAATTGGTCCAAGATGGTTACCCAAGCAGCTCGCTCTATTGACGAACAAGAACTTAGTGGAACTAGAAGTCTTCAACTTTCCTACTGGGCATCTCTGGGGGCAATGCTTGTAGAACGAGGTGGTCCGCTTGCCCGCGAGCGCAAACCGCAACCACAATCTTGGATGTCATACTCGATTGGCCGAAGCGGATTTGGCGTGAATGCTTCCATGGCTCGGCCAAAACGGCAAATCCGTGCTGAACTATATATGTCCCATCGCGATGCCAGAGCGTGGTTTCACCTCCTTAGGGCGCAGATGCCGGAGATTGAAGCAGAACTTGGCTATGCGCTGTTCTGGGAAGAGCTTCAAGGCAAAGATATGCGTATCTCAGTGGCTCTCAATAATTTGGATCCAGAAGACCAATTGGATTGGCCGCGCCAGCACGAATGGCTCACCGCGCGCCTCAACGAACTGTACCGCGTCTTTGTCCATCGGGTAAAGGCGCTGAACGCAAACGAATGGACACCGGACGAGGCCGAGATTTCTAACCCGTGATGTATCAGCAATCGCTCGCCGTATGTGGCAGGCGGGGCACTCAAGCGCCAGCTAAGCGCATTCGTGCAACCATCGGTTACGCCAAATTCCAGCCGTCCAGCACTTCTGGGGGCAACACGTCATTGAACTGGCCATCAAAAGCAATCTTGCCCTTGAGCGCGCCGAATTGTCGACGGCCGCGTGGTTCAACTGGCACCAAGCGCACGGCGGGCACGTTGCCGCGCATGATGACTACATCAGCACCCGCGAGTGTGTCTGCAATCAGCTGCGACAGCTTGGTCTTGGCTTCGTAAACCGAAAACTGGGCCATGCGCGTCTCCTTGCCTGGCAATATAGCCAAGAGCACCGCATCGTGGAAGGCACCAAGCTAACGGGGTGTAGAGGTCATGCCGGCGCGTAAGCTACGACGCTTTCGAAACGACCTCGGCTGAATGTCGATCCACCCCGGCGCTTACAGTATGCGCGAACTGCCAGAGGACGAAAGAAGCGAACGACGATAGCCAAACGTCATCCCGTTCGGGCTGAGCTTGTCGAAGCCCCTTGTTCGCAAGCGTCGCGCTTGCGCCCTTCGACAGGCTCAGGGCGAACGGATTTGTCGCGGAGGAATTGCGCAGACGCCAATCGGGAAGGCTAAGTCATCGACACAAAGCGGCCGTACCCCGCGTCAAACCTCGCTCCCCTCACCCCGCCAGCAATTCCGCAATCCGCGCCGCCGAATGCCCATCGCCAAACGGATTGTGCGCGCGCGCCATCGCGGCGTAGGCCGAAGCGTCATCCAGCAGCACGGTCGCCTCTGCCACGATGCGCGCGGCGTCGGTGCCGACCAGCTTGGCCGTGCCGGCTTCCACGCCTTCGGGGCGTTCCGTGGTTTCGCGCATGACGAGCACCGGCTTGCCCAGCGCGGGGGCTTCTTCCTGCACGCCGCCGCTGTCGGTCAGCATGATTTCGCTGATGGCAAGGAGGCGGGCGAAGTGGGGGTAGTCGAGCGGTTCGATCAGCGCGACGTTGGGCAGGCCGGCGAGCGCCGCGTCCATCACGGCGTGGACGTTGGGATTGGGGTGGACGGGGAAGATCAGCGCCACATCGGGCCGCGCAGCCAGGGTGCGGATCGCCTGGGCAATCGCTTCCAGCCCGCCGCCGAAGTTTTCGCGGCGGTGGCTGGTCACACCGATCAGGCGCTTGCCGGCAAAGCGCGTTTCGAGTTCGGCCAGGCCACTGGCCAGCGCGGGCTGCGCCGCGATCTTGTCGGTCACCCAGTGCAGCGCGTCGATCACGGTGTTGCCAGTGACGTGGATCGCGGCCGGGTTCACGTTTTCGGCGCGCAGGGCGGCAGCGGCGGTTTCCGTTGGCGCAAAGTGCAGCGCGGCGATCGTGCCGATGATCTTGCGGTTCACTTCCTCGGGCCAAGGGTGATAGATATTGTGGCTGCGCAGCCCGGCTTCCACATGGGCAACCGCGATCTTGCGGTAATAGGCGGCCAGCGCGCCGGCCATGGCCGTGGCGGTATCGCCCTGGACGACCACCCAATCGGGCTTTTCCGCGTCCATCACCTTGCCGATCTCGGTGAGCAATGCAGCCGTGAGCCCATCGAGCGTCTGGTTGGGGCGCATCAGGTCGAGATCGTGATCGGGCGCGATGCCGGCGATGGCCAGCACCTGGTCGAGCATCCCGCGATGCTGCGCCGTCACGCAGGTGACCACGCGAAAGCGCCCGTCTGCACGCAAGGCGTGGACGACGGGAAACATCTTGATGGCTTCGGGCCGGGTGCCGAAGACGAGGAGGATGGTTTTGGGCGCAGGCTGGGTCATGGCCTGTGCCTTATAGGGCGAATGTTAAGCGTCGGATAAGGGGGTACGCTTAGGGGAAATATCGGTTTTGGCGGTTTGCCGTGGATGCGGCTTTCACGCCTTGAGCAAGTCGGGCAGCTTGCCGCTCATGCCGCGCGCCTCGTCCATGAACCAGCGCTTGAGCGTGGGAAGGCGCTGAACCCCGGCCATGCCGAAGCGGCGGACCATGCTGGGCAGCCGGCCGGGCAGGCCGAACAGGCGGGTAAGCACGTCGGTGGCGGCAGCCACCATGAAGGTATCGGCCGCGCGCCAGCGTTCGTAGCGCGCGAGCAATTGCGCATCGCCCGGCTCCAGCCCAAGCCTTGCGCCTTCTGCCAGAACTTCGACCAGCGCGGCCACATCGCGCAGGCCCACGTTCAGCCCCTGCCCCGCGATGGGGTGCATGCCATGGGCCGCATCGCCCACCAGCGCCAGCCGGTGATCGACGACCTTGGCGGTGTGGTGGAAATTGAGCGGATAGGACGAACGCGGACCGTTGAGCGCGATCTTGCCGAAAATGCCGCCCATGCGCTTTTCCACCTCGGCCAGGAACGCGCGTTCACCCAAGGCCAGAACGCCGGCGGCATCCTTTTCCGCCACGGTCCACACCAGCGCGCTGCGGTGCCTGCCGTCTTCCTCGTCCAGCAAGGGCAGCAGGGCAAAGGGGCCGGCGGGGTAGAAGATTTCCCAGGCGGTGTTCTCGTGGGGCCGCTCGTGCGTCAATCCCGCGATCATGGCGCGGTGGCCATAGTCCCAGCGGGCGGGTGTGAAACCGGCTTCGTCGCGCGTCGGGCTGCGGCGCCCTTCGGCGGCAACGAGCAGGCTGCCCTTGAGCAGCCGGCCATCGGACAGCGTGACGGCCACGCCATGATCGCCGCGTTCGCGCGTGGCAACGCGGGCATTGGGCAGGAACGTGATCAGGCTTTCGCGCGCGGCCACATCATACATCGCCGTGCGCAGATCACGGTTGGCATACATGCGGCCGAGCGAGCCCTCATCGGCGCTGGGGCGGAAATCGATGCGGCCGGGCTTCATGCTGTCGGTCACAGCAATGGCATCGATCGGGCACCCCTTGGGTGCCAGCGCCTCTGCCATGCCGAGGTTGGTGTAGAGGTTCCAACTGGCGGTGGAGATGGCTGAAGCGCGACCATCGAAGCCATCGGCCGTCTGCGCGGCTGGATCGGACGAATCGACCACTACGCTCGACAGGCCCTGCTTGGCGAGGCCAATCGCCAGCGTCATGCCGACAAGCCCGCCGCCCAGGATCACCACATCGCCCGCAAGAGCCTGTTCCCCGGCCTTCTCCATCGCCGCTTCGCCCATCATTTCACTCCACAGGTGCTGCCCGAGCCGGAATCGAGATCGAGGCAGCGACCATCATAGGCGCCCTGGGGCGCCGGCAAATTGATCCATGCCGAAAGGGTGGGGGCAATGTCCACTGTTTCAACGGGCGAAGGCTGTTCAAAGCCCGCCATGCCCTTGCGCCAGAACAGGATCGGCACGCGGCGGTCATAGTCCCAGGGGGAGCCGTGCGTGGCGACATAGCCGGGGCCAGGCGTGGGCAAGGCCATGATCCCGCGATGCAGCAGGACCACGAAATCGCCCGAGCGCGGCGCATAGAACGACGCGCGGGCGCGCTGGATCAGGCTCCAGGCTTCGGGCGAGCCGGCAGGCATCGGCGTGGCGGCAAGCTCTGCCGCGGTGAACACGGCTTCCACCTGGGGATGGGCGAGCAACAAGGCGCGGGCTGCCGCGATCACGCGCGCCTTGTCTGCCGGGGGCAGATCGGCCTTGACCCAGAAATCGCCTGCTGCGCCATCGCCCAGGATCAGGCCCTGTGCCGGCAGGCCCAGCGCCGCCCCCACTTTCACGCTCAAGGCCTTGGGCAACAAGGCAGGCTCGGCACGCGCAGCCTGGGGCAGCGCTTCGCGGTTCAACCGCTCGGGCATGTCGAACCCGCCATGGTCGGCCGAGAGCACCACGCCATAATCGATGTGCCGCGCATCAAGCGCAGCAAAGAACGCGCCCAGCGCCTGGTCCACGGTGGCCAGTTGCAGGCACATTTCCGGTCCCTGCGTACCGGTGCTGTGGCCCACGTAATCGGTGGCCGAAAGGCTGACGGCGAGCATGTCGGGCGCAGATCCCTGCCCCAGCTTCATCGCGTCCACCAGCTTGAGCGCCAGATCGAGCGTGGCCTGGTCGAGGCGCGGCGAGGCGCGGAATGCCGTCGTATCGCCCGCCTTCAACGCGAAATGGCCGGTTCCCACCGTCACGCTGCCAGCCTCGATCGCTCCCTCGCGCGGGGCGCAGAACGCCGGCAGCGGCAGGGCCGGAGCGCCCTTGGCCAAAAGCTTGGACACCGCCGCGTTTTCGGCTGCGGTCGCCGGAATGGCGGCCCGGCCATCGAGCGTGACGAACGCATCGTTCTTCCACCACCAGACCTGGTCGATCACATGGCCGCCCATCATCAGCGCGGCGCGATCCTTGCCTGAAACCGCCACGTTGCGCGCGGCAGGCCACTGCTGCTTCATCCTCTCGCCCAGGGTGGGGACGAGAAGGTGGCCAACGCTTGCCACATAGTCCTTGGGATCGACGGCCGTGCGGGCTTCATCCTCGGCGCAGTAGACCTCTTTCTTCGTCCGAGCCACGGACTGGTCGATCCAGGTATTGGCAATGATCCCGGTATGCGCCGGGCGATTGCCAGTGAGCAGGGTGGAGTGGCCCGGGCAGGTTTCGGTGGCCGCATGGCTTTGATAGCCGGCAGGAAACACCGCTCCCGTGGCCAGCCGCGCCAGGCCGCCGGTGAAATGGCTGCGATACTGGGCAAACAGATCGGCCGAGAACTGGTCCATGGCGAGTGCAACCAGCAGACGCGGCGGGGCAGCGGGGGCCGGCGCCGCAACGGGTGCGGCGGGCGGCGCGGCCAGCGCAGGCGCGGTGGCGAGACCCAGAAGCATGGGAACAAGCGCGGAAATCTTTCGCATGGGATCAACCCTTCAGGTATGCCGCCGCCTTGTCCAGCCCTCTCTTGGGACATTCCCCAAGTGGCGTTCTGGACGGCGCCGGCCAGGTGCCGTACATCGCGCGGGCGACAGGCTAACCCGTCGCGCCCGGAACGGAGAACCTGTGCCCCTGTTGCAGCGGTTGTGGACCAGCCTGACGTGCGCCTTCGCGCGCATATCCTCGCCATTGCGCGCAATTGTTGCAGCCGTGTGGCTTGTCGTGCTTGCCGGCAGCGGAACGGCGCAAGCGCAGCAGGCCCCGCATATCCGCACCACGCTGCTGGCCGAAGGCCCGGCCCGGCCCGGCCAGACCGTGACGATGGCGGTGCTGATGGAACCGGCCGCCGGCTGGCACGGCTATTGGAGCAATCCGGGCGATGCTGGCCTGCCCCTGTCGCTCGACTGGACATTGCCGGCCGGTGCCAAGGCAGGCGACCTGCAGTTTCCCGTGCCACAGACCCTGATCGTGCAGGGCCTGATGAACCATGTCTACGAACAGGCCTATGCCGTGCTGGTGCCGGTGACAGTGCCAGCCAACGCAGCGATGGGCAGCACGCTGGCGGTGAGCGCCAAGGCGCAGTGGCTGGCCTGCACCACCCAGATCTGCGTGCCCGAACGGGCAAACCTCGCCGGAACCATCACCGTGGGCGACGGGCCGAAAGATGCGCGCTTTGCCACCTGGCGCGCGGCGCTCCCCGCGCGGCTCGACCAGCCCGGCCGCTTCGAGGCGACACCGGGCGGGTTGGCGCTGGCCATCCCCTTTCCCGCCATGGCCAAAGTGGGCCAGCCCCATTTCTTCATCGCCGGGCAAGGCCTGATCGACTATGCCGCGCCCCAGGCCTTCCGCCGCCAGGGCGATTGGCTGATCGTGGACCTCGCCCGCGCCAAAGCTGCGCTGGCGGAACATCCGCAGGCGATTTCCGGCGTACTTTCATTGGGCGACGGCGCGGGCGGTCTTGCCATCACGGCGTCTCCCGGCGCGGTGCCCAAGGGTGGAACGCCGCTCGCCGGCACGGGCACTGCGGGCTTGTCCTGGAAGACTTTGGCACTCGCCATGCTTGGCGCGCTGGCAGGTGGCCTGATCCTCAACATCATGCCTTGCGTGTTCCCGATCCTGAGCCTCAAGGCCATGGCCCTGGCGCGCGGCAACAGCCGCCATGCGCGGGCCGAAGGGCTGGCGTATTCGGCCGGCGTGATCCTCGCGTGCCTGGCGCTCGGCGCCGCGCTGCTGGCCTTGCGGGCCGGCGGCGCGCAAGTGGGCTGGGCCTTCCAGTTGCAGAATCCCGGCGTGGTTGCCCTGCTGGTGCTGCTGGCCACGGCGATCACGGCCAATTTTGCGGGGCTTTATGAACTGCCGGGCCTTTCGGTTTCGCGCAGCGGCGCCAGCGCTGGCACGGTGGGCGGCGCTTTCGGCACAGGCCTGCTGGCTGCGTTCGTTGCCACGCCCTGTACCGGGCCGTTCATGGCCGCGGCGATGGGTCTGGCGCTAGTCCTGCCCCCGCTTGCCGGGCTGGCGGTCTTTGCCGCGCTCGGCCTCGGGCTTGCTCTGCCTTTCCTGCTGATCGGCTTCGTGCCGCCGCTGCGCCGGCTGCTGCCAAGGCCGGGCGCATGGATGGACCGTTTTCGCCGGGCAATGGCCGTGCCCATGGGCCTGACCGTGGCGGCGCTGTTGTGGCTCGCCTGGCGTCAGGGCGGCTGGGGCCTGATGGGCGCGGCGCTGGTTCTTGCCGTGCTGCTGCTGGGCGCGCTTGCGCTGGCAGAGCGGCAGCGCCGAAAAGGACACAGCGTCATCGCCTGGCTGGCCCCCTTGTCCTTGGCCCTCGCCGCCACCGCGCTCCTTGCCGCGCCGCGCCTTTCCGCAGCGCCCGCCGCAGCCAGCAACGGCCTGCGCGGCACCCAGCAGTTCAGCCTGGCGGCACTCGATCGGGCGCGCGCCAGCGGCAAGCCGGTCTTCCTTTACTTCACGGCAGACTGGTGCCTTTCGTGCAAAGTCAACGAAAGCGTGGCGATCGACCGCGAAGCCACGGCCAAGGCCTTTGCCAAGGCCGGCGTGCAAGTCATCGTGGGTGATTGGACACGCGCAGACCCTGCCATCACCACGTTCCTGACAGCACAGGGCGCGGCCGGTGTTCCGTTGTACCTGTGGTATGCACCCGGCGCTGCGACCCCGGCCAAGCTGCCACAAGTGCTTGCCCCGGATACCCTGCCCAACCTTGCCGCAAGCACCAAACAACACGGTTGACCGCCCCGCCCACCGCACTGACGTTGTCGTCGAGAGCTTTTCAGAACGCCGCTAGAGGAACAGGTCCTGGTTTTCACCGCCCATCAGGATCGTCGCCAGGTTGCGGGCAAAACCCGCCGGATTGTTGGCCACATGCGCGCGCGCCATGCGCACGTCGTGCCACAGATCGGCAAATGCATTGCCAGTGTAGACCGAACGTCCACCCGCAATATCCATCAGCAGGTCCATCGCCTCGATGCAGCGGTCGGCCACCAGCGCGGCATCGTAGCGATAACGCGCCCGGTCGAGGATGGACGGCTTGCAATCGGCCACCTGCATCTCCTCGAAATTGCGCACCATCACCTTGGCACAAGTTTCGGCCAGTTCCGAAGCGCGCGCGATGCGAGTGAGCACGTCGGCGTCGGTGCTGGCCTTGGTCATGTCGGTGGAACTTAGGCCAACGCGATCGCGGAACAGGGCGATGGCATGGCGCACGGCACCGATCGCGCTGGAATTGACAACGCGGATAAACACTTGCGCCCAGGGCAGGTCGTAATACCCCGGTCCTTGGTGGTGCACGCCGAGGAACCCTTCCATCTGGCGATGGGTGCGATAATCGGGAACGAACACCGGCTCGTCGATGACGACGTCGTTCGATCCGGTGGCCTGCAGGCCCATGGTATGCCAGGTATCCTCGATCCGGTAGTCCGACGCCGGGACAAGGAACGTGCGATAGCCCTCGCCCGCGACAACACCGCCCAGCAGCACCCAGTTGCAATGCAAGCTGCCGCTCGACCAGCCCCACCGCCCTGACAGCATCACGCCGCCTTCGACCGCCTCGGTCTTTGCGCCGACAGGGTTGTACGAGCTGGACACCATGGCGTCAGGACCATCGGCCCAGACCTCATCTTGCGCACGCGGATCGAACAGCGCGATCTGGAAATTGTGGACCGCGACGATGCCCAGTGCCCAGGCCGTGCTCATGTCGGATTCGGCGAGCGCAATCTGGTCCAGGAAGAAGTCCTGCGGGGGTGCCTGCAGGCCGCCATGGCTGGCTGGCGTAAAATGCCGGATGAAGCCATCCTGGATAACCGCCTGGACCACATCCTCACAGATACGGCGATCACGGCGACCATCCTGCGCACGCGCAGCGGCCAGTTCCAGTGTGGCCCCGGAAATCGGCATCTATCTTCTCCCTCAACAGAGCATGCGTACCGGAAATTCACGATTCCTCTGCATTAAGTGTCCCTATAAATTGATACATAATCTTTGCGCAAGCTGAACACAGGTGAATCCACGCATTACCCCAATGGACAGGGGCCACGCGGTCTTGCGCCGCTTGGCTGCAATCTTGGCCATCGGGCCGGCGCGGCGCGGCGCGCGTACGAGACACCGGATACGTCTTCTCATCGGCAAATTTGTCATGTAAGTACACACTTATAACGGATTCACAGGAGAAGGATCGGCAATGGCAATTGACCTCGCGGCCCAGCGCAAGGCATTCACCCCTCTGGAAAATTCACCCGAGCTGGCCCTTGCGCTCGATGATGCCAACGTGCCGACCCTGCTGGCGGCCTATACCTATCTGTCGCACGACGCGGCGTTCCTCGAACAGTTCGCGCCGCATATCCGCCCGGCATTTTCCTATCCGCCAACCGATATCCCGGCCGAACTGGCCGACGAGCTGCGCCTGCGTTTGCGCAAGCTGCTAACGACCGGCGAAGGCGTTGCCGCCGAGGCGCCGTCGGACGCGCTGCTGCAGCAGATCATGTCGGTCACGGTGGGTGAACCGGTCGAGGACGAATTCATCGAATTGGTCAACGACCAGTGCGGGTTTCGCCCCTGGGTTGATCGCAGCGCCATTCCCGATCGCGCGCCGCGCCCGGCCGGGTTCAAGGTGCTGGTGATCGGCGCCGGCATGACCGGCATGGCCGCCGCCACCAAGCTGCGCGAGGCCGGTTACGAGTTTGTCGTGATCGAGAAGAACGCCGATGTCGGCGGGACCTGGTACGAAAACCGCTATCCGGGCGTGGGCGTCGATACGCCGAGCCATTTCTACAGCTTCAGCTGGGAAATCTGGCCCGATTGGCAGCACTACCACCCCAAGGGCGCCGATATGCAGACCTACATGTTGGCCGTGGCCGACAAGTATGACCTGCGCCGCGACATGCGCTTCAACACCAAGGTCGAAACCCTGGTCTGGGACGATGCTTCGGCCATGTGGACGGTCACGGTGCGCCTGGCCGACGGCACGACCGAAGATATCGTCGTCAACGCCGTGATCAACGGTCATGGCCCGGTCAACCGCTACAAGTTCCCCGACATTGCCGGGCTCGACAGCTTCAACGGCCCGGTGGTCCACACCGCCGCCTGGCCCCAGGACATGGACCTGGCCGGCAAGCGCGTTGCCGTGATCGGCACCGGCGCCAGCTCTGCGCAGCTCGTGGGCGCGATCGCGCCCGAAGTGGCGGCCCTGACCGTCTATCAGCGCACCAAGCACTGGGTGCTGCAGAATCCCGAAATCGCGCATGAAGTGAACGAGGGGATGAAGTTCGCCCTCGCGAACATTCCCACGTTCAAGGAATGGTTCCGCTTTCGCGTCTATTGGGCCGCGGCCGATGGCCTGTTTGCCAATGTGCTCAAGGACCCGGCCTGGGCCGACAACATGCTGGCCGTTTCGCAGGGCAACGAAATGACGCGGCAATATGCGCTGTCGCTGATCAATGCCAAGTTCGCCGACCGGCCCGACCTGATCGAGAAGCTGACCCCGGATTTCCCGATCTTTTCCAAGCGCATCATTCTCGACAATGGCTGGCTCGACGCGCTCGCCCGGCCCAACGTGCACCTTGAGGACAAGGGTATTGCCCGCGTCCTGCCCAATGGGATCGAGGCCAAGGACGGTTCGGTGTTCGAGTGCGACGTGATCGTTTGTGCGACCGGCTTCAATGTTGCGCAGATGGTGGGCAACCTGACGATCAAGGGCAAGGATGGCCGCGATCTGGGCCAGGAATGGGGCGAGGAAGATCCACGCAGCTATCTTGGCATGTGCGTCCCCGGCTTCCCCAACTACTTCCACACCGTGGGCCCGAACAGCGCACCCAACCATGCCGCTGGCCAGAACCTGATTTCCGAAGCGCAGGTCAACTGGATCGTCGAAGCGCTCGACCGTGTCACCGAAAGCGGCGCCCGCGCCTTTGAAGTGACCCAGGAAGCGTTCGAGGAATGGAACCAGAAGGTCGACGCCCGGATGCCGGAGATGATCTGGACGCACCCGCGCGCCAATTCGTACTACAACAACTCCAAGGGCCGCGTTTTCCTGTCGTGGCCCTGGCGCCTGGTCGATTTCTTCAACGCCACGCGGCGCCCGGAAGATGGCACCTACAAGCTGCACGGATAAGCGGAATGGGGCGCGGGACGGATACCGTCCCGCGCCACCACCGCAAGTTGAGATCACGTGATGTGAAGGTCTTCAGGGACCAATCGGCAAGGTCACCGGCGCAAAGGTTGATAGCAGCGCCGCATCGATCACCTGGGCTTGCCCGTTGACGAAGCCTGCCGCCGGGCTTGCCAGCCACAGCGCGAGTTCTGCCACATGCTGCGCGCTGCCCAAACCACGCAAGGGCACGCGATCGAGATCGCCCGGCGCAATGACGGGCACATCGGGAACGCCGATCAGCGGCGTCAGCACGCCGCCCGGACAGATCGCGTTGATGCGCGCGCCGCGTTCGGCAAAGGCGGCAACGCAGGATTTCACCAGCCCGACGATGCCGTGCTTGGCCGCGCTATAGGCCGGATTGGCGGGATGGCCGATCACGCCGGCAGCAGAAGCGGTCACCACCACGGCGCCACCGCTGGCGATGACCGGCTGAACCGCCTTGATCCCGTTGAACGTGCCCTTGAGATTGATCGCGATCAGCCGGTCGAACAGCTCTTCGTCGATCGTGTCGAGGCCGTCAGCCTGCCCGTAATAACCAGCATTGAGGAAGGCGACGTCCAGCCGCCCGCTCGCAGCCATGACCGCGTCCACCATGGCCTGGTTGCTCGACGCCACGGCGATGTCCACCGGGAGGGCCTGCGCGGCGGCGCCAATCTCGGCCGCAACCGCCTTGGCCCCATCAAAGTTGAGATCGGCCACGAAGACGTGCGCGCCTTCCTGGGCAAAGCGGATTGCGGCGGCGCGGCCGATCCCGGATGCGCCGCCGGTTACCAGCGCCACTTTGCCCGCAAAGCGCGTCATGCTCAAACCTCCACCATGTCCCGCAGCACGGGCTTGAGCACTTTGCCGGCCGCATTGCGCGGAAACTCGGTCACGATGACAAAGCGGCGGGGGACTTTGTAGTTGGCCATGTTGGCCCGCGCCCAGGCCAGCAATTCCGCTTCGGTGGTCGATGCGCCGGGGCGCAGGATGACGAAAGCGCCGCCTACCTCACCCATGCGTTCATCAGGAACACCGATCACGGCGGCCTGCGCAACGTGGGGGTTGCCCGACAACAGCTTTTCCACTTCGGCGGGATAGACGTTGAAGCCGCCGGAAATGAACAGGTCCTTCTTCCGATCGGTGATCGCCAGGTATCCGCGCGAATCGATCCGGCCGATATCGCCCGTGCGCAGCCAGCCATCGGCATCGATCGCCTCTGCCGTTGCCTCAGGATCGTCGAGATAGCCGCGCATCACGGCATGGCCGCGCACCCACAGTTCCCCTTCCTGCCCGCATGGCAGGTCATGGCCCTGTTCATCGACACAGCGCACCTCGATGCCCGGCAGGGGATAGCCGCAAGTATGCGCCACCGTCTCGGCATCGTCGCCCTGCCGGGTCATGGCGATGGCGCCGCATTCGGTCATGCCATAGCCGTTGACGATGTTCTGCATGCCCAGCTCGTTGCGCATGCGTTCGACCAGCGCGGGCGGCACCGGTGCCGAACCGGTCACGGCCACGCGCAGCGACGAGAAGTCACGCACAGCCCCGCCGTCCAGTTCCTGCAGCAAGGACTGATAGATCGTCGGCGGGCCGGGGATGAACGAGATGCGGTTGTGTTCGATCTGACGCACGACTTCGGCCACATCGAACATCGCCATCGGAACGATCGTTGCGCCGCGCACCAGGCACGCGACCCATCCGGCCTTGTAGCCAAAGGTATGGAAGAACGGATTGACGATCAGATAGCGATCCCCGGCGCGCAGATCGACGCGCACCGCCCAATCGCCAAAGGTTTGCGGCACCTGCCGGTGCGCCGTCAGCGCGCCCTTGGAGCGGCCGGTCGTGCCCGATGTAAAGATGATGTCGCAAATGTCATCGGGGCCGACATGGGCCATCGCCGCGTCGACCGCAGGATCGTCGCTTCCCGCGCCGCGCGCCACGAACGCGTCGAAATCGCGATCCATGGCAATCACTTCGCGCAGATCGGGGAGGTCTTCCCCGGCGATCAGCGTGGCATAGTCCTGCCCCAGGAACAGGCACGGGGCGAACAGCAGCCGGGCGTGGGAACGACGCAGGATATCACCCGCCTCGCTGCCCTTGAACCGGGTGTTCATCGGCACGATCACCGCGCCAACAGTTTGCGCACCCAGCGCCGCCAGGATCCATTCGCGCGTGTTGGGCCCCCAGATGGCAACCCGGTCACCATGGCGAACGCCAGAGGCCAGCATGGCCGATGCGCTGGCGCGGGCATCTGCCCACAACTGCGCGAACGTCCAGCTTCGGTCTCCAACCAGCAGCGCCGGCACGTCGGGCCAATCCTGCGCCGCGCGCTTGGCCGCTTCGGGGATCGTGGGCGGCCACACGCCCGGCTGCTCGATCATGGCCGGCTGCTCGCTCATGAAAAGTCAGGCCACTTCGAACAGGCCGGCAGCGCCCATGCCGCCGGCAACGCACATCGAGACGACGACGTACTTCACACCGCGCCGCTTGCCCTCGATGAGCGCATGGCCAACCAGACGCGACCCGGTCATGCCGAAGGGGTGGCCGATGGCAATCCCGCCGCCATTGACGTTGAGCTTGTCGGGATCGATCCCCAGCTTCTGCTGGCAATAGACGGCCTGCGAGGCAAAAGCCTCGTTGATTTCGAACAGGCCGACATCTTCCAGCTTCACGCCCGCGCGATCCAGCAGCTTGGGAATGGCGAAGACCGGGCCGATGCCCATTTCATCCGCGCCGCACCCGGCAACCTGGAACCCGCGATAGACGCCGAGCACCGGCAGGCCTTCGCGCTGCGCCGTGGCCAGGTCCATCACCACCTGGGCCGAAGCACCATCGGACAGCTGGCTCGCGTTGCCGGCCGTCACGTGCTTGCCTTCCTGGATGACAAGGCCGTTCTTGAACACCGGCTTGAGCCCGGCCAGCGTCTCGTACGTCGTGCCCGGACGAATGCCTTCGTCCTTGGTCAGCGTTACCTCTTCCTTGCCGGTCTCGTTGCCTTCCTTGTCGAACAGCGCCTTGCTGACCGTGATCGGCACGATTTCATCGTCAAACTTGCCGGCAGCCTGGGCAGCGGCGGCGCGCTGTTGCGACTGGGCGGCGAACATGTCCTGCGCTTCGCGGCTGATGCCATAACGTTCGGCAACGACTTCGGCCGTCTCGATCATCACCATGTAGGCATAGGGATCGTGGGCGATAACCGTCTGCGAACGGTTGCGGAACGCCGGCGCGTGCTTGTTGAGCGTGAGCGAGATGCTTTCCATCCCGCCGGCCACGGCCACGTCGATCTCGTTCGCGATGATGCCGCGTGCCGCAAAGGCAATCGCGTTGAGGCCCGACGAGCACTTGCGATCCATGGTGAACCCGCTGGTCGTGTCGGGCAGGTTCGAGGCATGGACCGTCAATCGGCCAAGGTTGTAGCTCTGCGTGTTCCAGTGGTTGCCCACGCCGAGATAGACGTCGTCCACCCGCGCCGGATCGATGCCGGCACGATCGAGCGCGGCATTGACGACATGGGCCGAAAGGAACGGCGCTTCGGTATCGTTGAAAGCGCCCCGGTAGGCCTTGCCCACGCCGGTGCGTGCGGTTGAAACGATGGCTGCTTCGCGCATGTCAGATCCTTTCAGGAAAAGCCGTGGACATTGGTGGGGCCAAAGTACGCCCGCATTTCAATGACTTTTCCAGCTTCGTTGAATTTGAACGTGTCGATCACGTCGATACGCTTGTCGCCCCCATCCCAGTCCAGATGGACCGAGAACGCAAACGCGGCATAGGGACCGACGAGCCGCACCGGCCCCTGGAGTTCCAGCCGCGCGCCGGTCTGCATCGAGGCGGTGTAGAACGCGAGGATCGCGTCATAGCCCACGTGTGGCGGGCTGCCGATCGGGTCTTCGACCGTGGCATCGGCGGCGAACAGGGCGGCCACGCGTTCCGGGCTGCGCGCTGCAAAGGCAGCAACGTACTCGTGAACCGCAGCTTCCATCTGGGCGATATCGGGCATCCGCACTACTCCGGAAAATACCGGCTGATGGTGTCGAGCACACACGCCGGCTTGGTTTGTCCTTCGATTTCGATCGTCACGCGCACCACCGACTGGATCGCGCCCTTGACCTCCTCGACGCCGACGATTTCGCCGGTCGCCCGAATGCGGCTGCCGACCTTGACCGGGTTGAGGAAGCGCAGGCGATCGGCCCCGACATTCACCGCATGGGCAAAGCCGCGCACTTCGATCAGTTGCGGCAGGAAATAGTTGGCCAGGCTCATCGTCAGGTAGCCGTGGGCGATCGTGCCGCCGAACGGCCCCTCGCTGGCACGGGCGACATCGACGTGGATCCACTGGTGATCGCCGGTCACGTCGGCAAAGCCGTTGACGCGGTCCTGCTCGATCGCCAGCCAGTCGGTTGGCCCGAGCTTGGTGCCTTCGGCACCGATCAGATCGGCGGGACGGGCAAAGACCTGGGTCATGCCATTAGGCCTTCTGGCTCGACACGGGGACGATTTCCCCGGTCATGTACGACGAGAGGTCCGATGCCAGGAACAGCATGACATTGGCCACCTCCCACACTTCGGCGGGGCGGCCATAGGCTTCGGTCTTGACCAGTTCGGCGAGCTTTTCCTCAGTCGTCACCTTGGCCAGGAACGGGTGCATCGCCAGACTGGGCGCAACCGCATTGATGCGCACGCCATGATCGGCCGCTTCAAGCGCGGCGCAGCGGGTGAAGGCCATGACGCCGGCCTTGGCCGCCGCATAGTGCGCCTGCCCGCGCTGCGCCCGCCAGCCGAGCACCGAGGCGTTGTTGACCATCACGCCCGACCGCTTTTCATACATGGCGGGCAGGAACGCGCGGGTCATGCGGAACAGGCTGGTCAGCGTGACATCGAGCACGCGGCTCCACTGGTCGTCGGTCATGTCGACAACGTCGACTTCTCCGCCAAGGCCCGCATTGTTGATCAGCACATCGATCGAACCCAGGCTGGCAAGCGCTGCATCGCGCAAGCCATCCACCGCTTCCTGGCTGGTCACGTCACAGACGCAGGTGGCCGGGCGTTCTACGCCCACTTCGTCGGCAATGCGATCGGCGGCCTCGCCCAGGCGGCGTTCGTGAAAATCGCTGATCAGCAGGCGCGCGCCTTCCTCGGCCGCGCGCTTGGCCACGGCAAAGCCGATCCCGGTGCCAGCAGCAGCCGTCACCACCACGGTCTTGCCTTTGAGCAGTCCAAGCGGTGCCGGATAGGACGGAACAGGAACGGTCACAGGTCACCTCGTGGTTGAATGGGCATCACAGGTCGCCCCGCGGCTCGCGGGGCAAGCCAAGACCGCGCTCGGCGATCAGGTTGCGTTGAATCTGGTTGGTTCCGCCATAGATGGTGTCGGCGCGGGCAAAGAGGAACAGGTTGGGCAGCAGGCCCCACTCGTAACCTTCGCCTTGGGCCACTTCGCCGGCCTGGCCCAGCACGTCCATGGCCAGTTCGCCCAGATCGCGGCGCCAGGTGGCCCACTGGATCTTGTAGGTCAGGGCCGCGCCATCGATGCTGGAATGGTCCATGTTCGACAGCATCCGCAGCGCGCCATAGCGCATCAGGCGCAGCCCGATTTCCGCCTTGGCGATGCGCTGGCGGATCAGCGGATCGCGTGCCGCACCATTGGCTTGCGCGGCGGCAATGATGGCATCGAGTTCATTGCGGAACGCCATCTGCTGGCCCAGCGTGGACACCCCGCGCTCGAACGCGAGCAAGCCCATCGCGATCTTCCAGCCTTCGCCAGGCAGGCCGATCAGGCTGTCGGCCGGGCAGCGCGCGTCGGTGAAGAACGTCTCGTTGAACTCTGCATCGCCATTGATCTGGCGAATGCCGCGCACTTCGATGCCGGGCTGGTCGAGCGGCAACATCAGGAACGTGAGCCCCTTGGGCCCCTTCGATCCTTCTTCGGACCGCGCGACCACGAATATCCAATCGGAGATATGCGCCAGGCTGGTCCAGACCTTCTGGCCATTGACCACCCATTCGCCATCTTCCAGCCGCGCCTTGGTGCGCACCGCGGCAAGGTCGGAACCCGCGTTGGGTTCGGAAAAGCCCTGGCAGAAGATCGTCTTGCCCGCCGCGATATCGGGCAGGAAGCGCTGCTTCTGCTCTTCCGTGCCGAACGCCAGCAGCGTGGGCCCGGCCAGTTCGACGCCGATGTGGTTGATGCGGCCCGGCGCGCCGGCACGCGCATATTCCTCGGCAAAGATGACCTGTTCGGCCAGGGTCGCATCGCGGCCGCCCCAGGCCTTGGGCCAGCCGATGCAAGACCAGCCATGCGCGCCCAGGTACTGTTCCCATTCCTTGCGCCGTTCGACCATGGTGGTCAGCGTGTTGACGCCCTTGATGTCGCGGAACGGGCCATTCATTTGTGCCTGGAGCCATTCTGCGCATTCTGCGCGGAATTGTTCCTCTGCCGGCGAAAATCCCAGCTTCATGCTGCCGCTCCCAACACCATCGTGGCAATCGCTTCGCGATGCCAGGGCCCGTTGCCCAGCAGATTCAGGATCGACCGGGCGCGCTTGAAGAACAGGTGCGCGTCGTGCTCCCAGGTAAAGCCGATGCCACCGTGCAACTGGATCATGTTGCCCGCGCAATTGAAATAGGTGTCGGCGGCAAAGCTCTTGGCCGCGTGCAGCGCCAGCGGCGCTTCGGGCGAGTTCTCGTCCACTGCGCAGGCGGCCCAATAGACGGCAGAGCGGGCTTGCTCGATTTCCACCATCATGTCGGCCAGGCGGTGCTTGTAGGCCTGGAACGAGCCGATGGCGCGGCCGAACTGCACGCGCTCGCGCGAATAGGCCACTGTCCGGTCCAGCGTTTCCTGCGCGCCGCCAAGGGCTTCTGCGCAAAGGCAGATCCACCCGGCAACTTGCGCTGCCTCGGTCGCGCGGGCGCCGTCTGCCAGTGCCTGCGCCGGCGCATTGGCCAGCGTGATGGTGGCAAAGGGCCGGGTCTGGTCCAGCGTCACGTGCGAGGTGACGCTCACGCCCTCACCCTTGAGTTCCACCATCCAGGCACCATCCTTGCCGCACACCAGCAGAAGGTCTGCCACGGCGCCGTGCGGGACATAGGCGATGGTGCCCGAAAGCCGGCCATCCGCCACGGCGACATCGGCATTCCAGGCTGCGGCGGAAATCAGTTCGCCGGCGGCGAGCGCGGGCAGCCAGGCGCTTTTCTGTTCCGCGCTGCCACCGTGGGCAATCGCCTGCCCAACCATGGCATGGCCCAGCAAAGGCAGCGGCGCCACATAGGCGCCGGCCGACTCTGCAACCTGGGCAAACTCCACCATGCCGAGCCCGGCGCCACCGAAATCCTCGGGCAGCGCCACGCCGGCCAGGCCCAGCTCGGTGGCGAAGGCGGTCCACAGTTCGCGATCGATGCCATCGCCCGCCATCGCCCGGCGCGTGCGCTCGCTGGTCGCGTTTTCGGCGAAGAAACCGCGCACGGTTTCGCCGATCATCCGCTGTTCGTCAGTGAACGCGAATTCCATGTCAGGCAGTCCCCCACACCTTGCGCGGCGGCACGCGCTCGGCCAGCAGCTTGTCGACCGCCGCGCCCACTTCCGAAGGTTCCCAACGTGCACCACGATCGACCACCGGGCCCTCGCGCCAGCCGTCCTCGATCATCAGCCGCCCGCCTTCGATTTCGAACACGCAACCCGTCACATGGGCGCTCTCGCTGCTGCCCAGCCACACTACCGGTGGCGCGCAGTTGGCCGGGTCCATCACGTCGAAGACCGATTCCTGCGTGGCCATCTTGTCGGCAAAGGCCTGCTCGGTCATGCGCGTGCGCGCCGAGGGAGCGAGCGCATTGGCGGTGATGCCATAGCGCCCAAGTTCCGCCGCCTGGACCAGCGTGAGCGTGGCAATGCCGCCCTTGGCCGTCGAATAGGCCGCCTGAGCGATCGAGCCTTGCAGGCCCGCACCCGACGAGGTGTTGATGATGCGCGCATCGGGCTGGCCGCCGGCCTTCTGCTTGGCACGCCAGTAATCCACGGCATGGCGGCTGACGCAGAAATGGCCGCGCAGATGGACATGCATGGTGGCATCCCATTCCTCGGGCGTGGCCGAGACGAACATGCGATCGCGCACGATGCCGGCATTGTTGACCACCACATGCAGATCGCCGAACGCGGCAATGGCAGCATCGACAATGCGCTTGGCCGCGTCCCAATCGGTGATGTCTTCGTAGTTGGCGATCGCCTTGCCGCCGTTCTCGATGATCTCGGCCACCACGCCGTCAGCGGCGCTGGTGTCGCGGCCCTCGCCACCCAGCGACGTGCCGATGTCGTTGACGACGACGTTGGCGCCTTCGGCCGCGAACGCCAGCGCATAGGCGCGGCCCAGGCCACGTGCGGCGCCGGTGATGATGACAGTGCGGTTGTCGCAGATACCCACGATTCTCTCCTTAGGTAGCTCGTGCGGAAACCGGCTGCAGCATGTGCTGCGAAAGGTCGCCGATCATGTCGAGCATCGAATAGTCACGCGCGGCAAAGCGCCAGGCGCCATCGGCGCGCACGAACCGGTCGTGATAGCGTCCGGCGCAGATCGCCTGGAGCGGCAGCACGTCGGTTTGCTGGAATACGGTGTAGGCAGATCGACAGGTTGCCGTACCCGCCGCCTCGTCCACTTCGACGATGGGATTGGTGATCACGTGCCTGGTGCGCGGCGTGCCGCACGGATAGATCCGCACGAAAGCCCGCCAGTTGGCCAGCATCGGCGCCGAACCATGCACGACCTGGCCAGCGCCCAGCGTCACGTCGGCATGTTCGAACAGGGCGGCCACACCTTCCAGGTCGCCAGCGTCCATCAGTTCGGCATAGCGATAGAGCAGGTTGGTGATGTGGGTTTCCGGGCTCATGCCTGCGGCCCCGCTTTTGCCGTCTCGGCCGCCTTGGCTTCGCGAAGGCGTGCGGTTTCGCCGGTCAGGCGCACGGCAACGGCTTCGGACCGCACGCGCGGCCGGTCTGCCTCGACGCTGGTCAAGGGCTCGACCGGCACGATATCGGTCAGCGCTTCGCGCGCCAGCCGCTGATATTCGCCATGCCCGTCGTTGCGCCAGGTCACCTGGTGCGGCTCGAACGTGCGAACGACCTTGGCGGGATTGCCCGCCAGCAGGCTGCGCGGCGGCGTCACCGTGTCGGACCGGACGAGCGAGAGCGCCCCGATCAAGTTGTCCGGCCCGATCACGGCGGCGTCGAGGACCACCGCGTTCATGCCGACCAGCGTGTTCTCGCCGATCTCGCAACCATGGATCACGCAACCGTGCGCGATCGTGGCGCCGCGGCGGATGATCGTGTCGCGCTGGGCGCCGGCATGGACGGTGACGCTGTCCTGGATCGAGGTATCGCCCTCGACCACGATCCGCCCGAAATCGCCACGCAGGGAAGCACCGGGCGCAATGAAGCAGCCCGGCCCCACGATCACGTCACCGATCAGCGATGCCAGCGGATGGACATAGCTGGTCGGGTCAACGACCGGGACAATTCCCTGGTAGGCGTAGCACGGCATGGCGTCAGAGACGCTCGATGATGGTGACGTTGGCCTGGCCGCCACCTTCACACATCGTCTGCAGGCCATAGCGGCCGCCCGTGCGCTCCAGCGCGTTGAGCAGCGTGGTCATCAGCTTGGCACCGGTTGCGCCGATCGGATGGCCCAGCGCAATGGCGCCGCCCTGCACGTTGACCTTCTCGTGCGGGATCGAGAGTTCCTTCATCCACGCCATGGGGATCGAGGCGAAGGCCTCGTTGCATTCGAACAGGTCGATGTCTTCCAGCTTCATGCCCGACTTTTGCAGGGCATAGCGCGTGGCCGCGATCGGGCCGGTCAGCATCCATACCGGATTGTCGGCGCGCACCGACATGTGGTGGATGCGCGCGCGCGGGCGCAACCCGTGTTCCTTGACCGCGCGTTCGCTGGCGATCAGCAGCGCAGCGGCGCAATCGGAATTCTGGCTGGCATTGCCGGCCGTCACGCGGCCGCCTTCGCGCACCGGGTTCAGTCCGGCAAGGCCTTCCAGCGTCGTGGCCGGGCGGATCGTTTCGTCACGATCGAGCCCAGCAAGCGGGGTGATCTCGTTCTTGAACCAGCCTGCCTCGGTGGCCGCCTGCGCGCGCATGTGGCTGGTGTAGGAATAGGCGTCGAGTTCATCGCGGCTCAGGCCCCACTTTTCGGCGATCATTTCGGCCGAGCGGATCTGGTTCACTTCCTCGTCGCCATAGCGCGCGTCCCAGCCGACCGAGCCGGTGAACGGACTGTCGAAGCCATAGGCCTGGCCCGCCGTCATCGCGGCCATGATCGGAATGCGGTTCATCGCCTGGCTGCCACCGGCAACCACAATGTCCTGCGTGCCGCTCATCACGCCTTGTGCGGCAAAATGCACGGCCTGCTGCGCGCTGCCACACTGGCGGTCGATCGTCACGCCGGGCACGTCTTCGGGCAGGCCAGCCACGAGCCATGCGGTGCGGCCGATATCGCCGGCCTGCGCGCCGATCGTTTCGGTGCAGCCCCAGACCACATCCTCGACCAACGCCGGATCGAACTTGTTGCGCTCCATCAGCACCTTGATCGGGTGGGCGGCGAGGTCCGCCGGATGCAACTGGGCAAGGCTGCCCTTCTTGCGGCCAACCGGGGTGCGAATGGCGTCGACGATATAGGCTTCGGGCATCTCAGGCCTCTCTGGCAAATGTCTGGTCCGGCCCGGCGGGCCGGGTGAACAGGCGGGCAGCAACGCGGTTGCGGTGATAGGCGGGGGTGCCCCAGCTACCGGTCAGGGCAAGCGTGCGCTTGAGGAACAAGTGCACGTCCACTTCCCAGGAATAGCCCATGGCGCCATGCACCTGGATGGAGGCGCGCGCCGCCTTGTCGGCGGCTTCGAGGCCCACGAGCTTGGCATGGCTGATGCGGGCCTGCGCAAAGATGTCGCGCTGGGCGAGTTGGGCTGCGGCTGCGAAGACCACGGGCCGCGCAAACTCGATCGCCACTTGCGCGCTCGCCAGATGATGCTTGACCGCCTGGTACGAACCGATCGGCTTGCCGAACTGGGTGCGATCGGTGGCATAGGCCACGGCGAGGTCCACTGCGCGCTGCGCCAGGCCAAGGCCCTGGGCGGCAGCAAACAGCGCGGCACGGTCAAGCGCCAGCGACCAATCGGCCGCGCCCAGATCCTGGGCATTGGCTGCATCCCATTCCACCCGGAACACCCGGCGCAGCGGATCGATCGTGGCAGCCGGCGTCAGGGTAACCTGGTCGGGCGTGGCGAGGTAGGCATGGCCGTCGCGCTCAAGCAGGAACGCCGTGGCGACATCGGCATGGGCCACCACCGGATTGCACGCCGGCCCGATCGCCAGGATGGTGGCGGGGTCAGACAACAGGGCATGGTCGGGCGCCAGGCTCGCCAGCATGGGCATGGCCACGCCCGCGCTTTCAACCAGCGGTTCGGGCAAGGCCACATACCCTGCTGCCCGCGCGATCAGCGCGAAATCGAGATCGCCCAGACCCAGCCCGCCCGCGCTTTCGGGCAGGAGGATCAGGCTGAACCCGTTTTCGACGATCTGCGCCCAGCGCGCGGCATCGAACGCGGTGTCCTGCTCCATCATCCGCCGCCAGTGCTCGGGCGTGCAAGTATCACCAAACAGCGTGGCCGCCGTTTCGGCAAACATCGTCTGTTCGTCGTTGAGCGTGAAGTCCATGGTTCGTGTCCTCCCCGCTCAGCGCGGCAGGCCGAGCATGCGCTCGGCAATGATGTTGCGCTGGATCTCGTTCGATCCGGCATAGATCGGCCCGGCGAGCGAGAAGATGAAATCGTCGAGCCAGTCGTGCCCGGCAGACGTGGGCAGGAGCTCCGCCTCGGCACCCAGGATGGCGAGCGCGGTCTGGTTGAGGTGGATGTCGAGTTCCGACCAGAAAATCTTGTTGGTGCTCGCTTCCGGCCCGATCTTGGCGCCGGCCATCAGGCGCGAGGCTGTCTGGTAGATGTTGAGCGCATAGGCTTCGGCGTTCATGAACGCGCGCACGACGTCTGCTTCCAGCACGGGATCGGCATCGGCCTTGCGGGCCTGCCAAAGGTCAGCCAGGGCAGCGGCCGCCACCTGGTAGCGCGCCGGGCTGCGCAGCATCAGCCCGCGTTCGAAGCCGGCAGTGGCCATGCAGATGTGCCAGCCCTGCCCTTCATCGCCCAGGCGGTTGAACGCCGGAACGCGCACGTCTTCCAGCAGGATTTCGGCAAAGCCGACATGGCCGTTGATCTTGCGGATCGGGTTGCGCGTCACGCCGGGCGCATCGAGCCGGAAGAAGATCAGGCTCATGCCCTTGTGGCGCTCGCTGCCCGGCTCGCGGAACAGGCCGAAAGCCCAATCGGCAAAAACCGCTCGGCTGGACCAGATCTTGTGCCCGTTGAGCACGTATTCATCGCCTTCGCGCCGCGCGGTGGCGCGTACGCCGGCAAGGTCGGACCCGGCCTGCGGTTCCGACCAGGCCTGCGCCCAGATTTCCTCGCCGCTCGCCATGGGCGGCAGGAAGCGCTGCTTCTGCTCGTGCGTGCCAAATTCCATCAGCGTCGGCCCGAGCAGGAAGATCCCGTTCTGGTTGACGCGGCCCGGCGCGCCGGCGCGGTAGTATTCTTCCTCGAAGATCAGCCACTGGATCAGGTCCAGCCCGCGCCCGCCATATTCGACCGGCCAGGTCACCATGCCCCAGTTGCCAGACTTGAGCGTGGCTTCCCACGCGCGGTGCGCTTCGAAACCCTCACGCGTGGCATCGAAATGTTCGAGCGGGTGCGCGGGAACGTGCGCTTCGAGCCAGGCACGCACTTGCGCGCGGAACGCCTGCTGCTCGGGGGTATAGGAAAGGTCCATCAGAACGCCGCCTTGCCCTTGTTCTCGACAAAGGCATCGCGCGCCTTCTGGCTGTCTTCGTGTGCGTACATCTCCAGCGTGAAGCCCTGTTCGATGCGGTACATGTCGCTGGGATTCCACGGCTCGATCAGGTTGAGCGCCTGCTTGGCAATCACCAGCGCAGGGCGGCTCTTCGACGCGATCACGGCGCACAGTGCGCGGGCTTCTTCTTCCAGCCGGTCGAGCGGAACGATCTTTTCCACCGAACCGTGGCGATGGAGATCCTCGACCGGAATCGTGCCGCCGGTGAAGAAGTTGGTGCGCACTTTCTGCACGGGCAACATGCGGCTCATGAACGCCGCGCCGCCCATTGCGCCGCGATCGATCTCGGGCAGCGAGAAATAGGCGCCTTCGGCCGCGATCAGGCTGTCGCAGGCGCCAGCGATGTTGACCCCGCCACCGATGACGAAGCCGTGCAAGGCGCCGACCACGGGCACCGCGCATTCGCGGATGGCCTTGAATGTCAGGTAGTTGCTGCGGTTGAGGTACGAAATGCGCTCCGGATGGGCCTGCATTTCCTTGATATCGACGCCGCCGCAAAAGCCGCGACCCACGGCGCGGATCAGCACGCAGCGCACGGTTTCATCGGCAGAGGCCGCGTCGACCAGTCCCGGTATCGATGCCCAGCCTTCCGTGTCGAACGCGTTGACCTTGGGATGGTCGAACACGATTTCGGCAATGGCGTTGTTGACCGTCATGGTGATCGGCATGGCCTTGTCCTTCGGTTCAGACGGCTTGCGCAGGCACGCCAAGGGCGATCAGCCGCCCGCGCGCTTCTTCCACAATCCGGTCGATCAATTCCTGGCAGCTCGGCACTTCGGCAATGCGCCCGCCCACAACGCCCGTCGCCATCACGCCGTTCTCGATGTCGCCACCGACAACGGCCTTCTGGATCAGCATCGGCATCGTGGCGGCCATCATCGCCTGGCGCAGGGGCACGTCGCCATGGCCGGTCATGCCGCGCGCAGCCTTGATGAAATGCAGCCACGAGGCGCCGGTCTGGCGCTTCATCTCGCGTCCTGCTTCAAAGGCGCGCAGCCACATGCCCCACGATCCGGACCGTTCGATGCGGTCCATCAGCCGGGTGCGCACCATGCGCTGGGGAATGCCATCCAGCTTGGTGGTCACGACGATCTGGTCGGTGCCGGCCTTGAGATAGGCAGCCTTGGCGCTATCGGGCACCGGGCTTTCGCGCGTGAGCAGGAAGCGCGTGCCCATGGCAATGCCGACCGCGCCATAGGCCAGCGCAGCCACCAGGCCGCGTCCGTCGCCAAAGCCGCCGCTGGCCACCACCGGAACCTTCACGGTATCGAGCACTTGCGGCAGCAGCACCGTGGTGGGCACCGATCCGGTGTGGCCGCCGCCTTCGCCGCCCTGCACCGTCACCATGTCGACGCCGAGTTCGACCATCTTCTGTGCGTGCTTTACCGCACCCACCGTCGGGATGCACAGGATGCCGGCATCCTTGAACCGCCCGATCATCTTGGCATTCGGCCCGCGCCCGAAGCTGACGGCGCGCACTTGTTCGCGGTTGGCCAGGATCAGGTCCACGATCGCGTCGGCGCCGGGCTGGAACGAATGGAAGTTCACGCCGAACGGACGGTCCGTGCCCTGCCGCACGGCCAGGATCTTGGCGCGGCATTCGTCGGGCGTCATCACCGCAGCGCCCAGGAATCCGAAGGCACCGGCATTCGAGCTGGCAATGACCAGTGAGGGTTCGGCCACCCAGCCCATCGCGGTCTGGATCACCGGCACCCTGCACCCCAGCCGCTCGGTCAGGATGGTGTGCAGCGGGCTGGAAGTTGCGATCGGCTGCATCAGCCCTCGCCTGCCTGCTTCTTGTTGGCGGCGGCCATTTCCTTGGCCCCCAAGCCGGCAATGGCGCTGCCCTGCACCAGATCGTTCTGGGCGTGGGCGAAGTGGTGCATGTGGAACACCGCATCCATGGCGGTGCGCTTGCCGCGCAGTTCCTCGACATGGTTGAGCGCCTGCTTGGTCAGCCAGTTGCCCAGCCGGGGCTGGCCCGCCAGCTTGGCCGCCCAAGACGCCGCAGCATCGCGCAATTCGGCGCGCGAAACGACCTTGTTCACCATGCCGAACTGTTCAGCCCGCTGGGCACTCATGCGTTCGCCCAGCAGCAGGAATTCCTTCGCCACGCGCGGCGGCAACTCGAAGCCGTGGGCGAAGTATTCGACGCCGGGAATGCCCATGCGGTTGACCGGGTCCTGGAAGAACGCGTCATCGCTGGCGATGATCAGGTCGCACACCCAGGCCAGCATCAACCCGCCCGCCACGCAGGCGCCCTGCACCATGGCGATGGTCGGCTTGGAAATGTCGCGCCAGCGGCGGCACATGCCCAGGTATTGTTCCTGCTCGCGGGTGTAGAGCAGTTCGGCCGCCGGCTTGTTGACGTGGCCCGGCACCATCAGGCGGTTTTCGAAATGCTTGTGCACGTCACGCCCCGGCGTGCCGATGTCGTGCCCGGCCGAGAAGTGCTTGCCACTGCCACCCAGGACAATGGCGCGCACCGCATCGTCCTGCACGGCGCGGTTGAACGCGTCGTCCAGGGCATAAGTCATCTGGCCGTTCTGCGCATTGTTGAACTCGGGCCGGTTCAGCGTGATCCACGCCACCGCGCCATCGACCTCATAGAGGACGGGGCTCTCGGTTTCGTAGACGATATCCACTTTGCGCGGTTCGACCAGATCGCTCATCTCGATTGCTCCTCAGGCCGCCCGGCGTGCCGGCGGGTTTTCCTTGAACACGCTCGCCCGCACGTTGTTGGGATCGAGCTGCGCGATCACCGCCAGTTCCTCGTCGGTGGGGATGGGCGTTTCGGGGATCACGTCGCCGATCCGCGCCAGCGGGAAGCCGGTGTTTTCCTGAACTTCCTCGAACGTCACGCCAGGATGCAGCGAAACCACGCGCACCTGGTGATCAGGGCCGCCGAAATCCATCACGCACAAGTTGGTGACGATCGTGCGCAAATCCAGCCCGGCCGGCGGCTTGCCATTGAAATAGCGATCGGGATTGTAGCCCGCCATGCACACGAAATCGACTTCGCCGGCCACGAAAGCGCGCTTGTTGTGGCTGGGGAAGAAGAAGCTGTTGGGATGGGTGATCGAGTTGCCCGGAAAACCGCGCGCGCCGAGCATGGCCGACTTGGGCTTCTGGTGATCGCCGATCACGCTGATATTGGCCTGGCCAAAGCGATCGAACTGCACCGGGCCAACCATGGCATGGCGCCGACCGCCCCAGAGCGAGGCGAACACGCGATCGTAGTTGGCAACGCCTTCATAGACCACCGGCCCAGTGCGCTTGCCCGGCGCGATGGGCTGATCGCCATAAAGGTATTCGCCGTCGGTGGTCTGCAACGCCGGATTGTACAGCGTCTTGGCCAGCGCGGTGCCGAGGCGGGGCAGCGGGCCGATGCCGGTTGCCATCACTTCGCCATCGTTGCGCCAGGCCTGCGCGCAGGCGAGGATGACGAGATCAGCAAGACTTGCCTGGGTCATGATATCGTCTCCTCAGTAAATCGGCCGGGGCAGCGCGCGCACTGCATCGGCGCCGCCAACAGCGGCAAGGTAATCGGCATCGCTGACATCGATGAACGCCTTGCGATATTCGTCCCAGGCTTCGGGAGACGCGGCGCTGTCCACGTATGTCTTGAGATGCTTGAGATCGAGGTGGTAATCGGGATTGGCGCTGGTCGGGTGCGCACCGAACGGGGCTTCGACCACGCCGGTGATGCGGGCGCGCTCGACCAGGGCGTAGCGCGAATTGGCTTCCATATCGAGGTCTGCGGTCGAGACCACCTGCTCCACGCTGGCAAACACCTTGGGCGCGGCGCGCGCGAACAGTTCGTCGAACAGCGGATCGGGCGAGGTCACCAGGAGGTTGCCCTTTTCATCCGAACGCTGCGCATGGATCAGCGCCACGTCCAGGTTGATCGCGGGCATGGCAATGAAGGTTTCGCCATCCGCGTAAGGGCTGGTCACGGTCTTGAACTCGAAACCCTTTTGCCGGATGATATCGGTGCCGATGCCGATCCGGGTGGGCAGGAACGGCAGCTTCATCGCGGCGGCGCGCAGGCCCCAGTGGAACATGCCTTCGTCCACTTCGAACACCTCGATCGCGCCGGCCTGGCGGGCGGCGCGGAAGTGCGGCTCGAGCGGATAGTGATCGAGGCTGACGAACGCGAACACCAGCTTGCGCACCTTGCCGGCCGCGCACAGCATGCCGACATCGGGGCCGCCATAGGACACGATCGTCAGGTCCTTGAGGTCGGAACGCAGGATCGCGCGGATCAGCGCCATCGGCTTGCGCCGCGTTGCCCAGCCGCCAATGCCGATGGTCATGCCATCGGACAGTTGCGCGACGACATCCTCCGCGCTCAACCGCTTGTCGAAAGTCACGCCTGTTCTCCCTGCTGTTCCTTCATGGCCTTTTGCCATGCCCATTCATGACCCCACACGCTGATCCCCTCGTGCCGGGTGGTGACCCAGCTTTGCGGATCGATGATCAGGCTGTCGCAGCCGATCTCGAGGTCAAATCCGCCCGGCGTCTGCACATAGAAGCCGGTCGTTTCGTCGTTCACGTGGCGGCCGAGCGTGGCACTTTCGACATAGCCGAAGCGCTTCATCCGATCGTGCGCCTTGCCCACTTCGATCAGCGAGGGCAGTTCGAGCATGATATGCACCGCGCCCGAGGGCGGGATCGGGCCTTCGCCGAACGCGATCGAGTGATGACGCCCATTGTCGGCATGGAGGAAGGCAAAGCCCATCGACGGCGCATCCGGCCCGAACAGGTGGAAGCGCGGCATATCGGTTTCATGGAAGCCGAGCACATCGCGGTGGAAGGCAATGGTTTCATCGAAATTGGGCGCGCTGAACACGGCATGGCCCATGCCCATCGGGCCGGTCACGAAGCTGGGCACGCCGATCGGCGAAACAAACGGCTCGTCCGTGCGCGCGTCGCCACAATAGAGTTCCAGGCCATTGCCCGCCGGATCGGTCGTGCGGAACAGCGCCTGTGCGCCGCGCGCAGCCGCGTCCTGCTCGCTGGCCCAGGTGACCGGGCGCCCGGCCGCTTCGACCGCCGTGGCCAGCGTATCGAGCGCGGCGCGATCGGCCACTTCATAGCCGGCCGCCTGGAACCATTCGCGGGTGCCGGGCACGATTGCGATGCGGAACACCCGGTCGTCCACGCGATAAAGCGCCGCGCCATCGGCGCCATCGGGCGCCCGCATGACGCCGACGAACTCGGTCAGATAGCGATTCCACTCTTCCGGCTTGGCCGTTTCGATAACGACATAGCCCAGTGCCTTGATCCCCATGGCCTTCAAGCTCCTTTCACGAGGTCCAGGAAGTAGGGCCGCTCGCCACCTCCATCGACATTGATGCGCGCACCGCTGACCCAGGCAGCGAGACTGGAACACAGCCACAGCACCGCACCGGCAACATCATCGCCCGTGCCCATGCGCTGCATCGGGATGGACTGGCTGACGGCCGACTGCGCCGCATCGTCGCCATACGTCTCGGCAGCAGCTTCGGTCTGCACCAGGCCCACGATGATGGCGTTCACGCGGATGCCGACCGGCCCCCACTCTTGCGCGAGGCTCTGCGTCAGGTTGAGCAGCCCGGCCTTGGCCGCGCCATAGGCCGCCGTCATCGGCGAGGGACGGATGCCCGACACGCTGGCGATGTTGACGATGCTGGCGCCATCGCGTCCCTGCATATGGGCATGGGCGGCCTGCGCCATGTACATCGCCGAATGCAGATTGAGCTTGAGGATCGCGTCGAAGAAACGGGGCGATGCCTCGGCGGCAGCAGCCTGCGGCGAACCGCCCGCGTTGTTGACCAGAATGTCCAACTGGCCGAACTCTGCAACCACGCCGTCGACCAGTGCCTTGGCCTGGTCGGGATCGCGAATGTCGGCAGCGCGAAAGCTGACACCATCAGGAAGCCCATCGGGCATGTTGCGCCCGCAGACCACGACCCGCGCGCCCGCTGCGGCAAGCGCCGTTGCAATGCGCAAGCCCAAGCCGCGCGTGCCACCGGTCACGATGGCCACCCGATCTCCAAGCTCGATTGTCGCGATGTTGGCCTTATTGCCCTGCACGGGGCCCAATCTCCCATTCCTGCCGGATTTTCGCAGTGTTCCCGTTCAGTCCTGCGCCGGATTCGATTTGCATATATCGAAGGCTTTTACGCATTTCAATTGGCGATTTGCGTATCTATCAGCTTTAAAAATTACGCGAGAGCACAAAATTTCACACAACGAGAATTGACCCGCAATGCCACCATGCAGACATGCCAACGCATTGCCCTGCCCCTGCATCCCGCCCCGGCCGATGCGCGCGGCGGCGCATACAAGCGTTATACGAACGGACAGAATTTACGCAAAATCCCATTTTCTGTTGAATTTTGCAACCACATGAGGTTGCTATGCCCAACAACGGGAACGCGGATTCCCTAAACCACGGGAGCGGGACATGCCGCATCAAGACCCCATGGCCGCCGCGCGCGGCCAGGCCCACGAGATGCAGCCATGATACGCCAGTTGGAAGGACGCACGGCACTCGTCACCGGCGGCGGGCAAGGCGTTGGCCAGGGCATCGCCCGTGCACTGGCGGCCGCCGGCGCCGATGTCATGGTGGCCCAGCGCCGGCTGGCCGAAGCGGAGAACGAAGCGCAATATCTGCGCCAGGCATTTGGCGTGCGCGCCTTTGCCCTGGAGGTGGACGTGACCGACGCGGCGGCGGTCGATGCCATGGTGGCAGAGGCCGTGGCGCGCTTGGGGCGCCTCGACATTCTGGTCAACAATGCCGGGGCCAGCGTGGCCAAGCGACTGGAAAGGCACACCGACTCCGACATGGCCGATTCGCTCGACCTGAATTACTGGTCGGCCTTTCGGGCGATGCGCGCGGCGTTGCCGGTGATGAAAGCGCAGCAATATGGGCGCATCATCAACCTCGGCTCGCTCAACGGCGTCAACGCGCACATGTTCACCGCAGCGTACAACGCAGGGAAGGAAGCGATCCGCGCGCTGACCCGTACGGCTGCGGTCGAGTGGGGGCGGTACGGCATCACCTGCAATGTCATCTGCCCGTCCGCGCTCAGCCCGCAAGCGCAGGACTATTTCACCGCCAATCCGGACATGGCCGCCACGATCCTGCAACAAGTGCCGATGGGCCGGTTTGGCGATGCCACGCAGGATATAGGCCCGGTCGCCGTCTTTCTGGCCAGCGACGGCAGCCGCTACATGACCGGCAACACGTTATACGTGGACGGCGGCGGGCACATCAACGGCGTTGCATGGCGGCCCGAGGTTGCAGACTGAAGCCGCGCGCATTTCAGCGCAAAAGCTGCATATTGAAAGCCTGCTTGGTTTTCTATTGACGATTTGCGTACTTTGAGGCAAATAAATTTACGAATGATCGCAAAATGGGTGTGGCAACCAGCCAGCCTGTCGCACGATGGATGGAATGGAGAGGTCAGCTTCGATGGCAACCAATGCCACTCTTGTCGCCCTGGACGACAACACCCCTACCGCTGAGGCTTTGATCGCCCGCGCCAAGGCCATGATCCCGGTCCTGCGCGAACGCGCAGCAAAGTGCGTTTCCGAGCGTGACGTACCGGCGCAGTCCATCGCCGACATGCAGGAAGCGGGCTTCTTCCGCATCCTGCAGCCGCGCCGCTGGGGCGGGTATGAAATGCATCCCAACGTGTTCTACGACGTGCAGAAAGCCCTGGCCGAAGGCTGCATGTCGACCGGCTGGATGTATGGCGTTGTCGGTTGCCACCCTTACGAAATCGCGCTGTTCCACGAAGAGGCGCAGGCCGAAGTCTGGGGCGAAGACACCTCCACCCTGGTTTCGTCGAGTTATCAGCCGGTCGGCAAGGTGACGACGGTCGAAGGCGGCTTCCGCCTTTCGGGCCGCTGGGGCTTTTCAACCGGATCGGTACACTGCAAGTGGGTCGTACTCGGCGCACTGGTGCCGCCGAGCGAGCCGGGTGGAGCGCCCGACATGCGCGCGTTCCTGCTGCCGCGCGCGGATTACACCATCGACCGCGATGCCTGGCATGTCTTTGGCCTGCAGGGCACCGGCAGCCATGACGTGATCGTGGACGATGTCTTCGTGCCCGAACACCGCACCCACCGGTCGATCGACGGGTTCCTGTGCACCAATCCGGGCCAGGAAACCAACACCGGCGCGCTCTATACCCTGCCCTGGGCGCAGGTGTTCATGCGTTCGGTCTCGACCGCCGCCTTCGGGGGCGCCCGCGCTGCGATCACCGCCGCCATCGAAATCGCGCAGAGCCGCGTGTCCACCAACACCGGCAAGGCATCGAAGAACGATCCGTTCCTGATGGCCGCGATTTCCAAGGCCCATGCCCAGGTCATCGAAATGGAGCAGACGCTGCGCCTGACGTTCGAGGACCTGATGGGCTATGCCGAGCGGGGCGAAGCCATCCCGATGGAAAAGCGCACGCTCTATGCCTACAATTCCGCCAGCGTGGTTCGCCGCATGGCCGAACTGGTTGATGGCATGATGGAACTGCTGGGCGGCCGCGCGATCTACACGTCCAGCCCGATCATCCAGCCCTGGCTGGACCTGCACGCAGGCCGCGCGCACGTTGCCAACGACCCGAACAACCGCACGCAGGACCTGGTCGGGGGCATCCTCGGCATGGCCCCCGGTTTCACGTTCCTTTGATCCGGGAGATTGGCCATGGCTGAATTGCGCTCTGCCACCTACCGCGTCAGCGGCGATCATGACATTCACATCCAGGAAACCGGCGATGCCACGGCGCCCGCGCTGGTCTTCCTGCACGGCAGCGGTCCGGGCGCATCGGGTGCGTCCAACTTCCGCCAGAACATCGACGCATTCGTGGCCGCCGGCTATCGCGTCATCCTGCCCGACCTGATCGGCTATGGCGCCTCGTCCAAGCCTGAAGGCCTGGACTATACGCTGCAACTGTTCACCGACACGGTTTACGAAGCGCTGCAGGCCCATGGCGTGACGGGCGCCAGCCTTGTGGGCAATTCGCTGGGCGGCGGGATCGCGCTGCAACTCACGCTGGATCACCCGGAATTCACGCGCAACCTGGTGCTGATGGCTCCGGGCTGCGTGGCGCCGCGCGAATCCTATTTCGTGATGCCCGGCATCGCCAAGATGGTGTCCAACTTCGGCGGCCCGGATTTCGACCTTGCCGAACAGAAGCGGCTGGTTTCCAATCTGGTCCACCCCGATTTCGCGCCCAACATTCCCGACGCGCTGGTGGCGGAACGCTTTGCCGTGGCCCGTACCCAGCCCAAGGACGTGCTGGTGCGGATGCGCACGCCCGATCTTTCGCCGCGCCTGGCCGAGATCACGCAGCCTGTGCTGGTGCTATGGGGCCTGAACGACGAGTTCTGTCCCGAGGCACACGCACGCCTGTTCCTCGACCACTCCCCCGATGTGCGCGCCATGACGTTTGGCCGCACCGGCCACTGGGTCCAGGTGGAACGCGCCGCGGAATTCAATGCCTATGCGATCGATTTCCTCGATGCCCGTCGCTGATCGGATCAAGCACTACGGCGCGGCCCTCCATGCCGCGCTGCGCGAGCGCCGGACGCTCGTTCCGCTGATCGAGCAGGACCCGAGCCTGACGATCGACGATGCCTATGCCATCAGCCTCGATTTCCTCTCGCGCCGCCTTGCCGAAGGCGAGCGAGTGGTTGGCAAGAAGATCGGGGTGACCAGCAAGGCCGTGCAGGACATGCTGGGCGTGCACCAGCCCGATTTCGGCTTCCTGACCGACTGGATGTTCGTAGAGGGCGATATCGACGTGGACGCCAAGGCGCTGATCGCGCCGCGCGCGGAGGCCGAGATTGCCTTCATCCTCAAGGAATCGCTCGCCGGGCCGGGCATTACCGCCGCCGATGTGATGGCCGCGACGGAAAGCATCGCGCCGTGCTTCGAGATCGTCGACAGCCGCATTCGCGACTGGAAGATCGGCATCGTCGACACCGTTTCCGACAACGCCTCTTGCGGGGTCTATGTCATGGGCGAGGAGCGCATCGACCCGGCCGGCTTGGACCTGCCCGGCCTGCATGTGGCCGTCACCAAGAACGGCGAGGCGCTGTCCGAAGGCTATGGCCACGCCGTGCAGGGCGATCCGGCGCAGGCGGTGGCCTGGCTGGCCAATACGCTGGGCGCCTATGGTGTCACGCTGGATGCGGGCGACGTCATCCTGTCGGGCAGCCTGGTTCCGCTGGCCCCGGCCAGCAAGGGCGACCGCTTCGAAATGATCCTGAGTGATGGCGACCAGGCGATTGGCCGCTGCACTGCCAACTTTATCTGAAGGACAAGACGATGACACGCGTCAAGGCGGCTATCATCGGTTCGGGCAACATCGGCACCGACTTGATGATGAAGATGATCAAGTATCCGCAGAACATGGAACTGGTCATCGTGGTGGGCATCGATGCCAATTCCGAAGGGCTCGCCATGGCGCGCTCGCACGGCATTGCCACGACGCACGAAGGGCTCGACGGGCTGCGCGCACATCCGGTCTATCCCGAGATCGGCATCGTCTTCGATGCGACCAGCGCCTACGCTCACAAGGTGCACGATGCCGCGCTGCGGGCCGACGGCATCCAGGTGGTTGACCTGACCCCGGCGGCGATCGGGCCGTTCATCGTTCCCCCGGTCAACATGCAGGACAACCTGGGCGCCTCGAACGTCAACATGGTGACATGCGGTGGCCAGGCGACGATCCCGATGGTGGCGGCCGTCAGCCGCGTGGCCAAGGTGCACTATGCCGAGATCGTTGCCAGCGTATCCTCGCGCTCGGCCGGGCCTGGCACCCGCGCCAACATCGACGAGTTCACCCGCACCACGGCGCGCGCGATCGAGCAGGTTGGCCGTGCCACCAAGGGCAAGGCGATCATCATCTTGAACCCCGCCGAGCCGCCGATGATCATGCGCGACACGGTGTTCACCCTGTCCGAAGGTGGCGACGAGGACGCGATCCGCGCCTCGGTCAAGGACATGGTTGCCGAAGTGCAGCAGTACGTTCCGGGCTATCGCCTCAAGCAGGAAGTCCAGTTCGAGCGCTTTGGCGACAACAACCCGCTCAAGATCCCCGGCCAGGGCGAGTTTACCGGGATCAAGACGATGATCCTGCTCGAAGTGGAAGGCGCAGGCGATTACCTGCCGCCCTATTCGGGCAATCTCGATATCATGACGGCCGCCGCCAAGGCGACCGGCGAACTGCTGGCCGCGCGCCGCATGGCGAAGGAGGTGGCGTGATGAGCGGTTTTTCGGTCGAGGCGGGCGACAAGATCTACGTCCAGGACGTGACGCTGCGCGATGGCATGCACGCCATCCGCCACATGTATGGCCTTGATCACGTGGTGGCGATCGCCGCCGCACTGGACAAGGCCGGCGTGGACGCCATCGAAGTGGCCCATGGCGACGGGCTTTCGGGCACCAGCTTCAACTATGGCTTTGGCGCGCACACCGACTGGGAATGGCTGGAAGCCGTTGCCGGCGTGCTGGAGCGGTCGGTCTTGACCACGCTGATCCTGCCGGGCCTGGGCACGGTGGAAGAACTGCGCCGCGCCTATGACCTGGGCGTGCGTTCGGTGCGCGTGGCGACGCATTGCACGGAAGCCGACGTTTCCAAGCAGCACATCGGCATCGCACGCGATCTGGGCATGGACGTGTCGGGCTTCCTGATGATGAGCCACATGATCGAGCCCGAGGCCCTGGCCGCGCAGGCCGTGCTGATGGAAAGCTATGGCGCGCACTGCGTCTATGTAACCGACAGCGGCGGCGCACTCGACATGGACGGCGTGCGCGCCCGGTTCGAGGCCTATGATCGCGTGCTCAAGCCCGAAACGCAGCGCGGGATGCATGCCCACCACAACCTCTCGCTGGGCGTGGCCAACTCGATCGTGGCGGCACAATGCGGCGCGGTGCGCATCGATGCGAGCCTTGCCGGCATGGGCGCGGGCGCGGGCAATGCCCCGCTCGAAGTGTTCATCGCCGCTGCCGACCGCAAGGGCTGGAACCACGGCTGCGATGTCATGGCACTGATGGACGCGGCCGAAGACCTCGTACGTCCGCTGCAGGACCGCCCGGTGCGGGTCGACCGCGAAACGCTCGCGCTCGGCTATGCCGGGGTCTATTCGAGCTTCCTGCGCCATGCGGAAAAGGCGGCGGATACCTATGGCCTCGATACCCGCGCGATCCTGGTCGAATTGGGCCGGCGCAAGATGGTCGGCGGGCAGGAAGACATGATCGTCGATGTCGCGCTCGACATGCTCAAGGCCCAAGAGGCCTGATGTAATCGCCTGACGCCCGGCCAACGGGCGCGGTTGCGATGGAGAGGATCACCATGCCTGCCTATTCCCAATACCGGCCGCTTGCCCTTGCCGATGTTCCCGGTTGGGATTTCACGACGGACGTGGCCATCGTGGGATTCGGCGCGACCGGCGCCTGTGCTGCCATCGAGGCGGCGGGCGCCGGCGCCCAGGTCATGCTGTTCGAACGCTCGTCGGGCAGCGGCGGCGCCTCGGCCTTGTCGGGCGGCGAAATCTATGTCGGTGGAGGCACCGATGCGCAGATCGCCGCCGGTTTCGACGATAGCGTCGAGGATTTCATCGCCTATCTCAAGCTGGCCGGCGGCCCCTGCGTGGACGAGGCAAAATGCGAGGCCTATGGCCACGCCGCACTGGCGCATTACCAGTGGCTGAAAGACCAGGGCGTGCCCTATCGCGGCAATTACCTGCCCGGCAAGGTAATCGAGCCGACCGACGACTCCACGCTGATCTGGTCGGGCAGCGAAGCGGCATCGCCCTTTCGCCTGCAAGCCAAGCCCGCGCCGCGCGGGCATGTGATCCAGCACACCGGCTGGGGCGGCGGGCGGCCGCTGGTCGACATCCTGGAGCGCCGGGCGCGGGACCTGGGCGTGGAAATCCATGTCGACGCGCGTGCGGTGGCGCTGATCGAGGACGGCAACCGCGTGGCCGGGCTGGTCGTGCGGATCGACAACCGCGACCATTATGTGCAGGCCAGGCGCGGCGTGGTGCTCGCCACCGGCGGGTTCGTCTTCAACGATGCCATGCGCCGCAAGTATTGCCCGGACAGTTTCCGGATAAGCTGCCCGATCGGCGACAAGGACGATGGCATCGGCATCGAACTGGGCGTTTCGGTGGGCGGCGATGCCATCCACATGGACCAGTTCTTTACCACCTGCCCCTGGACGATCCCCGCCGACCAGGCACACGGCGTGTTCGTCAATGTGGCGGGCCAGCGCTTCATCAACGAAGACTGCTACCACGGCCGGGTTAGCCGGTGCGCGATCGACCAACCGGGCGGCAAGGTCTATCTCCTGCTCGACAACGCGCATTTCGACCAGCCCCTGGACCTGGCGGGCATCACCATCGCCGGGACCGGGGAAACCTGGGCGGAAGTGGAGGCCGAACTCGAAATGCCGGCCGGCACGCTTTGCGCAACCATGGACTTCTACAACCGCCACGCCCGCGAGGGCCAGGACCCGCTGTTCGACAAGCAGGCGCCGATCCTCGTGCCGCTCGACCAGGCGCCATTCGTCGCGCTCGAATGCAATTTCGAGACCAGCTATTTCAGCTTCTTCACGCTGGGCGGCCTCAAGACGACGGCCGGGGCGCAAGTGCTGGACCGCAGCGGCGCCGTGATTCCGGGCCTGTTCGCGGCCGGCCGATGCACATCGGGCCTGCCGGCCTGGGGCCATGGCTATTCTTCGGGATTGAGCCTGGCCGATTGCACATTCTTCGGCCGTCAGGCCGGTCTCAACGCGGCGCAGACCGCGCATGTAGCGGGAGAAGGACAGTGATCCTCAAGGACAAAGTGATTATCGTGACCGGCGCCGGGCCGGGCATGGGCCAGGCTGCCTGCAAGGGCGCGGCGCGCGAAGGCGCGAAAGTGGTGGTCACCGCGCGATCCAAGGCCGCGATCGAAACAGTGGCGCAAGAGATCATCGCCGAAGGTGGCGAGGCGATCGCGGTGCCGCTCGACGTGACGGACATGGACCAGTGCAAGGCTGCGGCAAAGGCCGCGCTCGATACCTGGGGCCGGATCGACGGGCTGGTGAACTCGGCCTATTTCCATCCCGACTGGGCCCCGCTCATCGAGCATGATGTCGACCAGGTGCTGCAGGCGTTCAACGTGGGCGCGGCCGGCGCGCTGCGCATGAGCATGGCGGTCTATCCGACGATGAAAGCGCAAGGTTCGGGCTCCATCGTCAACATCTCGACGCTGTGCACGCGCAAGCCGATGCCGGGCGAAGGCGGCTATGGCATGGCCAAGGGCGCGCTCAACCACATGACGCGGCATCTGGCGGTGGAATTTGCCGGCACCGGCGTTCGCGTCAACACCGCGCTGATGGGCTGGATGATGGGCGTGCCCTTGCAGGGCTTTGCCGATAGCCTGGGCGCCGAGGAAGGGGCCGCGTTCCTGAAGCAGCGCGGATCGGAAGTGCCGGTGGGCCATATCCCGGCCGACGCCGATTGCGCCAAGGCCGTCTATTTCCTGCTGTCGGACTATGCCTCTGAAATCACGGGCGCGATGCTCGACGTCAACGGCGGCGACTGGGTCGCGGCGTGATCGGGAGTGATGCCATGCAACTGGAATGGATGAAGCAGCACGCCACGCTGGCCGATGATCCGATCGAGGGTTTCGATCCCGATGCCGTGACGGTGAGCGAAACCGTCGACATCGCCGCCCCTGCCCGCATCGTCTGGCAGATCCTGACCGACATGCCCGCCTACAACGAATGGAACCCGTTCTGCGTGCGGGCAGAATCGACGCTGGAAATGGGCGCGCCGGTCCATATGCGGCTGGTCAATTATGCCGCGCCCGGCAGCCTCATTCCCAACTGCGAGTTCATCTGCGCGTTCGAGCCCGAGCGCATGATCTCGTGGGCGCTGCCGCACAGCGATGCCTGGCCCTACCCTGCCCGGCGCGACCAGGTGATCGAGGCAACCGGCGCCGATTCCTGCCGCTATTTTTCCACCGATGCGTTCCTGGGACGGAATGGCATCCACGTGTTCCGGTTTGCCGGGCCGTGGATCAAGCGCGCATTCGACGACAGCGGCAAGGCCTTGAAGGCACGGGCCGAACAGATCTTCGCCAGCGAACAGGGAGCCTGAGCCATGGGCTATACGCTGCAGCAGTTGTCCGACATCGAAGAGATCAAGGTTCTCAAGCACCGCTATTTTCGCGGCATCGACACCAATGACAGCGCGCTTCTGGCCGGCCTGTTTACCGACGATGTTGCCGTGACCTATAATGGCGGGACCTATCGCGTGGCCCTGAACGGCCGCGACAGCATGCTGGAATTTTTGGCCAATTCGTTCCATTCCGGGGCAGCCGCGATGCATATCGGGGTCATGCCCGAAATCGCGCTGACCGGAGACAACAGCGCGACCGGCATCTGGTATTTGCAGGACGTGTTCATCAATCTGGAAAATGACGGCCATACCTTCGGCACCGCCATCTACACCGACCGCTATCGCCGCGAGGGCGGGGTGTGGAAGATCGAGGCGAGCGGGTATGAGCGGATCATCGAAGTGCTGAACACGTTCAGCCAGACCGGGGGCCGCGTCACCGTGCAGCGCCTGGCATCGAACGGGCGCAGGCCCGACCAACGGACCGATATAAGCCATCTCATCCAGTGGGATTGAACAAGGAAGAACCGCATGCTTTCAAAAGTGACGCTTGGGCAGACCGACCTTTCGGTCAGCCAGCTGTGCTATGGCACCAACATGCTGGGCTGGCTGCTTGACCAGGGCAAGTCCAACGCCATTCTCGACACTTTCGCCGGGCTTGGCGGCAACTTCATCGATACGGCACGCTCGTATGGTGACTGGGCGCCCGACGCGCCGGTGGGTGCGAGCGAGCGTGCGGTGGGCGCATGGCTCAAGGGCCAGCGCCGCGATGACTTCGTGATCGCCACCAAGGGCGGCTTCTTCGACATGCGCGTGGGCGACTATCGCAACCGCGTCACCCCCGAAGACCTTGCGGCCGACCTTTCGCAGAGCCTGGAGCACCTGGGCGTCGACGCGATCGACCTCTATTTCGTGCACATGGACAATCCCGAAGCTCCGGTCGAACCGATCGTCGATGCGCTGATCGGCCATCGCGAAGCAGGCCGCGTGCGTCATTTCGCCGCATCGAACTGGAGCGCAGAGCGGCTCGAAAACGCCAACGCCTATGCCGCCTCGCTTGGCAAGGCGGGCTTTGCCGCGTCGGAAACGTTCTGGGGCCTGGCCGTGCCCAATGTCGCCGCCGCAGCGGCGCAAGGGTATCAGCACTACTACGAAGGCGAATACGAGGCACTGCACGCCGCTGGCCTGCCGATCCTGGCCTATGGCGCGCAATCGGGCGGCTATTTCACCAAGCGTGCCAATGGCGCAGACTTGGGCCCGCTGGCTGACCGCTATGGCGAGCCGGTGAACGACCGTCGCCTGGCCGTGGCGCAGGAACTGGCCGCTGCACACGATGCATCGCTCAATACCGTGGTGCTGGCCTACCTGATCAACCAGCCGAACCAGACCATTCCGATCTTCGGCGGTTCGAGCCCCGAGCAGGTGGCAGACAGCGTCAAGGCAGTATCGCTGGTGCTGACGGCAGACGAACTGGCCCGCCTGCGCAACGCCTGATCAGCGCGAACCTGGCATCATGGAGGGCGCCGGATCCATGCGATCCGGCGCCGTTTTTCATGGCAGTGCAGCGCGCACGCCGGCGAGTGCGAGCATCGCGCGATCCAGCGCCGACGATTGCGCAACCTCGTCATCCCGCGGAATTTCCACGCTGATCGGGCACGTTGCGGGCAAGGCGCGGACGAAGCCCGCGATGTCAAAGTCGCCCTCCCCGACGCGAAGCCGCTGCGAGGCCGCTTCATGCACCGCATCCGCCGGTGCCATAAGCGCGCCATCGGCAATCTGGCCCAGGAGAATGGTCCCGTCGGGTGCGGCCGCCAGTTCCTCAAGCGATCCGCCCGAGCGCATCAGATGGAGCAAATCGGCGTTGATCCCGACTTTGCCAGGCCGCCCGATCTGGCCGATCAGGTCCAGCGCGGCGGCAAGCGAGGCAATCTGGCTCGGCGGATAGAATTCCACCGCCACGTTCAGGCCAGAATCTTGGGCGAGATCGCAGAACCGGCCGAACACATCGACACGGCGCACCGGGTCGCGATCATAAAGCAAGGCGTTGACGGCGCGCGCGCCCAGCTCGGCCGCGCATTCCAGTGCCGGCCCGAAGGCGTCGATATCGGTGCGCCCCGCAATGGTGAACGGATAGGCGACATCGAGGCTGACATCGTGGTCTGCCATCGCTTGCCTGACCTCGCGGCGCAGGGGCCGATCGGCAATGCAATCGAAGCGCGGCATCAGCGGCAAGACGTCCATCGCCGTCAGGAACAGGCAAATGCCATCGCATCCTGTTGCGCGGGCAAGATAGACCAGTTCCAGCGGCGTGGTGTCGACGGCAGTCAGATGATCCAGCGACAACCGTCGCATTAGCGCCCCCTCTCAAAGTGCGGCAGATATACGCACATGACGGCATTTTCCAATCCCATGAGCGAATTTGCGTCCTTTTAGTGGACCGCAAATACGCGCTTCATGTCAGTGAACACTGACATGCGCTTGCCGGATTGTTGCCCGCCTGATATCCTGGCGGAAATTCACGGGTACTGCAAAAAAGAGAGGATCGGTTGATATGGCGACAATAGCCCCGGATCGTCCGGCAAGCCCGGTTTCCGGCAATAGCCTGACCATGGGCCATCTGGCCCTGCATTATGGCAAGCCGGAAGACGGCCCGCTCGCTTCGCGCCTGCTGCAATTGATGGGCCTGGTCGAAACCCAGGTCCTGCCTTTGCCCAATGGCAATTTCTATCGCTTTGTCGCCAACAATGGCCATTTCGCGCGCGGCGACGGGATCGTCTACCTCTCGTGCCTGGCTGAACCCCAACGGCAGTTGATCGAGGCGATTCACGCGGCGCTGGCCGTGGGCACCGATCATGAGCACGATGCCGTGAAGAGCTATCGCGCGATGATGGCGCAAGACTTTGAAGCCAGTTTCCATTTCGGCTTCCTGGTCCCCACCCTGGAAGAACTGGAAAACCTGGTCGAGGCGCTGCGCACGCTCGAAGCCTCTGACCCGGCCTATGCCGGCCGTATCAAGATCGGGATGAACCGCGCGCGGCGTGGAGACAGCGAAGTCGACGCGCGGCTCGATGCATCGCCGGTGTTCGGCAGCGCCACGCGCTATGCCTATGGCAGCGCCGGTGTGCAGGTTTTTGTCGAAACCGATCTGGTTCGCGCCGGGCAGCTGGGCGAGAACATGTATTTCGAATTCGACTATGTGTTCCCCGATCGGGCGAACCACATTCTCTCTGTTGTAGAATTCTGATCGAGTGGCCGGCTTTTGCCACGCAAGAGCCGGCCCTCCATCCCCGCGATCAGCCGGCGACCTGCCCGCCATCGATCGCGATCACCGCGCCGGTGATCTTGCTGGCCTTGCTGCTGGCCAGAAAGGCAAACAGTTCGGCAATGTCCGAAGGATCGCACGATCCATCGAGTAGCTTGGGCGCGTTGCGCATCAACAGCGAAAAATCGATGTTTTCAGGAAACGCGGTCTGCTGCGTCATCGGCGTGTTGACCTGCCCCGGCGCAACCGCATTGAAGCGCACGCCAACGCTGGCATATTCCAGTGCCAGGCTCTTGGTCAGGCCGACCACGGCATGCTTGGACGCGGTGTAGGCCACCGAATAGGCAATGCCGATCAGCCCGGCGGCCGAGGCCGTGTTGACCACATTGCCCTTGCTGGCGATGAGATGCGGCAAAGCGGCCTGGATGATCGCGAACAGGCTGGTCGTGTTGACCTGCATGACTTGGGCAAAGTCTTCCATCGAAAACTCTTCCGAGCGGCCCCACTTGAGGATGCCGGAAATGTTGCAAACCGCGTCGAGCCCGTCGGCAGCGGCCACCTCGACCAGCGTGCGGCAGGATGCGACATCGAGCGCGTCGAAGGGCTGGACCACGGGCGTGCCGGTCATCATCGCGGCGGTTTCTTCCAGGCCGGCCAGGTTGCGATCGCCGATCGTGACCCGCGCGCCTTCTGCGGCGAAGCGGATCGCCGTGGCGCGACCAATGCCCGAGGCAGCGCCGGTGACCAGGACCTTCTTGTCTTGCAGCATCATCGTGTTTCTCCCGGCTGGCCCGGCCCAACGCCGGCACCAGCAGAATTGGAATTATGAGGTCAGAATTTCACCCCGACCGTGAGGCCATAGGTGCGCGGATCGGGGAAGTAGGCCACCGTCAGCCCGCCGAACGACGTGCCGAAATCGATGAAGTTGGACGGCTTCTTGGAATCGAACAGGTTCTTGCCCCAGACCGACACTTGCGCCTGCGTGCCACCCACAGGAATGTTGGCAAGGGTCGCGCGCGCATTGACGAAGGTCTGCGCGGCCGCCCGCGTCTGGTAGGCGGTCTGCTGGCTGCCGGTGAACGGATAGGGATAGGTGAAATAGCTGGAGGTATAGTTCACGTCGCCCGAGACGGTGAACGTGCCCCAGTCACCCCGCGCCAACCGCGCATCGAGGCTGGCCGAACCCGTGTAATGCGGCGCATGGGGGAACGCACGGTTGTTGCTGACATCGACGCCGCCATCGATGTAGCTCTCATAGTGCGGATCGAGATAGGCGGCCGATCCGTGGAAGGTGATCGCATCGATCGGCCGGACGGTGAATTCGGCTTCAAGCCCGCGCACCCGGGCGCGCGCCGCGTTGAGCACCTGCGATGCCGCCGCGCCATCGGCCTTGAACACCGAAAGCTGGATGTTCTTGTGCTCATCCCAGAAAGCCGAGAGGTTGAGGATCATCTTGCCGCCGAGCAGCCGGGTCTTGACGCCCAATTCGTAGCTGTCGACCGTTTCGGGCTTGTAGGGGTTGCACAGTTCGGCCGGCTGCGTCGGGCAGTCTACCGGCGATCCGGGCGCACCGAAGGTGTTGGTTTCGCCGTTGAACCCGCCTGACTTGAACCCGCGCGCATAGCGGGCATAGATGTTGACATCCGGGTTCGCCTGGAACGAGAGCGTCGCGGCAGGCGTGAAACTGTTGTACTTGGCATCGGGCACGGCGCCGAACGGAATGTCGGCCACGGTGAAGCCATTGGCGACCAGCAGTCGGCTGATATCCTTCTTCTCGTGCGTGTAGCGTGCACCAAGCGTCAATTTGAGCTGGTCGGTGAAGGCGTAATCGACCTGGGTATAGGCAGCAAAGGCCTTGGTGTGCGAGCCGAACGCCGACAGGTAATTGGCCGAGCCGAAGAAGAAGCTCTGCGGGTTTTGCGTGCCGGCATATTCCGAATAATAGAACAGGCCCGCGACATAGTTGAGCTTGTCATTGACGGCTTTGCCCGTCGCCTGCAGTTCCTGGCTGAAGCTGTGGAACCGGGTGTCGCGCGCGGTAAAGGCCACCGCCAGCGGCGAGCCATCGAGATCAAGCGAATCCGACCAGTGCATCCAGCGATAGGATGTGGTCGACTTGATCGTGGCGCTGCCCAGCGGCACCGACAGGATCAGGGCATGGCCATAAGTTTCCGATCGCTCGAACTGCGGATTGCCATCGAGCACGGCCGATTTCTGGCGCGTGGTGGACGCATAGGGCGCAAGTGGAATGCCCGAATAGCTGGGCGACTTGGGGTCGAAGATCGCCAGGGGCCCGCCATCGGTGTAAACGCTGTAAAGCTGGGCAAAGTCTGGCCGCTGATCGTGGTTCGAATAATCGAACATGTAATCGGCGATGAAGCCTGAGCCGGCGGGTTGATAGCGCAGCTGCACCATGCCGCTCTTGCTATCGAGATCGTTGATCCGGCTGACGCCCGGCACACCGGAAATCCTGGTGAAGCCATCACGCTTGGCGATCTGCCCCGAAAGCTTGAGCGAGAAGCCATTCCATTCTGGCAGGTCGAGAACCATGCGGCCCTTCCAGTAATCGTAATTGCCATAAGTGGCTTCGGCGGTGAGCGCGAATTTGCCGCTGGGTGCACGCGGCACCAGGTTGACCGCGCCGGCCAGCGCATTGCGCCCATAGAGCGTGCCCTGCGGCCCGCGCAGCACTTCGATCCGCTCAAGATCGGCAACGTCGAAAACCGACCCCTGCGCCTTGGCGATATACACGCCGTTCAGATAGAGCCCGACGGCCGGCTCCCACGTTACGGCCGGGTTGATCGTGACCGAACCGCGGATAGAAATCTGGGTGATCGTCTTGTTCGACGGCGCGCGGGTGATCTGCATGTTGGGCGCGATCGAGCCTAGGCCGTCGATCGCGGTGATGGCACGGCTGTTGAGAAATTCGCCGGAGACCGCAGAAATCGCGATCGGCACTTTCTGGATGTTTTCCGAACGCTTCTGCGCGGTGACGACGATTTCGCCAACGCCAACGTTCGCCGTTGCATCGCCACTGCCCTGACCCGACGATTGCGGTGCGGCATCGGCGGCAAAGGCCGGCACGGCCGCCAGTGTCATGCTCGACAAAAGCGTTGCGCCCAGAAACCTACCCATTTGACCCCCTCCATGCATGGATACGTCATCGCGCATCCAATTATGGCGTATCCATATGATTTCAGGATTCAAAAGGCAATATGATCGACATTATCCGTAGATTTTTACATCTATGTCTACGCAAATGGCGTTGGGTTGATTTGGCGGCCGCATCGCCGGAAGCAGCCGCCAAAGTGGCGATCAAGAGCGCTGGGGCGCCCACTGCAGCCTGAGGCCGGTAAAGCCCATGACCGACCCGCCGAAAACCGAACCGGGCGGTTGATCGGGCGCCAGCGAGAAGGCGGGAATGTGGCGCAGCCATTCCTGGATCGACACCATGATTTCCCGCTTGGCCAAGAGTGAACCGATGCAGCGATGCGGGCCGACACCGAACGTGACGTGCACATTGACCTCGCGATCGAGATCGATCGTGTCGGGATCGCGGAACACGCGGGGATCGCGGTTGGCCACGGTGTTGGGCAGGATGACGCGATCGTTCTTGCGCAGCGCCACGCCACGGAACGTGCAATCGTGCGTGACCCGGCGATAGAGGTTCGACACGGCGTTGATCCGCATCAGCTCCTCCATGCCGCGCTGAAACGCTTCGGCATCGTCGAGCCGGTCGCGGAAATGTGCCTGGGCGGCCGGGTTGGTGGCAAGATAACGCCAGACATAGGCCATGGTGTTGGTCACGGTATCGAGCCCGGCCACGAACAGCAGGAACCCGCAATTGAGCACATCCTGCCAGTTGTGCGGCTCGCCCGCCTCGTCGCGCGCGGCCACGATGGTGCTGGCGATGTCGTTGCCCGGATTGGCCTGCTTTTCGCGGAACAGCGCATCGAGCACGGCATAGATCTCGACGATGTTGCGCGCGCGCTCGTCGGCATCGGTGCTGCGGAAAAACACGTTGGCCAGCGTGAGAAATTGATCGAGCCGCTCTTCGGGCAACCCGAACAGGTAGAGAAACATGCTGGTCGGGTAGCGTTCGGCAAATTCGGTGATGAAATCGCATTCACCGCGGGGCGCGATAGGCGCGATCAGCGCGACGGCGCGCCGTTGCAATTCATCGGTCATGGCGCGCACCGCGATCGGGGTGAACATCGGCGCGAGCAAGCGGCGGAACACGTTGTGGGCCGGCGGATCGACGCCCTGGGGCTGCACCACCGGGAACGGCTCGATCGGCGGAATCGGGGTCTGGTAGGTCGAGAAGATGCTGTGGTCGCGGTAGGCATCGACGATGTCGGCGTAATCGAGGAACACCCAGTGCCCGCCATTGTGCGGCGTATAGAAAATGCGCGGCGCGCCACTTCGAACCAGGCCGTGCCAGATCTCCGCAGGGTCGGAGACGCCTTCGGGAATGTGGAAGAAATCGAAATCGACCATGCGATCGGCCGGCACATGATCGGGCGACGGCGGCTGAAAATGCAGGGTCATTGGCCATCCTCCAGCGACTTGGCGAGGCGCAGGGCGCCTTCGGGGCAATTGCGGATGGCGAGCCTTACCTTCGCCTCGAGTTCGTCGGGCACATTGGCATCGGCAATCACGACTTTGCCCTCGATCGCATCGGTGGCGAACACTTCGGGACAGAGATCTTCGCAGCGGGCATGGCCCTGGCACAGGGCATGGTTGGCGATAACACGCATCGGCGGTTCTCCTCTCGCGCAAAGCCAAGCATGCGATGGACAAATTCCCAAGCGCGAGGAGAGAGCCGTGCCCGCCATATCGCACCGGCTACGCCAGCTTTGCTGCGCACACCGCTGCGCATGTTGCGCAAACAGAGCCGGCGCGGCACCCTGTGGCGAAAGCAAAACAGACCCTGGAAGCGAAAGAGCATGAGCGCCGAGGCAGCCACGCCCGAAGAGTTCGATTTCGTCATTATCGGAGCCGGCGTTGCCGGCTGCATCCTCGCCAATCGCCTGTCTGCCGATCCGACTGTCCGCGTGCTGTTGATCGAGGCCGGCGGCAAGGACAGCAGCCCGCTGATCACGGCGCCGGGCGGACTGCTGCCGATCATGATGTCTGGCGCCTTTGTCTGGCGATACATGTCGGCGCCGCAGGCGCATCTCGATGGGCGCGTGCTCTACCTGCCGCGCGGAAAGGTGCTGGGGGGCGGATCATCCATCAACGGAATGACCTATGATCGCGGCTTTCATTCCGATTACGATCAGTGGGCCCAGGCGGGCAATCGCGGATGGTCGTTTGCAGACGTGCTGCCCTATTTCCGGCGACTGGAAAACTACCAGCCAGCGCGCAACGCCTGGCATGGCGAAGGCGGACCGATCCAGGTAACGCGCGCCGGGCAGGATCATCCGTTCGCGCGGGCCTTCATCGCGGCTGGCGCTGCCGCTGGCTATCCGGTCACCGACGATCTCAACGGCGCCACGCGCGACGGGTTCGGCGCGGTTGACCTGACGGTCGGCAAGGGGCGGCGATCGAGTGCGGCCTCGGCCTATTTGCGGCCGGTGCGGCACCGTGCGAACCTTGTCGTCGTGACGCAGGCGCAGACGCGGCACATCCTGTTCGAGGGAACGCGCGCGGTCGGCGTGGCATGGCGGTGCAAGGGGCAGGACAGAGTGGCGCGCGCCCGTCGCGAGGTGATCCTTTCGGCTGGCGCGATCAACACGCCGCAGTTGCTCATGCTGTCCGGGATCGGCCCGGCAGCCCACCTGCGCGACCATGGCATCACGGTTTTGGTTGATCGGCCCGGCGTGGGCCAGGGATTGCAGGATCACCTTGCTGCCCACGTCAAGTACCAGTCGACCAAGCCGCTTTCGATGCTGCGCTATCTCAACCCCATTCGCGGCGCCATCGCGACCGGGCAATATCTGTTGACCCGCAAGGGACCGCTGGCCGATCCGGGCATGTCGGTGGCGTGCATGGTGCGATCGGACCCGGCGCTGGACGAGCCCGACATCAAGATGCTGCTGGTCTCTGCCTTGGTGGGCAACAATGGGCGCAAGATGGTGCCGATGCACGGGTTCTATGCCCACATCAACGTCGCCCGCCCGGAATCGCGCGGCAGCGTGACGCTGGCGGGAAGCGACCCCGACCTGCCCCCGGTGATCGACCAGAACTACAATGCCAGCGAGCGCGACCGGCGCGTGCTGCGCCAGGGCGTGCGCATCGCACGGCGCGTGTTCGGCCAAGCGCCATTCGACGACTTTCGCGGCGCCGAACTGGCGCCCGGCCTTCAGGTGGGCAGCGACGAGGAAATCGACGCCTATATCCGCGCCACGGCCGAAGCCGATTATCATTCGACCAGCACGGCCCGGATGGGCAGCGACGCGATGGCGGTGGTGGACGCCGACCTGCGCGTGCATGGCACCAGCGGGCTGCGCGTGGTCGATGCCTCTGTCATGCCCCATCTGCCGGGTGGCAACACCGCGATACCCGTGGCGATGATCGCCGAAAAGGCTGCCGATCTCATTCTCGGGCGCCCCGCCCCTGCACCTTCTGACGGAGCGGCATCGTGAAAGTTCGCGCGATGGTCTGCCACGCACCGGGCGCGCCGCTGGTACAGGAATGGCTGGATATCGCGCCAACCGGGCCGGGCCAGGTGTTGATCGAAGTGATGGCCAGCGGGCTGTGCCATACCGATCTCAGCCAGTTGGACGGCAAGGCGGCGCCTTATCCCTTCCCTGTCGTGGTCGGTCACGAAGGCGCCGGCATCGTGCGCGAGATCGGCACGGGCGTGACAAGCCTTGCTGTCGGCGACCATGTGGTGCCCTTGGGCATTGGCGAATGTGGCGCCTGTGGCAATTGCCTGTCGGGGCAAACGAACCTGTGCGAGGCGTTTCTTGGCGAGATTGCCAGCCAGCCCTCACCCTTCACGCTGAACGGGCAAAAGGTGGCCGCCTATTCGGGCGTGGGCTCGCTTGCGCAGTTCGTGCTGATGCCAGAGCGCAACGTTGCCGTGATCCGCAAGGACGTGCCGTTTCACCTGGCCTGCACCATCGGCTGTTCGGTGGCGACCGGCGTTGGCGCGGTGCTGCATACCGCACATGTCGGCGCGGGTGCGACAGTGGCGGTATTCGGTCTTGGCGGCATTGGCCTCAATGTCGTCCAGGGCGCTCGCCTGGCGGGCGCAAGCCGGATCGTCGGCGTCGATATCAATCCGGCGCGCGATGCCCAAGGGCGGCGCTTTGGCATGACCGATTTCATCGATGGCTCCGCAACGGACGCTGTGGCCGCGATCCGCCAGTTGACCGGCGGCGGCGCCGATTTTGCCTTCGAATGCGTGGGCAACACCGCACTGATGCAGCAGGCCTTCGATTGCACGCGCATCGGCTGGGGCTGCACGGTCGTGCTCGGCGTGCCGCCCGATGGACAGACGCTGTCGCTGATGCCGTTCGCCATCCAGTTGGGGCGCACGGTCAAGGGATCGTTCATGGGCAATATCAAGGGCCGCAGCCAGCTTCCGGGCCTGCTCGACCTTTATGCCGGCGGGCACCTCAATCTCGATGACCTGGTCACGCATCGGTTGCCCATGGCGGAGGTCAACCGCGGGTTCGACCTGATGCGGTCGGGCGAGGCCCTGCGCACTGTCGTGCAGTTCGAGAAAGAGGCAGCGTAAGGCTTCAGGGCCTTTGCGAATGCAGGATGCCACCATCGACGACGATCTCGGTGGCGGTGATATAGCTGGCCTCTTCCGACAGCAGGAACCGCACGACGCGCCCGATTTCCGCCGGATCGCCAAAGCGGCCAAGAAACGTGCGCGGCGCATAGACCTGCGCCATCGCATCGCGGGCTTCGCCCAGAATCGGGGTGTCGATCATGCCGGGGCTCACCGTGTTGATCCGAATGCCGGAAAGCGCCAATTCGTCTGCCATGGCGCGGACCAGCGAAATGACCGCGCCCTTGGCTGCCGAATAGATCGGGATCGACCCATTGCCGAACGTGGCGTTGATTGAGGCCATCGCCACCACGGCGCTGCCGGGATGACCCTTGAGATCATCCATGAATGCTTGCACCAGCAAGACGATGGCACGCACATGCAAGCCCATGCCGGCATCGAAGTTTTCGGGCGTGACGCCCTCGATCCCGGTCTGCAGCGCCGTTCCCGCGCAGTGCGCAATCGCGCCTACCGATCCCAGCGCGGCACGCGTTGCCAGCGCCGCCGGCGTCACCGCCTGGGGATCGCGCAGATCGACCGATTGGCCATGGGCAGCCACGCCGTAGCGGTCGCGGATCGTGGCGGCGGCTGCCTTGGCGCCATCGGCGTTGATGTCCCACAGGGCCACCGGCCTGCCCACGCAAGCCAAGGCATGGGCGGTAGCCAGGCCGATGCCCGATGCGCCACCGGTGATGACGACACCGGTGGCAGGGGTGCCGAGTTGAGGGGAATAGTCGGTCATGTTGCCCGGATCACATGCCCGGCGCGCCAGGGAAGCCCTCGTAATAGGCGCCCACGATCATGCCGCCATCGACGACGATTTCCGCGCCGTTGAGATAAGAGGCGTCATCGCTGGCCAGGAACAGGCTGGCGGCGGCCACTTCTTCCGGGCCACCGATGCGCTGCAACGGGACATGGGCATAGGCCTTGTCGATTTCGGCACGGCTGACGCTGTCATGGTTGGACATGATCGTGTTCACGCCGCCTGGATGGACCGAGTTGACCCGGATGCCCTTGTGTCCCAGTTCCATCGCGGCAACCTTGGTCAGTCCACGCACGCCCCACTTCGACGATGCATAGGCGACAAGGCTGTTGGCGCCCTTCATCCCGTCTATCGACGAGACATTGACGATGGCACCGCGCCCGCGCGCGATCATGCCCGGAGCCACCGTGCGCACGCCCAGGAATTCACCGACCAGGTTGACCCCCAGCACGCTTTCGAAATCGGCCTTGGTGGTTTCCAGGATGGTCTTGAACATCAGGATGCCGGCGTTGTTGACCAGTACGTCGATCCCACCGAACGTCGCTTCGACCTCGCCGACGACCTGGGCCCACTCTTCCTCGTTGGTCACGTCAAGCTTCCAGAAGCGTGCGCTATCGCCCAGTTCGGCGGCGAGGGCCCGTCCGCTGTCTTCCAACACGTCGGCAATGGCAACCTTGGCGCCTTCGGCCACGAAACGCCGGGAGGTCGCTTCGCCCATTCCGCGCGCGCCGCCCGTGATGATTGCGATCTTGCCTTCAAGTCTGCCCATTATAATCCATCCTTTGAACGTCAAAACGCGGGTGAAAGATTGCGCGAGCGGCCCGCACTCCAGCGTGCCACTGCCAGGAAAATCACCGCCACCAGGCCGCAGCCGGCGCTCAAGGCAAGCTCGCTTGCGGCATAGCCGCCCGTGGTGTCGTGCAGCATGCCAACGAGGGGCGGCAACCCGAAGCTGAGCGGCAGCGTCGCAAGGCCGAGCAATCCCACCACCCGCACCGTGGCAGGCAGGCCAAAGCCTTGGCCGACCAATACGTTGACCACGGGAAAAACGCCTGAGGCGCCGGCACCAAGCACCCCGATCAGCGGCGCCATGTGCGCAAATTCGTGCAGCGACAGGAGTGCCAACCACGCCAGCGCCATGCACCCTGCAATCACGGCCAGCGTCAGCGGCGCGCCGATGCGGGAACACAACATGCCGGCGCCGAACGCACCGGCGATGCTGGCCGCGCCCATGATCGACAGCAGCATTGCGGCGCTATCGGTGCCAAGCCCGGATTCGATGCCAAGGGCAAAAACGTGCGAGGACCCCGTGACGCCCGAGGCATAGAGGATGCCCGACCCGACCGCGATCAACCAGAACAACGGCCGCGACAGCACGCGCAGCGGCGGAGCGATTGAAGCGGCCTGAACCAAAACCGGTGCGTCCGCAGATTCTGGCGGATCGGCGATCCCGTGAATAACCGGCAGCAAGAGCACGTGTACGCACGCCACCAGGAGGAACAGCCCGGTTAGCCCCAATGCGGTCAGCAAGGGGGCGATGGCCATGGGAACAAGCGCCCCCAGCACCGGCGTGTTGACAAACCCGATGGCAGTGCCGGGGTTTGGCTGGAACCACCGCGCCGCCAGCACGCTTGCTGGAAACGGTCCGAACATGGCCAGGCCAAGGCCGATCGGCAGGGCATAGGCCAGCAGCACGAAGGGGAAGCTTGGCGCATAGGCGAGTGCGACATTGCCCAGCCCCGTCAGCACGAGACCGGTCAGCATCGTTGCACGCAGGCCGATCCGCTCGATCATCCGCCCGACCAAGGGCGAACCCAGGCCCATCATCATCACGACCAGGGCAAGGCACAGGCTCGCCATCGCGCTGCCAACACCATAGTGCCGCTGCAATGTGGGGACGGCGACGCCGAACGAACCGAAAGTGCACCCGATCGCCACGTTCTGGCACAGGAACCCGCGCAGCGCCATGGCCCGGCGGCTGGCCCCTTTGCCGCGCGCCGACACTGCCGATTGATCCCCGCTTGCCGTCATGCCGGGTCGCCCACCTGCGGTATCGGCGGCATCTCGGGCACGTTATGGCTGTAGGCCATTTCCTCGTACCGTTCGGCAATGCGCCAACCGGCCGCCGTGCGCACCAGGCGGTCACGATACCACAGGCCGATGAAGAACACTTGCTCGACGCCGGCCGGATCGCGGTGAACCATGGGATTGAACAGGATGGAACGGCTGGTGGCGCTGTCTCCGGCCAGATCAAGCTTGGTCGTCGCGACCATGTGCTGGAATTTCGGGAAGCGGTCGAGCGCCAGGGGAAGCCAGGCCTTGATATCGGCAAAGGAACCACTTGCGCCGCCGGTTTCGCTGTAATCGATCCGGGCGTCGGGCGTGAACACGTGGTCGAGCGCGTCCCAGTCCCGCTCGTCGATGGCGAAGCTGTACCGCGCGAAGAGATCCTGGATCTCCAGCCGATCGGACATTTCCTGCAACGCCATCACCGGCAATTCTCCCACAAGATTGGAATGCATGACGCACCAAGGGGGTGGCCAACCCGGCCACCCCCCCGCTGCGACCCGCCTCAGGCTCCGAAGCGGTACTTGGCGCGGATGCCGAACATGCGTGGCTCGCCATAGATCACGCCCTGAGCGCCGATCGACTGGTAAACCCCGGTGTTGCTGATCCGGTAGACCTTGTTGCCGATGTTGGTGCCGAACACCGAGAGATCGAGCGGCATGTTGAAGAAGTTCTTCCATTCCAGCGTGGCGCTGAGCAGGCCATAGCTGGGCAGGAGCACGCCGGGTTCGAAAGGCGTACCGTCCTTAAACGTCTCGGTCGAGAACGGCGCGGTCGGTTGCTTGTCGGTCCAGGAGTACGAGGCGTAGAAGCTGACGTCGCCGATCTTGTCGGGAACAGGCAGGCTCACGCGGCCATAGGCCGACACGATGTTGGGCGACAGGTATTGCAACGGACGGCAGGTCATGTTCGCGCCCACGAAAGCCTTGGGCGAACTGGCCGAGGTTGCCGTGCAATCGTACACGCCGGAGTTGGAGTTGAACACGAACGACTTGTAGTGCGATTCGATGTGGCTGTAGTTTCCACCCAGTTCCAGGAACCGCGCAGGCTTGATCATCCATTCGACTTCCAGGCCCTTGATCACCGCCGAAGCATTGTTCAGCGTGATTGCGCCGTTACCGCCGGTCGACAGGTTGTAGTCGCCCGCCGCGCGCTGGATGTTGGTATAGTCCATGTAGAAGCCGTTGACGTTGAGCGTCGTGGGCATTCCGGCGACTTTGTAGTTGGACTTGAAGCCCACTTCGTAGTCGGTGACGCGTTCCGGCCCGAACGTGCGCGTGTTGTCGAACACGGCATAGGAGTTGAACCCGCCCGCCTTGTAACCGCGCGTGGCCTTGGCATAGACCATGATGTTGCGATCGGGGCGATAGTCCAGCCCCAAGGTCCAGTTCGGGGCCGAGCTTTCAAGCTTGGCGCCGAATGCGCAATCGACGAACGGATTGCCGACGGCGCCGCCCTTCCAGGCGCAACCGGTGACGAACTGGCCGCCGCCCGGCAGAGGCACGTAGTTGTAGGATGCCGAGGTGCCCGAAACGGTGTCCCAGGTATAGCGATAGCCCGCCGTCAGGCGAAGGCGATCGAGCGCCGGCGTGAAGGCACCGAGATCGAGCGTGGCCTGGCCATAGAGCGCCTTGGACTTGTTCCGTACGGCGATCTGCGATTCATTGACCGGGCAACCGGTCGGCGTGGCGAACGCGCAGACGTTGATCGCCCAGCCGCGCATCGTTCCAGCGGGCGTTTCATTGAAGTAGAAGCCGCCGACCGTGTAGGTCAGCTTCTTGCCGAGCGCGGTGCCCTGCAACTGTACTTCTTCGGTAACCTGCTTGTACCAGTCGCGCGGCGCGGTGCGGCTGTCGACCGTGGTGCCGGTATCGTAGAGCGGGATGTCCAGGCCCGAAGCCGACTGGCCGTAGTATTCCTTGATCAGCGACCAGCTGACAATGTTGCGCAGCTTCAGGTTGTCGTTGAGGTCGATGTCTGTGGTGTTGGTAATGCCGCCGGTCGACAGGCGGTCGAAATCGTCGACGCTGTGTGCGGTGGCGCGGATGCCGAGTGCCTTCTGCTTGGCAACGGCATTGGTATAGAGGCTGCAATCGGCAGGGCCGGTGGCAGCGCCGCAGAAATTGAAGCTGGGCGCAATGGCGCCGAGCGGGCCGAACGGTGTGGGCGTGCGGGCCACTGCGATCAGGCCGGTGGTATTGACCGACTGCCCGATCATGCCGGCGCCGTTGCTGTGCGACGCGGCGTAATAGCCCATGGTATAGTTGGTGACGTTCTCGAACGGCTGCAGCCACAGGCCGATGCGGCCCATGCGCCAATGCTGGTCGTCGCGGTCCTTGTTCCAGTTTACGTCATAGGTGAACCCGTCGCGATCGCGCGATGACCCGACCAGGCGCAGGCGCACCTTGTCGTTGATCGGCAGGTTGAGCACGACTTCGGCTTCCTTGAGATTGCGATTGCCAAAGCCGACCTGGAGATGGCCTTCCAGCTTGTCGGTTGGCTTGGCCGGGGTAAGCAGGATGGCGCCACCGGTCGTGTTGCGACCGAACAGCGTGCCTTGCGCGCCGGCGAGTACCTGCATGTTCTGGAGATCGACGAAATTGCCCGGACCGCCCTGGCTCGACAGGGTATAACCGGCCGGCAGCGGCACTTCGTTGAAATAGAGCACCACTGCGGGCGAACCCTGGAACGAGGCGCTCTGCCCACGGATCGAAGGTGACTGCACATCGCGCGAGGCCTGGCCGTTGGGCGCGACCACCAGCGAGGGCACCGACGTTGCGATGTCCTGCAGCTGGGTAATGCTGCGTTCCTTGATGTTGTCGGCCGAGAAGACCGTCAGCGAGATCGGCACATCCTGTGCGCGCTCTTCGCGGCGGTTGGCGGTAACGATGATTTCCGCAGCGCTTGGCTGCGCGGCGGCAGCATCGGCTGCCGGGGCAGCGGCGTCCTGCGCCAAGGCCAGCTGCGGGAACGCGCACATTGCCGCGCCACCCAGCAGCGTGGCGATCAGGACCTTGCGTCCTGCCAGGCCCGCTTGCTGGAAAACTTCACCATGAATGGCTGCCTTCACGATTTCCTCCCTCATTGATGCATGAATCGGCGCCCGTGACCGGGCTTCTCCGGATCTGAGAGGAAGGCACAGGCCAGCGTTTGCGCAATTGTCGCACAATCCGCCGCACTCGGCACGTCAGCATTCCTCAGCCCGGATCTTGTTTTAAGCAGACACTGCATAGCAAATACGCAAATCTAGCACAATATCGATTTTACCCCTTTCTTTGCGTAATCAAACCGAATTGCCACCTACTATAATCTAGTCACCCATCCTGCCATATCTCACCGCGACGGACGCAAAAAACCGCCCGCCGGCATCACGCCGACGGACGGTTCGAAACCCGGCAAATCCCGGCTTGGGCTCAGGCAGCCTGTACGCCTGGGCGCTTGTCGAGCGTCACGGCCAAGCCGTTGACACGGCCCTGGAATTCCGGCGCCTTGGCACGCGGATTGTAGAACTGGCGATACCAGGTGCGCACCTTGCCGTAGGGGCCGTCTGCCGGAATGGCGAGCGGGTTGAGGCAGGCCCGCTTGTTGGCCCAGATTTCAACGTCCTGGGCAAAGGCCAGCCGGCTTCCTTCCTGATACATCAGGGCATTGGCGCGATCTTCCTCGGTCGTTTCACGCGATCCGTCATGCACCTTGACCATGAGCGCGTGCCAGGCACGGCTGACGCCATCATCGACCGGGGTGTTGGCGATCATGATGAAGCTGTCGAACGTGCCGGCCATTTCCGACTGGAGGAACCCGGGACCTTCGTACCAGGTATCGAGCACCAGCTGGTCGCCTTCGGCAGCGGTCAGCGTGCGGTGCCCCGCGCTGTAATACTGGTGCAGCGCGGTCGCCTTGAACTCGTTGGCAAAATACTGCCAGTCCTTGGCCCCATGGATCGGGATGAAGTGGCCGAAATCGGCCATGTTGTCGACGATTTCAATGCCGTGGCAGTTGAGGTCGCCCATGTAGTCGATCTTCCATTCGACCCAGCCCGGCTCGCCAAAGTGACCGCCGAAATTGGCCAGTTCGACGTCGGGCTCCAGGCCCTCGGGATCGTGCCACATCCAGATGATCCCGGCGCGCTCGGTCACCGGATAGGTCTGCAGCTTGGCCGCCTTGGGGATGAAGTCGGAATAGGGAATGTGATTGCAGGCACCATCGGGACCAAAGCGCCAGCCGTGGAACGGGCAGCGAATCGATTCGCCTTCGACATGCTCGCCATCGCGCACGATGTAGGACGTGCTGTTCTTGGCCAGATGCGCGCCCATGTGCGGACAATAGGCGTCAACCACGTAGGGCGTACCGCTTTCGCCACGATAGAGCACCAGGTCCTTGCCAAAATAGCGGATCGGGGCCGGTGTCTGCGTCGCATCGCCCGACTGGCCGATCATGAACCAGCCACGAGGGAAATCGAATTCGCCCAGCCCATATTCCCGAGAGGTTGCCATGCCGATCTTCTCCACTCCAAGGCCGCAGAGCATATCCAGAGGATCCGTGTTGCGGCGTATTTGTGCAACCAATAGGCCTCCGGGCCACCATTTGCGAAGGAAATTGCATTGCACACGTTCTGTGCAATAATGCACGGATGGTGCAGTGGTCCGATCTCGATGTGTTTCTGGCGGCGGTGCGCACCGGCTCCTATACGGCTGCCGGGCGCCAGCTTGGCGTCAATCGCACCACCATTGGCCGCAGAATTGAAGCGCTGGAACAGGAACTGGGCGTTGCCCTGTTCGATCACTCCGCGCTGGGGCCAGCCCCGACCCGCGCAGGCCATCGCATGCTTCTGGCGGCCGAGGCCATGGAACGCGAGATGGACGCGATGATCCGCGAGATCGGCGCGGGCGCCTTGCGCGAGACGCCCATCCGCGTGGCAGGATCAGCCGGGATCATCAGCGAATTCCTTCCCGAGCTATCACAATTTCGCCGCGCCAACCCGGACTGCCCGATCGAGATTCTCGACGATCTTGATCCCGTCGAAGCCTTGACCAAGCGGCGGGCAGACCTGGCGCTGGCGCTGTTGCGCACGCCGCCGGTGCGTTTTTCCGGGCGGCAGGTGGCCGTGCTGCAGCAGGCGGAGTACGGCCGGCAGGACCTGCCCGATCTGGAGCCGCTGGGTTGGGGATTGGAGTTTGAAGCAGCCTTGGCGGGGGCAGCGTGGACCACCGCCAATCCCATCGGCGAGGCCGCGCTGGCGGCTGGGCTGGTCACCTGCAATTCATGGTTCCAGCTCAAGCTTGCTGCCTTGGCGGGACTGGGCCGCGCGAGCCTATTGTGTTTTGCCGGAGATGCCGAGCCGGCGCTGGAACGGTTGTCTGCGCCCGACCCGGCCCAGGACTGCCCGCTTTGGCTGTTGCACCGGGCCAAGGTGCCGCCGGGCGCCGCGCTGCAACGCCTGATGGCTTTCCTGGAAAAGGCCATCGCGCAACGAATCGCTGCCTGACACGCAGTTTCACGCGATATATCGCACCATGTTGCGGTATGGGCCGTGCAGCAACGCGCGTTCGTTTGCGCATCTTTCGGGAGAGAAGACACATGTCAGCCGCAGTGGCCCGTGCCGTCATGGAAGCGACGGTCAACGCATATGTCGACCGGATCAACGCCGGCGATGCAGCCGGCACTATCGCATTGTTTGCGCCCGATGCCGTGATCGAGGACCCGATCGGCAGCGAGCCGAAGGCCGGAGACGCACTCACAGACTGGTTTGCCGATACCGTTGCCTATGCCACGCAGATCACACCCGTTGCGCCGATCCGGGGCAGCCATGCCGACGAAGCGCTGCTGGTCTTCGATGTCACGTTCACGCCACCCGGCTCGCCCCGGCTGCGCATCCGCAGCGCCGACGCCTTTCGCTTGCGCCCCGATGGCCTGATCCTGTCGCTGCGCGCGTTCTGGGGACCGGAGGACCTGGGACCCGCGTGATCTGCCACTGCTTCCCAGATTGACTGATGCGTATTTTTTAGGAGATATTGCTGCGCATAATATCATAACATGACTCGTGCGGAGAGGATGTTCGTCATGACCAAGCCTGGTTCAATCTTCCAGCCCGTTGCCGATCCCCAAGTGATCGAAGGCGCCTTCACTGCCGACCAGCATGCCCGGATGCTCTCGGTCGTGCGCGAGAACGGACCGTGGCAAATGATCCTGGCCCAGCATTTCAACTCGCCCGAAGAAGTCATTGCCACCACCAGCGGCATGGTTCCCGAAGGGTTCACGCCGACATGGGACATGTTCGTGAGCCCGGTGTTTCGCGGCTATTTCGGCAAGGCCTCGACCGCGTTCTATCCCGAAATCGAGGATTGCTTCCTCAATACCCGCTTCCTCGATCTGGTCCGCGGATACTGGGGCGCAAAATACGCCACGGCCGAAAACATGCTGTTCAACATCCAGGGGCCCTGCCAGGGCGGCGGCAGCCCGCATGTGGACGCCACCCGGTTCCGCGGCATCTCCATGAACAATACGCCGATCTGGCTGATGAACACCATGGTCAAGACCGGACTGTTCGAACGCTGGCGCGCGAAAAAGGCGCAGGTGATCACCTGGTACTACCAGGGCCGGATCGGCGGCGGGTTCACCTATTGGCCCAAGGGCCCGGCGCAAGCGCCCCAGCAGATCAAGGCCCCGATGTGGAGCCGTGCCGTTGTCGTCGAAAATGAAATGATGTTCCATACCGCCGAAACATGCGGGCCGGCTGCCATGCGCCGCCCGGCCGGCCTTGCCATCCATTCGACCATGCAGGCCGATCCCGAAGACGCCACCGGCTGGCAGATCGTGACGGATGGCAATGTCATCCAGCGCATCCCCGAAAGCGAATTCCGTTTCCTGATCCACTGGGGCGCGGATATCTACATGGACATGGCCGAACTGCGCGTGGCGCTCGACCATACCGACGACCTGACCCACGACATGGTGTTCGACACGATCGTCGCCGATCTCAAGGCCCGCGGCGTGGCTTTCGACATGCCCGTCGCCCCGATGACAGACCCGGCATTCATCAGCGTGTTGACGCGCACCTACGATCCGGGCCAGCCGGCCATTTTCCCGCCCGAACCAGAAGAGGCTATCGCAGCCTGACGATCTTTGGCCCGGCCATGCATCCACATGGCCGGGCCGGTTCGATCCATCAATCGTTGGCGCCGGTCATGTCGCGCGCGGCGATATAGCCGAACGTCATGGCCGGGCCGATGGTGACGCCAGCGCCAGGATAGCTTTCACCCATGGCCGAGGCGGCATTGTTGCCGACGGCATAGAGCCCGGCGATGGCGTTGCCTTCGCCATCGACCACTTGCGCGCGGGCATTGGTGGACAAGCCGCCGTTGGTGCCGATGTCGCCCGGATAAATCGGCATGGCATAGAACGGCGCTTCGGTGAGCGGGCGCAGGCAGGGATTGGGCTGGTGGCGATAATCGCCATACATCTTGTCATAGGCCGCTTCGCCACGGTGGAACTCGGGGTCCTCGCCCTTGGCTGCGCTGGCGTTGAAGCGGCCGATGGTCTGATCGAGCTGCGCCGGATCGACGCCCATGGCCTTGGCCAGTTCGGCGATCGTGCGGCCCTTCTTCATGATCTTGCGCACGCCCGATGACTGCAGCCAATCCGGCACCAGCGGCAAGAGCGGGCCCATCGGGAAATCGTGGCGGTAGCGCGCGTCGAACACCATCCAGCTGGGGCTGGCATCGCCGTGTTCGGCGTGGCGCCGCGCCATCTGCTGGCCCACGATATGATAGGATGCCGCCTCGTTGAGATAGCGCGTGCCCGATTGGCTGACCATGATGCAGCCCGGCAGCGCCCGCTCGATGGTGACCAGTCGCCCGCGATCTTCGCCCGGCACGTAGAACACCGGCGCCGCCCAGGCGGAATGCATGTTCATCGTGGCCGCGCCCACGGCCTGGCCGGCCACGATGGAATCGCCCGTGTTGCTGGTCACGCCGCCCGAAAGCTGGGCACTGGAATAGAGCGGGGCATTGGCGGTGCGCATCGCCTGGTTCTTGTCGAACCCGCCGGCTGCCAGAATGACACCCTTGCGCGCGCGGATACGAAAGGGCTTGCCGTTGCGCTCGACAACCAGGCCAACGACCCGCCCTTCCTCGCGCACCAGTTCGCGCATCGGCGTGGACAGCCACAAGGGCACGCCCGCCTCGTTGAGCGCCAGGCGCAAGCCGCCGGTCAGCGCGTTGCCCAGCGTCAGGCGCCGGTCCTTGCGCGACGAGAACCGGAACGGCCAGTCGAACCAGTATTTGGCCATGTTGCGGGCAAGGCCCGTGGCCCAGCCCTTGCCACGATAAAGCAACTGGTAGGTTTCGGCGAAGGTCCAGTTGAGATAGCCGAACAGGCTGGCGGCCGGTGACGGGAAACGCTGCGTCTTGAGATCGGCGCCCAGCAGCGTGCCATCGAACATTTCGGGCAAGTGCGTGCGGTATCCGGTGACCGATCCGCCAGGATTTTCGGCATGGTAATCGGGATAGGGCTGCGCGGTATAGACCACGCGGGTGTTGGCCGTGACCCAGCGCAACATGTTGGCGCCGTTATTGACATAGGCGCGGATGTTGGCATCGGGGACATTGGGCGCAGAAAGTGCGCGCAAATAGCGGAAGGCATCGTCGAGATTGTCTTCGAACCCGGCTGCGCGCGCCTGGTCGCTGCCGGGAATCCAGATGCCACCGCCCGAGGTGGCGCTGGTGCCACCCCAGCGACGGTCCTTCTCGACGATCAGCACCTCGGCCCGGTTCTTTGCGGCAACCAGTGCGCTCAACATGCCGCCCGCGCCCGATCCGACCACGACGACATCGACTTCCTTGTCCCAATTGCTGGTCATGCACACCCTGCCTGCAGGCGAACCCTAGCAACGATCGACCCACGGGGGATTCGCCATTCCGGAATTCGCATCCTCAATCCTTTGACGCAAAGTTCGGCCCTGCTTGCCATTCTGTCAACTCCATGCGTAGAATGCTGCTAAATAATCTACGAACAATGCGTAAGGGAGAGTCATGGCCGACCTGTCAGGCAAAGTAGCGTTGATCACCGGTGCCGGGCAAGGCATCGGCCAAGGCGTGGCGCTGGCCATGGCCGGCGCGGGCGCGGCTGTTGCCGTGACCGGGCGCACGCTGAGCAAAGTCGAACAGACGGCACAACTGGTGCGCGAGCGCGGCGGCACCGCGCTGGCACTGCCCTGCAATGTCAAAAGCGCCAGCGAACTGGCCGACGCCGTGACGAAGACGGCAGCCGAGCTGGGCGGAATCGATATCCTGGTCAACAATGCGCAGGAAGTGCCGCTGGGCAAGCTGGAAGACGTTACCGACGAGGCATTCCTGGCAGGCTTTGAATCGGGTCCGCTTGCCACGATGCGCTTGATGAAGCTGGTTCGCCCGCATCTTGCCGCGCGCGGCGGGGGCACGATTTTCAACTTCTGTTCGTCCGCCGGCATCCGCTGGGACATGTCGGGCTATGGCGCCTATGGCGCCGTCAAGCAGGCGATCCGCGCGCTCACCCGCGCCGCCGCAGCGGAATGGGGCGGCGAAGCCATCCGCGTGCTGACCATCGCGCCCCATGCCGAATCGCCGGGCCTCAAGTGGTGGATCGACAACAATCCCGAGGAAGCCGAGGCGTTCTTCCGCACCATCCCGCTCGGCCGTGTCGGATCGCTGGAGCAGGACATCGGCCGTGCCCTGGTGGCGCTGTGCGGCAGCGACCTGAGCTATCTGACCGGCGCCACCATCCCGCTCGATGGCGGGCAAGCCAACTTCGACTGAAAGGCGCACACATGGAAAAGATCATTGCCGCGCTCTGGGCTCCCGATGGCGAAACGCGCGAGGCCTATGGCGCGCGCATCCTGGCCGCGCTGCCCGACCAGTTGATCGCGGCCGGCGCCAGCAAGGTGCGGATCAACATTCGCGATGCCGCCGTCAGCAAAGGCGACGGTCTGGTTCAGACGTGGCAAACGCCGCAGCAGGCGGCCGTCGTGCAATTCTGGCTGCCATCGGCCAATGCGCGGTTCCGTGGGCCGATCGATGCCATCCTGGCCGAGCACAGCGGCCGCTTCGCACTTTGGCTCGTTGCTGAATCCACGATCATTCCCAACATCGCCCATCCGGTGCAAACAGGCGCGCGCACCTGGGGCTGGAGCCAGGCGAGCTTCATCACCTTTCGCAGCGAAATGACGCGCATGGCAGCGATCGCCCACTGGCACAGCCACCACACGCGGGTTGCCATCGAGACCCAGGCCAATTTCGAATATGTCCAGAACCTGGTCGTCAGGCCGCTGACAGCCGATGCGCCGGCCTACGACGCCTTTGTCGAGGAATGCTTCCCGCTTCAAGCGCTGGACGAACCCGCCGCCTTTTTCGATGCGGTGGGCGATCCGGCCAAGTTCGATGCCAATGTCGCGACCATGGCGGAAAGCTGCCAGGGCTTCATCGATTTTGGCCGGATCGACATCATCCCAACCTCGCAATTCGATTTTGCATCGCGAGAGTAACCGGCCATGGACCTCACCCCGACAATTCTGGCGCAAGTGGAGACACTGGCGGGTCGTGCCGAACTGGTCGAATGGCATTGGCCCGAGATGCTCGATTTCACGCGCATCGAAGACGAATTGATGGTGGAAATGTCGTTGCCGCCAATGGCGGCCGACGCGTCGGCCTGCCTGCCGGACATCGATCCCGAACGGCGCTGCCACATGGGATCGCTGTTTGCCCGCTGGCCGGGTATAAAAGTCAGCGGCCGGTCGGAAGGCGGGCACATTCGCGTGGTACGCTTTGTGTTCGCGCCCGATCGCGCGCAGGCGCTGATCACGGGGCAGCACGACCCATCACCCGCATTTGTCAAATCGCTGCTGGCGATCCGCAATGACGGCTTGCGAAGCATGATGCAGTTGCTGCGGCGCGAGTTGGCCAATCCGATCGATCAGTCGAAACAGGCTGTGGCCGCGCTCACGGAACTCATCGCCATCGAATTCGGCAGAATCGTTGCGGGGGCTGGATCGCACGAGACTGCCGGTGCCGGTCGCCTTGCCGCGTGGCAGTTTCGCCGCATCCGCGAACGCCTGGCCATGCCCGGCACGGCGCCGAGCGTGGCAGAATTGGCCAGCCTGTGCGGCATCAGCGCACGCCACCTGCACCGGCAGTTCCTGGCACTGACCGGGGCAACCGTTGCATCCTACGTTGAAAACGCGCGGATCGAACAGGCCAAGCGCATGCTGCATGGCCAGGAACAGCCGATCAAGGCCATCGCCCAGGCCTGCGGCTTTGCCCATGCCAACAGTTTCGCCCGCGCATTCCGCCGGTCTACCGGCCTCACCCCGCTGGCCTATCGCCAGCGCGGCGATCAACCGCTTCAGGCAGCAGCCACCCTCTGAACCACGAGGAAACGAACATGAGCAAAGCAAGAGTCGCCCTGGTCACCGGGGCCAGCCGCGGCGCCGGCGCGGGAATCGCCCGTGGCTTTGGCGAACTGGGCTATACCGTCTATGTTACCGGGCGCACGATCACGCCGGGCGATGCGCGCGGCTGGGATGGTTCGGTGCTGCCGGGCACGGTTGCCGAAACCGCCGCCAAGGTGACGGAACTGGGCGGCAAGGGCATTCCGGTGGTGTGCGATCATGCCGATGACGCCGCCGTTGCGCGCCTGTTTGACCAGATCCGCGCGGAAACGGGCCGGTTGGACGTTCTGGTGAACAATGCAGCCTTCATCCACGACCAGCTCATCGAGAAAAAGCCGTTCTGGGAAAAGCACCTCGACGCGCAGAAGATTCTCGATGTGGGCTTGCGCTCTGCCTATGTCGCCAGTTGGCATGCGGCCCGGATCATGGTGCCACAGGGATCGGGCGTGATTGCCATGACCAGCTCGTTTGGCGCGAGCTGCTATATGCACGGCCCTGCCTATGGCGCGCAAAAGGCCGGCCTGGACAAGATGGCACACGATATGGAGCACGACCTGCGCGGGTCTGGCGTGATCGCGATGTCGTTGTGGCTGGGAATGCAGGTGACCGAACGGTCGACAATCGCGGCCGGCACCAATCCCGAGCAATACGAGGGCTTTCTGGCCATGGCCGAGAATCCCGAGTTCTCCGCCCATGTGATCGATGCCATCGACAAGGCGCCCAACCGCGAAGCGCTTTCGGGCGAAACGCTGGTCGTTGCCGAAATCGCGCAGACGCTGGGCGTGACCGATCGCGGGGCGCAGCCGCCATCGCACCGCGCCATGCTGGGCAGCCCGCGTGCCAAGAACCCGGCCGCCGTGTACTGAAAAGCCGGCATGGCCGCAGCGCGTTGCCACACCAGCCCTCGGACGGTAGGCATGGCATCGCGCACCGCGCTGCGGCACGCGCAAGGGATGAAGAATAGATGACGCTGAACCCGCAAGTGGGCGCGCTGCTGGGCTTCTTTGCCCAAATGCCGCCGGTCGATTACGATACGATCACGGCAGATGCGCTACGCGCGCTGAATGACAACCCCATCCAGATGGCGCCGCCACCGGCAGTGGCGCAGACCCGCGATCTGACGATCGCTTTGCCGGGACGGGCCTTGCCGGCACGCCTCTATGTACCCGAAGGGGCCGGAAAGAATCCGCCACTGATCGTGTATTATCATGGCGGCGGCTGGGTTATCGGCACCATCGAAACACACGATGGAACGTGCCGTGCGCTGGCCAATGCGAGCGGGGCGGCCGTTTTGTCCGTCGGCTATCGGCTGGCACCCGAAGTGCCATTTCCCGGCCCGCTCGACGATTGCCACGATGCGCTGGTCTGGGCGCATGCGCATGCCGCATCGCTGGAGATCGACGGCGAGCGCCTGGCTGTTGCCGGTGATAGCGCGGGCGGCAATCTGGCAGCGGCAGTGGCCATTCGCGTGCGCGATCAGGGCGGACCGGCACTTCGGCACCAGTTGCTGATCTATCCCGTCACCGACGCCGATTTTGAGCGCGCTTCGTATCACGAGAACGGCAACGGCGACTATTTCCTGTCAACCGCCATGATGAAATGGTTCTGGACGCAGTACCTGGGCCAATTGCCGGAGGCCCATGTCGATGGCGTGACCGTGCTGCGCACCGCCGACCTGTCGGGCCTGCCATCGGCAACGGTGATCACCGCGCAATACGATCCCCTGCGCGACGAGGGCGCGGCCTTTGCCCAGGCATTGGAAGCGGCCGGGAATACCGTTCACAGCATCGCCGCACCCGGCATGATCCACGGCTTTTTCTCGATGTTCGACGCCGTGCCCGATGCACTGCCGCTGATTGCCGAGAGTGGCGCGCGGGTGAAAGCGGCATTGGCCTGAGGCCTGCCCGACGCCACTGTCCCGGCCAGGGGCAGAGGCGTCGGGCTCGCCGTCAGATCGCGGTGGCACCGCCGTCGACGACCAAGGCATGGCCCGTGACAAAGCTGGCGGCAGGTGAACAAAGCCACACGACCGCCTCGGCGATTTCCTCCGCCTTGCCCATCCGCCCCATGGGCGTCATCGAATCCACCAAGGCCTTCATCGCCGGGTCGGTCAGCAGCGGCGCGGTCATCGCCGTGTCGATCACGCCGGGGCAGATCGCATTGACGCGAATACCCGCCGTGGCCCAGCGCAACGCGCCGTGGCGCGCAAGGCCCACCACGCCGTGCTTGGCCGCAGTATAGGCTGGCTGGCCGGGATTGCCGACGACGCCGTTGATCGATGCGGTGTTGACGATGGCCCCGCCACCGCGTGCCATCATGACGGCGCTTTCCTCGCGCATGCAACGCATCACGCCCGACAGATTGATGCCGATGTTGCGTTCCCAGATGGCGTCATCGTATTCATCGTCACCCAGGCGGTTGATCCCGGCATTGTTGAATGCGCAGTCAAGCCCGCCAAAGCGTTCGACAGCGGCATCCACCATGGCCTTGACCTCGTCAGCCTTGGCAACATCGCAGCGAAAGAAGCTCGCCTTGCCGCCCGCCGCCTCGACAAGGGCAACTGTCTCGGCGCCTCCCGCTTCGTTGACATCGCTTACCAGGACGCTTGCGCCCGACCGCGCGAACACGAGGGCGGCTGCACGCCCGATGCCACCCCCGCCGCCGGTCACCAGCGCGACCTTGCCCTCCAGCCCATAGTTGATCATCGCGGCAAATCCTCTCGTTATGGTTGTATGGCTTCAGGTGGCAGCAGGTTCGGCCAGCGCCACCACGGTAACGCTGCCGTCTTCACCGATCTGTTCGGTAAGCATTGACGTCACGCGGCTGACAGTCTCGGCAATCCACCAGCGGCCCTCGTGCCGGCGATAGATATCGTCGTATTCCACGGCCAGCCGCACGACCTGCCGTGGGCCAGTCAGGATGGTGCGGAAATTCAGCGACCACAGCCCGCGCGCTTCGTCCGGGCCGGTCAGGTCGATTTCCCAGTTGGTGGCATGGTGCAGGTCATAGACGCCGCCCTGGCAAGCCATCTCCTGGTACAGGGCCACGAACGCGTCCCGGTCTGTAAATTCGGGAAAGTTCTGGTAGGCGATGCGCACGCCTGTCGGCAGGAAGCAGTCCCGCACGTCGTCCACTTGCTTCAGGTCGCAGGCGCGCAAATAGCGCGATTTCAGGCGGCGGATCGCCTCCTTGTCTTCCAGCGCGGCAAGGCGCGCGGCGATATCCTCGATCGTGTCAGGCATGACTCTCTCCCGTTACGGGCCTGGGCGAGCCAGCCCGATTGCAGAAAGCGTTGTATATCGCCCCACCAATCTACGCAATTGGCCGTTTTAACATCCATTATATTGCCAAATTGCGTTCTATAAGGGCGTGATCACCCGCCAAACAGTGCAAGCCGGGCATAGACCGGATCGTCGGGCCCGGCCCGGCCGGTCGCCACGCCATCGCTTCCGAACGTGTCCCCCGCGTTTGCCGGCAGGTCTTCGGCATGGTCGAGAATGAAGGAGCGGTGGGCAAAGCGCCAGATGCCGTCGCGGCGAAGATAGCGATCGGCATAGCGCCCCCACGCGACGAACTGGCGCGTGCCATCGTGGGTCAGGTGCCAGGCGCGTGCCACCACTTCGCCCTCTGCCCGGCCACCATCGATAACGTACAACGCGCTGAGCATGACATGGCTGGTGGCGCGCCAGTTCGCCATCATGGAGGGGAGCCATTCGACATAGCCCTTGGCCGACCCGGAATAGTAGGGTGTGTGATCGTCGGTGGCGTCTTCGTGATAAAGGCTGAGCACCAGGCCGTAATCGCGACGATCTACGCCATGGCCATAGGCCGCCACGAGATGTCGCAGGGCCTCGCGCGATGCGGCCTCCTGTGGATCGATGACCCTGGGGGCCAACGGGTGGTCAGACACCGAAACCGCCTGCCACCGAGATCGTCTGCCCGGTGATGTAGTTGCCGCGCCGCCCGGCGAGGAACACGGCCGCCTGGCCGATATCCTCGGCGCTGCCCCAGCGCTTGAGCGGCAGCATGGCCTTGACCGCCGCTTCCCATTCGGGCGTGAACGTGCCGGCTTCCTGGCCGACCTTGAACTGCCCGGCATCGATCACGCCAACCAGGATCGAATTGGCGCGGATTTCGTGGATGCCTTCTTCCTTGGCGATGCCCTTGATCAGCGCCTCGTTACAGGCCTTGGGCGCGACCGAAAGCCCATCGAGGTGCGGCCACCAATCATGCCCCGCGCTGCCGAGGTGAACGAAGCTCCCGCCGCCAGCCGCGCGCATGTGGGGCAAGGCGGTATGGACGGCATTGTTGAAGCCAAATGCCTCGATCTCCATCGACTGGCGGAACATGTCTTCGCTCCAGTCGGCAATCGGCACTTGCGGCACGACGGGGCCAGCGCCCCAGACCACGGTATGGATCCGGCCATGGTCGGCAAGGGCCTGGGCAAATCCGGCTTCGACTTCGGCGCGGCTGCGCACGTCGATGCGGTGCACGCTGGCCTTCACGCCCAAGGCGCGGATCGCGTCTGCGGTTTTGGCGGCAACCTCTTCCTTCGAGCGATAGACTACGGCGACATCGCTGCCGGCCTTGGCAAATTCCAGCGCAACGCCACGGCCAATGCCACCGCTGCCGCCAAACACAATCGCGGCGCCAGCCTGAAAGTCACCCGCCATCCCAACGTCCTCTCATTTTCTGTTGAGAGGAATGTGTCGAGCGCAAAGCAGGTGTGCAACCGGCGCCAGCGATTCCAGCAATTTACCGTCAGAGACGGCGCATTGCGGCACAGCTGGCGCCGATGGCGGTGAAGCGGCGCGGGCTTCAGTCGTTGTCCGGCCAGACCTGGGCGAAGAACGGATTGCGCTCGGCCTGGGCATCATAGGTGTCAGGGTCGATCATGCAGGTCGGGCACCAATGCCCGCCCTTCAGATAGAGCCTGGGTGTCATCGTAAATTCGTGGCCCAGCGCGCAGCGGAACGGGGCGGGTGCATCCGGGTCGTCCGCTTCCGACAGGCTCGCGCCGCCACGCAGCTGCGCAGCAGACTTGAGCTGGGCCGAACCGCATTGCTCGGCCGTCAGCGATGTATCGTGGCCATGGTCGAGCAGGGACACGGTGCGCGAAGGCTGGCGGAATTCGAAATCCGACCATTTGGTCGGCAGGCGTTCCCATGCTTCGCGCGAACCGAAATAGGCATCGATATGCGCCCGGTCGTCGTTGGCGATCCAGTTGAGCGTTCCGCCAGGTCCGCGTGCCAGCTTTTCCATGCGCTTGCGGCCAGCACTTGGGAACAGGCGCGCAAGAAGCTTGATAATGCCGGGCATCGAGGCCGAAAGGCTGGCGGCATAATCGTCCAGCGTGTCACGGCGGAATGGCACCAGCGCTTCCAGCTTGTCGGAATCGGCATACCACTGCCCGTGGAAATTGCGCGTGGCCGACCAATTGGGCAAGTAGCTCGCGAAGGGGTCGGACACGCCCAGTGCCTTGGCCGTGAAGCGCGCGAAATCGTGATTGACCAGCCGCATGGCTTCGCCGCCGCCGATATTGTAGAAATCGCGCCAGAACTGCTGCGGGACATGGTCTTCGCAGGAATTGGCAGCGAGCCGCGCCGAATCCCCGACAGTCGCCCATTCGAACACGCCATTGAACGGATTGTGGAAAATGATCGGATCGTGGATCTTCCACATGTTCGGATGGAGAATGCCGGACTGGCGCAGCGAAACCCAACGGCGCAATCCCGATTGCGCAACGATGGCCTCGGCCTGGGTCTTGCTGACGGCATACTGGTCGAAGCGGCTGATCTTGATCGGATCGCCGGTGCGGCCCCAGTGCACGGGCGCGTTGCGGTGGCCGGTCTGCGCAACAGTGCCGATGTAGACCAGCGCCGTACCGTCTGCCTGCCCGGCCGCGTGGATCGCGTCGACGATGTTGCGCGCGCCGCCGACATTCACCTTCATGGTCAATTCCGGGTAGCGATCGGCAAGCGGCGAGACCATGCCGCCGATGTGAAGCACCTGATCGACGCCGGTCACGGCGGAAAGGACATCTTCGTAGCGGGTCAGGTCGCCCCACGACCATTCAAGGCCCGCAGCGCCATCGTGGCGACGAACGACCGGATGGTTCTTTTCTTCCGGCCGGACCAGCGCGCGAACATGAAACCGGTCGCTGCGCTCCAGCAATTCGGCAAGCGTGGCGCTACCCATGTTGCCGGTGGCACCGGTAAGCAGGATGGTCTTCCGACCTGTCATTGTGAAGCTCCCGAGATTTGAAGACGAAATGCCGCTGCGCGAGGTTGGCAGAGGTGGAAAACCGAATTCAGAATGGCTGCGGCCAGCCAGCGTTGAACGATCACGGCCTCGCTGCTGCCTTGGCGCCGATCATCCCCAGCCCTTCGAGCCAGTTTTGCAAAAGCGTCGGCCAGACACTGAGCGCCGGGTCGGTCATGCCAAGGCCCATCCCGTGCCGCCCCTTGGCGAATACGTGCAGTTCGGCCGGGACCTTGGCCGCGGTCAGCGCATCGTACATCAGCGTGGCGTTGGTCGGTGGCACCAGTTCGTCAGTGGTGGTCGCCCACAGAAACGTGGGCGGCGTATCGGGCCGGACATTGGTGACCGGGCGCAACTGGGCCTGCACGGCGGGCGGCGTTTTGGCATCGATCAGGCCGCGCGCATCCCAGCGATTGCTGGGCAGATCGATGGCCGCGTAGCTCAGGACGGCAAAATCGGGTCTGCTGCTGACCCGCTCCACCGGGTCGGCCGAGTGCGCGTCTCCCGCGTCGAATTGGGTTTCGGCCATGGCCGTCAGGTGTCCGCCCGCGGAAAAGCCGATCATCCCGATGCGCGCAGGATCGACCCCGTAATCACCCGCATGCGCGCGCACCCAGCGGATTGCGCGCTTGGCATCGTTCAATTGCGTGGGGTGCTTGTAACCGAACGGCGTGAGCCGGTAGGTGAGGACGAATGCCGTTACCCCATGTGCGGCAAACCAGTCACCCACCTGGCGTCCCTCAAGACTGGTGGCGAGCCCCTGATAAGCGCCACCGGGCGCGACGATCACGGCCGTACCGAACGAGGCGGTCTCGCCGGGCGTGATGACAGTCAGCGTTGGCACGTCCTGCGGCCGATCGCCCAACGCGCCGGGCGCGCGGCCATCCCACAGGCGCACCGTCTGCAACGTCAGCGCCTCGCGCGGGTCACGCGGCGCAGGTGGCGTGGGCCGTTTGCCCGACGAGACGGCCCCCGGCGCCTTGGCCAGGGCCGCATCGATGGCGGCGAGTTTCGCCGGCGTCAGCAAGGTTGGCGCATATTGGGCAATGGCGCGAAGCGGCAGCGCGGCAGCCGCCTTGATCTGCGGGTTGTTGGCCAGCACCGGCACTTGCGCCTGCAGCACGGCAAGCGCGGCCGGATTGTCGAGCAATTCGCCAACGCTGGAATCGACTGTCAACGGTGCACCCGGCGCGTTTTGCGCTTTCGCCGGTACAAGTGATGCCGTCGCCAGCGCCAATCCCGCCAGCCCAACCCGAACTGCCTGCCACCCCTTCATCATCGTCTCCGCAGCCTTTTTCGTACGCCTCCGTTCATTTGCATGACCTTTGCGTCGCGTCTACAGACAATGGCAGTCGTTGCGCGGATTCTGCGCAGGGCTTGCGCAGGGGCGCCAGCTGGTGAAAGGCAGACGTGCCGAAGCACGCGGGGGAGCGAATGGACATGACTGATACAAGGGGCGGCCCCCTGTCCGTTCCGGCTTTTCGCGCCGTCTGGCTGGCCAGCCTGCCGGCCAATTGCGCGCTGCTCATCCTTGGCGTCGGCGCTTCGTGGCTGATGACCGGGCTGACATCGTCGCCGCAATGGGTCTCCTCCGTCCAGACCGCCTTGATGCTGCCTGTCATGCTGTTGTCGATGGCATCGGGCGCGGCGGCAGACATGTATGACCGGCGCCGCGTTGCCCTGCTGGCCTTGTCTCTCGCCAGTGCCGGCGCGGCGTTCCTGGCGCTGATCGCTATTGCCGGGCTGGTTTCGCCGGTGTCGCTGCTGCTGGCCTGTTTCCTGATGGGCGCGAGCGTCGCGTTTTTCGGTCCGGCCTGGCAAGGCTCTGCCACCGAACAGGTCCCGCCCGCGCTGGCCAAGCCGGCGATCGCCATGAACAGCATCAGCTATAACATCGCGCGCGCTGTCGGCCCGGCGATCGGCGGCGTGATCGTGGCTGTGTCCGGCCCTCCTGCTGCCTTTGCCGCCTGCGCTGTGCTGTACCTGCCGCTGATTGGCGCGTTTGCGATGTGGCGGCGCGTGCGCGAGCCCGCGCGGTTGCCGCCGGAACGGCTTGGCGCTGCCATCGGCGCGGGCCTGCGCTATATCTTCCACGCTCCGCCGGTGCGCGCGCTGCTGGTCCGGTTGTTCCTGACCGGTTTCCTGGCCGGATCGCTATCGGGCCTCTTGCCGCTGATTTCCCGCGATGCGCTGGGCGGTGGCGCGGGCCTATATGGGCTGCTCTTGGGCGTTATCGGCGCCGGTGCCCTGGCAGGCAGCCTGGTTGCCGGCCGGCTGCGGCGTCTCTATTCCAGCGAATGGCTGGTGCGTGCAGGCACGGCCGTGACAGGCGGCGCCTATATCGTCGTGGCGCTCAGCCACAATCTTGCGCTTACCGCGCTGGCGCTGTTCGTGATGAGCGCGGCATGGATGCTGTTCGTCACCGTCATGAACATCGGTGTCCAGATGCTCGTGCCACGCTGGGTGGCCGGCCGGGCGCTGGCCGGATACCAGTCTTCGATCATGGGCGGGCTCGCACTGGGCAGCTGGTTCTGGGGCCAGGTTGCAGGGGTGGCCGGGATGGAGCAGGCGCTGGCCATATCCGGCGCTGCCACGCTGGCGGCCGTGCTGCTGGGACGCTGGCTGGGCATGGCGGGTGAAATGGCCGTGGAACCGGCCAGCGCGTTGTCGAAGCCCGAGCTGGCACTGGACCTCACCATGCTCAGCGGGCCGGTGACGATCGAGATCGAATATCGCGTAAACCCGGCGCTGGCGCGTGCGTTCTATGCCGCGATGCAGGAAACCAGGCTGATCCGCAAACGCAACGGGGCCTTTGACTGGTCAATTTCACGCGATGTGGCCGCACCCAATGTCTGGCTCGAACGGTATCACTACGCCACTTGGGGCGACTATCTGCGCCAGCGTGACCGCCGCACCGCCGACGAGGAAGCGTTCGAGCGCGATATGCTGGGCCGGCTGTGCGAGACCACGGACTTGACCGTCAGGCGCTGGCTGGAACGCCCCTTCGGATCGGTACGGTGGAAGGATGAAACGCCCGATCCGGGCGTGACGGAAACCGCCTAGGCGCGAAGCTGCCCCTTGGCATCGAGCGAGCGGACGAAGTTGCGCAACAGGCCCTTCTGGATGTCGAGCAAGGCAGGCGTTCCGGCCGGCTTGGCCGTCAGCAGTTCGAGCAGAGGCGCCGACCAGAAAAAGCCAAAGAGCATGTTGAATATCGCCACGATCTGCACGGCAACGGCATCGTCATCGTGCTCCACCCCCGTCTTGGCCTTGATCCGCTGGCCATAGGCCAGCAGCCGCTTGAGCCACTGGGCACCGATCGTATCGCCATCCTGGTCGCGCGCGATGCCCGCGCGGATCAGCAGGCGGGCAATATTGGGATGCACCGCCAGAAGATCGGTCATCCCCCCCGCCAGCTCGAACAGGCCGGGGGTATCGTCGGGCCCGGCAAGTATCCGGTCCATCAGCCCAACCAGCGGCTCCAGCGCACGGGCATAGACCTGGCGATAGAGATCTTCCTTGCTGGCGAAATGCTTGTAGAGGCCCGGCTGCTGTATCCCGGCCTTGTCCGCAATATCGCGGAGCGAGGTGGCATCGTAACCGGCGCTGGCAAACAGTTCTTCGGCCGCGTCGAGGATGCGATTGGCCGTGCGCTGTCCTTTGTTGAGGCGGGGTTCGGCCTTTGCGAGCGTGAGGTTCATACCTGTGCGAGCTTGGCGCAAGGCGCCATGCTTTGCAAAGGCAATCGGCCGCAGCGATGGGCGGCGATCACGAACGCATGGGTCAGTACCGCAGCCCGATCGCACCATCGTGGTACAGCGAGGCACCGGTGACAAAGCGGGATTCGTCGCTGGCAAGATAGACGAAGGCGTGGGCGGTGTCTTCGGGCTGGCTGGCGATACCCAGCGGATTCATTGCCGCCAGGGCCGCCTCTGCCGCCTCCGCGCTTTCCCACATGCCCGACGCGACATAGTCTGCCAGGCCTTCCCGCAGGATCGGCGTCATCGTCACGCCAGGATGGATCGAATTGACGCGGATTTTCTGGGCGCCATATTCCAGTGCCGCGCAGATCGTGAGCATCCGCCCGGCCGACTTGGACACATGATAGCCGATGTTGGTGGCATTGGGCATATAGGATGCCATCGACAGGTTGTTGATGATCGATCCGCCGCCGGAAAACCGCTCCACCGCACTGGCAAGATGTGGTGCGCAAGCCTTGATGCCCAGGAACAGCGCGTCGTGGTTGACGGCCATGGCCTTGCGCAGATCGTCGAGCGAGGTCTGCGCTATACCGCCGTGGATCGACAAGCCGGCATTGTTGACCAGTACGTCGATCTGGCCGAACTCGGCCATCACGTCATCGGTGACCCGCGCCCAGTCTGCCTCGCTGGTAACATCGTGCCCGACCAGCCGGAACGCGCCGGATGCGCCATCGGCCCGCACCAGCGCCTCGATCGCTTCGGCTTGTTCGCGGCGGAAATCGGTGCCGATCACGGCACGGGCGCCTTCGGCAAGAAACGCGCGTGCCACGGCCACGCCGATATTGCCCAGCCGCCCCGCGCCCGTCACGATGGCGACTTTGCCTTCAACGCGCAATTTGCTCATGGGTCTTGTCCTTTGCATCGCCGCCGGCGCAGCGGCGCGCGCAGATGGGGATGATCGCGCGCCGGATGCGTCAGGCGCTGATGGCATACTCTTCGAGCCTGGGTCTGCTCATGGCATCGGCGAAGGCGTCGTAAGACCACGGCCAGCTCGCCGGCACGCCTTCGTCGTCGAGATACCAGCTTGAACAGCCCGAGCCAAAAATCGTGGTTCGTGCCGCCGCGATCCGCCGCGCCTCATAATCGGCGTGGGCCTCCGGCAACGGCGCGACCGAGCGGCCCTGCCCCTGTCGCAGGATGTCGATCAACTGGTCGACATAGGCCCACTGCCGTTCCGCAATGTCGATCAGCGAGAAATTGCCGACCGGCCCGGTAGGCCCGTTGAGCATGAAGAAGTTGGGAAAGCCCGGCAGGGTGACAGCGTAATGCGCCGTTGGCCGGCGAGCCCAGAACGCATCGAGCGTCAACCCATCGCGGCCGGTAACGCCAGCCGGGCGAATGAAGCGATCGGCCTGGAAACCGGTGGCGAGCACCAGCGTATCGAGCGGGTGGAACGTGCCATCTTCCATGCGCACTCCCTGCGGCTCGATCTGCGCGATGCGGCCGGTTTCCACATGGACAGCCGGGTGCTGGACGGCATCGTAATAGCACCAGGAATAGATCAGCCGCTTGCACGCCGCGCGATAATTGGGCCGCAGCTTTTCGCGCAATTCCGGGTCTTTTACCGAGGTTTCCAGGTTCTCCAGGCAGATCTGCTCGATGGCATGCATCTGCGGGCCATCGATGTCGGTAATGGCGTCGGTAAAGCGGCGGACATTGCCAAGGTATTCGTCGCTGAAGCGAATGGCGTCGATCAAAGCAGGATCGGCGCGGAAGGCGGCGCGTTCCTCGTCGGTATAGGCAAATTGCGGCACCGGCATGATCCATTGCGGCGACCGCTGGAAATGAACCAGATTGGCAACGCGGGTATTGATCGCCGTCACGATCTGCACGCCTGTGGAGCCACAGCCGATCAGCCCGACCCTGGCCCCATCGATGGGTGCGTCGTCAACCCACTGCGCCGTGTGAAAGGCCGGTCCGGCAAAGCTGTCGAGCCCCGGCAGGGCGGGAACGCGCGGATGATGCAGCACGCCCGACGCGGCAATGACGACATCGAATGCCTCGCGCTCTCCGCCGGCGAGCATGACGGTCCATTGTGCAGTTGCCTCGTTCCAGTCCAGCGCCGTCACCTCGGCACCGAACCGGATCGCCGGGCCGATGCCGTATTTGGCGACGACGGCTTCGAAATAGGTCTGGATTTCGCCGCCGGTGGCGTAAAACGCCTGCCATTCGGGATAGGGCTCGAACGAATAGGTATAGGCATGCGCGGGCACGTCGCACGTCAGCCCGGGATAGCGGTTTTCGCGCCATGTCCCGCCGATCCGATCGGCCTTTTCAAAGACCGTGAAGTCCTCCCCGTTCTGCCGTAGCTTGATCGCCGCAAGAATGCCGGCCATGCCTGCACCGACGATCGCATAGCGAAGGGCCGCGCCCTGCCTTGCCATCATGCCGTCCCCTCGTATCGCTGTTGTTGCGCGCCATCGACCGCGTCGCGCGTGCCAAGGCCCGGCCACGGCGCAGCCTGCCGGGCCTGGTTCGTCCTCAAGGCTTCATTGCGCAGCCCTTGCATCATCTCTCTCACCAGATTTTCTTGATTATCGTAGCATCATCCATCATGGATTACGCAAGAGCAAGGTAATTTGCCACTCTTAGAGGATATATGCGGTGCCAACGGGGCAGAACGCCACTTTGTGCGACCGTGCCGAAGGGACCGAACCACGATGACCTCCAATCTCTACCCGCACCTGTTGTCACCGGGGCGGATCGGCACACTGGAACTCAAGAACCGGATCGCCGTGACGGCCATGGGCATGAGCCTTTCGGAAGATGACGGAACCGTGGGTGAGCGACTGATCGCCTATCACGAGGAGCAGGCCAAGGGCGGAGCGGCGCTGATCATTTCGGGCGTGGCCGGCGTGGCATGGCCGGTGGGATGCGTCTCGGTCGGCCAGACGGCGATCTCGGACGATCGCTTCATTCCCGGCTTGCGCCGCCTGACCGATCGCGTCCATGCGCAGGGCGGGAAAATTGCCGCGCAGTTGCATCATGGTGGCTTCGTGGCCGCCTATTCGCACGCGCGCTGGGGCCACCCGCTGTGGGGGCCGGCGGTGCCGCCCGCGCCGAAAGGCAATTTCACCGACTATTTCCTGATGGAGGAGCTGGCCGGGTTGGCCGGAATGCAGCCGCCTGAGCTGAAGATCCTGGAGCAAGCCGACATCGACCTTGCGGTCAGCCAGTTCGCCGCTGCGGCGCGGCGCGCGAAAGAGGCGGGCTTCGACGGCGTGGAAATCCACGGCGGGCACGGCTACCTGCTCTCCTCGTTCACCTCGCCCTATACAAACACCCGCACCGACCAGTACGGCGGCAGCCTGGAGAACCGGCTGCGCCTGACGCTGGACGTGATCGCCGCCGTGCGCGCCGAAGTGGGCCGCGACTATCCGATGTGGATCAAGCTTGATTCGCGCGAAGTCGGCAAGCCGGGCGGGATCACCATTGAAGACGCCAAGGCGGCGGCAAGGCTGGTCGAGGCAGCGGGCGTCGATGCGATCACGGTCACTGCCTATCACGACACCGGCGAGGGCAAGCTCCATTCGGAATCCAACATTCCGCATATCGAGGACACCAACCTGCCGGCAACGGCCGAGATCAAGCGGGCGGTTTCGATCCCGGTCATCGGTTCGGGCCGCATCGAAGTGGCAAAGGCCGATGCCACCATCGGACGCGGCGGCGCGGATTTCGTTGCCATGGGGCGCAAATTGCTGGCCGACCCGCACCTGCCGGCAAAGCTGCTGCGCGGCGAACCGGAAACGGTGCGTCCTTGCGTCTATTGCTACACCTGCGTGAGCGCGATCTATATGGGCGAGCCCTCGCGTTGCGCGGTGAACGCGTCGCTGGGCCATGAGTTCGAGGGCAAGCCCGCCACTGCCCCGGCTGGCGCCGCGCCGATCGGCATCATCGGCGGCGGCCCTGGTGGTATGGAGGCGGCACGGCAATTGGCCGCGCTGGGCTACAATCCGATCCTGTTCGAAAAGTCCGACCGGCTGGGTGGCACCTTGCGATTTGCGAGCCTGGCCTATGAACCCAACGAGCGCCTGCTGGAATGGCTGCGCCGCGAAGTGACAGAAGGCGGTGTCGATGTTCGCCTCTCGACGCAGGCTACACCGGACCTGCTGCGAAGCCTCGGCATCTCGAACGTGATCGTGGCCACTGGCGCCGTTCGCGACATGCCGGCCATTCCGGGCAGCGACCAGGATCACGTCTATTCCGGCGACGACATGCGCCGGATGATGCTGGGGGAAAGTTCGGACGAGTTGAAGCGCAAGACCGGCCTGTTCACGCGACTTGCCACGAAAGTGGGCGCGGCGACCGGTGCCACCGCCAATCTGGCACTGGTGCGCAAGGCCACCCATGCGTGGATGCCGCTGGGCCAGGCCATCACCATTATCGGCGGCGAACTGGTCGGGCTGGAACTGGCCGAATTCCTGCAAGAGCGCGGGCGCCGCGTGAACGTGATCGAAGAAGCCCCGCGACTGGGGAAAGGATTGACGCTGGTGCGGCGGATGCGGTTGCTGGCCGAATTGGCCGAACACGGCGTGGGGCTGCATGGCGGCGCCAGCGAGGTTCTAATCGAGAAGGACAATGTCTCGTTTACGGACGCCCAAGGCGCGCGCCAGACCGTGCCAGCCGACAACGTGATAGTTGCGCGCGGAGCGCATGGCGATCTCTCGCTCGCCGAAAGTCTGGCCGAAGCAGGCTTTAGCGTCCACCCGGTGGGCGATGCACGAGGGGTGGGCTATATCGAAGGCGCCATGCACAGCGCCGCCCAGGCCGTGCGGGCCATTGCACAACTATGAGGTTGACGCGGGACGGGGCCACGCGCAAATCACCGCCGCATGCAAATGCGCGAAAGTCGCCGGGGCCTATGACGCAACCATTCAGCTACGATGCCACCGATCTTAATATCGTCGAGCAATTGCGCCTGAACGGCCGCGCCAACAACCAGCAGATCGCTGAGAAGCTCGGCCTAACCGCAACGACCGTGTCCACCCGGATCAAGCGGATGGAAGATGCCAACCAATTGCGCGTCGTTGCCGTGTCGGACTTTTCCGCGCACGGCTTCAACACGCTGCTGCGCATTTCGGTCGAGGTCGATGGTCGCCCGGCATCCGACGTGGCGCAGGAACTGGCGGGTCTGCGAGAGGTCGTTGCGGTTCATCTCGTTACCGGCCGCTATGACATCGACATGCTCGTTGCGCTGCACGACTTCGAAGACCTTGCCCATTTCCTGCTGGATCGCCTGTCGGAAATTCACGGCATTCGCTCGCTGACGCCGGCAATCGTCGTGGACATTTGCAGCTATCAATTCGACGTCGCGCCGATCGAGGCGAAGGAGTAACAACGATGGCGGCTCCCCTCATCGATGCGCTCGACCAGCAACTGATCAACATGCTTTCGCGCGATGCACGCGTGTCGAACCGCAAGATCGCGGCCGAACTGGGCGTGACCGAAGGAACCGTGCGCGGCCGCATCAAGCGGTTGCAGCAGGATGGCCTGATCGCATTCACTGCGATCACCGGCTTTGAAATGGGCAAGCGCGCGCGGTTGGCGTTCATCAACGTTCAGGCCGATGTCGACAAAGTGCGCGAAGTGGCGCGCGCGATTTCCGACATTTCCCAGATCAACGCCGTGCTCATCACCATGGGCCAGTTCAACATCACCGCGATGTGCCTGGTGGACGAACTCGATGCACTGGTGGAGATCGCCTCGGACAAGATCCTGACGATCGAAGGCGTGCACCACGTGGAAACCTCGATCGCCGTAAGGACGATCAAGTACAACGCGCGGATGGCCAAGATCACGCGACCGATGGAAATCGTGGACGAGCCTTGACAAGGCGGCGCATATGCCTGCGATTGAACCAATGCACTTGGCTTATGCGTAAATATATGGATATGGTGGCGCGCAAATAGCGATGCCGCCATAGTCCGCACATGTACTGCGCGACACGGGCGACCAGCCGGGAGAGCCAGACGTGTCATCAGCTTCTTCATCTGCGCCCATGGCCGATATGGATGCCTTGCTGGCGCGGATAGACCGGCTCGAATCGCTCGATGCCATCCGCCAGTTGCCCGCGAAATATTCGCTCGCGCTCGACATGCGAGACGGGGATGCCTGGGTAAATCTGTTCCCCGAAGACGTGCGCGTGGGTGGCGGCAAGCAGGGGCGCAAGGCGCTGCGCGACTGGTTCGATGAAACCCATTCGATGCAGTTCGATGGCACCAGCCACCACATTGGCGGGCATATCATCGATTTCGACGATCCCGACCATGCGCAGGGCGTGGTCTATTCCAAGAACGAGCATGAATGCGGCGCCGAATGGGTGCTGATGCAGATGATGTATTTCGATCAGTACGAACGCATTGCGGGTCGCTGGTATTTCCGCCGCCGCCTGCCGCTCTATTGGTATGCCAGCGATGCGAACAAGCCGCCGATCGGCGAGCGCAAGATGCGCTGGCCGGGCGTGCCGCCTTATCATGGCAGCTTCCACGACCTGTTCCCCAGCTGGAAAACCTATTGGGCCCGGCAAGGCAGGCCGCATGACGGGCCGGTGGAGCCTCCCGCCCCGCTGGAAGCCTTCATCGAAACCATGCGGCGCGGGGCACCGCTGCCCAAGCCGCGCGTGCGGAGCTGATCGACCATGGCAGACCTGTTTTCGCCCGTGAAACTCGGCGATGTGCAACTGGCCAATCGGGTGGTCATGGCGCCGATGACCCGTGATCGCGCGGGACCCGATGATGTGCCCACCGATCTGATGGTGGAATATTATCGCCAGCGCGCGTCGGCCGGGTTGATCGTGACCGAAGGAACCCAGCCCTCGCCCGCCGGCAAGGGCTATTGGCGTACGCCGGGCATTCATTCGCCTGCGCAGATTGCCGGGTGGGCGCGCGTGGCCGAAGCGGTACACGGGCGCGGTGGCCGTATTGCCATGCAACTGATGCATGTGGGCCGCGCCAGCGTGCGCGCCAACAAGGCCCTCGATGCAGAAACGGTGGCGCCCAGCGCCATCCCCTGCCCCGATCCCATCCCCGGCCCGGACGGCATACCAGCCGCAACCGAGATGCCCCGCGCGCTGAGGCCCGAGGAAATCCCGGCTGTGATCGAGGAGTACGTTGTGGCCGCAATCCATGCCCGCACCGCAGGCATGGACGCTGTGGAACTGCACTGCGCCAGCGGCTATCTGCCGATGCAATTCCTCTCGTCCAACTCCAACCAGCGCACCGACGCATGGGGCGGCTCGGTCGAGGGACGCATCCGCTTCGTGGTCGAAACGCTGGACGCCATGGCCAAGGCGATCGGGCCGGGGCGCGTGGGCTTTCGCATCTGCCCCGGCGTGACGTTCAACGGCATGGCCGATGCAAACCCGGCCGAGACGTATGCCGCCCTGCTGCGCGCGGTCGATGGCCTGGCATGGTGCCACCTGATCCATATCCCGAACACCGGCTTCGATGCGCTGGACCTGGTGCGCGCCAACTGGTCCGGCCCGGTGATCGAGAACGGCGGGCTGAGCCGCGAAAAGGCGCAGGACGTGATCGCGGCAGGCAAGGCCGACGCAGCATCATTCGGCTATGCCTGGATCGCCAACCCCGACCTGGTCGAGCGTTTTCGCCAAGGCGTGCCACTGGCCAAGGCGGACCGCGCCACGTTCTATACCGGGCATGGCGACGATGCGCGGGGATATACCGATTATCCGGCGGCCACTTGAGGGCTATTGCGGGTCGTCCAGGCTGAACTGGTCATCACCTTCATGATAGGTGAAGACTTCAGCATAGCGGCCCCAATTGATGACGGTCCTGAGTGTTTCGTTGGCGAAATCCGGACTCATGTGATCCTCCAACTCGTCGCGAAAGCGGCGGGCCGGGGCCCTGTGGCTGGCGCGTTCGTCCAGGATGCGACGGATATGGCCGGCAAGCGGGACGTGGGCCAAGAGCGCTTCGCCGAACATCGCCTTGCGCTGATCGACATCGGCATGGGCATAGCGGCGGGCCGCCGGGGTGAGCAGCAACTGGGCGCCGCGCAACTCGGCAAAACGCAGCAATTGCAGGGTTTCGGCCATGGGGAAGAGATCGTCGATTTCGAAGTTCAGCGAGTCGGCCAATTCGGCCATGCTCGCCTCACCGTTGAAAGGCGTGCCGTCGACTTCCTCGATCAGGCCGGCGAGCGTGTTGGTGGACACGCGCGGCACGACCATGGCGATGCCAGTGCCGGGGAATACGCCTTCGCGCATGGGAACGGCAGCGGCGGGACGCGCGGTCATGCGGGCATAGATATCGTCGACAAGGGCGCGGAACGAGGGATCGAGACGGTCGCGCGGGCGTGGGATGTCCACCTTGATTTCGGCAACCACGCGGCCCGGATTGGATGAGAAGACCAGGATACGGTCGCACATCTGCACCGCTTCCTCGATATTGTGAGTGACGATCAGGATCGACTGGATCGGCATCCGTCCTTCCGACCATAGATCGAGGAGATCGGTCCGCAGGGTTTCGGCGGTGAGCACGTCGAGCGCGGAAAAGGGCTCGTCCATCAGCAAGAGCGAGGGATTGACCACGAGTGCGCGGGCAAGGCCGACGCGTTGGCGCATGCCACCCGACAATTCCTTGGGATAGGCGTTTTCAAAGCCATCGAGGCCGATCAGGTCGATCGCGGCGAGCGCACGGGTGCGGCGTTCGGGCGCGGAGACCTTTTGCGCCTCAAGCCCCAGTTCCACGTTCTGCAGCACGGTGAGCCAGGGAAACAGGGCAAAGGTCTGGAACACCATGGCCACGCTGGGATCGGGGCAATCGGGGCTGGCGATCCGCGTCACCGTGCCTTCGCGCGGCTGGATCAAGCCGGCGATGGAGCGCAGCAGCGTGGACTTGCCCGAACCGGAGCGGCCGAGGAGGCCGACGACTTCGTTGCGATAGAGCGTGAGATCCACATCTTCGAGCACGAGGTGGCCGCCAGGTGGCGGGCCATAGAAGTGGCGGAGGCCCTTGACCTCGACCAGCGGAAGCGCGGGCGGCAGAGTGGTTGCCATGGCGGTTACTCCGAGGAAAAATCAGGACATGCGCAGGTGGCGTTCGCCAAATGCGTAGAGCGGGCGCCAGACCAGGCGGTTGAAGCCGAGGACGAACACGCTCATGACCGCGATGCCGAGCGCCACCCGGCGATAGTTTCCAGCGGTCGTGGCATCGGCGATATAGGCGCCAAGACCCGTTGCGTGGAGGTGATGATCGCCCCAGGCGACAACTTCGGCGACGATCGAAGCGTTCCACGATCCGCCCGAGGCGGTGAGTGCACCGGTGATGTAATAGGGAAAGATCGCCGGTAGCGCGACCTGCCGCCACCATTGCCAGCCGCGCACGCCGAACATGCCGGCAACCTCGCGCAAGTCGTTGGGGATGGCACTGGCCCCGGCGATGACGTTGAACAGGATGTACCATTGCGTGCCCAGGATCATCAGCGGCGAAAGCCAGATATCGGGTGCAAGGCCGAAGCGCACGATGCCGATCACGGCAAAGGGAAACAACACGTTGGCCGGGAACGCGGCCAGGAACTGCGCCAGCGGCTGCACCCGTTCGGCAAGGCGCGGGCGCAGGCCGATCTGCACGCCGAGCGGGACCCACACCAGGCTGGCGAGCGCGATCAGGACGATCACCCGCACCATCGTGACGAGGGCATCGCCCAAAGCCTCAATGACATCGGCTAGGGTGAAGGCACTGCGCGCATAGTGGAAGCTCCACGCCAGAGCGAGGGCTGCGCCAAGCCACACGAGCCAGCGCCCCGCACGCAGGACGAGCGTGCCGGACTGGCGGGCCGGGCCAAAGGCGCGAGGAATGCGGCGTGGCTCGAGTGCCAGAAGCAGTCGGCCCAAGCCTCCAAGTGGCGCCAGCACCACCGGCAAAAGCCGGGTGCGGCGCAGCAGGGCATGGAACCAGCTGCCGGGGCCATCGGCGCTCGCCGTCTGTTCGAGCCGGAAGCGATCAGCCCAGGCAACGACCGGGCGGAAAAACAGCTGGTCATAGGCGAGAATCACCAAGGCCATGACCGCGACAGCCCAACCGACCGCGCCGAAATCCTGATGCTGGATGGCAAGCGAAAGGTAGGATCCGATGCCGGGCAGCGTGGCCGTGGTATTCCCGACGGTGATCGCTTCGGACGCAACGACGAAGAACCACCCGCCCGACATCGACATCATGGCGTTCCACACCAGCGCCGGGGTGGCATAGGGCAAGTCGAGCCGCAGGAAGCGGCGCAAAGGCGAGAGGGCAAAGCCCTCGCACACTTCCTCCAGATCGGACGGCACGTTGCGCAGCGACTGGTAGAAGCTGAACGCCATGTTCCACGCCTGCGAAGTGAAGATCGCAAAGACGCTGGCCAGTTCGACCCCGAGGACGTTGCCGGGAAACAGGTTCATGAAGAACGTGACGGTGAACGTGAGGAACCCCAGGATCGGCACCGATTGGAGGATGTCGAGCGCGGGCACGATCAGCCGTCCGGCGCGCCGGCTGCGCGCGGCCAGCGTGGCCACAACCAGGGTGAACACGGTCGAGGCGAGCAACGCGGCGAACATCCGCAGCACCGTACGCAGCGCATAATAGGGCAGATGCCGCGGACCGAGTGTGACCGGTTCAAGGTTCAGGCTCGATAGCGGCGCCACGACGCCTTCGGCCGTGCGGAACACCAGCACAGCCAGCCCCGAGAGAATGACGAAGGCGATCGCATCCTCCCGATTGGGGCGGCTTTGGCGCAAGATGCGCGAGAAGCTGGGCAGGCGAGTGGATGTCATGATCCAGCCCTTTTCAGAGACCGGCGTGGATACGCAGGGCAAACACGTTGGCTGGGCCGCGATCGCGGTTGTAGCCGGGATTGGCGATATGCTGGTAGTCCAGAGTCAGGGAACCCCAGCCGACCGGGCGGAAAGCGTAATAGGCTTCCACGATCTGCTCAGCGCCGGGACGAGGCAGCGCGCCATCGCCCACCAGCACACCGAGGCCACCGGCAGCCAGCCAGCGCTGGTGCGCGGCGGAAATGCCGTTGACCACGCCAGCGAGGCCTAGCGTGTCCTGCGGCCGCCCCCAGCCTTTGCCAGCGAGCGCCCCGCCAAACGCAACGGTGCGATCGATATCGGTGAAATCGTAGGTTTCGATGCGCCCGTCGCTCCACCCGCCACGCAGGAACAGGCCGAGGGAGCCGGTCACTTCCTGCTCGGCATTGAACGCGATCCCGAGCCGATCCTGGCGCCGCCGGACAGGCGCCAGATCAGGCGTCTGACCCAAGGACGAACCATGCGCGCTGGCCCAGGCCAGGGCATCATCGAAGCGGGCGAACTGGCCACGGTTGCGAAACGCCGTCACCCGCACCGCGCCAGGATGACCGGCCAGGGAAAAGCGGCGCTCCACTTCCACGATGAGGGCGTTCTGCGAAAAGTCGCTCTCCAGGGCGATGCCGTTGGGCACCTTTGACAGATTGTAGAGCCCCGCGCGCAGGGCCCACGGCCCCTGGTACCATTCCGCCGCTACGCCATAGGTATAACCCCAGGCGTTGGCCGCGTAATCGAAGCTGCCGGTATCAACCAGCGACCAGTTGAGGAAATCGCCGCGCGGATCGTGGGCATAGCGGTTGGTGTCGAACACATCGCCAACACCCATCTTGCCTGCCGTGATGACCAGGCGGTTGGCCGTGGTGGCGAGGCGCAACTGGTTGATGCCCGGCCCCACATCGAGCGCCGCGCCGCCAAGCGCGATGGTCTGCCGCACAAAGGCGCGTTGCAGCTTGAAGTAGGGGCTGAACTGGCCGACCTTGTAGGCTTCCGCACTGGGAAAGCCAGCAGCGCCCAGGGTGTTGGACAGGCCGAAACCCTGGTCGATTTCCGGGTTTACCCACACTTCCGCCCCCTGCCACGGCCGCACACCGAGATAGAGCGTAGCATCGTTCGTGGCCCTGACCTGGTGCGGGGTGAGGCTGTTGTCGCCGGCATAGGGCGACGCGAAGCCGCCGACGCCCTGCGCCACGAGGGTGTATTGCCCGTGGATGGCGAGCGCCTGATCGGCGGCCGGGCTGGCCGTGGGCGCGTCGGCGCGCGCCGGCGCCTGGGCAACCAGCGCGGCCAAGGCGCAACCGGCGACGAGACGGGCAGCGACGAAACGGGCAGCCACGAGGCAGGCAGGGGCCGCGCAGCGCGCGGGCGAAAAAGCGAAACGGATCATGTCTTCGGTCCTTGGTCGGGAGGCAGTTGCCCGACCGGACCGGGAAGCCCGTCAGACGAAGGGCCGCGCGGTTGGCAAGGGCAAGCTGCCGGCCGCAACGCAAGCGTCAGTCAGGCTTTCGCGCCTACTGTCGCCCTCGTCGGCGGCGTGGTTGCAACTTCGCGGCATCGTTGAGATTCCTTTGGGGTACCTGCGCGCCGATCCCGGCGCGCAGGGCGGGCGGGGAGCGACTCGACTTGTCCGCCCCTATACCCTAGGGGGGTATGGTATCAAGCAAAAAAAAGGCGAACGGGACCATGAGCCATGTGGCTGCGGAGAAACAGAAACTGCTGAACCGGTTGAAACGCATCCGGGGGCAGATCGATGCGCTGGAACGCGCGGTGGACGGCGACGTGGAATGCGTGCGCGTGCTGCAACAAGCGACCGCCTGCCGCGGCGCACTGGAGGGCTTCATTGCCGAAGTGATCGAGGACCACATCCGCGAACACATGATCGATCCGCAACGACCGGCCGACGATCCACGCGCACAGGCCGCCGAGGAACTGGTCGCAATCATCAAGGCCTACCTGCGCTGAATGGCGCGCTGCCGGCCACTCTGCCGGCCGCCGGCCAAGCACAATGCTCGATACGGTTTGCAATTGGCGCGGCGCGGGCAGCGGTATAGGGTGCCGCCGATGAACCCGTCGCGTCCCCTGGCCCAAGCCGAAACCGTTACCAACAGCCCTGCCCCATGCGACGCTGCCGGCAGCATTCGCCCGCCGCGGCCCTTGCGCCCGGCGGAATTGCAGGACTGGCTCAACAGCCGGATCTATCATCCGCTGTCGTGGCGGATGGCCTGGGCGCTGGCCCCCACGCCGATCACCCCCAACATGGTCTCGGTATTCGGCGCAGGCATTGTGGTGGCCGCCGGCATTGTCTATTGCCAGCCGGGCTGGCCGTGGACCGCGCTGCTGGGCCTGCTGCTGCATATGAGCTGGCACGTGGTGGATGGCGCCGATGGCGATCTGGCGCGGCTGACCAAGCGCAGCGGGCCGAACGGCGAAATGGTCGACGGGCTGTGCGACTATGGCAGCCACACGGTGGTCTACCTCATGTTGGGCTGGTGGCTGCAGCACCATGTCAGCCCCTGGTGCTGGATCGCGGTGGTCGGCGCCGGGCTGAGCCGCATCGTCCAGGCCAACCATTATGAAGTGCAGCGGCGGCAGTACCAATGGTGGGCCTATGGCAACCCGTGGCTGCGGCAGGACGATGTGCCAGTAACCGGACCGGGATCGGCACTGGCGCGGCTCTACCTGCTGCTCGGCCGCGCGCTGGCGCCCCGTGGGCCGCAGGTGGACGCGGCGTTCGACCGCCTGGCGGCTAATCCCGAGCATACGGCCCACGCCCGTGAAATTGCGCGAACACATGCGGCCGATCTGTTGCCGGGCTGGCGCATCCTGGGGGCCAACAGCCGCACGATCCTGCTGGGCTTGGCGATGTTGGCAGGATCGCCACTCTATTACTTCCTGTTCGAGGCAATATTCCTCAACATCGTTCTCGTGGCCTCGATCCTTCATGCCGGAGGTGCCGCGCGGCGGCTGGAAATGGCTTTTATTCAGGCAACGATTCGCGCCTAGGCACCTTCAATCGAGCGCCAGGCCGTTTTCTGTGCGCGACAAATCGTTTGCGATGTTGCAACATGAGTGCAGCATCACAGCGATATTGTAACAAGCGCCGCGCGCTCCATTGCCATGAGCGCTTGATTGCTCTATTTTCCCCGCTCCGGTCCGGACCGTCCGGGTTCCACCCTTCGACCCTGCACAAGCCAGTGCAAGGGCGCGGCGGGCAGCACCGCGAAAAGGCAGTTTCGTTTGAGTGTCAGGCCGCCACCTGCGCTGAATTCAGCATGGGTTGCGCGTTTGGCCGCAGGAGAATTACCTAAAATGCCATCGATCAAAGTCGCGGTTATTGGCGTCGGGAACTGCGCCAGTTCACTGGTTCAGGGTGTTTTCTATTACAAGAACAACAACTCTTCCCAAGGCCTGATCCACGATGTCATCGGCGATTACGTGCCGGGTGACGTGGAATTCGTTCTCGGGATCGATGTCGATGCCCGCAAGGTGGGCAAGGACCTGGGCGAGGCAATCTTTGCCGCGCCCAACAACACCACCGTGTTCTACAAGGACGTGCCGACCATCGGCGCCAAGGTGATGCGCGGCCGCGTGCTGGACGGCGTGGCCGACCACATGACCGTGGCCGGGGAACGCGGGTTCATCGTGGCCGAGGGCGAAGACCCCAGCCAGGCGGATATCGTCGCGGCTCTGAAGGCTTCGGGCGCTGAAATCCTGCTCAACTTCCTGCCCGTGGGCTCGCAGAAGGCCAGCGAATTCTATATGGAATGCGCGCTGGAAGCAGGCGTGGCCGTGGTCAACTGCATTCCCGTGTTCATCGCCAGCAACCCGGAATGGGAAGCACGCTTCCGCGCCGCCGGCCTGCCGATCGTGGGCGACGACATCAAGGCCCAGGTGGGCGCCACCATCGTGCACCGCACGCTCTCCACGCTGTTTTCGGCGCGCGGTGTGACCACCGAGCGCACTTATCAGCTCAACACCGGCGGCAACACCGACTTCCTCAACATGCTCGACCGTCATCGTCTGTCGAGCAAGAAGGAGTCGAAGACTGAAGCCGTGCAGGCCATGCTGGCCCAGCGCCTGGCCGAGGAAAACATCCTGATCGGCCCGTCGGAATACGTTCCGTGGCAGAAGGACAACAAGATCTGCTTCCTGCGCATGGAAGGCGTGCAGTGGGGCAACGTTCCGGTGAACCTGGAACTGCGCCTGTCGGTGGAAGACAGCCCCAATGCGGCCGCTTGCGTGATGGATGCGATCCGTTGCTGCAAGGTGGCGCTGGAGCGTGGTGAAGGCGGCGCCCTGATCGGCCCGTCGGCCTATTTCTGCAAGCACCCGCCCGAACAGTTCATCGACGATGTCGCGCTGCGCATGGTCGATGAATACATCGCGGCTGTTCCGCAGGCAGCCGAATAACCATGGACACCGCTGCCGGGCCGCGGCCCGTCGATGGCACAGCCCCCGGCGCAGCCGCGCCCCGGCATGCGGTTATCCTGGCTGCTGGACTGGGATCGCGCCTGCGCGATCTCAGCCAGTCCAAGCCACTGACCCCGGTCTGCGGCTTCCCGCTGCTGGAATTGGGCGTGCGTCAGGCCGCTGCTGCCGGCATTGACCACATCGTGGTGGTGACAGGGCACGAGGCCGACCGCGTGGAAGCGGCCCTGCCCGATCTGGCCGCGCGCTGCGGCGTGACAATTCAGTCCGTTCGCGTGGCCGACTGGACGCTTCCCAATGGCCATTCCGTCATCGCCGGTGCCGCACTCGTCGATGGTCCGTTTCTGCTGATGATGGCAGACCACATCTTTTCGGCAGAGATTTTGCAGCGCCTGGCGCGGGAAGGCGCCGCCGCGCACGACGTGACGCTCGCCATCGACCGGCGACTGGACAATCCCCTGGTGGACCCTGACGACGCCACCTGGGTGCGCACCCTCCCTGATGGCACGATTGCCGCGATCGGCAAGACCATTGCCCCTTACGATGCTGTCGACTGCGGCGCGTTCCTGGCCACCGCAGCCCTGCCTGCCGCAATTGCGCAGGCAGTTGCGCTGGGCCGCGCGGGCTCGCTTTCCGACGGGATGCAGGTTCTGGCCGACGCTGGCAGGGCCGCGACGATGGAGATCGATGGCGCCTGGTGGATCGATGTTGACGATCCGCGCGCCCATTCCCAGGCCGAGGCAGACTTGCCAGGGGCCATTCCGGCGCTGTTCACGCCCGCTATCTGAACCCGGCTATCCGACCGGCCAGCACGCGGAGCATCACGGTAGCGCTTCTGCCGCGCCTCGCCACAGTTGCCGGCGCAGCACCGTCCACTGCGGCACCGCCCATTCATGGGGGCAGGCATGGCCGACGACGCTGTCCAGCACATTGCGATCATCCAGCAGCATGTCCTGCGGGGGGAGCAGTTCGCGCTCTCGCGTGCAAAAGAAGGCCGTGACCTGCGGGCCGCTATCGTGCTGCCGCCCCGGCTGGACGAGTGCGAGGCGGTTGCTGCGCAGGTGCACCACCATACCCGGCGGAAAGACACCGATGCTTTGCATGAACGTGAAGAGCAAATCGCGATCGAAGTGCCCTTCCCAACTCCACATGGCGGCCAAGGCCTCGTGCGGTTTCCAGGCCTGCTTGTAGATGCGATCGGACGTGAGCGCGTCGTAGCAATCGCAGATCGCACCAAGCGCGGCGGCGCGGCTGATCTGCGCTGACGCGAGGCCATGGGGATAGCCAGTGCCGTCCTGGCGCTCGTGGTGATGGCGGCAGACGTCGAGCGCGGTGGGGCAGACATCGCCCGATGCTTCGAGCAGGCGGAAGCCATGCTCGGGATGATCACGAACGAGGGCAAATTCCTCGCGCGTGAGGGCGGCCGGTTTGTTGAGGATTTCCTGCGGGATACCGATCTTGCCCAGATCATGAAGCAGCCCGGCCTGGCCGTATTCGCAAGTTACCTGCTCGCTCAGCCCCAGGAACGTGGCGACATTGATCATCAGCGTGCAGACGGCGACGGAATGGGCGAATGTATATTCGTCCTTGCTCTTGAGCCGGACGATATCGATCACGGTGCGCGGGCTGTTGGCCACGGCCTGGGCGATATCATCGACCAGTTGGTGCGTATCGGCCACGCGCACGGCGCGGCCCATGCGGGCATCATCGAACAATCCGCGCATCGTCTGACGCGCACGCCCGACCATCTGCTGCACCTGGCGGCGGCGCTGGCGGGCAATGCTTTGCGCCAGCCCATCCGATCGATCGGGCGGCGGGGGCGGAGCGCGGCGGCAGCGGCTGCGCATGGGCGCATCGGTGGCGACATTGGCGACGGTCTGCGGCGGCGGATCATCGTATTTGGAGCCGCGCGATTCGTCGATCACCACGAATGGCACGGCAGCATCATGGACTTTTTCCAGGTCTTCGCGACTGGAGATGACGAAGCGAGTGCGCCAGAACGGGTGATCGAACCAGGATCCGCCGAATCCACAAATGAACATGCCAATCTTGACGTGCTCAGGAGGAATCTGCCGGATCATCCAGACACCATGGTGGGTCGTGCTCACCACGTGGCTAAAGCCACCATGCGCAAAGCCCGCAGAAATCTGGTTAAATGCGACGAACGGTTGCCTGGATTGCCCCCGTGTGGTCAAGGCAGGCCATGACCTACGCCGCCGACCTTGCCATTCGCCTGCGCCGCGCCGCGTTCAACCGGGCGCTCGATCAGACAGACCTTGCCGCGATCGGGCCGCTTCTGGCCCCCGATGCAGTGCTGGTGACCGGCACCGACAGCGCGGTGATTTCCGGGCGCAAGGCGCAACTGCTGGCGTGGAAGCGCGAATTTGCGGCCCCCGCGCGAACCATCTATGTGCGCACGCCCACCCTGATCGAGGCATCGCGCATCGAACCGATCGCACTGGAGCAGGGTGACTGGCTGGGCCGGGACGCAGCCAGCGGCGAGCTTGTGGCCGCTGGACGCTATAGCGCGAAATGGCGTGAAACCTCGGGCGCATGGACGATCGTGGCGGAAATCTTCGTCACGATGGAGTAGCGCGCGGCGCCAGCGGATCGACCCGCAATCCGGGCGAGAGGAAGCGTCCATCGCCGCCGGCGCGGGCTGGCGCCCAGATCGCCCACGCGTGGCCGAGCAAGTCACCGTGGCATGTCCCCGCCGGGGCTGCAAAGCAGTGCCACCGGCCATCCGGCAACGCTGCGCGATATTGGATCCACCCCGAGGGAAGGCTTGGCGTTCGCGCGGGAGTGATTGGATCGGGCATCGTGCACCTTGGATAAGTCCCCATGCGCGGACAGATGAAGCGAGCAGGGGCTGTGAAGGATTTTTCCTTTTCTTGAATCGCGACTTATCATTTTTACTGCGAAACTGGTGGCATCCATGCTCGCCATTTAGGATTTTTCCTATACTCGATGGGCATGGCACTGGTGTAGCCAATGATCATGACGGGGGCCTCCGCACGCGGTGCCAAGGTTATGAGGCTGTTCCAGCTGCCTTTCTAGACACACGATCATGATGACTTCCACGCTTTCGCGCCCAGGCGCGACGGACCAGCGCGCGGCTTGTCCGGTCGAAGCCATCGTGAGTGCCCATCGAAGGAAAAATCCCGATGACCAGCCCTGCCAATGCCGCCGTCCCTGCCAAGGTTTGCCTGGCCGGACTGACCTGGACCGAGCGCACGACCTATCGCGCACTGGCGGAGGCGGCGCAGGCCGGGCTGCCCTGCCCCACGAACATCGATATCGAGATGCTATGTGGCTATAATTCCTGCTCGATGGGCCCGGTGATGGTCAAGCGCCTGGAGCGCAAGGGCTTGATCCGGGTGGAGCGGTTCCAGCGCTTTCGCATCGTGGAGATCGTTGCCACGGGCGAAAGGACGGCGCGCGCCGCCAACATGCACGTCGACACGCCGCACATCCCCAAGGGCACGCACACGCCGACCAGCAAGACCCCGCGGCCAACCGACCGCAAGCCCTACAAGGCCGGCCGGGTGCTGGGCTGATGGCGCGAGCGAGAAAGGCGGCGCGCGACCCAGCGCTGGAAGACCTGCTGCTGACCGGCCTGGCCGAAGGGATCACCTTGCGCAA
>Ga0070669_100000081_pt1 | contig 91877 bp, 78 predicted proteins | sample KBSS53metaG_FD_64680 | JGI IMG/M metagenome (GOLD analysis project Ga0070669, IMG submission 64680) | Switchgrass rhizosphere microbial communities from Kellogg Biological Station, Michigan, USA - KBS S5-3 metaG | ecosystem: Host-associated > Plants > Roots > Rhizosphere > Soil ...
TGCCCAGGCAATGCGGCTCGATTTTTGCCCATTGGGCATCTGTCAGTACGAAGCGATCCATCAAAAGTGTGAATCATATCTCCGCCGTCTTGGGAATCCTGAATCCCCACAGGCCCTAGGTAACATCCTCATGCGCACGTAGAATTACGTAACGCTGAGGGGATGGCCTATGAACAGGATCTTGGTGGGGGCGTTGGGGGCGCTGATGCTGGTGGCCGCCGGGGTGTTCTGGTGGCAGGGTCATGCCGCCGTGCAACGCAGCCCGGCAATGGCCGTCATGCCCAGCAGCGCGCCATCCGAAGCGGCGGAGGATGAAGCCCTGCCCACCGCCGATGGCGATGGCTTGCAAGGGGCGGCGCTGCCACATGCGAGCGAGGCAACGCGCGAGGAGCGGCGCTTTGACCGCTTCGACAAGGACCGCGATGGACGGATCACCCGCAACGAATTGCTGGCCCCCCGCGCCAAGGATTTCCGCAAGCTGGACGCAGATGGCAACAACCTGCTGAGCTTCGATGAATGGGCGGTGAGCACCGACAACAAGTTCAAGGCGGCCGACGCCAATGGCGATGGCGCACTCACCCGCACGGAATTTGCCGCCACCAAGCAGAAGACCAAGAAGCCAACCTGCAAGTGCAAGTGATGCGGGCGAAAATCGTTAGTGTCGCTGATCAATTTGCCCTAGGCTTTGCGTGATCGAACATCGCCACGGCGATGGCGTAGGCTTGGGAAAGGGACGGCTGGATGCGGCAATGGCTTGTGCGCAAGGGCGCGCGATCGCTGGATGATCTTGCCCTGGTGCAGGTGCCCGAGGGCAGCCCCGGCCCAGGCGAGGTGGCCGTGCGGGTTCGTGCATGTTCGCTGAACTATCGCGACCAACTCGTGCCGCAGGGGCAGTATTTCGGCGGGCCGGTCGATCGCGATACGGTCCCGCTGTCTGACGGCGCGGGCGAGATCGTGGCCATCGGCGCAGACGTTGCCGACCTTGCGGTGGGCGACCGGGTTGCCGGCCTGTTTTTTCAGAACTGGTTGGAGGGTCCACCCAATCCCGGCGCCGGTCCCGCGCTCGGCGCGCCGCCGGCGACGGGCATGTTGCAGGACGTGGTGATCTTGCCGGCGCACGGTGTGGTTCCGATCGCGCAAAGCCTTTCGTTCGAGGAAGCCGCCTGCCTGCCCTGCGCCGGTGTCACCGCGTGGAACGCGTTGATGGAGGGGCCGAGGCCGGTTGGGCCAGGGCAATCGGTGCTGGTGCTGGGAACCGGCGGTGTCTCGCTCCTCGCCGCGCAGATTGCGCTGGCAGCCGGCGCACGCGTTGTCGCAACGTCTTCTTCGGATGAAAAGCTCGAACGCATGCGCACGATGGGCGTGCATGAGACGATCAATTACCAGGCAACGCCCGATTGGGGTGTCCGTGCAGCCGAATTGACCGGCGGCGGGGTCGATCGCGTGATCGAGGTTGGCGGCGCCGGAACGCTGGCGCAAAGCATCCAGGCCGTTGCGTTCGGCGGCGAAGTGGCACTGATCGGGGTCTTGACCCGCAACGGCGATACCAGTCCGCACGGGCTGATGGTCAAGGGCGCCACGCTGCGCGGCATCTTCGTGGGATCGGGCGCCATGGCCCGCCGCCTCAATGCCTTTATCGATACGCACAGCATCAAGCCGGTGATCGACCGCCGCTTTGCCATGGAGCAGGCCGTCGACGCCTGGCGCTATCAGGCTTCGTCCGGGCTGTTCGGCAAAGTCGTGATCACGCTGTGATCGCCAGCGGGAATAGTCGTGGTTGCAGCCCGGCCTTGCCACGCTAAGGATGCAGCGCAATTGCACCACGGGAGAACGCGGGCCATGGCCAGCCATCAAGACCAGGCCCATTCACCTGCGCTCACCGATGGCCAGCGCTTGCGCGCGATCCTGGCGGGATCGGCGGGCAACCTCATCGAATGGTACGATTTCTACATCTACGCCTTCACCGCGCTCTACTTCTCCTCCGCGTTTTTTCCGGAGAGTGACGCGCTGGTACAGGTGATGGCCACCAGCGGCATCTTTGCCGTGGGCTTTTTGCTGCGGCCTATCGGCGGATGGTATTTCGGTCGCTTTGCAGATCGCCACGGCCGCCGCAAAGCCATGGTCGTTTCGGTTTTGATGATGGGGCTGGGGGCGCTGCTCATCGCCGTGCTGCCCACCTATGGCCAGGTCGGCATCGTCGCCCCTGTGCTGCTCTTGCTGGGCCGCATGATCCAGGGTTTTTCCACTGGCGGCCAATATGGCACGGCGGCAACCTACCTGAGCGAGATTGCCGGGCGGGGGCGGCGCGGATTCTGGTCCTCGTTCCAGTATGTCACGCTGATCGGCGGGCAATTGCTGGCAACGCTGGTGATCCTGGCTTTGCAGCACGGGTTGGGCGAAGCGGCGATGAAGGCCTATGGCTGGCGCATCGGCTTCGTGCTGGGGGCCTTGGGTGCAGCACTGATCCTGTGGCTGTCGCGGCACATGCACGAAACTGGCAGCGCCGCGCAGGGTCAGGCCGGCGCGGGTTCCTTGCGCGAGTTGTTCACCCGCCATACGCGCCCGTTCCTGCTGGTCATGGCGCTGACGGCGGGCGGCAGCCTGTCGTTCTACACTTTCACCACCTACATGCAGAAATACCTGGTGCTGACAGTGGGCATGACCAAGCCCGATGCCACCTTGCTGATGACGGTGGTGCTGGTCGTGTTCATGCTGATCCAGCCGGCGATGGGCGCGCTGTCAGACCGGATCGGCCGGCGCGCCAATATCCTGCTGTTTGCGGTGCTGTCGCTGCTGTTCACGGTGCCGATCTTCACTGTGCTGGCCACCGCGCGCGGCGTTTGGGAAACCGGGCTGCTGGTGATGGCCGGGCTGGTGATCAACAGTTTCTACACATCGGTCAGCGGGCTGTTCAAGGCAGAGCTGTTCCCGATCCACGTCCGTGCGCTGGGCGTTGGGCTCGCCTATGGCGTGGGCAATGCGCTGTTTGGTGGCACCGCAGAAAACGTGGCCCTGGCGTTCAAGAGCCTGGGCCAGGAAAGCGGGTTCTATTGGTATGTCACCGCGCTTTCGGGTGTCGCGCTGGTCGCCGTCCTGATGCTCAAGAACACGCGGGGGGAAGATCCGCTGGCATAAGGCCACCGGCCATGGCCGGTGGCAGTTCGGCGGCCAGCAGGGCGATGAAGTCTGCGACTTTGCTTGGCACCAGCCGGCGTCGCGGATGCATTGCCCAGACAGCTTCCTCGGTGGCGCGAAACGCCTCCAGCACCGGCACCAGCCGGCCTTGTGCCAAGGCCCGCGCGGCATAGAAATCGGGCACCTGGCACACGCCCAGGCCCGCCACGGCCGCCGCTGTCACCGCCGGCCCATTGTTGCAGCGCCAACGGCCCTTTGGCGGATAGATCGTTTCGGCCTGGTCGCGGCGAAAGTGCCAGACATCGGCCGATCCCACCAGGCAGTCGTGATGATCGAGGTCCTCGATCGTCTCGGGCGATCCGCGCGGCGCCAGGTAGCCCGGCGCCGCGCAGGTTACCAAGGTGCGCCCGCCTAGCCGATGCGCGGCCAGCCGCAGATCACCTTGCTGGCCGGTGCGGATCGCCACATCGAAACCTTCGGCGACGATATCGACCACGCGGTTGCTGAAATCGAGCGTCACGTCGAGCGAGGGGTTGGCCATGGCGTGGCGCAGGGCGAGCGGCGCGATGAAATACTCTCCCCGTGCGGTGGGGCAGGTGATGCGCAAGGACCCGCGCGCGCCGATATCGCCACTGGCAACGGCCAGCGCCGCATCGCGCTCGTCGATGATGCGGCGCCCCCGCTCGGCCAGTTCGCGCCCGGCGGCGGTTAGCGAAACCTGCCGCGTTGTGCGGTGGAGCAAGGTGCCGCCCGTGCGGTGTTCCAGTTGTGCAATCGCGCGGCTGACGTGCGATGTGGAACGGCGCAGCTTGCGCGCGGCGGCGGCAAAGGTTCCGTTTTCGGCAATGGCGACAAGTTCTTCCAGCCCGGTCCAGTCCGACATGGCATTATCCCAGCAAGGCAACAAAGCTTTGCGCAAATGCGCTCTTTGTGCCCACCATGCAATGATGTAGGCAACCGCATCGATCAGGAGGATACCTGCAATGAAGACCCGTGCCGCCGTCGCTTTCGAGGCCAAGAAACCGCTTGAGATCGTGGAACTCGATCTTGAAGGCCCCAAGGCGGGCGAAGTGCTGATCGAAATCATGGCCACCGGCGTGTGCCACACCGATGCCTACACGCTCGATGGCTTTGACAGCGAAGGCATTTTCCCGTCGGTGCTCGGCCACGAAGGCGCGGGCATCGTGCGCGAGGTGGGGCCGGGCGTTACCAGCGTGAAGCCGGGCGATCACGTGATCCCGCTCTACACCCCCGAATGCCGGCAGTGCAAATCGTGCCTCTCGGGCAAGACCAACCTGTGCACCGCGATCCGCGCCACCCAGGGCAAGGGCGTGATGCCCGATGGTACCACGCGCTTTTCCTACAAGGGCCAGCCGATCTACCACTACATGGGCTGCTCCACGTTTTCGAACTTCACCGTGCTGCCCGAAATCGCGGTGGCCAAGATCCGCGAAGACGCGCCGTTCCAGACCAGCTGCTATGTCGGCTGCGGCGTGACGACGGGCGTGGGCGCGGTGGTCAACACCGCCAAGGTCCAGGTGGGTGACAATGTCGTGGTCTTTGGTCTGGGCGGTATCGGCCTCAACGTGATCCAGGGCGCACGCCTGGCGGGTGCGGGCAAGATCATCGGCGTCGATATCAACCCCGATCGCGAGGAATGGGGCCGCCGCTTCGGCATGACCGACTTCCTCAATTCCAAGGGCCTCAGCCGCGAGGAAACCGTGGCCAAGGTTGTCGAATTGACAGACGGCGGCGCGGATTACACCTTCGATGCCACCGGCAACACCGAGGTGATGCGCACCGCGCTCGAAGCCTGCCATCGTGGCTGGGGCACCAGCATCATCATCGGCGTGGCCGAAGCGGGCAAGGAAATCGCCACGCGGCCGTTCCAGCTGGTCACCGGCCGCAACTGGCGCGGCACGGCTTTTGGCGGCGCCAAGGGCCGCACCGATGTGCCCAAGATCATCGACTGGTACATGCAGGGCAAGATCGAGATCGACCCGATGATCACCCATGTCATGGGCCTGGAAGAGATCAACACCGCGTTCGACCTGATGCACGCGGGCAAGTCGATCCGCAGCGTTATCGTATTCTGACAAGGCGGAAACGCGGGCGGTCCTGAAGGGCTGCTCGCGGTTTCGCGATCACACCATGGCCATCAGGCTGGCGTTGCCGCCTGCCGCCGTGGTGTTGATCGACAGGCTCACTTCCTCCACCAGCAGGTCGAGTGGGTAGGTGCCGGCGGCATCTGCCACGTGGACCGCCACGATCATGCCGTCGCGCGCCGCCATGCCCACCGCTGCTTCGCGTGCGGGTTCGCCCGGTCGTTCGACCAGTGCGGCGGCGAGATCGGGCTGGCCATCACGGGCAAAGCCGATGCGCGCCGCCACGCTGGCGGGAAGCCCGGCCGGCAAGCGGTGGATCGGCCCGCCTGGCATGACCACCGCGCGATTGCCGGTTGCCAGCACGGCGCCCACCTGGCGCCAGAGTCCGTCGATGCTGGCGGCGAACAGGCCCACCGGCCCACGCGACGCCAGGCGATAGCGGTTGCTTTCGCCCACCGGCCCCGGCAATTCCACCGCCAGGCCCACCCGGCTGCGCGCCGCATCGGTCCGCACGCTTTGGGCCACGGCACTGCGGCCCTGGCGGTCGAGCCAGTCTGCCAGCGCCAAGGCGGCCGGATCGATCGAGGCCTGCATGCTGGACAAGGCCGGCGGGCAGGTCGGCGTGCCGTGGACCAGCCGCGAGAGATAGAGCGGCCCGCCGGCCTTGGGGCCGGTGCCCGAAAGGCCGCGCCCACCGAACGGTTGCACGCCCACCACCGCGCCGATGGTATTGCGGTTGACGTAGAGGTTGCCCGCTTCCACGGCCTGGGTCACCCGCGCCACGGTTTCGTCCAAGCGGGTGTGCAGGCCGAATGTCAGGCCATAGCCCGTTGCGTTGATCGCCGCGATCACCCGCTCCAGATTGCGCGCGGCATAGCGGACCACATGCAGCACCGGGCCAAACACTTCGCGGCCCAGCGCATCGATTCCCGGAATCTCGATCAGCGTCGGCGCCACGAAAGTGCCTTGCGCGCAAGCCGGGGGCAGGGGCAAGCGATGCACCCGCGCGCCGCGCTCGGCCATCGCGGCGATGTGGGCTTCGATGCCATCGCGTGCAGCTTCGCTGATCACCGGTCCGACATCGGTCGCCAGCGCAGCAGGATTGCCCACCGCCAGTTCGGTCATGGCCCCACGCAGCATCGCCAGCGTGCGGTCGGCCACGTCTTCCTGCAGATACAGCACGCGCAGTGCCGAGCAGCGCTGCCCTGCGCTGTCGAACGCAGAAGCGATGACATCGGCCACCACCTGTTCGGCAAGCGCGGAGGAATCGACGATCATCGCATTCTGCCCGCCGGTTTCGGCAATCAGCGGGATGGGCCGGCCACCCGCATCGCTGCGCGGCGCCAGGCTTTTCTGGATCAGGCGCGCCACTTCGGTCGATCCGGTGAACATGACGCCGGCCACGCCCGGCGCTTCCACCAGCGTGGCACCGATCGCGCCGTCGCCGGGCACCAGATGCAGTACCTGCTCTGGAATCCCGCCTTCATGGAAAAGCTTGATCATCTGTGCCGCGATCAGCGGGGTTTCCTCGGCCGGCTTGGCCAGCACCGGGTTGCCCGCCACCAGCGCGGCCGCCACTTGTCCGGCAAAGATCGCCAGCGGGAAATTCCACGGCGAAATGCATACCACCGGGCCGAGCGGGCGGGTGTGGGCCAGCCCTTCGCGCGCCTGCGCTGCGTAATAGCGGAGGAAATCGACCGCTTCGCGCACTTCGCCCACGGCATTGGCGGCTGTCTTGCCCGCCTCTCGCATGATCAGCCCCAGCAGCGCCGGGCCTTGCGCCTCCAACAGGTTGGCCGCCCGCTCCAGCATGGCCGCGCGCGCAGCCACTGGTGTTGCCGCCCACATCGACACCGCATCCTGCGCCTGCGCCACGGCTGCGCGGGCTTGCTCGGGGCTTGCTGGCCAGGCATGGCCCACCACGTCGGCATGATCGGCCGGATTGCGCACCGGTTCGCCCGGTCCATCGGGCACGCCAGCCTGCCAGTCTCGTTGGGTCGAGGCTGCAAGGCGCGGCGTCAGGCTCGCCAGCACGCCTTCATCAGCCAGGTCCATCCCCGCCGAATTGCGCCGGTCGGCAAACAGCGCGGCGGGCAGCGCCACGGCAGGATGTGGCGCGCCCGGATCGATGCTCGCTGCCACCAGCTTGGCCGGATCGGCCACCAGATCATCCACCGCCACGGCCGGATCGTTGATGCGGTTGACGAACGAGGAATTGGCCCCGTTTTCCAGCAGGCGCCGCACCAGATAGGCAAGCAGCGTCTCGTGCGTGCCCACCGGCGCATAGACGCGGCAGGGCCGGTTCAGCTTGTCCGCACCAACGACCTGCTCGTAAAGCCCTTCGCCCATGCCGTGCAGGCACTGAAACTCGTAGTCGCCTATCGTGAAATCCGGCCCGGCCAGGTGCAGCACGCTCGCCACCGATTGCGCATTGTGCGTGGCAAACTGCGGAAACACCACGTCGCGCGCGGCCAGCAGCTTGCGAGCGCAAGCCAGATAGGCAAGGTCGGTATGGACCTTTTGCGTGTAGACCGGGAAATCGGCAAGGCCATCCACTTGCGCACGCTTGATTTCCGCGTCCCAATAGGCGCCCTTGACCAGCCGCACCATGATCCGCCGGCCGCTCCGCCGCGCCAGATCTATGATCCAGTCGATCACGAACGGGCAGCGCTTCTGGTACGCCTGCACGACGAAGCCCAGCCCGTTCCAGCCCGCCAGATCGGGGTCGAGCGCCAGCGCTTCGAGCAGGTCGAGCGAGAGTTCCAGCCGGTCGGCTTCTTCGGCGTCGATGTTGAGGCCGATGTCGTGCGCCTTGGCCATCGCGCACAGGGCTTTCACGCGGGGCAGGAGTTCGGCTTTCACGCGCTCGGCCTTGGCACGGGCATAGCGTGGGTGCAGGGCAGACAACTTGATCGATATGCCCGGCCCGGCATGGATGCCGCGTCCGGCGCTGGCCTTGCCGATCGCCGCAATCGCCTGCTCATAGGATGCATTGTAGCGATCGGCGTCTGCGGCCGTCATCGCCGCTTCGCCCAGCATGTCGTAGGAAAAGGCAAAGCCCTTGGCCTCGCGCGGCGCGGCGCGGCGCAAGGCTTCCGCGATGGTCTCCCCGGTCACGAACTGTTCGCCCATCATGCGCATGGCCGCATCCACCGCGCGGCGAATGACAGGCTCGCCCATTCGCGCGATCAGGCGTGTGAGGCTGGCGCCCAGGCCGGCCTCGTCCTCGGCCTGGACCAGGCGCCCCGTCACCAGCAGGCCCCATGATGCGGCGTTGACGAACAACGGGCGATCCTTGCCCACATGGCCGCGCCAATCGCCCGGTGCGATCTTGTCGCGGATCAGCGCATCGCGTGTCGCCACATCGGGAATGCGCAGCAGCGCTTCGGCCAGGCACATCAGCGCCACGCCTTCCGGGCTGCTCAGCGCATATTCCTGCACCAGCGACTGCACCGCACCCGGCCGGGCATCCGCACGCAGGCTGGCGATCAGCGTGGCGGCGGTCGTGGCGATGGGCCCGGCAAGTTCGGCGGGGACATGGGCCTGGGGCAGCAGCGCAGCCACGCAGGCGCGCTCGGCCCGCCGCGTGGCCGCCGTGATCGCCTGGCGCAGCGGGGACTGGCCTTGGAGCGGGGTGGTGAAGCTGGCGAAGGGGGCGGGCTGGGTCATGCGCCCATGATATCATGGGCCGGGCAGGCCTTCGGCCCTATTTCGCCTCGATCCCAAGCCGATCGGCCTGTATTCTTTGCAGCGAACAGGCAGGATACGCGCCGGGAAGCCTGTAAGCCGGGTTCTGTCGTATCGACGGTATCCCACGGGTGGACCGTATCGACACGGGCAGCCATTCCTCTCGGCGGACTGTTGCCAGCCCGCTCCAGCAACCAACCCGGGCAACTGGCGCGAAACACGCCTGCATCCATGAAGAATGCGCATTGCCCCTATTCGGTCTTGCTCCGGGTGGGGTTTGCCATGCCGCTTCCGTTGCCGGTCGCGCGGTGCGCTCTTACCGCACCCTTTCACCCTTGCCCGAGGCCCAAGGGCCCCGTCGGCGGTTTGCTCTCTGTGGCACTTTCCCTTGCCCGGCTTTGCAGCCAGGCCGGCGGGCGTTACCCGCCACCCCTGTTTCGTGGAGCCCGGACTTTCCTCGGCATCAGGCGAAGTGATGACGCGGCTGCCCGGCTCCCCGGCGCGTGGGTCTCACCTAGCATGGCCGAGGTCTCGCGCCAACAGCAGTTCGAACAGCAAGGCGCCGATTTGCCCGTCCACCTGGCCATCGATCTTGTGCGGCCGCCAGCGCCGCTGGAAGGCCGCGACGGCGGCTTCCTTGTCGGTCACGTCATAGCCAAACCGTTCGAGCGCCAGAAAAAATGCGCCTTCGTTGTCATAGAGCAGGCGCATCTTGGGGCGGGGGCGAGACAGGGTGAGGTTATAGCGAGCCAGCATGTCCCAATCGAACAGTTCGCCGGGATCGATCTTGCGCGCGGGCGCCACGTCGGAATGGCCAACGACGTTGGCGCGGGGAATGTCGTGCCGGCGCACGATATCGCCGAGCAGCGGCACCAAGGCTTCCATCTGCGCATCGGGAAACGGGCGATAGCCGAATTCATGGCCGGGATTGACCAGTTCGATCCCCACGCTGGCAGAGTTCACATCGTTGATCCCGCGCCAGAAGCTGCGCCCGGCGTGCCACGCACGCTTCGCCTCGTCCACCAGGCGGATCACGGTGCCGTCTTCATCGATCAGGTAGTGCGCGGAAACTTCCGCCGCCGGGTCCTTCAACCGCTCCAGCGCCTCGGCACCAGTCTGCATCCCGGTGTAATGCAGCACGATCATTGACACCGGCAACCGCCGCTCGTTGAAATTGGGCGACGGTTCCTCGCGATGGACCAACCAGCGGTTCATGCGGCCTTTTTCGCTCAGCGAACCGGCAGGACGGCGCCGAGCACGAGGGCATCGGCGGCCACGTGAGTCTGAAAGCCGCCGCCCAGGCCCTGTGCCAGTTGATACAGCATGGCGGCCGGTGCGGTGCGGCTCGAAAGATCGGCCGGGGCGAGTGTGCCGGCCAGGGCCTGGGCGACCAGCGGATCGAATGCGATGCGCGGTCCGCTGGCGCGGATCACCAGTTCGGTCGCTTCTCCTCCCGTTTCATTGGCGCGCACCTCGCCAGCGATATCGAGGTTGCCGCCGCGCACCAGCGCCTCGATCCCGATCATCGACAGGTTGAGCAGGGTCTTGACCGCTGCCTTGGGCAGCATGTCGTCGGCCAGGGCCCAGGCCACCGAAATACGCGGATTGGCCGCCACCAGCGCATCGACCAGCGCGCGCGGCTCGTTCACTGGCACCATGTCGCCAAAGCCGCCTGCTGCGCCGAATGCCAGACGGAAGAAGCGCAGCTTGTTGGCCGAGCTGGTCGCGCTCTGTTCCAGCAATTCCATGCACTTCTGGCGCATTTCGGGGTCGCGCTCCTCGGCCAGCAGTTCCAGCCCATTGGTGAGCGCGCCCACCGGGCTCAACAAATCGTGGCAAAGCCGCGAGCAGAGCAGGCTGGCAAGGTCGAGGGTGGCAATAGTCATGGGAGCTCGGAAAGCCTTTACCAAATTCGTGCGCGGGATCATGTGCCTGATGCACCCTCTCCCCGGCAAATCGCCTTAACCGTCTGCGAGGCGATAGGAAAGCGCCTCGAATGCGGATGGCGCATCACGCCACACGGTAATTTTTGCATCGGCAATGATGGCCCAGATGCTCCCATCTCCAGAGCGACTTGCAGAATCAGTGGCAGATGGCTGCGCCAAACTATTGGGATGAGAGTGAAAATATCCTATCACCTGTGGTCCGCCTGCGCGCGCGCGGCGATGTGCGGCGATCAGTGCAACGGGATCGATCTCGAAATGATGCAACGGTTCCGGTGCCACATTGGTGCATTCCTGCGCCAAGACGATGTGGGTGCCGGTGCCCAGCAGCAGCCCGCACGCCTCCTGCGGCCAAGCGCGCGCGGCGGCCGCCAGCATCGCGGCCTGGGCGGAGGGGGAGAGGGTTATGTCGGGCATTGCGCTAGCGCCCTTCGACAGGCTCAGGGCGAACGGAGGGGGAGGTGCGGGAGAAGGGATACCAACCTGATCTTCTTCCTCCATCTCCCCGTTCGGGCTGAGCTTGTCGAAGCCCCCTTGGGCCCTCGCGCCGCCCTGCCGATTGCGTGCCAAAGCTTTCAGCCGATCCCAATCCCCATTGATCAAGGCCTGCTTCTTGGCTCGCGACCACCCTTTGATTCGCAATTCAGCGGAAAGCGCCTCGTCCCGTGTGGCAAAATCCTGCTGCCAGACCAGCAGAACTGGACGGCGTTTCGCCGTAAACCTGCATAACGCGCCGCTCTCATGCTGCGCCATTCGCCGCGCAAGATCGTCCGTATGCCCAGCATAAAACGATCCATCGGCACAAAGCAGAAGATAGGCATGGAAGGCCATGGCACCGGCAGTACCTCCCCTTGTCGAAAGCCGCAATCGTTCCCATATCGTTGGTCCGATGGGGGGCATTGAAGACATTCTGACCGGCACGATTTCCGCGCCCGGCCGCCTGGACAAGGCGTTGGCCGATGCCAGCGGGCTCTCGCGCGAGCGGGTCAAGGCTCTGCTGGACGATGGGCGGATTACCCTCGATGGCCGGGCGGTGCGCCAGGCTTCGCTCAAGGTTGCAGCCGGTGCCTCGTTCGAAGTGCGGGTGCCGGCCGCCATTCCGGCCGAAGCCATGGCGCAGGACATTCCGCTGTCGGTGACCTACGAGGACGACGCGCTGATCGTGGTGGACAAGCCGGCGGGGCTGGTGGTCCATCCCGCCGCCGGCAATCTTGATGGCACGCTGGTCAATGCCTTGCTGCATCACTGCCGTGGCCAGCTATCGGGCATCGGCGGTGTCGCGCGGCCGGGGATCGTGCACCGGATTGACAAGGATACATCGGGTCTCCTGGTCGTGGCGAAAAGCGATGCCGCGCACGAGGGACTGGCGCGCCAGTTTGCCGATCACTCGATCATCCGGGCGTACAAGGCGGTCACGGCCGGGCAGCCCATGCCGCCTGTGGGCACCATTCGCGGCGCGATCGCCCGGTCTGTTCACGATCGCAAGAAGATGGCGCTGGTGGAAGATGGGCGGGGCAAGCACGCCGTCACGCACTATCGCACGCTGACGCGGCTCGACGGGGCGGCGCTGGTGGAATGTCGCCTGGAAACAGGGAGAACCCACCAGGTGCGTGTTCACCTTGCGTCAATCGGTCATTCGCTATTGGGTGACCCTGTCTATGGACGTGCGCCCGCCAAAATCCGCCCCATTCTTGCCAGGATCGGCTTTGCCCGACAGGCCCTCCATGCGGCGGAACTGGGTTTCATTCACCCGATTAGCGGCGAAACGCTCCATTTCACCAGCTCGACGCCCGTCGACATACAGGAACTGATTGTCGAACTGGGCGGTTCTTGAGCGTGATCATGGTATAAATCGATTACTGTGTACAAAAAGGATGTGTGGCCCCACCGGGGAATGCTCGCTAGAGGTTCTTCATCGGGGAACTGACGCGACGAAAGGATGTGTTCAGGTGAGCAACAAGACAGCAGTGGCCAAGGCCCCCGCGACCGTTCCGGCCCTGGGCGGCGAAGCCAGCCTCAATCGCTATCTCTCTGAGATCCGCAAGTTTCCCGTGCTGACGGCTGAGCAGGAATACATGCTCGCCAAGCGTTATCAGGAACATGCCGATCCCGAAGCAGCCGCCCAGCTGGTGACGAGCCACCTGCGACTCGTGGCCAAGATTGCCATGGGCTATCGCGGCTATGGTCTGCCCGTTTCCGAACTGATTTCCGAAGGGAATATCGGGCTGATGCAGGGCGTCAAGAAGTTCGAGCCCGATCGCGGTTTCCGCCTGGCGACATATGCCATGTGGTGGATCAAGGCCTCGATGCAGGAATTCATCCTGCGCTCGTGGAGCCTCGTCAAGATGGGCACCACGGCCGCGCAGAAGAAGCTGTTCTTCAACTTGCGCCGCATGAAGAAGAATCTCGAGGCGTTCGAAGACACCGACCTGTCGGCCGAAGACGTGCGCACGATCGCTACCAACTTGGGCGTGCCCGAGCAGGAAGTGATCAACATGAACCGGCGCATGATCATGGGTGGCGATGCCAGCCTGAACGTGCCGCTGCGCGAAGACGGCGAAGGCACCTGGCAGGATTGGCTGGCCGACGATCGCCCGCTGCAGGACGAGACGGTGGCCGATGCCGAGGAAGCCCATTTCCGCCACGACATGCTGGTGGAAGCGATGGGCAGCCTGAACGATCGGGAACGCCACATCCTGACCGATCGCCGCCTGGTTGATGATCCCAAGACCTTGGAAGAACTGAGCCAGGTCTATAACGTCAGCCGCGAACGCGTGCGCCAGATCGAAGTGCGCGCCTTTGAAAAGCTGCAGAAGGCGATGCAGCGGATCGCGGGCGAACGGCATCTGTTACCTGCTGGTTGAGCATTCTGCGTTGAAAACGAAAAGCCCGGTTATCCAAAGGATGGCCGGGCTTTTTGCTGTGCTGGTTGAACATTTTTCGTTCGTCGCCGGCCTTGGTCCTGGGGCTTGCCCAACGCACGGCCCTCAATGAAAATCCCGCGATCGCGGCAGGACCCGCACTTGCCGGGGGTGGCGCGCCAACCCCGGATCGGGCACGGGAGGGGCGCCATCCTCCTGCAACTGCGCCAGCATTTCGCTGGCATCATGGACGCGCGCGGCCATCAGGTGGACCACGCCTTCCTTGCTGCGCTGGACTTCGCCTTCGATCACCATCAGCCGCGCGGCCATCACCTGGCGCCGCTGCTTTTCGAAATCGCGCGCCCACAACAGGGCATTGACCACGGCGGTTTCGTCTTCCAGCGTGATGAAGATGGCGTTGCCCTTGCCGGGCCGCTGCCGCACCAGCACCACCCCGGCCACGCGCACTTTCTGGCCATCCTTGCCGGCATTGACTTGCGCGCACGATAGCACCCCCTGCGCGGCAAAACGCTCGCGCAGGAACTGCATGGGATGGCCTTTGAGCGAAAGCCGCTGGGTCTGGTAATCGGCCACGACTTCCTCGGCCGGCGGCATGGCGGGCAGGGCGGCATCGGGCTCGGCGGCCAGTTCCGGCGCGTCGCACGCGGCAAACAGCGGCAATTGCCGGGGCGGCACGCGGCGCACGTCCCATCCCGCCTGGCGCCGCGAACGGCCCAGCGAGCCCATGGCGTCGGCATCGGCCAAGAGCGACAGCGCGCGCGAGGGCAGGTCGGCCCTCCGCGCCAGATCTTCGGTGGAGGTAAAAGGCCCATCGATCCGCGCCCGCACGATGGCGGCGGCCCAATCCTCGTGAAATCCGTCGATCATGCGCAATCCCAAGCGAAGGGAAAGCGGATCGCCCAACGTGCAATCCCACCAACTCTTGTTCACATCGGCAGCATCCACGCGCACGCCATGTTCGCGCGCATCACGCACCAATTGCGCCGGGGCATAGAAACCCATGGGCTGGCTGTTGAGCAGCGCGCAGGCAAACACGCCGGGGTAATGGCATTTCAGCCATGACGAGACATAGGCCAGCCAGCCGAACGCCTGGGCATGGCTTTCGGGAAAGCCATATTCGCCAAAACCCTTGATCTGTTCGAAGCAACGCTCGGCAAAGTCTTGTGGATAGCCATTTTTCACCATGCCACCGATGAACTTCTCCTGGTAATTGGTAACGGTCCCGTGGTTGCGGAAGGTGGCCATGGCGCGGCGCAGGCCATCGGCCTCTGGCGGGGAAAAACCGGCGGCCACGATGGCCAGCTTCATCGCCTGTTCCTGGAACAGCGGCACACCCAGGGTCTTTTCCAGCACGCTTTTCAACTGTCCGGGCGGGCCGGGATAGTCCACTTTCTCCTCGCCATTGCGGCGGCGCAGGTAGGGATGGACCATGCCGCCCTGGATCGGGCCGGGTCGCACGATCGCCACCTGGATCACCAGGTCATACAGCTTGCGCGGCTTCATCCGGGGCAGCATCGCCATCTGGGCGCGGCTTTCCACCTGGAACGTGCCGATGCTGTCACCTTGGCACAGCATGTCGAATGTCGGCTTGTCGCCATGTGGAACGCTGGCCAGGGTGACACGCCCCAGCCCCTGCTGGGCCATCAGGTCAAAGCTCTTGCGAATGCAAGTGAGCATGCCCAGGGCCAGCACGTCCACCTTCATCAGGCCAAGCGTATCGATGTCATCCTTGTCCCATTCGATGAACGTGCGATCGGCCATGGCGGCATTGTGGATCGGTACCAGTTCATCGAGCCGGCTTTCGCACAGCACGAAGCCGCCGACATGCTGGGACAGATGGCGCGGGAAGGTCAGCAGCCGGTCGACCATGTCGCGCAGGCGGGCAATCTCGCGATTTTCAGGATCGAACCCGGCTTGCGACAAACGCTCTTCGGGCAGGGAGCCGCGCCCCCAGCTGCCCCACACCGTGCCCGAAAGCCGCGCGGTCACGTCTTCTGACAGGCCCAGCGCCTTGCCCACATCGCGGATCGCGCTGCGCTGGCGATAGTGGATCACCGTCGCCACGATCCCGGCGCGTGCCCGACCGTAGCGGCGATAGATGTATTGCATCACTTCCTCGCGCCGCTGATGCTCGAAATCCACGTCGATATCGGGCGGCTCGTCACGTTCTTCCGAGAGGAAGCGGGAGAACAGCAGCTTTTCCCGCACCGGATCTATCGGAGTGATGCCCAGCAGATAGCAGACCAGCGAGTTGGCCGCCGAGCCACGACCCTGGCACAGGATCGGCGGTGAAAGGCTGCGCGCATAATGCACCACATCGTGTACGGTCAGAAAGTAATAGGCGTAATTTTTCAACTGGATGAGGCGAAACTCCTCATTCAGAACCTTGCGATATCCATCCGGCAGGCCGGCGGGAAACTGGCGCGCTGCGCTGTCCAGCACCAGCTGCTCCAGCCAGGCCTGCGGCTTCCACCCCTGAGGCACGGGTTCGTGCGGATATTCGTACTCGATCTGGTCGAGCGTAAAGGTGATGCAGTCCAGCCAGTCCTGCCCCGCCGCCAGCGCCTGGGGGCACAGGGCAAACAGGCGGACCATTTCGGCCGGGGGCTTGATGTGCCGCTCCCCATTGGCGGCCAGGCACCGGCCAGCGGCGCGCACCGTGGTGCCCAGGCGCGTGGCGGTCAGCACATCGTGCAAGGGGCGATCTGCGGGCACGGCATAAAGGGGGGCATTGCTGGCGATCAGCGGCCTGCCGGATTCCCGGGCCAACGCCATGCGCCGGGCCAGTTCTCGTCCGTCGCCCCCGGCACGGGGCATCGTTGCGGCCAGCCACAAGTGCGGCGTTGCTTCACCCAGCCGCTTCAGCAACGGCGCATCGCCATCCATGGCAATCAGCGCCATCCCTTCCGCATGATCGAGCAGATCGGGCAGGGTGAGGTGGCAATCGCCCTTTTCCACGCGGCGATTGCCCAGGGTAAGCAGGCGGGTCAGCCGCCCCCAGGCCGCGCGCGTGGTGGGGTAGGCGGCGATGTCTGGCGTGCCATCGGCAAAGCACAATCGCGCGCCCACTTTCAGGGCAAAGCCACTGGCTTTCCCGCCGATCTCCCGCCAGGCGGCATGGGCGCGGACCACGCCGGCCACGCTGTTGCGATCGGCAATGCCGATGCCTTTCAGGCCCAACCCATGGGCACGCGCCACCATTTCGGCTGGATGCGCCGCGCCGCGCAGGAAGCTGTAATTGGTGGCGGCCACGGGCTCTGCAAAGAACGGAGTGCCGTTCATGGAAACAGTCCATGGACGTACCAGGAAGGCGCGGTTTCCGTGCCATCGTAAAGGCCGCGGCGAAACACCCACAGGCGCCGCCCGCGCACGTCCTCGATCCGGTAATAATCGCGCGTGGTGCGCGCGGCGCCTTCGCCCGTGTGGCCACCCTGCTGGCGCCACCATTCGGGCGCGATGCGCTCGGGCCCTTCGGCATGGACCACTTCGTGCATCGCGCCGCGCCAGCGCAGACGCAGCGGCGGGCCATCGGGCACTCCGGCGATCACCTCGATCCCCTGTGGGGGATCGAACAGCAGCAGGGGCCGGGGCATGGCGGGCGGGGTAAATGAAACCGATCCGTTCCATTCTGCCGCTAATACCCGCGCCTGGGCCGCTTCGGGCCGGTGGCGGTCGGCAGGGACCAGGCGCAGGACGGCATCCTGGCCCAGCCGCACACCCAGCCGGTCGATCAGGGCCTGCAGGCTGTCCTGCGTTTCCTCTGCCTGGTCCAGCCCGGTCTGCCGCGCGCCCAGAGGATCGGCACGCTGGATCGAGAGAGTGATGGCGTCGAAGCCAAAACCGGGGTCGATCGGGTCGGCCAGGCTGTCGATCCGCTCGCGCAGCAGGCGCACCACCAGCGCCGCATCGCGCGTGGGCTGGCCGGTTTCCACCAGCAGGCGCCGCCGCGCGCCATCGCTGCGATGCAGGGTAAGCGCGAAATGACGGCCGCCCAGCCGGCGCTGTTCCATCTGCGCGGCCACCTGGCGCAAGAGATCCTCGGCCACGTCGAGCACGTCGTCGGTGCGGGCGATGGGTTCGGCAAAGCGCGCTTCGGCCCGGATCGGGGCCTGGACCGGTTGTGGCGTCAGCGGGGCGGCAACGTCGCCGGTCAATTGGCGCAGGCGCAGCACCACCCCCTCGCCAAAGCGCGCGGCCAAGGCCGGGGCAGGGCGCGTGACCAGATCGCCCAGGCGCTTGAGCCCGGCACGGCGCAGGGCGGTAGCGGCGCCCTCGCTCAGGTCCAGCGCAGCGACGGGCAGGGCCAGCACGTCTTCGGCACGGCGCTGGGCAGGCGTGCCATGGCGGGCGAGCGCGCGGGCTGCGGCCGGATTGGCGGCGATGGCATGGATCAAGGAAAGTTGTGCAATTTCAGAAGCCTTGGCGGCCATCTGCACTTCCGATCCGAAGAGATGCGCGCAGCCACTGATATCGAGCAGCAGGCCATCGGGCGGATCGGGCATCACGCTGGGGGTCAGCGCGTGCATGGCATGGGCCAGGCGATCGAGCAGGGCGGCATCGCGCGTGGGATCATGGGGCAGGGTGAGAAGATCGGGGCAGCGGGCGCGCGCATCGGCCAGGGTCATGCCCGGCGCCAGGCCATGGCGGGTGGCATCGCGCTCCACTGCCATCAAACGCAGAGCCTGCCCGCTGCGCGCCACCAGGGCCAGCGGCGCTTCCGCTTCTATGCCTTCGCCTTTAACCCGTTCTGTGGGCAGCCAGGGGAAGTACAGCGCCAGGTGGCGCCGCGCTTTCGCTCCAGCTGGGGGTGCCGGTGGCGTCCCGGAAACCGCCATGTTCTTCATCCCATTGCAAATGCCACGTCTGCCCCGCCGGCCCACCCCGCCAGCGCAGCGCCTCTACCGCGATGGCCGGCAGGCCGGGCGGGCGTACCTGCGCACCGGGCGGCGCTTCCAGGGGTTGCGATGGTGCGCTCGAAACCTGCCAGCGCGTGTGCGCAGCGCTGGGCTGGGGCTTGGCGGCATGGCGCAGCAGCACCACCGGGGTCTGCGTGCGTTCGGCCGCCAGCACGAAACGGCGGCTGGCCGTCAGGTCATAGCCCTTGAGCGCGCCCTCGCTTTCCAGCAAGACCAGCGCCAGGCCGGGACAGCGCGCGCCTTCCAGCCCGGCGCGCAGCAGGGCAGCGGCATCGCCCGCTTCCACCAGCAGCAGCCGCGCCGGATCGATGCCCAGCCGCGCCAGCCCTTCGCCATAGAGCCCCAGCCCCTGGCGCAAGGCCCCGCGCACCACCAGCACCGCGCCTTTGCGATTCGCCGTGCCCAGCCCCAAGGCAAAGGCCAAGCCGGCCGCGCGATCATCGCCTTCTCCATGCACTTCATGCACTTGGCCCGCCGCGAGCACGGGCACAGGCCGGTGCAAGGCCGGCCGCAGGCGCCAGGCAGAAGAGGACAGGATGGAGGCGGAGGCTGTTTCCATGTTCCTGTTATGTTCTAAAATGCAGCCGCTGTCGAGGCTGGCCGTTGGAACAGGTGGGGATGGGCAAGGATTGTTTGTATTGACAATGTACATACAGAAGCGGATATTTGCGGAATGGAGCAGCCTTCATCCATTGCGCCAGCCAAAGGCAGTATCAACCTGCGGATCGAAGCGGGGACGCGCCAGTTGATCGACGAGGCCGCCGCTCTGCTAGGCAAGACACGCACGGAATTCATGGTCGAAAGTGCGCGGCGCCAAGCCCTTGATGTTCTGCTGGATCAGCGGCTTTTTGCGCTGGAAAATCAGGACCACGCCGCTTTCATCGCAGCCTTGGACAATCCGCCCGCGCCAGGCCCCAAGCTGAAGGCATTGATGCAGCGTGTGGCGGCATGGCAGCACAAGGACTGACGGCGCCGGTCCCCTTGGCTGATGGCCACGAGGTGGATGATTTCGACTGCGGAGAGCCGGCGCTCAATGCTTGGCTACACCAACGGGCCAAGCGCAACGAAGGGCGATACGCTCGCACTTATGTCGTATGCCAGGGCAACAGGGTTGCGGCCTATGTTTGTATTCTGGCTGGTGCGGTGGAACGCCAGGCAGCGCCATCGCGCCTGCGTCGCAATGCGCCCGATCTGATCCCGGTTTCGATTATCGGACGCCTGGCGGTGGATCGGCGTCATGCCGGGCAAGGGCTGGGCGCCGATCTGCTGGCCGATGCGCTTAGTCGCATTGCGCTTGCGGCGCAAAGCATCGGGATAGGCGCCGTGCTGATCCATGCCAAGAGCGAACAAGCGCGGCGCTTCTACATGAATTGTGCCGAGTTTCTGGAATATCCAGCAGACAGTCGCGTTCTGTTCCTGCCAATAGAGACGTTGATCGCGGCCTTGCCGTAAAGGCTGCCGCGACAAGCGTCCAGGCAAGCGTCACTTCATCGTGGGGATCACGAAGCTCTGGTCCACCACGGCGCCGCCGGTGTCGGGCCAGCGTTGCGTCACGGTCTTGGTGCGGGTGTAGAAGCGCACGCCGTCCATGCCGTATTGGTTGAGATCGCCAAAGCCCGAGCGCTTCCACCCGCCAAAGCTGTGATAGGCAACGGGCACCGGGATCGGCACGTTGATGCCGACCATGCCCACTTCCACCTTGGCGGCAAAGTTGCGGGCGGCGGCGCCATTGCGGGTGAACATCGCCACGCCGTTGCCATAGGGGTGGTTGGTGGCGAGCGCGATGGCCTCGTCCACATCGTGCGCGCGCACGATCTGGAGCACGGGGCCGAATATCTCTTCCTGGTAGCTGCGCATAGCGGGGGTAACCCGGTCAAACAGCGTGGGCGCCAGGAAATTGCCGTTTTCATAGCCTTGCAGCGAGAAGCCACGGCCATCGACAACGAGTTCGGCGCCTTCGTCCACCCCCATCTGGATATGGTTCTCGATCCGCACCTTGTGCTGGGCCGTCACGACCGGGCCATAATGCGCCGCTTCGTCGGTGGAGATACCAACCTTGAGGCCGGCGATCCCGTCAATCAGGCGCTTGCGCAGTTCCTCGGCGCTCTTCTCGCCCACCGGCACCACCACGGGCAGCGCCATGCAGCGTTCGCCGGCCGAGCCATAGGCGGCGCCGAGGATATCGCTGACCGCCTGGTCGAAATCGGCATCGGGCAGCACGATGCCATGGTTCTTGGCCCCGCCCATGCACTGCATGCGCTTGCCCGCCTGGGCGCCGCGCTGGTAGACATAGTTGGCGATATCGGACGAGCCGACGAAGCTGACCGCCTTGATGCCGGGGTGATCCAGGATCGCATCCACCGCCACCTTGTCACCGTGCACCACGTTGAACAGGCCCACCGGGCCGCCGGCCTCGATGAACAATTCGGCCAGCATGTTGGGCACCGAAGGATCGCGTTCCGACGGCTTGAGAATGAAAGCGTTGCCGGTGGCGAGCGCCGGGCCGCACATCCACAGCGGGATCATCGCGGGGAAATTGAACGGCGTGATCCCGGCCGCCACACCCAGCGGCTGGCGCATCGAGAACACGTCGATCCCAGGTCCTGCGCCTTCGGTATATTCGCCCTTGAGCAGGTGGGGGATGGCGCAGACGAACTCGATCACTTCGAGCCCGCGCTGGATATCGCCACGGGAATCGGCGATCACCTTGCCGTGTTCGGCCGAGAGCACATGGGCCATCTTGTCCATGTCCCGCTCGATCAGGCGCTTGAATTCGAACATCACGCGGGCGCGGCGCTGCGGATTGAGCGCGGCCCATTCGGGCTGGACGGAGGCGGCAAGGGCCACGGCCTGGTCCACATCGGCTTCGCTCGCCAGGCCGACTTGCGCCTGCACTTCGCCGGTATTGGGATCGAACACATCGCTCTTGCGGCCAGACGTGGCAGCAACGGCAGCGCCGTTCAGGAAATGGTCGATCTGGCGCAGCATGGCAGGTCTCCGGGCAAAGGTCTGGCAAGGGCTTGTAGCCCGTGCGTGAATATCCTGATACGGGCATTTTGGCCAAACAGGCCGTGCAAATTTGCAGGAACACGATGCGCATCCGCCAGTGGGACGACTTGAGGATATTTCTGGAAGTGGCGCGCCATGGCCGCTTGACGGCGGCCGCCCGCGCGCTGGGGCTTGATCATTCCACGGTCTCGCGGCGGCTGGACGGGCTGGAAAGCGGGCTTGGCGCCCGGCTGGTGGACCGTTCGCCCAGCGGCGCGCGGCTGACCGAGGCGGGGCGCGCCCTGCTGCTTCATGCCGAGCGGATCGAGGCGGAGACCCATGCGGCCGACAGCGCCCTGGGCGGGGTGGACACGGCCCTGACCGGCACGGTGCGCGTGGCGACGCCGGCGGCCTTTGGCACATACCTGGTGGCGCCGCGCATTCCCGCCTTCATGGTGCGGCACCCGCGCATCGTGCTTGAACTGGCGCCGGAAACCCGAGCGGTCAGCCTGTCGCAGCGTGAGGCCGATCTTGCCGTCACGCTCAAGCGGCCGCCGCGCGGGCGGCTCTATGCCCGGCAACTGGCCGCGTTCACTGTGGGTTTCTATGCAGCGCCGGCTTATCTGGAACAGCATGGGATGCCCGAAAGCGTGGCAGACCTGTCGCGCCACCGGCTGGTTTCCTACATCGACGACCTGATCGACTGGCCCGAGCTGCGCTATCTCGATGAGGTGGCGCCCGGAATGCAGGCGCAGTTCCGCTGTACATCGGCCACGGTGCAACTGGCGGCGGTTCAGGCAGGCGGCGGCGTGGGGCTGCTGCATACTTTTGCGGCCGATGGCGATCCCGGCCTGGTGCGGGTCTTGCCCGATGTGGCCGTGCCGCGCGCCTATTGGCTGGTGGTCCATGCCGAGTTGCGCCGCCTGCCGCGTGTGCGCGCAGTGGCCGATTTCCTGGAAGAAGCGGCGCAAAGTGCGGCCTTCCACAAAAAATGAGGCACTGACGGGGCAGACAATCTGCCGCGCGCTTCCTATCTGGATGGCACGACATCTTGCCGGAGCGCACCGTTGACCGATACCGCCACGATCGAGCCTGCCTTTCCCCTGCTTGCCACGCACGACCAGCCGCCTTTCACTGCGATCCGCGCTGACGACATCGTGCCGGCGATGACCGCCGCGATTGCCGTCCACCGCGAAGCCATGGCGCAATGCGTGGCCCGCGCCGGCGATCCGGCAATGCTGGCGTTCAAGGAAGAGGCTGACCGCCAGATTGGCGAGGCCTGGGGCGTGATCGGCCATCTGCTCGCCGTGACCAACACGCCAGAGTTGCGCGCCGCCCATGCGCAGGCCCAGCCGCTAATCGCCGCGCACTTTGCCGCCGTGGGCCAGGACCGCGCGCTTTATGAAGCGATCCGCGCGATCGACCCGGCCGCGCTCGATCCGCTGGCGGCGCGTGCACGAGAACTGGCGCTGCGCGATTTCGAACTTTCCGGCGTGGCGCTCGATGGCGAAGACGCGGAAGCCTTTGCCGACAACCAGATCGAGCAGGGGCGCCTGTCCACCGAATATGCCAATGCGGTGATGGACGCGACCGAGGCCTGGAGCCTGCTGATCACCGATCCGGCAAGGCTGGCCGGCGTGCCCGAGGCTGACCTGGCTGGCATGGCCGCTGCCGCGCAGGCCAAGGGCCACGAGGAAGGCTGGTTGATCACCCTGCACGCGCCGGTCGTGGTGGCGGTGCTGACCTATGCGCAGGACCGCGCGCTGCGCGAGCAGGTGCAGCAGGCCTATGCCACGCGCGCATCGGACCAGGGGCCCAATGCGGGAGAGTTCGACAACGGGCCGCGCATGGCCGCGCTCCTGGCGCTGCGGGCCAAGGCAGCGCAGCTGCTGGGGCAGGGCGATGCGGCGAGCCTGTCGCTTGCCACCAAGATGGCCGAAAGCCCGGAAGCGGTGGAAGCATTCCTGACCGATCTTGCCGCGCGCACGCGCCCGCTGGCCCAGGCCGAACTGGCAGACCTGGCCGCATTCGCGCGGGCAGAGCTTGGCATCGAAACGCTGGAGCCCTGGGACATGGGCTTTGCCACCGAGCGTGCGCGGCTGGCGCGCCATGCGCTCGACCAGTCGGAAGTGCGCCGCTACCTGCCGCTGGACAAGGTTCTTTCCGCGCTGTTTGGCCATGTCGAGCGCCTGTTCGGCGTCACGTTCCGCGAAGTGGCCGGCGAGGGCCTGTGGCATGAAGACGTGCGCCGTTTCGACCTGTTTCGCCAGGACGAGCACGCGCCGTTTGCCCGGCTCTATGCCGATTTCTTCGCGCGCGAGGGCAAGCGCGGCGGGGCATGGATGAACGTGTGCCGTTCGCCCAGCCGCGCGGCCGATACCGCGCAGATCCCGGTGGCCTACCTTGTCACCAATTTCGCCAAGGCCGCGCCGGGCAAGCCCGCGCTGCTTCAGCATGCCGACATGGTGACGCTGTTCCACGAAATGGGGCACTGCCTGCATCACCTGCTGGGCGAGGGGGACATGCCGTCCATCGGCGGCATCAGCGGGTTCGAGTGGGACGCGGTGGAACTGCCCAGCCAGTTCCTCGAAAACTTCGCGTTCGATGCGGCCGTGCTCAAGGCGGCATCGGCACACGAGGAAACCGGCGAACCACTTCCCGATGCGTTGATCGAGCGCCTCAATGCCGCGCGTGGCTTCATGGGCGCGCTGGCGGTGCTGCGCCAGATCGAGTTTGCGCTGTTCGACATGCGCCTGCACCGCGCGGCGGCCGAGGCCCCCGATGTGCAGGACATGCTCGATACAGTCCGCGCGGAAGTGGCGGTGATGCGCTATCCCGCGTGGAACCGCTTTGCCCATGCGTTCAGCCACATCTTTGCCGGCGGCTATGCGGCGGGATATTACTCCTATCTCTGGGCAGAGCTGCTGTCGTCCGATGCTTATGAGCAGTTTGCAGCGGCCCCCGACCGGCAGGCTGAGCTTGGCGCCGCATTCCGGCGCGAAGTGCTCTCGCAAGGTGGCGGGCGGCCGGCGATGGACAGCTATGTCGCGTTTCGCGGGGGCGCGCCTGATCCGGGAGCGTTGTTGCGGGTTCGCGGGTTGGCGGCCTGAGTTGTGGGCTGCAAGCCCGGAACTCAATCCACGATCTGCAGATAATGTGGTTCGCGCAGAGGCGCAGAGGCGCAGAGATTATCTTTCTCCGCGCCTCCGCGCCTCTGCGCCTCTGCGCGAACTACCTCTTCCTGCTTGTCGTGGCCTTCGGCCGCCAACGGCAACGCTCTTCGTTAGCGCAAGGGCCGCTTTTCCAGTTTTCGCGCCAGGGTGCGGCGGTGCATGCCCAAGCGCCGGGCAGCTTCGGAAATGTTGAAATCGCATTCGACCAGGGCGGTATGGATATATTCCCATTCCACCGTCTTGATCGAGGTCTTGCGGGTATCGAGGGGCACGGTGGGATCGCCGCCGACGCGGCCGAATGCTTCCTCGATATCGTCGGTGTTGGCCGGCTTGGCGAGGTAATGTGCTGCGCCCAGCTTGATGGCCTCTACCGCCGTGGCGATGGAGGCAAAGCCCGTCAGCACGACGATGCGCGTTTCGGGATCGCGCTCTGCCAGCATCTGCACGCAGGTGAGGCCAGAGCCGCTGCCCAGCTTGAGATCGACGACGGCGTACCGGAAATCGTGGTTTTCCAGCAGCACTCCCAGTTCGTCCGGGTTGGCGGCATGCTCCACGGCATAGCCGCGCCGTTCGAACGAGCGACGCAACGTGCGGGCAAAGGCGGGATCGTCTTCCACGATGACCAGTGGCAGGGTTTCTTCCTGCGTGGCGAGTGCAAGGTCGGGATCGGTCATGCAGGCTCCCCAGTGCGATAGGCAAGCGAGGCCATCGGAATTTCCAGGCGCACCGTGGCGCCATGGGCAGCGCGGTTCTTCACCTCGACGCGGCCACCCAGCTTGCGCACCACGTTGACGACCAGGAACAGGCCGAGCCCACCACCGTCGCGTCCCTTGGTGGAATTGTAGGGGCGGCCGATGGATTCGAGCATGTCCGGCGCGAAACCGGGGCCAAGATCAAGCACGGTCAGCACGATGTCGCCCCCGGTCATCTCGGCGCGGATTTCCACGAACTCGGGCGAAACTTCCAGCGCATTGTCGATCACGTTGCCGATGATCTGGCGCAGCGCGGGATCGGCCACGATCGGGACATCAGTTGGCACCATGTTGCGCAGGCGGATGGCGCCATGGCCGCGTTCGTTCCATTCCGCCGCGATCGTTTTGAGAAATTCCCCCAGCGTGGTGATCTGCGGGTTTTCGCCGCGCGCTTCCCCGGCGCTGAGCAGGATGCCCGAAAGGATCGATTTGCAGCGCCGCAGTTCCGACGCCATGTCCTGCAACTCGTCGCGCAAGTCGGGATCGGCCAGGATCGCGGGGTGGCGCTGCCAATCGCCAAGGATGACGGACATCGTCGCCATCGGCGTGCCCAGTTCATGCGCTGCGCCCGATGCCAGCAAGCCCAGGCGCACGATATGCTGTTCTTCCGCTGCCTGCTGGCGCAGCGCCGAAAGCGCGGTTTCGCTTTGCCGGCGGTTGCGGTCCATGCGGATCACGAAGAACACGAGCAGTGCGGCCACCAGGATGAAGCAGACGAGATTGCCCAGCTGGAACAATTCGATCGTGCCGTCGAATGTGCCGGCGGGAAGATCGAGCGGGCGGTGCACGAAGGCCAGGCGCGCCACGATCAGCGCGGCCATTCCGGCCACGATCGCGCTCCAGTTTGGCGGGAGCAGAATGGCCGCGATCACGATCTGCATCAGGAACAGGAACGTGAAGGGATTGGAAGTTCCGCCGCTGAAATAGAGCTGCCAGGCCAGCGCCAACATATCGAGCGTGAGCGCGCCGAGCAGTTCGACGTGGCTATACCCCTCGCGCCCGCGATCGAGCAGCAGGGTGCAACCGTTGATCACGACCATCAGAATCGGCACGGCCACCAACGGCGCCACGTCGAGCCTGACCCCGAGCACTTGCACGCTCACCCAGATCGCCACCAGTTGCCCGGCCGCAGCGAGCCAGCGCAACTGCACCAGCAGCGCCATGTTGCGCGCGCTGGCGGCAGGATAGGGAGAACGAAGGGAGGAAGTGGGCTGGGAAGCGCTCATCGCGCCTTGCGCCATACCATGATTGCCGCGCCAAGCGAGAGGGCGCAAAGGGCGAACCAGGTGAGCGCATAGGACAGATGGTTGTTGGGGAACGCCACGACCGTGAGGCCCGGCACCGGCACCAGCGCACCCGTGGGTCGCGGCGTTTCGATCTGTGCGTCGAGGAAATAGCGCGGTTCGGCAGCAACGCCGCGCCGGGCCGCCATCACCGGCAGGTCGCGGGCGTACCAGCGCTCTGCCTCAGGCTGGTTGGCGCGCAGGAACGTGCCATGGGGTTCGCTGGGGCGGACCAGGCCGACGACGGAAACCGTGCCGGTCGGAATGGCTGCGCGCGCGGCGTCGAGCCGGGTGCCCATGGGCACGAAGCCCCGGTTGATCCAGACCGGCTTTTGCGCGGGAACAGCGAGCGGCACCATCACCCAATAGCCGTTGCCCAATGTGCTGGTGGCGGTTGCCAGCACAGTGGCGGCGGGCACGAACCGGCCCGAAAGGGCAACGCGGTGATAGACAAGCCTGGAAATGTCACCGGCCGGAATGGCCGTGGCGGGGATGGGGGCGGCGTGAAGCGCGCGGTCCACATCGGCAATCAGCGCCTCTTTCCAGGCGAGGCGCTCGATCTGCCAGACGCCGAGCGCGGCGAAGGCCAGCGCCAGGACCAGCAGAATCGAAACGGGCAGCAAGCGCCGCCTGCTGCCCGTTTGCAATGGCATGATCAGTCCATCTGCTCGGCGTGCATCGGCATCATGTTGTGGTTCATGTGGTACATCACCCACATCGAGCCGGAGATGACGATCAGCACGACCACGGCGGTGAAGATCAGGGCCAGCATGTTCCAGCCCCCTTCGGCCTTGCCGTTCATGTGCAGGAAGTAGACCATGTGCACCACGATCTGCACCACGGCAAAGCCGGCGATGATCAGGGCCGTGGTGGTCTTGTCGGCAATGGCACCGCTCATCACCAGATAGAACGGAATGGCGGTGAGCACGACCGAAAGCACGAAGCCGATGACGTAATCGCGCATCGAACCATGGGCTTCCTCGCCATGATGGCCGATCGCGTGGGGATTGGCATCGCCATGCGCGTGGGTATGGGCCAAGTCGTTGTAGTTCTTCGCGCTCATCGCAGCATCCCCATCAGGTAGACGAAGGTGAAAACGCCGATCCAGACGACGTCGAGAAAGTGCCAGAACAAGGACAGGCACATCAGGCGGCGCTTGTTGGCCTGGATCAGGCCCCGCTTCGAAACCTGCACCACCAGAGTGAACAGCCAGACCAGGCCGAATGTCACGTGGAGGCCGTGGGTGCCGACCAGCGTGAAGAAGGCAGACAGGAACGCGCTGCGCTGGGGCGTGGCGCCTTCGTGGATCAGGTTGGCGAATTCATAGAGTTCGATCGACAGGAACGCCGCGCCGAACACGGCGGTGACAAGCAGCCAGAGCTGCGTCTGGCCGACCGAGCCGCGCTGCATCGCCAGCATGGCAAAGCCATAGGTGATCGACGAGAACAGCAGCATCGAGGTGTTGAGCGCCACCAGCGGCAGCTCGAACAGCTCGCGCGGGCCGGGGCCTGCGGCATAGTTCCCGCCGAGCACGCCGAAGGCGGCAAACAGCATGGCGAAGATGAGGCAGTCGCTCATCAGGTAGATCCAGAAGCCCAGCATGGTGCTGTGGCCTTCGGGATGATCGTGCTCGTTCAGGTCCCAGAACTTGCCGAGCTTGGTCAGCGAGGCCGGCAGGGGCGCCGATACGTCGTGGTGATGGGTCGCATCGCTCATGCGGTGGCTCCCTGGGTCTGGCCAAGGCGTTCCAGCTGGGCCGTGCGCTGCGCCTCGACGGCGGCAACTTCCTCGGCCGGGATGTGGTAATCGCGCTTGTAGTTGAAGGTGTGGACGATCGCGCTGACGATCAGGGCCACGAAGCTGGCCCCGGCCATCCACCAGATGTGCCAGATCAGCGCAAAGCCAAGCACGGTGCTGATGCCGGCCAGGATCACGCCTGCACCGGTGTTGCTGGGCATGTGGATCGGGCGATAGCCTTCGAGCGGACGGCCTACGCCGGCACGCTTCATGTCGTCCCAGGCGTCGAGGTCATGGATGACCGGGGTGAAGGCAAAGTTATAGGCCGGCGGGGGCGAGCTGGTGGCCCACTCCAGCGTGCGGCCGTTCCACGGGTCGCCGCTTTCGTCCTTGAGTTCTTCGCGTTTCCAGATCGACACGCCGTACTGGACGATCATCGCGCCGATGCCGGCAGCGATCAGCAGTGCGCCAAGCAGGGCGACGATGAAGTAGGGCTGCAGGCTGGCATCGTCGAACACGCGGGTCCGGCGGGTCACGCCCATCAGGCCCATGATGTAGAGCGGGGTGAACGCCAGCCAGAAGCCGGGCACCCAGCACCAGAAGCTGACCTTGCCCCAGAACTGGTTGAGCTTGAAGCCAAAGGCCTTGGGCCACCAGTAGTTGATCGCGGCAAACACGCCGAACACCACGCCCCCGATGATCACGTTGTGGAAGTGGGCGATCAGGAACAGCGAGTTGTGCAGCACGAAATCGGCCGGCGGAACGGCGAGCAGAACGCCGGTCATGCCGCCGATGGTGAAGGTGAGCATGAAGGCCACCGTCCACATCATCGGCAGGTCGAAACGGATGCGGCCGCGATACATCGTGAACAGCCAGTTGAACAGCTTGGCCCCGGTCGGGATCGAGATGATCATCGTGGTAATGCCGAAGAAGCTGTTGACGCTGGCGCCCGAGCCCATCGTGAAGAAGTGGTGCAGCCACACCAGGTACGACAGGATGGTGATCACCACCGTGGCATAGACCATCGAGGTATAGCCAAACAGGCGCTTGCTGGAGAACGTGGCGGTCACTTCGGAAAACACGCCGAAGATCGGCAGGACCAGGATGTAGACTTCCGGGTGGCCCCAGATCCAGATGAGGTTGACATACATCATCGGGCTGCCGCCGAAATCGTTGGTGAAGAAGTTGGTCCCCACGTAACGGTCGAGCGAAAGCAGCACGAGAACGGCGGTCAGCACCGGGAAGGACGCGACGATCAGCACGTTGGTGCACAGCGCGGTCCAGGTGAAGACCGGCATGCGCATCAAGGTCATGCCGGGTGCGCGCATCTTGATGATCGTGGCGATCAGGTTGATCCCTGAAAGCGTGGTGCCCACGCCTGCCACCTGCAAAGACCAGATGTAATAGTCCACGCCGACGCCGGGGCTGTATGCCAGGCCCGACAGCGGCGGGAAGGCCAGCCAGCCGGTCTGGGCAAATTCACCCAGGAACAGCGAGGCCATGACCAGCACGGCGCCGCCCGTGGTCATCCAGAAGCTGAAGTTGTTGAGGAACGGGAACGACACGTCGCGCGCACCGATCTGGAGCGGAACGACATAGTTCATCAACCCGGTCACGAACGGCATCGCCACGAAGAAGATCATGATCACGCCGTGGGCGGTGAAGACCTGGTCGTAGTGGTGCGAGTTCAGGTAACCATCGCTGCCGTTGAACGCGATGGCCTGCTGCAGGCGCATCATCAGCGCGTCGGCAAAGCCGCGCAGGAACATCACCAGGCCCAGGATCATGTACATGATCCCGATCTTCTTGTGATCGACGCTGGTGAACCACTCCTTCCAGAGATAGCCCCAGACGCGGAAATAGGTGAGCGCGCCCACCAGCGCGATCCCGCCAAGGATCACGCCAACGAACGTGGCCGCCACGATCGGTTCGTGGAGGAAGGGAAGCTGCTCAAGGGAAATGCGTCCCAGGAGCGGTGACCATGCCGGCGGGGCAGTGGCGGGAAGGGGGACAGCGGTCATCGCGGTATCCATCGATCAGAAAAACAGGGCCGGATCAAATCTGGCGCGGCGTATCGGTTAGACAACGTGCCTTAGGAATTGGGCTGGAGCAGCGGACCAGCCAGGCTGACTCGCTGGCCGCTCGCCTGGTGCATCCCGGCGCCACGCAGGCGATCGAGCGTCTTGGGAGCGGGCGTCTCGCCGCCGGGGGCGGCCATGGGGCGGTTGTCGCTGCAATAGGCTTTCACGAAGCGGTCGGTCTGGGCAACCACGCTGCCGGGCAGAACCGGCGTTTCGGTGGCGCGACCGGCCTTGTCGTACGTGAGGGCGGCAACGTTGAGCTTGGCCGCTTCCTTGCCGACGCCACCCTTGGCATCGAGCATGGCCATCTGGCTCATGCAAATCTTGCCAGGCTGGACGCACAGGTCGACAACGGCGTTGAACAGATCGGGTGCGACGGCGGCATAGTGATGCACCGGCTCGGCAATGCTTGGCTTGTCGAGCTGGAGATAGGCATCGCGGCTGAGCGCGCCATCGTTCTTGCCGGCCTTCACGCTGTCGACCCACTGGGCGAACTGCTGGTCGGACACGGCGCGCGTGGCGAAGTGCATGTGCGAAAAGCCCGCGCCGCTATAATGCGCGGAAATGCCCTTGAACGTGCCTTCGCTGTTGAACACGGCGTGCAGCTTGGTTTCCATGCCGGGCATGGTGTAGATCATGCCGGCCAGCGCGGGGACATAGAACGTGTTCATCACGGTGGACGAGGTCAGGCGGAAGCGCAGCGGGCGGCCTGCGGGAACGACCAGTTCGTTGACCGTGGCAATGTTCTGTTCGGGATAGATGAACAGCCATTTCCAGTCCATCGACACCACTTCCACGTCCACCGGCTTCTCGTCGGAGACCAGCGGCGTCTGGGAATCGATGCGCGAGATGGCGCGGTAGGGATCGAGCATGTGGGTGCCCACCCAGGTCACCGCGCCCAGCGCGATGATGATCATCAGCGGCGCGGCCCAGATCAGCAATTCGAGCTGGGTGGAGTGGTTCCAGTCCGGATCGTATTTCGCCTCCGTGTTGGTCGCACGGTAGCGCCACGCGAACAGGACCACGGTGGCCATGACGGGCACCACGATCAGCAGCATGAGCAAAGTGGCCACGATGACCAGGTCGCCCTGTTGGCGAGCGACATCGCCCGATGGGTTGAGCACGACCCAGTCGCAGCCGGAAAGCGGCAGGGCCAGGAGCGGGACGATGGCGCAGCGCAGCAGGCGCGCCCGATTCAGGAGTTTCGCACGCATGCCGCGCACCTAGAAGCGGTGGCCCGTGCAAACGATAGGACATTTTGTCCAATCCCCTTCGCAAGCGCACACAGACAATAGGGCACGTCAAAGGCAGGTTGCCCGTGCGGCCAGCCATTCGGCGCGTTTACAAGAAGCGCGCGGAATCTGAGGAGTTTGTGCCAGTCATGACTGCTGCCGTAGTCGATTACAACGCAGAGCTGGGGAGCGATTCCCACGCCGGACACGGCCCGATTTCCCCGGGTGAGATCGCCATCGGCGTGATCATCGGGCGCACGTCGGAGTTCTTCGACTTCTTCGTCTATGCGATCGCGTCGGTGATCGTGTTCCCCAAGGTATTCTTTCCCTACCTTGATCCGCTCAACGCCACGCTGGCCTCGTTTGCGGTGTTCCCGCTGGCGTTCATCGCCCGCCCGGTCGGCTCGCTGTTCTTCATGTGGCTCGACCGCGCCTATGGCCGGGGCTTCAAGCTGACAGTAGCGCTGTTCGGCCTGGGTGGCTCGACCGCGGCGATTGCGTTCCTGCCCGGCTATGCAGACCTTGGCCGCAACGCCGTGTTGCTGCTGGCATTGTTCCGGCTGGGCCAGGGATTTGCCCTGGGCGGCACGTGGGACGGGCTTGCTTCGCTGCTGGCGCTCAATGCGCCGGCGGGCAAGCGCGGCTGGTACGCCATGATCCCGCAGCTGGGCGCGCCGCTCGGCCTGATCGTGGCCAGCCTGCTTTTCGCGTTCTTCACCGCATCGCTGCCGGCAGACGATTTCCTGTCGTGGGGCTGGCGCTTCCCGTTCTTCGTGGCTTTCGCGATCAACGTGGTTGCGCTCTTCTCGCGCCTGCGCATCGTGGTGACGCCGGAATTCCAGCGCCTGTTCGAATCTCGCGATCTCGTGGCCGAAAGCCCGATCGTGACGATCCGCGAACAGTGGAAGACCATCCTGATCGGTGCCTTCGCCCCGCTCGGCAGCTTTGCGCTGTTCCACATGGTCACGGTGTTTCCGCTCTCGTGGGTGTTCATCTTCACCACTGAAGAACCCACCCGCTTCCTGACCATCGAAGCCGCCGCCGCCGCGCTGGGCGTGGCCGCCATCGTGATTTCCGGCCTTGTCGCCGATCGCGTCGGCCGCCGCACGCTGCTGGGCTTCTCGGCCGCTGCGATTGCCGCATTCTCGGGCTTTGCTCCGCAGCTGCTCGGTATCGGCATCGCCGGCGAAATCTCGTTCATGCTCACCGGTTTCGTGTTGCTCGGCCTTTCGTTCGGGCAGTCTTCGGGCGCTGTGGCCGATGCCTTTGAAACCCGCCACCGTTACACTGGCTCGGCCCTGACCGGAGACCTTGCCTGGCTGCTGGGTGCGGGCTTTGCCCCCTATGCCGCGCTGTGGCTTTCGGCCAACTACGGCCTGCTCGCGTCGGGCGCCTACCTGCTTTCGGGTGCCGCCGGCACGATCATCGCGCTGTGGGCCAACCGGACCGCCGCCACCAACTGAGGCGGGCCGTCAAGGCGCAGAAAAAGGGCGGTCTGGGCATGTTCCAGACCGCCCTTTTTCGTTGGCCACCAACACGCCTCCATTACCGCCCCGGTCACGCTTGATGGTCGCTGGACAAAAAAAGGGCCGGTCGGAAAATCCGATCGGCCCGGGAAGTTTGGGAGAGGATGCCTGAAAGGCCCGTTTCGATTGAAACATGTTGGGTGGCAGCGCAAATGCGTTTCGCGCGTGCACAATTGCAATTAATGCAATCGCGAGAGCGGTTTTGCGGTGCTGACAGCGAAAGACATTGCGTCGGTGACAAAAATGCAAGCGTTTTGGAATAGTTGCCAGACTGCGTGCTGGTCATGCGCCTTGCCTTGCGGCGCGGAATGGGAACCCGTGCATTGGTATGCATTTTGTTAACGCTGAGCTCGGCAACCCGTCGATGCCGTTTGCAGCCGCCTGCAAGGCGAATCACACCGCCAGAAGATCGGCGACCAACGCTTCTGCCGCGCGAATGCCATCTACTGCGGCCGAGAGAATGCCGCCGGCATATCCGGCCCCTTCGCCGGCGGGATAGAGCCCGCGCGTGTTGAGGCTTTGGAAATCCTTGCCGCGCGTGATCCGCACGGGGGAGGAGGTGCGCGTTTCCACGCCGGTCATCATCACGTCGGGATGATCGTATCCGGCCATCTGCCGCCCGAACACCGGCAGTGCCTCGCGCAGCGCGTCCGTCACGAAATCGGGCAGGCACTGCTCCAGCGCCGTCAGGTGCACGCCGGGCTGGTAGGAAGGCACGATGCTGCCAAATTCCGTGCTGGGCCGGGCGGCCAGGAAATCGCCCACCTTCTGGCCCGGCGCCTGATAGTTGGACCCGCCAGCCACGAAGGCGCGCTCTTCCCAGTGGCGCTGCAGGGCAATGCCGGCCAGCGGATGTCCGGGGAAATCGCGCTCGGGCGTGATATCGACCACCAGGCCCGAATTGGCGTTGAACTCGGCGCGGGAATACTGGCTCATGCCGTTGGTCACGACGCGGCCTTCCTCGCTCGCGGCAGCCACCACGCGCCCGCCCGGACACATGCAGAAGCTGTAGACCGCGCGGCCGTTGCTGCACTGGTGTGCCAGGGCATAGGCTGCCGGGCCCAGGATCGGATGCTTGGCACAGGCGCCATAGCGCGCCTGGTCGATCAGGCTTTGCGGATGCTCGATCCGCACGCCAATGGCAAAGGGCTTGGCCTCGATATGCACGCCGCAGTTGTACAGGGCCTCGAACGTATCGCGCGCGGAATGGCCCACGGCCATGATCACGTGGCGCGCCGGCAGGAATTGGCCGTTGGACAAGTGCAGCCCGGCCAGGCGCCGCTCGCCGGCCGCATCGGTCTCGATCTCGAAATCGTCGACCCGCGTGCTGAAACGGTATTCGCCGCCCAGCTTCTCGATCGTCTCGCGCATCGACATGACCATGGTGACCAGGCGGAACGTACCGATATGCGGGTGCGCTTCGGTCAGGATATCGTCGGGCGCGCCGGCCTTGACGAATTCCACCAGCACCTTGCGGCCCAGGTGGCGCGGGTCCTTGATCCGGCTGTAGAGCTTGCCGTCTGAAAACGTGCCTGCACCGCCTTCGCCGAACTGGACGTTGGATTCCGGGCTCAACACCGATTTGCGCCACAGTGCCCAGGTGTCCTTGGTCCGCTCGCGCACGGCCTTGCCGCGTTCCACGATGATTGGCCGCAAGCCCATCTGCGCGAGGATCAGCCCGGCGAGCAAGCCGCAAGGCCCGGCACCGATCACCACGGGCCGCTCGCCCTCACCAGGTTGCCAGCCTTCGGGCGCGCGCACCGGAAAGCGATAGGTGGTGTCGGGCGCGGGGCGCACATGGTTGTCGCCGGCAAGCCGCGCCAGCACATCGGCTTCATCGGCCGGGCTGAGCGTTACATCGACGGCATAGACCAATTGGATGGCATTCTTGCGGCGCGCATCGTTGCCGCGCTTGGCCACGGCAAAGCGCACCACGGCGCTCTCTGCCACGCCGAGCCGGGCGGCGATTGCCGGCAGCATGGCTTCGGGGGCGTGATCGAGGGGAAGCTTGAGTTCGGTAAGGCGCAACATGGCTTGCGCCTCTACCCCTTGCGCCGGCTTAGGGAAAGACGGATGAAGACGAGACGAAATTGAGGAAGCCTGCTCCTGCCGCTCCGTTCCCTGGCGCGGCAGGAGGCATCAATGGTCAGTATGTATAGCCCAGGCGGATCATGAACTGTCGCGGCGCGCCCGGCATCACCCAAACGCGGGAATAGGAACTGGGGAAATAGTTGACATCGAACAGGTTGGTAACCTCGCCCGATATGCGCAGGTGCTCCGTGGGTGAAATGGCGGCGGAAACGCGCGTCGTCGTGTATCCGGGCAGCATGAAGAAATCGCCATTGGGGAACTTGTAGCCGGTCTCACCCAGCCGCTTGCCCACATAGTTGACGCCCGCGCCCAGGCTTCCCTTCATGTCGCCGACGAAAAAGTCCTTGAACACCAGGGCACTGGCGCTGTGCTTGGCAATGTTGATCAGCGGATCGCCTTTGAGCAGCGCGTATTTGAAATTGGGATCGATCGCGTCCTTGCCGTTTTCGGCATCGATATAGGCATAGTTGATGTCGACGCGGAAGCCGGCCGGAAGCTTGCCCGTGATCGCGAGTTCCACGCCCTTGCTGGTGGCCTCGCCCAGCGCCAGCGAAAAGCCGGCATGGTCGGGGTCGGCGGTCAGTACATTCGTCTTCTTCATGCTGAACAAGGCGAGCGATGTCAGCAGCCGATCCCCGAATGCGGCGTATTTCGCGCCCACTTCAAAGGCCTTGGTTTTCTCAGGCGCGAATGGCTGGGAGGCGAAGTCGGTGCCGATATTGGGGCGGAAACCGCGGCCATAGCTGGCGTAGAGCGTCAAGCCCGGCGTTGGCAGAACACTGACGCCGACCTGGGGGCTGAACGCGGTCTTGCGCTGGTAGGTATGCGCTGCATGGATTCGATCGAAAACGTGCTGTTCGAAAATGTCGTAACGACCGCCGGCGCGCACTTTCAGCCAGTCGGTAATGTCGATCATGTCCTGAACGTAGAAGCCGGTCGATTCATCGGATTCCCGGCTATCGATGAGGGGCGCGAGCGCGGGCATGTCGCCATAGACGGGATTGAAGACGTTGATGGCATGGCCAGCCGCAAGCGAGGTCTGCTTCGCGATCGCCGGCGGACGGAAGCGGTTCTGGATGGTTGGCAGGGTGAAATAGTTCCAGTCCGCGCCGATCTGGAGATGGTGGACAAGGCCCGCCGTGTTCACCTTGCCGCTCACTTCGCCGCGGAACGTCAAATCGGTGGTGCTATAATCGCGGAATAGCCGGCGCCGCGACAGCGTCTGGCCGTCGACAAAGAGCAACTGGCTGCTCGCTGCGTTCTCGGCTTCGCTGCTGTAGCCGATGAAAGAGGACGTCCGATAGGCCGCGCCAAGCAGAAGGGTCCAGTTGTTGTCGAAGTTGTGCTGCAACTGGGCCTGGTTGTTATAGGACTTGGTCTTGATGTCGCCATCGCCAGGCTCGCCCAGGAATGTGCGGCGCGAAACTTTCGTCAGATCCCCGTTGATCGCCACGATGCCACGGTCGAATGGCACTTGCTGATGCGTGAACTCGAAATCGTAGGATAGGCTGGTCGCATCGTCGATGTTCCACAGGATCGACGGCGAGACCGTGATCGTCTTGTGGTGCACGAAGTTGCGATAGCTGTCGCCTTCGTCATAGGCGCCGGTAATGCGGAAGGCGAGAGTGTCGCTGAGGGGAATGTTCACATCGCCCTGGCCGCGATAATTCTTGTAGCTGCCGCCGGCGGCCTCGAAATTGGCGCCAGTGGTGAAATAGGGTTTCTTGGTCACGATGTTGACCGCGCCGCCCGGATCACCACGGCCAAACAGCGCCGATGTCGGCCCTTTGATGACCTCGATCCGTTCGATATTCGACGCATCGCGCGCGCCGCCATAGCCGCGCGAGGCATTGAAGCCGTTCAGCAGATAATTGCTCGATTGCTGCTCGTCACCCGAAAAGCCGCGAATGGCATAGCTGTCGAACAGGCCGCCGAAATTGTTCTGGCGCGAAACGCCCGCCACGAAATCGAGCGCGACCTGGAGCTTGGTGATGCCGGCGTCCTTGAGGGTCGCGGAATCGAGCGTCTGCACGACCTGCGGCAGGATCTTGAGAGGCGTGGTGCCGATATAGGCCTGGCGCATGCCCGAGACGGTAATGGTTTCGGCGTCGGGCGTTTCTGCGGCTTCCTCGGCATGGGCTGCGGTGGATAGCGCAATCGCCGTGGCTGTTGCCGCCAATAGCTGGGTGCGGAGCGAAGTGTTGAAGAAGCGCATGATACCCCCGTCTCGTGTGTTGATTGGCTTCGTTGCGAAGGCCTGCGGAGATGCTGCGTCTTTCCGGGGCGGCTCCTTGCCGCTGCGTCGCGCGCTTGCTCGTCCAGTCCTTTCGGCCAAAAGGAGTATGAGCCGGCGCCATGGCATTAGATTGCGATATTGTGGGAGGGAAACGGAATGGACGCCGAAACCCGATAGTCCGGGCGCAGGAAATGCCGTGTTCAGGACTCGGGAAGTTCCGACCGCGCCAGGGCGACGAAAAAGCCGATCCCCGTTTTCATGACACTATCATTAAAATCGTAGCGCGGATGATGGAGCGGCGCATCGTGCGCGGGTGCCTTCTGGCCGAGCCAGACATAGGCGCCGGGCCGCGCCAGAAGCATGAACGAGAAGTCTTCCGAGGTGAAGGCGGGCGCCGGTGCCTCGGCGACATCGTCCGAGATGAGGCGCGCCGCGACCAGTGCGGCACGCGCAGCGGCGGGATCGTTGATGGTCGCGGGATAATAGCGGTCGTAGATGACCTCGATCCGCGTTTCGGTGGATAGCGCCACCCCTTCGCACATGGCCCGCAGCGAACTCTCGATCCTGTCCTGGATGGCGGGGTCGAACGTGCGCACCGTGCCAACGATCTCGCAGATCGCGGGAAGCACATTGTGCGCTTGGCCACCGGCGATCTTCGTCACCGACAGCACCGCAGCCTCGGTCGCCAAAACGCGCCGGGAGACGATCGTGTTGAGTTGCTGGACCAGATCGGCAGCGGCGAGCAGGGTATCGGGCGTCTGGTGGGGCAAGGCGGCATGGCCGCCCCGGCCGTGGATCAAGATCTGGAACTTGTCGGCCGAGGCCATGATCGGGCCGGGCCGGGTGCGGATGGCACCGGCGGGAAGGTCGGGCCAGTTGTGCAGGGCGAAGACGCGATCGCAGGGAAAGCGATCGAACAGGCCATCGCGAATCATCGCGTCCGCACCACCTTCGCCTTCCTCGGCTGGCTGGAAAATGAAGTGGACCGTGCCGGCAATGCCGCCATGCGCGGCCAGATGGCGGGCCGCGCCCAGCAGCATCGCGGTGTGTCCATCATGCCCGCAGCCATGAAACACGCCATCGTGGGTGCTGGCATGGGGCAGGCCGCTTTCTTCCTGGATCGGAAGGGCATCCATGTCGGCACGCAGGCCAATGGAAGGCCCATCGCCACAGCGCAGCGTGCCGACAACGCCGGTGCCGCCGATGCCCGTCGTCACGTCCAGGCCAATGGCTCGCAAAGCCTGGGCGACGAGACCGGCGGTGCGATGCTCGCGATAGGCCAGTTCGGGGTGGGCATGGATGTCGCGGCGAAAGGCGACAAGGTCTGGCACCAGGGTGTCGATGGCGGTCTGGTCGATCATGGTGTTTGCCCTCGGAAAAAGAGATGTCAGCGCATGCGATCCTCGAAGATCGTCTCGATGGGATCGTAGCGCTTCACGATCGGGGACTTGATCACGATGAAGCTGAAGTATTTTTCGATCCCGAATTCGCTTTCCAGGATTGCCTCGATCACTTCCTGGTAATGGGCGACATCGCGGGTGATGAACTTCACCAGATAGTCGTACCCGCCGCTCACCAGATGGCATTCCACGATTTCGGGAACGTTGCGCGCTTTCTGCTCGAACCGCGAGAAGTCGTTCGAGCGGTGATCCTTCAACGTGATCTGCGTGAAGACGGTCAGCGTCGAACCCAGCTTGGCCAGCGCGATGTGGGCGCCGTACCCGGTGATGTAGCTGGCCTTTTCCAGCCGCTTGACCCGCGACAGGCACGGGCTGGGCGACAGGCCGACGGCATCGGCCAGATCGACATTGGTCATGCGCCCGTTACGCTGCAACTGCGCAAGGATCTTGAAATCCAGCCGATCGAGTTTGGGGCCTAAGCTCATTGCGCGTCTATCACAGTCAGCATGTGGGGAGGGTGTATATCATGTCACAATCGAACGCACAGCCGGATCGTCAAGAACATCGGTCAAGGTTGTGCGCAAACGGTTGAGCAATATGTGCATGTCGGTCTCGCTGCAGCTGAGCGCCGGGGCCAGGCCAATCGTGCCATCGGCAAAGGCGCGGAAGATGAGGCCGCGCTTGTAGGCGGCGGTCGACAGCTTGCCCGAGATGTCCAGCGCCGGGTCGAAACGCGATTTGGTGATCTTGTCGCTCACCAGTTCGATTCCGGCCAGCATGCCGGCCGAGCGGATGTCTCCGACGAGCGGATGGTCATCCAGGGTCGCAAGGCCAGCGGCAAGCTGCGCGCCGCGCGCCTCTCCATTGGCGAGAATGCCGCCCTGGAGATAGAGGCTGAGCACTTCGAGCCCCACCGCCGCGCTGACCGGATGGCCCGAATAAGTATAGCCGTGGCCAACCGGCAGGTGATTGTCGGGACCATCGGCGATCCCGGCATAGATGTCCTCGGTCATCAGGACGGCGCCCATCGGCGCATAGCCACCGGTGAGGCCCTTGGCCATGGTCATCAGATCGGGTGTCACGCCTTCGGTCTCGCAGGCGAAGAGCGGGCCGGTGCGGCCAAAGCCCGTGATCACTTCATCGGCAACGAGAAGGATGCCAAGTTCGGTGCATACGGCGCGCATCGCCTTGAGCCAGCCGCGCGGGGGGACGATGACGCCGGCAGAGCCCTGGACGGGTTCGGCAAAGAAGGCGGCGACATTCTCGGCGCCCAATTCCTCCACTTTCGCGCGGAGTTGCGCGACCGACAGGTCGATAATGGCCTGCGGATCGCTGCCCACCGGGCTGCGGTAGGGATAGGGCGCCGGAATGTGGTGCTGCCAGCGGTGCGGCACGTCGAACTGCCGATGGAATGCAGGCAGGCCGGTCAGCCCGGCGCCGTTGCTGGAAGACCCATGATAGCCCTTGTCGAGCGCGATCATGTGCTTCTTCGTCGGTCGACCGGTGGCGTTGAAGTAATGGACGATAAAGCGGATGGCGGAATCCACCGCGTCCGAGCCGCCCAGTGTGAAGTACACGCGGTCGAGGCCGGGAGGTGAAAGCTCGGCAAGCCGCTCGGCCAAGCGGATGGCCGGCTCGCTGGCGAAGGAGAAATAGCCCGTGGCATAAGGCAGCCGGCGCATCTGTTCCGTTGCGGCGGCAACGACACTGTCCTGGCCATAACCGATATTGACGCACCACAGCCCGGCAAAGGCATCGAGCAGTTCGTTGCCTTCGAAATCGGTGACGTACATCCCCTTGGCGCTGGTCAGCACCGTGGCGCCGCGCGCCTCGTGCGTGCGATAGGCCGCGACGGGGTGGACCAGGTGGCGGCGATCGATTTCGACCAGATTATTCGGAAACATGATACCTCGCAGCAGTCTATGCCGGGAAACTATCGCTGCGGGCTGTGAAAAGGGACTGATCTTCCAGGCTTTGTCGGGCGGCCATGCCGAAACAGGCAAAGGCGCGGCATTTTCTGCCGCGCCCTCCCTGTCATGCGATCCCTGTCATCAGATCACTGTCATGCGATGGCGGCGGCGACTGCCTTGCCGCATTCCTGGGTAGAGGCCGAGCCGGCCAAGTCCCGCGTGCGTCCCGCCGTCGTGGACAGGGTTGTTTCGATGGCCGTCATGATAGAGGCAGAAGCTTGCGTTTCGCCCAGGTGCTCCAGCATCATGGCCGCAGCCCAGATCTGGCCCACCGGATTGGCCACGCCCTGGCCGGCAATGTCGGGCGCCGATCCATGCACCGGCTCGAACAGCGAGGGGAACAGGCCTTCGGGATTGATATTGCCCGATGGCGCGATCCCGATGGTGCCGGTGCAGGCGGGGCCAAGGTCTGACAGGATGTCTCCGAACAGGTTCGAGGCCACGACGACATCGAACCGGTCGGGGTTCATGACGAATTGCGCGGTCAGGATGTCGATATGGTACTTGTCCGTGCGAATGTCGGGATAGGCCTTGGCCATCTCCTCCACGCGGCCGTCCCACCAGGGCATGGTGATGGCGATGCCGTTGGATTTCGTGGCCGAGGTCAAGTGCTTTCGGGGGCGCTTTTGCGCCAGGTCGAAGGCATAGCGCAGGATGCGGTCGGTGCCGTGCCGCGTCATGATGGTTTCCTGCACCACGATCTCGCGCGGGGTGCCGGGGAAGGATATGCCGCCGATCGCGCTGTATTCGCCTTCGGTGTTCTCGCGCACGATCATCATGTCGATGTCGCCCGGACCGCGCCCGGAGAGCGGGCAGGGCACGCCGGGCATCAGCCGCGCGGGCCGAAGGCTCACATATTGGTCGTATTCGCGGCGGAACTGGATGATCGAGCCCCACAGGGAAACGTGATCGGGCACGGTTTCCGGCCAGCCGACCGCCCCGAAGAAGATGGCATCGACATCGCCGATCTGCGCCTTCCAGTCCTCGGGCATCATCGTGCCATGCTTGAGGTAATAGTCGCAGCTGGAAAATTCATGCCATTGCTGGTCGATGGCGAAGCCATGGGCGTTCGCGGCTGCTTCCAGCGCGCGGATGCCCTCAGGCATCACCTCGTTGCCGATGCCATCGCCCGGGATCACCGCGATCTTGTAGGTGCGTGGGTCGCTCATGCGCTTATTCCCTTGAGGCCCGCCCAGTGGAAGGCCTTGGTTTCCAGATATTCCTCGATGCCCTCGCGGCCACCCTCGCGACCCAGGCCCGAGAGCTTGACGCCGCCGAACGGCGCCATTTCCATCGCGATCACCCCGGTGTTGAGCCCGACCATCCCGAATTCCAGCGCCTCGCCCACGCGCCAGGCGCGGTTGAGGTCGTTGGTGTAGAAATAGCTGGCCAGGCCGAACGGCGTCGCGTTGGCGAGGGCCAGGGCCTCTTCCTCTTTCTCGAAGCGGAAGACCGGCGCCAGCGGCCCGAACGTTTCCTCGTTGGCGACGAGCATGTCAGGCGTTGCCCCTGTCACCAATGTCGGCGCACTGAACGTGGCGCCGCCTGGCGCCGGGGCCGATGCCGTGATCCTGCCGCCAAGGGCCAGGGCATTGTCGAGGTGCGCCGTGACCTTGGCGGTGGCGGCCTCGTTAATGAGCGGGCCCAGCGTCACGCCATCGGCACGGCCGTCACCCACCTTGAGGGCGCGGATCGCCTCGCCCAGGGCCGCCACGAAGCGGTCATGGATACCGGCCTGGACGAAGATGCGGTTGGCGCAGACGCAGGTTTGCCCGGCATTGCGGAACTTGCTGGCCATGACGCCGGCAACGGCGGTGTCGATGTCGGCATCGTCGAACACCAGGAACGGCGCGTTGCCACCCAATTCCAGGCTGAGGCGCTTCACCGTGTCGGCGCTCTGGCGCATCAGCAGCGAGCCGACGCGGGTCGATCCGGTGAAGGACAACTTGCGCACGACAGGGCTGGCCGTCAGCGCATCGCCGATCGCCTGGGGAAGCCCGGTGACGATATTGATGACGCCTGCCGGTATCCCGGCGCGTTCTGCCAGCACTGCCAGGGCGAGGGCGGTGAACGGCGTCAGTTCCGAAGGCTTGATCACGACCGTGCAGCCAGCGGCGAGAGCCGGCGCGATCTTGCGCGTGATCATCGCCGCCGGGAAATTCCACGGCGTGATGATGGCACATACGCCCACCGGCTGCTTGATCGCCAGGATACGGCGATCGCGGCTGGGCGCGGGCATGTCGTGGCCCGAGACGCGGCGGCCTTCGGCGGCGAACCATTTGACGAACGAGGCGGCGTAGCGGATTTCGCCTTCCGCCTCTGCCAGTGGCTTGCCTTGTTCGGCCGTCATGATGCGGGCAAGGTCTGGCGCGGCATCCAGCATCAGGGCGTGCCAGATTTCCAGCAGGCAGGCCCGCTCGTCGGCAGGGCGCGCTTTCCAGGCGGGCAGCGCAGCGGCAGCGGCAGCGATCGCCTCCTGCGTTTCCGTGGTGCCGCAGGCCGGAACCGTGCCCACCGTTTCGCCGGTCGCGGGATCGTACACCGCGATCCCGTCGGCCGTCGTTCGCCACTCGCCGTCGATCAGGGCGGCCCGCCGGAACAGGCCCTGGTCATGAAGCTGCGCGATCATCAGAACAGTGCCTGGCTGACGATGGCAAACGACTGGCCGGGCAGGGCTGGCTGCGGCTCCTCGCCGCGCACCATGGTCACGAAATGGTTGATGCGCACCAGGCCCAGTTCTTCCAGCCAGTCGTGCAGCCCGCAATCGCCCAGCAGGTCGAGCCGGATGAACTCGCCGCTGCGCGCGCCCAGCCACTGCGCAATCAGGGCCTTGGCCCGCGTGATGTCGGGCGCGACGACGGGGCCGATGACATAGCCGCGGCCGAAGCGGCGGAAGATCGCAAAGCCGGTCATTTCGCCCTCGCGGTCGAGCACGATGCCGTGGCCCTTCTCCAGCAGCATGGCCATGACCGATGGCCGCTCCAGGCCTGTGACGGCCTGCGTCAGCGCGGTGACGGCCGCAAGGTCGTTCGAGCCCATGGGGCGAATGCGCTCACCCTCGGCGAGCGGGATGAGCGGCGCCGCGAACGCTGCGCCCTGGTGCTGGCGGATTTCCGACACGCCGCGAAAGCCCAGCTTGCGCAGCAGCGGCAACCCGCTGTCCGACGCGATCGTCATGATCGATCGATCGCCGATTTCCTCCAGCACGGATTCGAGCAGCAGGCGGCCGATGCCACCACCGCGAAAGGATCGCGACACGATGACCATGCCGAGCGTGGTCACGCCATCGCCCCAGTTCCACCACATCGCCGATCCGATGACCTCGCCACCGATCTCGGCAATGCGCCCGTTTCCGAGCGCCAGCATGCCCGCGATATCCTGCTTGCGGTGGGGCCATTGTTCGGCCTGCGACAAGGCATGGACGGCGGCACTGTCCGCCTCTTCCATAGGTCGCAGTTTGAGCCGGTCGTCCGGCAGTGTCGCCATCATAAACTCTCCGGCCGCTCACACATGGCGGCATACATCACTATCGCGGCTCTACAACGCCAGCTCTAGCATTCGCTGCCGCGCGCAGGATTGTGGCCGGTGATTTGCATCGGATATGCTGCGCATTCCGCAATATCATGCCGTGGCTGCGCGCTAGCCTGAAACGATGCGGATTCGAAGGGAACTTGCAGTGATGGCAAAGGGAAGGGGCAACGGGTCCGTGGTTGTCCAACCGGTGGCTGCGCGTGGCTGACCGCTGGGTCATGCGCCTTGTCGCCCGGCGGATCGGTGGCGCGCTGTTGACATTGTTCCTGGTGTCGCTGGCGGTCTTCTCGATCTCGCTGTTGATGGGGGGCGACGCTGCCGAGGCGATCCTGGGCCAGAGCGCCACGCCCGAGGCATTGGCCGGCCTGCGCGCGGCCATGCATCTCGATCAGCCATCCTACACCCGCTACCTGGCTTGGGCCGGCGGGCTGTTGCGCGGGCATCTGGGCACCTCGCTGATCACCGGCCTGCCCATTGCGGACATGATCGGGCCGCGCCTTGCCAGTTCGCTGCAGCTTGCCGGGTTGGCGGCGCTGGTATCGGTGCCCGTCGCGCTGGCGCTGGGCATCATCGCTGCGGTCAAGCGGGGCTCGATGCTCGATCGGGCAATCAGCATGGCGACCATCGCGGTCGTATCGGTGCCCGAATTCCTGATTGCCACCGTCGCCGTTCTCATATTCGCGGTGACGCTGCACTGGTTGCCCGCGCTATCCTCCTCGCGCGATATCTATTCGATCACCGATCTCGTCCGGGTTTTCGCCATGCCCGTCATGACACTGGCGTGCGTGGTGGTGGCGCAGATGATCCGCATGACCCGCGCGGCGGTGTGCGATGCGCTCGACAGCAGCTATGTCGAGGCCGCGCGCCTCAAGGGTGTCTCGCCCAGCCGCCTGGTGCTCCGCCATGCCCTGCCCAATGCGATCGGGCCGATTGCCAATGCGATCGCGCTGAGCCTGTCCATTCTCTTGGGCGGCGTCATCGTGATCGAGGTGATTTTCAATTACCCCGGCATTGCGCGGTTGATGGTCGATGCCGTCAGCACGCGCGATCTGCCGCTGATCCAGACCGTCGCCATGATCTTTTCCGCCACCTATCTTCTGCTCGTGACGATAGCGGACATCGTGGCGATCCTCTCCAATCCCAGGCTTCGCCACCGATGAACACGCCCGTTCCAGCCGCGCGAACTCCGCGCAAGCGCCCCCAGTCCAACTTCACCCTGATCCTGGGCGCTTGCATCGTCGGCTTCTGGCTGGTCATGGCCATCCTTGGCCCCATGATCGCACCGCATCCGCCGGGGCAGGTGGTCGATCTCGACGTGTTCAGCCCGATCAGCAGCCGTTTTCCGCTGGGCAGCGACTATCTGGGCCGCGACATCCTCAGCCGGATGCTCGTCGCTGCGCGGTACACCGTGGCGATTGCATTGATCGCCACGGTGGTTGCGGCCGCCTGCGGAATTTTCTGCGGCCTGGTTGCGGCCAGTGGCGGCTGGCCCGATGCCATTCTCAGCAAACTCTTCGATACGGTGAACGCCATTCCTTCCCTGATGTTTGGCCTGGTGGTCATTGCCTCGCTCGGCGCGTCGACCACGGTGCTGATCGGCACATTGGCGCTGGTCTACACGCCCGGTGCCTTCCGCACGGCACGCGCGCTGGCACTCAACGTGACCGCGCTCGATTTCGTGACGGTCGCCCGCGCGCGGGGAGAACGGCTGCCGTATATCGTGCTGCGCGAGATACTGCCCAACGTGCTGGGGCCGCTTGCCGCCGATTTCGGCCTGCGCTTCGTGTTCGTGACGCTGCTGCTGAGCGGATTGAGCTTCCTGGGCCTGGGGGTGCAGCCGCCCAATGCCGATCTGGGCGCATTGGTGCGGGAAAACATCGCCGGGCTCGGTTTCGGCGCGTCGGCCGTGCTGGTGCCCGCATTCGCGATCGCCTCGCTGACGATCGGCATGAACCTTTTGATCGACGCCGCATCCGCGCGCCGCCAGGGAGGCAGCCGATGAGCGCGCCCCTGGTTCGGCTGGCCGGTCTCGATATCGTCGCCAAGCTGCCCGATGGCACGGAAAGGGCGATTGTCCATGATATCAACCTGACGGTCCAGCCCGGCGAGGTACTGGCACTGATCGGGGAATCCGGATCGGGCAAGACGACCATCGCGCTGTCACTGCTAGGCCATGCGCGGCGTGGCTGCCGCATTGCCGGCGGCGAGATCGAAGTGGCAGGGCACCGGCTTGACGGCATGACCGAAAAGCAGCTGCGCGCCATTCGCGGGCGCGTTGTCGCCTATGTGGCGCAGAGCGCGGCTGCTGCATTCAATCCGATGCTTCCCATCATGCGCCAGGTGATCGAGCCGGCACTCGTTCATGGCCTGATGACGCGCGAAGCGGCGCAAGACAAGGCGCGGGGCCTGTTCCGCGCCCTGGCGCTGCCCAATCCCGATACCGTGGGCGACCGCTATCCGCATCAGGTTTCGGGCGGACAGCTTCAACGGCTGATGGCCGCCATGGCGCTGATCACCGATCCGGCGCTGGTGATCTTTGATGAACCGACCACCGCCCTCGATGTCACCACGCAGATCGAGGTGCTCAAGGCTTTCAAGGCGGTGGTTGCAGAGCTGGGTACGACCGCGGTCTATGTCAGCCACGACTTGGCCGTCGTCGCGCAGATTGCCGACCGGATCTGCGTCCTGCGCAATGGGGCCGTGCAGGAAGAAGCCGTGGTCGATGCGATCCTGTTCGCGCCGCAACAGCCTTATACGCAGGCGCTTGTCACGGCGGCGGCGCCGCGTGCGCCGGCTGTCCCGGCGCCCCAGCCGCCGCGCAAGGCGGGTGAACCTCCGCTGCTCGAGTTGCGCAATCTCGTGGCGGGGTATGGCGGGCCGGACGCGGATGGCAATCCGCGCGTCCGTATCCTCGACAACATCAATATCCAGATCGAGCGCGGCAAGGTCCTGGGAGTCATCGGCGAATCGGGCAGTGGCAAAAGCACGCTCGCCCGCGTCGTTGCCGGGCTGCACGCGCCCGCGTCGGGCTATCTCACGCTCGATGGCGAGCCGCTGGCCGCCGGCATCGCCCAGCGGCGCCGGGCGGACTTGCAGCGGGTGCAACTCGTTTTCCAGAACGCCGACACGGCGCTCAATCCTGCCATGGCAGTTGGCGATGCCATCGGCCGTCCGCTCAGCTTTTTCCACGGCCTTGGCGGGCGGGAGAAACGCGCGGAAGTCGGCCGGTTACTGGATCTGGTGAAATTGCCGGCCACCATTGCCGCCCGCCGCCCCGGCGAGCTTTCGGGCGGGCAGAAGCAGCGCGTCAATCTCGCCCGTGCACTGGCGGCGCGTCCCGATCTCATTTTGTGCGATGAGGTGACCTCGGCGCTGGACCCGGTCGTGGCAGAAGCCGTTCTGGACCTGCTGGTCGAATTGCGGCGCGAGCTTAATCTTGCCTATATGTTCATCACCCACGACCTTGGCATCGTTCGATCGATCGCCGATCAGGTCATGGTCCTTTACGGCGGATTGCCCGTCGAACTGGCAACGCGCGACGCGCTATCGGGTGGCGCACATCACCCATATTCGAACCTGTTGATGGCGTCTGTCCCAGAGTTGCGCCCCGGTTGGCTGGAGAGCGCGGACAGCGCCTTCGCTTTGGCCGGTGGCGGAGCAGGGGACTGGGGCAGCGGCTGCCGCTTCTACCCCCGGTGCGGTGTGGCAATGGCGGGCGTGTGCGACACGGTGCAGCCGCCCTCGCGCAAGTCCGACGACCGGACTATCTACTGCCATCACGAGTTGGTCGATCTGGCCGCTGGCCCCACTCGCGCGGCTGGGCGCGGGTGAGGCTGGCGGGAGACGCCGCCCCCGCGATTATCGGCTAAACGAACGGCGTTACGCGTCAGGGCGCCATCGTGCCGGCCCAAGCGACCAGCATCACGATCGCGATACCCAGCGCGAGTTCCAGCGCGATGACCGCGCGGATGCTGCCATCGCCCTGCGCCACCCTTGGCGCAAAGATCCAGCGGTTCGCGGCCGCCAGCAGCAACATGCCGCCGAACGCACCTAGCTTGAGCGCGAGCAGCACCTGATAAGCGTTGAGCGGCCAGAGCGGCATGTCGGGCTGGAACAGCAGCATCCAGGCATTGACCATACCGGTCACGAGCAGCGTGGCAACGACCAGCGTTCCCACGGCCGAGAAGGACGCCAGCGTTCGCCCGGCCAGCACCCGGTTCTTCGTGACGGCCAGATTTCGGCACGCGAGCAGCAGCAGCGCGACGATCGCGCCGATCCATGCGCCGGCCGCAAGAAGATGGGCTATGTCGGCGATGAGGTGGACCCATCCTGCCGCGCCATCTTCCATCGTTGCGTGGCCGCCCCAGGCAAGGCTGCCAAGGGCGATCCCGCCGGCCAGCGTTGCCAAGGCCAGTCGCGCCCGTGGCGGGACCCCCGGAATGATCGCGAGCAGCAAGGCCAAGGCCGTCGCGCCAACGCGAACGCAGAAAGCAAGCCCGATCGCGCCGCCGCCGGTAAAGGCCATGACGGTGGCAGCGTCGAGCTGCGTCACCGGCAATCCCGCCATACCGGCGATCAGCGCCAACCACGCTGCCCCGCCAAGCAAAAGGCCGAGTGCCGCCGTCACGCCGATCCAGGCCGAAAAGGCGAACACGGCGCCGCTGCGCCGTTCCTCGCCCCTAAGCCCGTAGAGGCCGAAAAGCGGCAAGCCGAACAGCAGCATCACATCGGTAAAGAGCGCAAAGCGCAGCAGCGGCAGCACCGGGTTTCAACCTTACTGGATGTTGAAGCTGTAGGTGCCTTCGATCCGGTGGGTATCGGCTGATACCACGTGATAGGTGATCTTGTAGGTGCCCTTGGGGAGGGGCTTGGCCGTGACGACGTTGAGGCCCAGCCCATCGGGAGTGACGCTGGTGGCGACCTTCATGGTCATCGGCGCGTGCATTTTTATGCCGGGCATGTCGGTCATGTCGAGCGATGCGCCCGCGAACTGCGCGATCAGCTTCTCGGAGAACGTGAGCTCGATACGATTGGTGGGCGCAACGGTGGCATTGGCAGCCGGTGTCGCCGCCAGCAGCTTGGGATGGGCCATGGCCGGCGAAGCGATACCGGCAAGGGCCAGCGCGAGGGCAGAGATCGGCAAGAGACGCATCATGAACTCCATTGTCATGCTGGGAACTATGCGGAATACGCGGGGTGGAGGCATTGCCCCTCATGCCTGAGCACATTTTTTCCGAGGGCTCGACTGTTTTTCGAGGGGCTCGACTGGCAGATGCGTACAAGGTCGTGGAGGCAGGTATGACGATCGACGACAGATTGCGGGCGCTGGCCCAGTCCACGGGACATCCGGGGCTCGACGGTATCGAGACCGGCGTATTCGCGCGGATTGAAGCGGATGCCCGCGCCGGGCGGCAGGCCCGGCTGGGAATTGCCCTTGCCATTGGCTCTGCCACGCTGGCTGGTGTCGCCAGCGCCGCGCCGGTGACGGACAAGGCGCATGTGACGGTCGAGGTGGTGTCGACCCGCCTTGCCCCGTCGACCTTGCTGGGCGGGCACTGATGGGCCGGATCGGGTGGGTGCTGGCAGCGGCGCTGGCCGCGTTCATCGCTGCCGTCGCAGGCGTTGCCGTTGGCCGGCTGATCTGGCCGGTGCCACCGCAACCGGGTGCCGAACTGCACAGCCTGCTGCACGACGAGCTGAATCTCGACCCGGCGCAAAACGCCAAGCTGGAGGCCCTGGAGGCCAGCTATGCCATGCAGCGCGAGCAACTGGAGGCGCGGATGCGTACCGACAATGCGCGCCTGGCCACCGCGATCAAGGCCGAGCATGGCTATGGCCCGCAAGTGGCGGCGGCGGTCAATTCCTCGCACATGGCGATGGGTGAACTGCAAAAGGCAACGCTCGCCCACGTCTTTGCCATGCGCCAGTTGCTCCGCCCCGACCAGGCGGCCCGTTTCGATGCTACCGTTGCCGCCACGCTGACCCAAGCAGACCGGTGAGTGCCGCCCTGCCGTCGCTGGACGACGGGGCGCTCGTTGCGCTGTCTGTTGCCGGGAACGAGGCTGCCTTTGCCGAGATCATGCGGCGATACCGCCAGCCGCTCTACCGGCTTGTGCGTGGGCATGTCGGCGATGCGGACGAGGCGCTCGACCTGGTTCAGGAGAGTTTCGTGGCGGCCTGGCGGCATTTGCGCCGCTTCGACCGCACGCGGCCCTTGCGCCCCTGGCTGGCACGCATCGCGATCAACCGCAGCCGCGACTGGCATCGCCGCCGTGCACTGCGCAGCCTGTTCGGCCTGGGGGGCGGGCAGGCCGACGAGGCTTTCACCGTTCCCGACGATGCGCCGTTGCCCGATGATGCGGTGGCTGCCCGTATCGAGATGGATCGCGTCTGGCAGGCGATCGCGCGCCTGCCACAGCGGCTGCGCGAGACGCTGCTGTTGCGCACGGTGGAGGGCATGAGCCAGGCTGAAACCGCCCAAGCGCTGTCGATCACCGAAAAAGCCGTCGAGACACGCCTTTATCGCGCGCGCCAGCATTTATCCGCTTTGCTGGCCGAGGGATGATCGCGCGCCGTGCGTAACGGATGCATCAAACCCAAAAGCAATGGTGGAAACATGATGGCCGGCACCACACGTAGGGGCGCGTTGAAATTCGGCGGAGCGGGGCTGCTGGCCACTGGCTGGGGCGGATGGGCAACGCGGGTTTCGGCCGGGGTGCCGATGCTGCCCCCGGCACTGTCGGGGCAGGACATCGAACTGCGCGTGGCGCACCGCATGCTGCGCATCGATGGGCGCGATACCCATGCCATCGGCATCAACGGCGGGATACCCGGCCCGCTCCTGCGTCTTCGCGAGGGGCAGGATGTTCGCCTGACGGTGATCAACGACTTGCATGACGAGGATACGTCGGTCCACTGGCACGGCCTGCTCGTGCCGTTCCAGATGGATGGCGTGCCGGGTATCAGCTTTCCCGGCATCAAGGCCGGCGAACGGTTCACCTATGAATTCCCGCTGCGCCAGTCTGGCACCTATTGGTATCACAGCCATTCCGGCTTGCAGGAACAGATGGGGCATTATGGCCCGATCGTCATCGATCCGGTCGGGGCCGATCCGATCGAGTGCGACCGCGAGCATGTCGTCGTGCTGTCTGACCACAGCGCGATGCACCCGCATGTGATCTTCAAGAAGCTCAAGCAGCAGGGCGGCTATTTCAATTACCAGAAGCAGACGCTTGCCGGGCAGATCGCCGGGCGCGACCAGAAGGGGGCAGACCGCCTCGAATGGGGCAAGATGCGGATGGACCCGACCGATATCTCCGATGTCACCGGATCGACCTATCGCTTCCTGATCAACGGGCAGACCGCGCGGGACAACTGGACCGGGCTTTTCCGGCCGGGCGAGCGGCTCAGGCTGCGGTTCATCAATGCCTCGGCGATGACGATTTTCAACGTGCGGATTCCCGGCCTGGCGATGACGGTGGTGGCGGCCGATGGCGTGCCGGTAAAGCCGGTCACGGTCGACGAGTTCCAGATCGCCAACGCCGAAACCTATGACGTGATCGTCACCCCGGCAGACGCGAACGCCTATGGCCTGGTGGCAGAAGCCATCGACCGATCGGGCATGGCATTCGGCACCTTGGCTCCGCGCGCCGGCATGGTGGCGGTGGCCCCGCCGCTGCGCAGGCGGCCCCTGGCAACGATGAAGGACATGGGCATGGACATGGCAGGGATGGACCCGGACATGATGGATATGTCTGCGATGCACATGGGTATGCGCGACAAGCGCAATGCGCCGGCACTGCCGCTTGGGCCGGGCGTGCAGACCATTGCTCCCATGCCTGCCGACCGCACGGGAGAGCCGGGGCAGGGCCTGGCCGATGCCGGGCACAAGGCGCTGGTCTATACCGATCTCGTCGCGCGCGATGCCAATCCCGATACCAGGCCCCCCGGCCGCACGATCGAGATCCATCTCACCGGCAACATGGAGCGCTACATGTGGGCGTTCGATGGCAAGAAGCTGAGCGAAGTGGGCGAACCCATTCCCTTCACTGCTGGCGAACGGGTGCGGATCGTCTTGATCAACGACACGATGATGAACCATCCGATCCACCTGCATGGCCATTTCTTTGAACTGGCTACCGGCAAGGGCGACCATGCACCGCGCAAGCACACGGTCAACGTCCAGCCCGGCGGCATGGTCACGTTCGACCTGACCGCCGATGCAATCGGCGATTGGGCGTTCCACTGCCACATGCTTTATCACATGCATGCCGGCATGATGCGGGTGGTGAGCGTGCGCCCGGCGGTGGCGGCATGAGCGCCCTGCTGCACCGGGCCGCGCTTGTCGCGCTCCTTCCCTTGTCGGTCGCTGCGCCTGCGTTGGCACAGGACATGCCGGCCGGCGAGATGGCCGATCACGCGCATATGCACCATGCCGACGCGCCAAGCGCCGAGCCCGCCACGGCGCAGGCCGCGCCACCGCCGGTTCCGACCGATCACGCGGCCGATGCGGTGTGGGGCGCAGACGCGATGGCGCCTTCGCGCGCGCTGTTGCAGCGCGAACACGGTGGCATGGCGATGAACCAGGTCATGGTCGATCTGGCCGAAGTCCAGTTCCGCCAGGGACGCGATGGCTATCGCTGGGAAGGCGAAGGCTGGTGGGGCGGCGACATCAACCGCTTCGTCGCCAAGACGCAGGGCGAAGGCGACTGGCGCCGAGCGCCGGATGATGCGGAAGTGCAGGCGCTCTATGCCCGCGCCATCGGGCCTTATTACAACCTCCAGGCCGGCGTGCGGCAGGATATCGGCAAGGGGCCAAAACGCACCTATGCCGTGATCGGGCTGGAAGGGCTGGCGCCATACTGGTTCGAGACGGAAGCGTCCGTCTTCCTCTCCGACAAAGGGGACGTGACCGCACGGCTGGAGGGCTGGTACGACCAGCGCATCACCCAGCGCCTGATCATACAGCCGCGCGCCGAGGTGAACCTGGCAGCGCAGAATGTGCCGGAGCAAGGCGTGGGCGCGGGGCTATCGTCGGCCGAGGCCGGGTTGCGGCTGCGCTACGAAGTCGCGCGGGAGTTTGCGCCTTACATTGGCGTTTCGTGGGAAAGAAAGCTTGGCAGGACCGGGCGTTATGCGGATTCGGCCGGAGAAGGGCGCGGCGGCGCTGCGCTGGTCCTGGGCGTGAGGGCGTGGTTCTGACGGAAGATCATGCTGCATCACGGCGGTAAGCAGGCGCGCCGTGCCATCAGGAAGGGATAAAAAGGCGCAATTCGTCAGGTGGCTCCATTAGGCTGCGTGCATCGTTACCAGATCGCCGCGGCGGGAGACACCTGACCATGCCAAGCCTCAAAACCATCCTCGTCGCCGGACTGTTGACCGGCCTCAGCTGCGAGGCGGCCCATGCCCACGCCGTGTGGTTCGCCCAGCGCGCCAGGCAGACCGCGCTCATCTACGGCGTCGGAGCGGACGACCTGGATTCGGTCAAGCGCTTCAACCAGATCGAGAAAATGGCCGGTTACGATGCCGATTATCAGCCGATCGCGGCAACGCCGAGGATCGCGGGGCCGATCGTCCTGGTCGATACCGACCAGCAGCCGACCTTGCTATCCGTGGTTTTCTTCAACGGGATCTGGTCGCGCGTCGATGGTGAGTTCGTCAAGGGCGGCCGGGACGAGCATCCCCAGGCATCGCTGGCAGAGAAGAACTACAAGTATTCCGTTTCCATCCAGGGGCCGCTGAGCAAGCCGATCCCGGCTTTGGCTGACCAGGTTCTCCAGATCGTGCCGGTCGGACCGATCCCCGAGCAGCATGGCGCGAACCTTACCTATCGCGTCCTGTTCAAGGGCAAGCCGGTGGCGGGCGCCAAGGTCATCAACGACCTCGTGAATGATCCGGACCAGGCGCCGCAGACCAGCGGTGCCGATGGCACGGTCACGTTGCCCGTGCGCAACCAGGGGCTGAACGTCATCGAGGCGGTCTACAACGGGCCGACCGACGACGCGAAAAAATACGACCGCATCGAGAATAGCGCGACGCTGACATTCACGCTTGCTCACGCGCCGGAATAACCGGTGGCTTTACCCAGCAGGAGATCGACGGACATGACATTCACCGTGAAAGCCGCGTTCGCGCTGGCACTTTCAACGCTTGTTGCCGCGCCTGCCATCGCGCACGGCTTCACCAAGCCGCAGCATGGCGGCATCGTCACCACCAGTGGCGAAACGCTGTTCGAACTGGTTGCAAAGCCTGCCGGCACGCAGCTTTACGTCATCGACGATGATGAACCGGTGAACGCTGTGAGCATGACTGCAACGCTCAGCACCGAGATCGGCGGCGGGCTCAAGACCGTTGCGCTCAAGCCGGCTGCCGGCAACCGCTTCGATGGCCCGGCGCTGAAGCTCAAGCCGGGTGCCAAGGTTGCCGTCATGGTGATCGACAAAGCGAGCAAGGCCCGGCTGGGCGGTACCTTCATCGTCAAGTGATCTGCGTGTCTCCGGCCATGCGGCGGGAGACATCGGCCGGGAAGGGAAATGGCGATGCGATTTCTTTCAGGGGCGCGCCGCGTGGGGGCGGTGGTCGCGGTGGCGGCAGGGGCGGCATTGCTCCTTGCCGAACCGGCGCTGGCCCACAACGTGGCGGAGAGTGACAAGGCCTATATCCAGACCCATCCGGGCGTGAACATCATCCCTTATATCTATCTGGGGGCCAAGCACATGGTCACCGGATATGACCACCTGCTGTTCCTGTTCGGCGTGATCTTCTTCCTCTACCGGCTGAAGGACGTTGGCAGGTATGTGACGTTGTTCGCGGTCGGTCACAGCACGACGCTGCTTGCCGGCGTGCTGTTCGACGTGCACGCCAATCCCTTCATCATCGATGCGATCATCGGGTTTTCGGTGGTTTACAAGGCCATCGACAATCTGGGCGGCTTCAAGACCCTGCTCGGCTTCGAGCCGAACCAGAAGGCGGCGGTGCTGATCTTCGGCTTTTTCCACGGTTTCGGGCTTGCGACGAAGATCCAGGAGCTGGCGCTCTCGCGCGACGGCCTGTTCACCAATCTCCTCAGCTTCAATGTGGGTGTGGAGATCGGCCAGTTCCTCGCACTCAGTCTTATCCTGATACTCATGACGCTGTGGCGGCGAAGCGCGAGCTTCAACCGCAGCGTCGTCATCGCCAACGCGCTGCTGATGACGGCCGGTGTCGTCCTTGTCGGTTATCAGCTCGCCGGCTTTGCCACGGAGACCGCAGCATGACCGCACAGACCCTTCCCTATCGCGCGGACAGCGGCACCCTGGCCAAGGCCTGCGGCGCGGCGCTGCTGGCCGGCGCCGCTATCCTGACCCTGTTCGTCCTGCCGGCCGAATACAACATCGACCCGACGGGCGTGGGCAAGGCGCTGGGCCTGGTTGCGCTGAGCGGTGAGGCTGACGACACGCCGGCTGCCGCGCCGCAAGCGGCCGTGCCCGCGAATGCCATCACCATCCCAGAGCAGACGCGCGACACGATCGTGCGCGCCACGCCTTATCGCAGCGACGAGAAGACGCTGACGCTGGCGCCCCATGCGGGTGTCGAGGTCAAGGCCCAGATGAAGGCGGGTGACCAGTTCATCTTTTCCTGGAAGTCCAGCGGCCCGGTCAAGATGGATATGCATGGCGAAGCATCGCTGAATGCCACCAGCTTTTCCACCTACTGGAAGCAGAAGGACCTGAGCGAGGCGCAGGGCAGCTTTTCCGCGCCCTTTGCCGGCATCCATGGCTGGTATTGGCGCAACCAGGGCGAAACGCCCGTGACCATCACGCTCAGGACCAGCGGTTTCTACGAAAAGCTGATCGAGCCTCCGGTCGAATGACCGTTCCCCGTTCAACGATCTGCCGAAAGACATATCATGGCGCATCTCAAGCCCAAGTTCATCACCTTCGACTGCTATGGCACGCTGATCAATTTCGAGATGGCCCCGGTCGCCCGGCAAGTCTACGCCGACCGCATCCCCGCCGGGCCCGCAATGGAAGCCTTCTGCAACGACTTTTCGGCCTATCGGCTTGATGCCGTGCTGGGGCCTTGGCGCCCTTATGGCGAAGTGGTGGCCGAAGCGCTTCAGCGGGCGTGCAAGCGCAATGGCATCGCGTATCGCGACAGCGACGGGCCGGCGCACTACAATGCCATCCCGACGTGGCAGCCGCACCCCGACGTGGTGGAACCGCTCAAGAAGATTGCGCCAGAAATTCCGCTGGTGATCCTCTCCAATTCGGAAATCGATCTCATCCCCTTCAGCGTCGAGAAGCTGGAAGCGCCGTTCCATGCCGCCTACACGGCCGAGGAAGCGCAATCCTACAAGCCGCGCATGAAGGGCTTCGAGATGATGTTCGACAAGCTGGGCTGTGGGCCGGAAGACGTGCTGCACGTATCGTCCAGCTTCCGCTATGACCTGATGACGGCCTATGACCTGGGCATCAAGATGAAGGCCTTCGTCAATCGTGGCCATGAGCCGCTGAACGCCTATTACGAGGTGAACGAGATTCCCGACATCGGCGGCCTGCCGGGGCTGGTGGGGCTGTGAGTGCCGTGGCTGAGGCCGGCACCGTTGGCGCCGTGGTCGATATCCGGGCCTATGCAGCCGGCACCGTTCCTGCGACGGACTGGCTAGGCGGTCGTGCAAGGCCCGCCTTTGCCGACGAAAAGGCGCACGTCGCCGCGCTTGCGCCGCGCGGGCAGGGCCGTGTCGAGGCCTTGCCGACAGACGAATGCGTGCTGTTGCTGGCGGGCCGGCTGGAGATCGAGAGCGCGGCCGGGACGCTGGCACTGGAGCCGGCGACGGCATGCGTCCTGCCCGTGGGCAGTGATTTCACCTGGCGCGCATCTGACGATGCGCTCGCGATCGTCTATGCAGCGCCGACCGACGCTATCGGAACGGTTCCCCACCCGGTGATGATCGACCAGCTTGCCCCGCTCGAGCCGTCCAATCCGCCGCTGGCGCAGAATCTCGTCGGCGAAATGCCGTCATGCCGCAACCATAGCGACTATTGGTCGGCGAATACTGAATTCGTGGCGGGGGTGTGGGATTCCACCCCCTATCACCGCGTCCAGATCCCCTATCGTCAGGTCGAACTGATGTATCTGCTCGACGGCGCAGTCAGTTTTGCCGATGCCAATGGCCGCGTGACTTTCTCTGCCGGAGACGTGTGCCTGTTCGTTCGCGGGCAGGGATGCGCGTGGATCAGCGAGGAATATGTGCGCAAGATCTATGCAACGCAGCGCCCTGTGGGCTGACGGTGTAAACGGCAAGGAAAGGGGCGGCGCATGGTGATCATGCGCCGCCCCTTTTTTGCGTCAGGCATCTGCCAGCCACACGTGCGCGGCAAAGTCATAAGCCATCAGCCCGCCCTGCGGCATGGCTTCCAGCCCCTTTACCCGCGGGCTGTAGGCATCGAGCAGGGAGAGGAACAGCGGAATGCCGACGCCGGCCTGCTCGTGCACCATGCGTTGCATTTCGCCATAGATGGATTTGCGCAAGGCTTCATCGGTCGATCCCCGCGCCTCCAGCAAAAGCCGATCGAAACGACCGTTCTTCCAGCCTGATTCATTCCACGATGCATCTGATGCAAAGAATTGGCTGAAGATGATGTCGGCCGTTGGGCGCGGGTTTATGTTGGCGAAGCCGATCGGGTCCTTCATCCAGTTGTTCGCCCAATAGCCATCGGGCGGCTGGCGCTGCAGATCGATCCTGAGCCCGGCATGCGCGGCGGCATCCTGGATCAGCACGCCCATGTCCTCTGACTTGAGCGCCGCGCTGGACACCACCATGGGGACGGTCTGGCCGGCAAGGCCAGCCTTGCGGAACAGGAACCTGGCCTGCTCGGGATCGAAAGGCCGCTGCGGCAGAGACGCATCGAAATAGGGATTGCTGGGCGGGATGGGATGATCGTTGGCGATCGTGGCAAAGCCGCGAAAGATCACCCGGTTCATGGCTTCGCGGTCCATCAGCAGCTTCATGCCCCGCACGAAATCGGGCGATCGGCCCGGCGTTTGATCCAGGCGAATGACCATGTCGGTATAGCCGCCCGACTTGCTTTCCAGCAGGACCATGCCTTGTTCCGCCAGGCGTCGGGCGATGCGCGGGTTGACCTCGGAGATCAAGTCCACGTCGCCCGAGAGCAGGGCGTTGATCCGCGCGCTTTCGTCGCTGATCGCGAATAGCTCCACTTCGCCCAGCTTGACCGGGCCGCGCCAGTAATCCTCGAAACGCGTGGAAATGGAGCGCACGCCCGGTTCGTATTCGGTGCAGCGATAGGCACCCGTGCCATTGGCGGTGCGGAAGGTGGTGGTGCCGGCGCGCACGATCTTGAATTGGGGCAGCCCCAGGATCACCGGCAGGTCGGCATTGGCGCTGATCAATTCGATGCGGACGGCATCGGGACCGAACGCCTCGACATGGGCGAATTGCGCCATGAAAGTCTTGGCCTTCGATCCGACCGCCGGATCGTTGTGGCGCCTGATCGAATAGACGACATCGGCGGGGGTCAACAACCTGCCGTCGTGAAAGCGCACGCCCGGTCGCAGCTTGATCGTCCAGGTGCGCGCGTCGCGGGTGTCGATGGCTTCGGCCAGGGCGAGCTGGGCGTGCTGCTGTGCATCAAGCTTGGTCAACCCGTCGTAGAACATGTTGCATCGGCAATAGTCCATCACCGCCATCTGCCGGGCCGGATCGATGGTATCGGCGGTCGAGCTGGTTGCGCCGGCCACGCGCAGGCGGCCGCCCTTGACGGGTGGATGGGGGCGGACGCCGGAGCATCCCGTGGCGAGCAGGCCCAGTGCCGCACTGCCCAGAAACCGACGCCTGTCGAACATGCCGGCTTTCATCTATCGCGTCTCCCGTCGGGGGGTGGACGGTGCCGGCAGACTATGCCGGAAACCATTTTCTTCCCATCCTTTTTGCCCCGGCGATGCGGGCGGTGTCTGCCGATTACGCGCCCGATGCACATGCGATTGTTCCGAAGATGTGCCTATGGGCCGCAGCCTGTGCCGTGAACGGCATCGCGCGGGCCTTGCCTCGGCATAAGGTGCTGCAAGCGCTGTAGCTTCCGCACGACGCGATACCCGCCGGACCGGATACGGAATATGCTGCCACCAGATGTCGCTCTAATGCGAGCATCCGATGATCGGTCGCACCATAGGGGAGCAAGACATGGGCATTGCAGCCACGGTTCCATCAGGCAAGTTGGGAGGCGTTGCGCCCTTCGCCACCGCGTCAAAGGCAAAGGCCGGCGTTCGGCTGCAGAATATCGACGCCTTGCGCGGTTTCGTCATGGTGCTGATGCTGCTGGACCATATTCGCGAAACCTGGTTCGTCTATGCACCCGTGGCCGATCCGGTCGATGTGCGGACGACGCTTCCCGCGATCGCCCTGGCCCGCTTTGCGGTGAGCCTGTGCGCGCCGATCTTCGTCGCCCTGACCGGGCTTGGCGTCTATCTGTTCCACGCCAACCACACGCTGAAGGAAACGACGGCTTTCCTGCTGAAGCGCGCCGCCCTGCTGATGGCGATCGAGGTGTTTTTTCTGTCTCCGCTATACTGGGGCATCACCGAGCCTACGCTGTGGCTGCAGGTGATCTGGTGCATCGGCATATCCATGATCGTGCTGGCGGCGCTGATCCGTCTCCCTCACGCGGCGATCCTTGCGATTGGCGCTGTAATCGTGTGCGGCCACAACCTGCTTGATCCCATCCAGTTGAAAGAGGGTGATGCATGGTTGCCGCTTTGGGCGGAAATCCACCAGCGCGCGGCCTTTCCCCTTTTCGACGGCCTGATGGTCAAGACGACTTATCCCGTCCTCGCGTGGATCGGCGTCATCGCATTGGGTTATGGCATTGGTCCGTGGTTCCTGCCCGATGTTCCCGCGCAGACACGCCAGCGCCGCCTGGTGCAACTGGGCTTGGCCATGCTGGCCGCGTTCGTGGCGTTGCGGTTTCTCAACATCTATGGCGACAAGCCATGGTCGGTGGTCGAAGGCAGCCCGCTGCGCACCGTCCTCGGTTTCATCTCAATGACCAAGTATCCGCCGTCGCTGCTGTTCCTGCTGCCGACGCTGGGGCTGGGCGCACTGTTGCTGGTGCTGTTCGAGCGGATGCAGGGTTCCGCGCTCATATCCCATCTCGCCGTGTTCGGCGGTGCGCCGATGTTCTTCTACATCTTCCATCTCAGCGTGCTGCGCATTCTCTACCATAGCGCGTTGGCCATCTGGGGCCCCAACCACGACGCGATATTTGGCGTGAGCAGCTATTACTGGGTGCTGCTCTGGTATGTGGGGCTGATCGTGCCGCTCTATATCCCGACCGCCTGGTTCTCGAGGCTCAAGAAGCGCCGCCGAGATATCGCCTGGCTCAAATATTTCTGAGCGGGCAGGGGTGGAGCGCATGCGGCAGTTTGTGCGGCGCTCCACCGAAAACCGGCAGAATTATCCGGCCAATGCTCCCTAAGACGGGGCATCCGGCGCGAACCGATCCGACAAGCGAGCACATCATGCAGATGGAACACCAGGCAGTCACCGTGCAGCCTCTGACAGCCGAATACCTGCCGCAGGCGCTGGCCCTGTCGCAGGCGCTGCGCTGGCCGTTCCGGCTGGAGGATTGGGCGTTTGCCCTGTCGCTGGGGCAGGGGCTGGCGGTGGAACTGGACGGCCGGCTTGCGGGCACCGCGCTGTGGTGGCCCTATGGCGAAGATTATGCCGCGGCCGGCATGATCATCGTGGCAAACGACGCGCAGCGGCGCGGCATCGGGGCTGCGCTGATGCGCGCCATGTTGCAGCAGACGCAAGGCCGCACGCTTATCCTCAACAGCACGGAGGAAGGGCGCCGGCTGTATGAAAACCTGGGCTTTGTCGCTCTGGGCCGCACGGTTCACCAGCACCAGGCCGTGCTGCACGATGCGCCGCGCGTAAAGCCGGAAGGGACCGTCCGCGATCTGCAGGCGGCAGACATGCCCGTGGTTCGCGCGCTCGACCGATGCGCAACCGGGCTTGATCGTGTTGCGCTGATCGAGGCGCTGTTCGCCATGGGGCGGGTGCGCGTGATCGAGCAGGACAGGACCGTCTCGGGCTATGGCTGCGTGCGGACATGGGGACGCGGCGTCGTGATCGGGCCAGTCGTTGCGCGCGACGCGTCCAGCGCGCGCGCCTTGATCGCAGACCTTGCGGCCAGCGAGGTCGGCGCGTTCGTGCGGATCGACGTGACCAGCGAAAGCGGCCTGTCGCCATGGCTCGCTTCGATCGGCCTGCCCGATGTCGGCCCCGTGGCGGCGATGGCGCGTGGTGCGCCGCCCGTCACGGCAGATGGCGTGACGCTCTTTGCCCTTTCCAGCCAGTCGCTCGGTTGAGCGGCCGCTTCCCCTTTTTGTTCACAGGACGGATGAAGATGATCGAGACTCTCACCAGGACGGACGCAGCCAGCCTCGACCATGTGGAAACGCCCGCGCTCGTCCTGGATATCGCCAAGGTCGATCGCAACATCGCCCGCCTGCGCGGCTATCTCGCGCAACGCGGCGTGGACTTCCGCCCCCATGTGAAGACCGCCAAGTCGCTGGACGTTGCAGCCCGCCTGTTTCCCAGCGGCAAGGGGCCGATCACCGTCTCCACGCTGGCCGAGGCGGAATATTTCGCGGACGGCGGCTTTACCGATATCACCTATGCCGTGGGCCTGGCGCCGGAGAAGATCGGCCGCACTTGTGCGCTGGTGGAGCGCGGGGTCGATCTATCGGTGCTGATTGACTCTATCGAGCAGGCCCGCGCGATCGTGGCCCATGCGCAAGGCCATGCCCTGGCCGCAGCAGCCATGCCCGCCGTGCTGGTGGAGATCGATTGCGATGGCCACCGCGGCGGCCTGCTGCCCGATGATCCCATGCTTCTGGAGATTGCCGATATCCTGCGTACGGGCGGGGTCACGTTTCGCGGCGTGCTGACCCATGCCGGAGAATCCTATGGCTGCCGCAACGGCGAAGGCCTGCCCGAAGCGGCCGAGGCGGAGCGGGCGGCTGCAGTCGTGGCGGCAGGGCAGCTCCGCGCGGCGGGCCATGCCTGCCCGGTGGTGAGCGTGGGCTCCACGCCAACGGCGCATTTCGCCAGGAACCTGGACGGCGTGACCGAAGTGCGCGCAGGCGTCTTCGCGTTCTTCGACCTTGTCATGCACGGGATCGGCGTATGCACGCTCGATGACATTGCCCTGTCGGTTGTCGCAACCGTGATCGGGCATCGGCCGGAAAAGGGCTGGATCCTGATCGATGCCGGGTGGATGGCCATGTCGCGCGACCGGGGCACTTCGCGCCATCCGGTCGATCAAGGCTACGGCCTGGTCTGCGATATCGACGGCAAGCCCTTCGATGACATCATCGTCGAGGATGCGAGCCAGGAACACGGCATCATCAAGGTCAGGCCAGGCAGCGGCGCTACCTTGCCCGACCTCGCCATCGGCGCGCGCGTCCGCATCCTGCCCAACCACGCCTGCGCCACGGGCGCTCAACACGCCGCCTACCAGGTTGTCAAAGGCAGCGACCGGGCGATTGCTGGCGTCTGGCCGCGCATGCGGGGTTGGTGAGCGAGCGGACGAAGGGAGGCAGCGCCATGAAGATGACATCCTACTGGCTGGATAGCGCCAAGCCTTTCAGTGCGGCGATGGCCGGCGGTCCGGAAGGGACCGCTGATGTCGTGGTGGTTGGCGGGGGCTTTACCGGGCTGTCGGCCGCGCTGGCGCTGGCGAAGAAAGGCGCGGACGTCGTGCTGCTGGAGGCGGGGCAGGTGGCCAATGCCGCGTCCGGCCGCAATGGCGGCATGTGCAACAACGGTTTCGCCCAGGACTATGGCGGGCTTTCCAGCCTGTTGGGCCGCGAAAAGGCGAACCTGCTCTATCGTGCGTTCGATGCCGGCGTGGACAAGGTCGAGGCGATCGTTCGGGAAGAGGGTATCGACTGCCATTTCAAGCGCGTGGGCAAGCTCAAGCTCGCCGCCAAGCCCGAACATTATGACCGCATCGCCCGGTCGCAGGCCCTGCTGGCGGCAGAAGTCGATCCCGACACGGCCATCGTGCCGCGTTCGGCCATGCACGCCGAGATTGGCTCTGACCGTTATTACGGTGGCATGCTCTTCAAGAAGAGCGCGGCGTTGCACATGGGGCAATTCGGCCAGGGGCTGGCCGAAGCCGCCGCCCGGCATGGCGCCAGGATATACCAGGACAACCCCGTCATCGCGATCAAGCGCCTGGGTGGGCACGCGCATGAAGTGACGACACCGCACGGCAGCATCAGGGCCAAGCAGCTTTTCCTGGCCACCGGCACCTCGCGCTTGGGGCCGCTGGGCTGGTTTCGCCGTCGCATCGTTCCGGTGGGTGCCTATGTCATTGCGACAGAGCCGCTGCCCGTGAGCCTGCTCGACCAGCTGACGCCCCGTCGTCGCAACACGACCGACACGCGCAACTTCGTCAACTATTTCCGAACCTTGCCGGATAACCGGCTGCTGTTTGGCGGGCGTGCGCAGTTTTCCAGCCGAAGCGATCCGGCGGCCGATGCCAAGAGCGGGGCTATCCTGCGCGCTTCGATGGCAAAGGTCTTCCCCGCCCTTGCTGATGCGCGCATCGACTATTGCTGGGGCGGCATGGTCGACATGACGAGGGACCGCCTGCCGCGCGCGGGCGAACGCAACGGGCTGTTCTACTCCATGGGCTATAGCGGCCACGGCACCCACATGGCGACCTACATGGGCGCGATCATGGCCGAGGTGCTCGACGGCCGCGCAGACCTCAATCCCTGGCGCGATTTCGATTGGCCGGCCATCCCCGGCTATTTCGGCACGCCCTGGTTCCTGCCGTTCGTCGGCGCGTATTACAAGTATCAGGACATGGTGAAATGACGACCTTGATCGCCCAGGCTGGGCTCGATCCGCATGCCTGCGCCTATATCGATGGCCGCTGGCAGGCGCAGTCGGGCACCGAACGACTGAACGTCGTTAATCCTGCATCGGGCGAGATCGTCGCCCAGGTTACGGCCGGTGACCGGCGCGACCTTGATCGCGCGGTGGCCGCTGCCCGCGCGGCGTTTCCGGCCTTTGCCTCCGCGCCCGTTGCCGAACGGATGGCGTTGCTGGAGCGAATCCATGCGCTGTTCCTCGAACGGGCAGAGCCGCTTGCCCGCTGCCTGGCGCAGGAAATGGGCGCCACGATCAGCCACGCACGCGCCGCCCACGTTCCACTGGGGGCGGCCCATATCCAGGCGGCGATCGATGTGCTGCGTGACTATCTCTTCCTGCGCATGCGCGGCACCACTGCGATCGTGCGTGAGCCGATCGGCGTTGCAGGGCTGATCACGCCCTGGAACTGGCCGCTCTACCAGATCACCGCGAAAGTTGCGCCCGCGCTCGCGGCTGGCTGCACCGTGGTGCTCAAGCCCAGCGAACTGTCCCCGCTGAGCGCCATGATGTTTGCGCAGATCGTTCATGATGCAGGGGCGCCGGCGGGCGTGTTCAACCTCGTCAACGGCACCGGGCTGGAAATCGGCGCGGGCATGGCCGCACATCCCGACATCGAGATGATTTCGATCACCGGCTCCAACCGCGCCGGCGTGCAGGTGGCGCAGGCCGCCGCGCCAACGGTCAAGCGCGTGACGCAGGAACTGGGCGGCAAGTCGCCCAATGTCATGCTTCCCGATGCCGATTTCGCGCGGGTGGTGCCGTTGGGCGTGATGGCCGCGTTTCGCAATGTCGGCCAATCTTGCAGCGCCCCCACGCGGATGATCGTGCCGCGCGCGCGCCTGGCCGAGGTGGAAGCCATTGCCAAGGCAACGGCTGAAGCCCTGATCGTTGGCGATCCGCTGGACGAGGCGACCGACATGGGGCCGATCGCCAACGCGGCACAATTCGCGCGAGTGCAGGCGATGATCGAGGCCGGCATTGCCGAAGGCGCCACGCTGCTGTGCGGCGGGCCGGGGCGCCCGGAAGGGCAGGCACGCGGATTCTTCGCCCGCCCGACCATCTTCACCCATGTGCGCAGCGACATGCGGATCGCGCAGGAAGAGATTTTCGGGCCCGTGCTCTGCATCCTGCCATATGACGATATCGACGAGGCGGTGGCGATCGCCAACGATACCCAATTCGGCCTGGGCGGCCACGTCCAGAGCGGCGATCCCGCTGCCGGCCGCGCCGTGGCCCTGCGCATCCGTACCGGCCAGGTCCATCTCAATCAGCCCGCATGGGACGCCCATGCCCCGTTCGGCGGCTATCGCCAGTCGGGCAACGGGCGCGAGTATGGCGTCTTCGGGCTGGAGGAATATCTGGAAACCAAGGCGATCCTCGGCTTCGCCTGATCCTGTTGTTGGGAGATTATCGACAATGCCCGCGCCGTTGCGCTTCATCGAATCCTCGCCCGAATTGCCCAAAGAGGCCGACGTCGTCGTTATCGGCGCGGGCATAGCGGGAAGCTTTACCGCCTATTTCCTGGCCAAGCGTGGCCTGAAGGTTGCCCTGCTGGAAAAGGGCGTGGTCGGTGGCGAGCAATCGAGCCGCAACTGGGGCTGGTGCCGCCAGCAGAACCGCGACGCGCGCGAACTGCCGCTGGCGACCAAGAGCCTCGACTTGTGGGAGCAGTTCACTGCCGACACGGGCGAGCAGACGGGATTCAAGCGCTGCGGCCTGTTCTATGTCAGCAATGACGAGACGGAACTGGAAACCTGGACCCGCTGGGGCCAGTTTGCCAAGACGGTGGGCGTCGAAACCCATATGCTGAGCGGGGAGGAAGCAGCCCGGCGCAGCCCCTTTACCGGACAGCGCTGGAAAGGGGGCGTCTGGTCACCAACGGACGGCATTGCCAATCCGGGGCTTGCCGCGCCTGCTGCGGCCAAGGCTATCATGGCGCTGGGCGGCACCGTGCATCAGGGGTGCGCGGCACGCGGGATCGAAACCAGTGGTGGGGCCGTGAGCGGCGTGGTCACGGAAAAGGGCGTGATTGCCACCAGGATCGTGATCATGGCGGGCGGGGCCTGGGCATCGTCCTTCATGTACCAGTTGGGCGTGCGCTTTCCGCAGGCAGCGGTGCGGCAATCCATCGTGGCCGTGGCGACGGGAGCCCTCGCCATTCCCGATGCTTTCTACAGCAAGTCGATCACTGTCACCCGGCGCGGTGAAGGCGTTCACACGCTGGCCGTCAGCGGCAAGGCACGCGTTGACGTGACGCCGCAATTCCTGCGTTTCTCGCGCGAATTCGTGCCCATGTTCCTGCGCCGCTGGCGTAACCTGTCACCGGGTGGCATCGGCGGGGCGATGGCGGGCCACGAAGGGATCAAGCGCTGGCGGCTCGACCAGCCGACACCCATGGAAGCCATGCGCATCCTCGATCCCAAGGTGGACCAGACTGTTATCGGCATGGCCCGTCGCGGTGCGGCCAAGCTGATACCGGCGCTTGGCGACGTGCCGGTTGTCGGCAGTTGGGCCGGTTATGTCGACAGCACGCCCGATGGTGTGCCCGTCATCAGCGAGATTCCGCAGATGCCGGGGTTGGTCCTTGCTGCCGGATTCAGCGGCCATGGCTTTGGCATCGGGCCGGGCGCGGGGCACCTGATCGCCGATGTCGCCACGGGCGCGGCGCCGATCGTCGATGCAAGGCCCTATCGGCTGTCCCGCTTCGCCAGCGGGGGCAAGGTTGACGTGGCAGAGTTCTGACACGTCCATTCCTTGCAGCCATCAAGGCAAATCGTGGTGCGCGCCGATCCGGTTGCGCACCACTTTTTTGTCTCACACGCCTGCGGTGCGCGGCACGGCGATGGGGGCAGCGCCGTCGGGCGCTGCCCCGTGGATGGCGCCTAGGCTGAACGGCGGGCCATCCGCCGTTGCATGAACGCCGTGATCGCCGGGAGCACCAGGAGCGTCAGCGCCGTCGAGGTGATGAGGCCGCCGATGACCACCGTTGCCAGCGGCCGCTGCACTTCGGCGCCGGTTCCGGTCGCCAGCGCCATGGGAACAAAGCCCAGGCTTGCGACAAGCGCCGTCATCAGCACCGGACGAACGCGTTCCATCGCGCCCGAAAAGATTGCCTCGTCGGTGCCGGTGCCCTTGTCCTGGTGCTTGCGGATCGCACTCATCATGACAAGGCCATTCAGCACGGCAACTCCCGACAAGGCGATGAAACCAACCGCCGCCGTGATCGAGAAGGGGATGCCGCGCAACAGCAGCGCGAAGACGCCGCCCGCCAGCGCCATCGGTACGGCGCTGAACACGATCGCCGCTCGCACGAAGCCGCCCAAGGCCATCACCAGCAAGGCATAGATCGCCAGGAAGCAGACCGGCACCACCAGCATCAAGCGCAGGCGTGCCGATTGCAGGCTCTCGAACGTGCCGCCCCAGCCGGTGTACATGCCCGGTGGCAAGTCCAGCTTGCTGATCTTTGCCTGCGCCTCGTCAACGAAACTACCCAGGTCACGGCCACGCACGTTCGCCTGGATGACGACCATCCGCTTGCCGTTTTCGCGGCTGATCTGGTTTAGCCCCTGGGTATAGGCAAAGCGCGCAACTTCCCGCAGCGGGATGGAACGGGCGATGCCGCCTTCCGCCGCCGGCAGCATCACCGGAATGGAACCCAGCGTTTCAAGATCGTCCCGCTGCGCGTCGGGCAGGCGGACCACGACCGAGAAGCGCCGATCGCCCTCGAACAGCAGGCCGGCTTCCCGGCCGCCCAGTGCCGCCGCAACGGTGTTGGCGATTTCATCCACCGACAGCCCATAGCGGGCAGCAGCCTGCCGATCGATCGTCACGTCGAACGTCGGCGCGCCATCGGTCTGCTCGGCGCTCACGTCGGCCGCGCCGTCGATGCGGCGCATGAGCGTGGCGATCCGCCGGGCCTGGGCGCTCATCTGCTCCAGATCGTCGCCATAGAGCTTGACGGCCACATCGGCGCGCACGCCCGCGATCAGCTCGTTGAAGCGCATCTGGATCGGCATCTGGATTTCCGTCCGGTTGCCGATCAGCGGCTTCATCTTTGCTTCGATCCGCCGCACCAGATCCTGCTTGGACCGCACATCTGCAGGCCATTCGCTCTGCGGCTTGGGAATGACATAGGTGTCCGACGCATTGGGCGGCATCGGATCGGTGCCCAGATCGGCATTGCCGTTCTTGGAAAAGACCAGCGCCACCTCGGGAAGCGTCTTGAGCGCGTTTTCGATCTGGATCTGCATCTGCGTGGATTGGTCGATCGAGGCAGAAGGGATGCGGAAATTGGTGACGGTGATGTCCTTCTCGTCGAGCTGGGGCATGAACTCCTCGCCCAGCAAGCCGAAGCAGAAAACCGCCAACACGAATATGCCGGCACCCGCCGCCATGAAGGGAAGCGGGCGGGCAACAGCCTTGCCGAGCAGCGGCGCGTAGCGCGCCTTGAACCAGCGGATCGGTTTGACTTCGGTTTCGTTCACTTTGCCGCGCACGAGGATCGCGATCATCGCCGGCACGAACGTGATCGAGAGAATGAACGCGCACCCCAGCGCGATCATCAGCGTGACTGCCATCGGCGAGAAGGTCTTGCCTTCCACGCCCTGGAACGTCAGCAGCGGCACGAAGACAAGGAAGATGATGAGCTGGCCATAGACAGTCGGCTTGACCATCTCCCGTGCCGCATCGGCCGTTTCCGCAAGCCGTTCCGAAAGGGTCAGCAGCCGCCCCTCGTGCTCCTGCCGTTCGGCAAGATGGCGCAGCGCGTTTTCGACGATAATCACCGCGCCATCGACGATCAGGCCAAAGTCGAGCGCACCCAGGCTCATGAGATTGCCGGTCTCGCCGATGGCGTTCATGCCGGTTGCCGTCATCAGCATGGTGACGGGGATGACAGCCGCCGTGATCAGGGCGGCCCGCACGTTGCCCAGCAGCAGGAACAGGATGACGATGACGAGCAGCGCGCCTTCGAGAAGGTTCTTCTCGACGGTGTCGATCGTCGCCTTGACCAGTTTCGCGCGGTTATAGACCGGATCGGCGAAGATATCGGGCGGCAGCGAGCGGTTGACGGCAGTCAGCTTGTCCGCAACCCGGTCTGCAACGATGCGGCTGTTTTCTCCAGTCAGCATCAGGATGGTGGAGATTACCGCTTCGCTGCCCATGCGGCTTCCCGAGCCGGTGCGGACGGCGCCACCGATCACCACATGGCCGACGTCCCTTACGCGGACCGGCGTTCCGGTGCGCGTGGCGACCACGGCTTCCTCGATGTCGGAAATCGATTTGAGCCGCGCATCGGCGCGGACAAGAAAGCTTTCCCCGGCGCGGCGGACGTAGTTGGAGCCGGCCGACAGGTTGGCGCGCTCCAGCGCATCGGCCAGTTCTGTGATCGAAAGGCCATAGCTGGCAAGCGCGGTGAGATCGGGCTCGACCAGGTATTGCTTGACGTAGCCGCCGTTGGAATCGACGCCCGCCACGCCGGGCACGGCGCGCATCTGAGGCCGAATGATCCAGTCCTGCACCGTGCGCAGATAGGCGGCCTTGGCAAGCTCGGTGGTCAGGCGCTCCCCTTCCGGGGTCAGGTAGCTGCCGTCTGGCTGCCAGCCGGGCTGACCTGCCGCCACCGTCGCTCCCTTGCCATCGGGATGGCGGAACGCAACCGAGAACATGAATATCTCGCCCAGGCCGGTTGCCAGTGGCGACAGGCGGGGCTGGATGCCGGTGGGCAGTTCTCCGGCGGCCTGGGCCAGTCGCTCGGTCACCTGCTGGCGGGCGAAATAGATGTCCGTGGCGTCGGTAAAGACCGCTGTCACCTGGCTGAAGCCGTTGCGGCTGATCGACCGGGTCATCTCCAGCCCGGATATGCCAGCCAGCGCCGTTTCAACCGGGTAGGTGATCTGTTTTTCGACATCGGTCGGGCCGTAGGCGGGCGCAAACGTGCTGATCTGGACCTGGCGATTGGTGATGTCGGGCACGGCATCGATCGGCAGCTTGGTGATCTGCCAGGCGCCCAGAGCAACGACCAGCAACGTCAGGAACGCGACCGTCCATCGCATGCGGACCGACAGCGAGAGAATGCGGGCGATCATTCCTCGCCTCCTTCGTTCTTCTCCAGCTCCGCTTTCAGCAGGAAGGCGTTGCGGGTGGCGATCGGCGTTCCGGATTTCAGGCCTGCCAAGACTTCGACCATGCCATCGCTGCGCGCGCCGGCCTGGATCGGCTGCGCGCGAAAGCCGCGCGTGGTGCGCACGAACACGACATTGCGGCCCCCCAGGGTCTGCACGGCGTCTTGCGGCACCGTGACGGTGCTGTTGCGCGTGCCGGCGCTGGCGTTGCCGCTGGCAAAGATGCGCGCCCGCAGCAACTGCCCCGGCGCCAGCAGGCCGGCTCCGCCCGAAGGCGCAACCAGAACCGTAACCTGCCTGCTCTGTGGATCGACAAAGCCGGTCGATGCCTGCACGCGGCCTTCCACGCTTTGCCCGTGAGCCAGCGCGAACGTGACCCGGTCTCCTGGCTTGACGCGCCCGGCGTCGGCGGCGGGAATGGTGGCTTCTATCTGGAGACGGGTCGGATCGGTGACGCGGAACAGTTCCGTTTCGGTCTGGACGAAAGCACCCAGCGCGGCGGGGGCGGCGACGATGCGGCCCGAAACCGGACTGACGACGGCAACCGAGCGCCCGTCCCCTGCAACGCGAACGGCACTGGCGGCGGCGGCCGCCGCCTGCGCTTCGGCACGGGCAACGGCAAGGTTGGCTTGCGCGGTTTCATAGTCGGCGCGGGCGGATACGCCTTGTGACAGCAGGCTCTTTTCCCGCGCGGCCTGCCGGGATGCGAGCGTGACCCGCGCGGCCGCGGCAGAACGGCTGGCCGCGATGGCCGACGCGTCACGGCTTTCGACCAGGGCAATGGTTTCGTTGGCGCGCACGCTATCGCCGATGCGCTTGAGGATGCGCGTGATCCTGCCCGCTGCGCCGGCGGTGAGCACGGCTTCGGCACTGGGCGTCGCCTTGACCGTGGCACTGGCCATGACGAGGCCATCGAGCGCCTCGTTGCCGGCCGGTTCGACGGCGATGGCCGAGGACGCGATGTCTTGTGCCGAGATTTCGACCCCATCGTCTGGTGTGTCGGGCGATGCCGCTGCCGCCGGTGCCGAAGGCGGCGTGGGCGCGCTCATGCGCGCGGCGGTAAAGCCGGCGAGGGCGGCCAGCACGATGGTGGCCGCGCCACCGGCGTAAAGCTTGGTCTGCGGCGTCATGGGATGACTTCTCCGGTGATGGTGCGGCCCTGCAGCCGGGCGAGACTTGCGCGTGCCTCGAACTGGGCAGTGCGTGCGTCGAGAAGGGTGTCGCGGGCCGTGCCCAGGCCATGGCGGGCGGCGAGCAATTCCATGAGGGGAGCCTTGCCAGCCTCATAGGCAATGCGCGCCAGCCGATAGGCTTCTTCGGCCAGGCGCCGTGACCGGTCTGCGGCAAGCGCGCGGGCATCGGCGGCATCGTTGAGGGCCTGTGCGCCGGTAATCGCGGCCTGGGCATCAAGTTCGGCCGCTGCCTCGCGCGCCTGGGCGGCGCGAAGGTCAGCCTGTGCCGCATCCACGTTGCCGCTGTTGCGGTCGAACAAGGGCAAAGGCACGCTGATGCCTGCAACCAGGGCATTGGCGCTGTTGGCTGACAGCCTGCGGACACCGATCGATACGGTGACATCGGGCAGGGCATGGCGGCGTGCGGCCAGCACCCGGGCAGATGCTGCCGCGCTGTCTGCCTTTGCCGACAGATAAGGTGCGGATTGCTGCGGATCGATCGGGCCGGCGCCTCTCATCGGGACAAGCCGTTCCAGCATCGATTCTGCCAACGCATTGTAGGTTGTGCGCTGGCCTGCCAGTGCCGAGAGCCGCGCATAGGCGCCGATCCGCTCGGCACGGGCGGTATCGAGCTGGACCCGCTGGGCGTTTACCTCGGTTTCGGCTTGCAGGCTCCGCAACCGCGATTCCTTGCCGACATCCACCAAGGCGCGCGCAGCGGCAAGGTCGGCCTCTGCCTCTTCCACTTCGTCCTGCGCCAGATCGATATGGCGGTCGGCGATCTCGGCAGCGGCATAGGCCTTGGCCAGGTCATAGGCATAGGCGACCCGTTGTTCATGCGCGCGGGCCTGCGCCGCCGTCAGACCAGCCGCGCCAGCCGCGATGCGCGATCGTCGCTTGCCACCCAGCTCGACCGGCTGGTTGAACTGGAATGTGTCTTCCGACTGGTCAAAGCCGTTGAACGGCCGTTGCCCGGCGAAATTTTCCGACGTCAGGCTGACCGTCGGATTGGGCCGCGCATGCGCCTGCCGCGCAAGCGCCTCGGCGCGATCGACATCGGCAATCAGTTCCTGCTGTCGCGGCGAATCCTGCACTTGCTGGAACAGGTCGGCAAACGGCGGTGCAATCTGGGCGCGTGCAGCGCCTGGCCCCGCCATCAGCCAGGCGGCAAGGGCCACGCCGCACGCCGCAATGCGCGGCAGGCGGCCGTGAAAGGCTGTCATTGTCTCTTCCCCTAGGTCATGATTTCCCAAGCGGCCCAATGGGCACGCGTGGGATCAGGCGCGGGGCGGTCGCAACAGCGATTTCGGGGTCAAGGAACGAAGAGGGAAAGCGGAAAGGGGCGCCCAGCGGCCCGCTTCGCCCGTGGGGGGTATGGCAAACGTCGCGGCGTTAGGAGTTATCGTCACCTGATGCGCCGAATGGGCAGCCTGATGCACCAGGTTGCCGATATCCACACCGCCCGCATCGGCGACATGGTCGTGATCGATGGAGACATCGTCGAGCACCTCTGCCGCTGAGGCGACCGGCGGATCGAGATGGACCGCCATCGCGCTGTCATGCCAGGCGATCAACAGCAGCAGGCTGCACAGTGCCAGAGTGCCGACCACGGCGCGGGCCAGCGTTCGCCACAGGCCAATCGCACAATGCCCGGCGGCCCGACTTGGTGAAACCACCTGACGCCCCGATCGCACGCTGCGTTTCATCGCGCCGTGTGCGCGATTGACCTGCGCACAACGGCCACACCGCGAAAGCGGCGATGACAGCGAAGATGGCGCAAGGCGGGAAACATGAGAATAGCAGCATCCAATCGGGGGCACGCTTTCAAGCGAAGGCGTAGCCGCGTCGACCATAACGGAAAGTCTGCACGAGATGCACCGATTTTTGCCTGGGCACGGCGACGAGGCATGGCGATCGGGCCAAGGCGCGGCACAAAATGCCGTGTGTCGGCCCAAACCACTAGCTCTCGAATGCCGCAATCAGGTGCCGCGCCGTGTAGATGTCTTGCAGGGAAATGCCCGAACTGTCGAAGATCGTGATGTCATCGGGGCCGTGACGTCCTTGCGCCTTGCCCTGAAGCACATCGCCGATTGCGTTGATCCGCGCCGGATCGCCCTCGAAATGCTGGTATTCGCCGATGATCCGCGATTGCGCGGGAAGATCGCAGAACAGCCTGGCGCGATCGAATAGCGCGGGCGGCAATTCCTGCTTGCCGGCCGCATCCGATCCCATGGCCGAAATATGGGCGCCGGGCTGGATCCACTCGGCGTCGAACAAGGGGGCGCGGGCCGGGGTGGCGGTGATGACGATATCGGCCGAGCGGCATGCCTGCTCTGCATCACAAAGTGCAGCGGGGATGCCGTGGCTGATGAGGTCTGCGACGAACTGTGCCCCTCTGCCACCATCGCGCGCGACAACGAGCACGCGGGCCAAGGGCCGCATGCGCGCGAGCGCCTGGCATTCATAGAGCGCCTGATTGCCAGCGCCAAAGATCGCAATGGTCGCAGCGTCGCGGCGGGCAAGAAGGTCGGTCGCAACGGCATCGACGGCTGCCGTGCGATAGGCGTTCACCTTGCCGCTCTCGATCACCCATTCGATGCGGCCAACCTCCTGATCGAACAACAAGGTAATGCTGTTATGACGCGGGAGGCCCTTGTCGGGATTGCCGGGCCAGAATGACCCGATCTTCAAGCCCGCAAGATCCTGGGTGGAACCGGATTTGACCGTAAAGCGATTTTGCGGCGAGGACCCGTGTGCAATGACCGCCGGAAACACCTGCGTTCCGCTTTCCACGGCCGCGATCAACGCTTCACGCGCAGCCTCGAAGGCGATCTCGTGCGTGATCAGGGCGGCGGACTGTTCTTCGGACATGAATTTCATGAGGGATCTCTGGCTGCGGAGCTGACGGGAATCGGTATATACAGCTGCACAAAAATCTGTCTATACAGCACGGGTTGCGCTATTGGCTTTCCATGGAAGACCCATCCCATCAAAGCCTGCGCGCGCGGATTGCCACGCACGTTGTCTCGCAAATCGTGCGGGGCGTGTGGAAAGAGGGCGATCGCATCCCTTCCGAAAGCCAGCTGACCGAGATTTTCGGTGCGAGCCGGATGACGGTCCATCACGCCCTGCGGGACCTCACCGCGCAGGGCTTCCTCGTGCGCCGCAGCGGGTCAGGGACTTATGTCGCGCCACCCAGGCCCTATGTTGCCGAATATCCGCATGGTGACGTGATCGAGGAGATCGAGGAAAGGGGCGGCGTCTATCATGCCCAAGTCATCACGCGCGCGATCATCCAGGCTGACCCTGCGCAAGCGGCGTTCTTCGGCTGCGCGCCGGAGCGACCGCTGTTTCACGCGGTGGTCGTGCATTGCGAGAACGGGCATCCGCTCGAACTGGAAGACCGGCTGCTGGATCCAGAAGCACTGCCCGATTGCATGACGGTGGACCTGACGCGAGAAACCCTGTTTTCGCGCTTGATGCTGATGCGCCCCTATCGAGAGGGCAGCGAGAGCGTTAGGGCGATTCTTGCGGGCGCACAGGAGCAGGCGCTCCTGCGGGTCGAGGCGCGCACACCCTGCCTTGAGATCAGACGCCGGACCTGGAAAGGCAAGACATGCGTAACGGCCGCAAGGCTGCTGCGCGCTGGCGACAATGCCGTGATGAACGGCAACGTTCGCTCCATGAACGCATGACGACGGCTGGTTGATGTCCGCCTGGCGGAAGCGGTGGGATTCGAACCCACGGAGAGCTTGCACCCTCGCTGGTTTTCAAGACCAGTGCCTTAAACCACTCGGCCACACTTCCTCGCCAGGAGCGTGCCGATAGCCGGTGTGAGCCATGGCGGAAAGGGGGTTTGCGCGTCTTCCACGCAAATCTGCTGCCAGTCGCCTGTTTTTGGCATGCGCGCCATCTCGGTCCGGCGCGCAGGTGTTCCATTGTCGGGCAAGGCATGCAAGACAGCATCGCGATGATGGTTCAACCGATCCCTTTCGTATCACCTGGTAAACCTGGCGCGCGGCGCGCATTGCTGCCTGGTCGCAAGATATGGCAGCGGATCGCCATGGGTGCGGCGCTGGCGCTTTCGGCCGTGACTGGGCCGGCCTGCGCACAGCAGGACAGCGAGGAAGCGGGTTTCCAGGCCTATATGCAGTTGCTGGCGGCCAAGGCGCGCGGTGCGGGTGTGCGAGAGCAGACCATAGCCAGCGTCATGCCCGGCCTCACGTTCAACGCCCGCGTCATCGCGTTCGATCGCAGCCAGCCCGGCGGCGGGCCATCGACCGGCATTCCCGCGTTCGAACCCTATCGTCGGCGCCATGTCGATGCGGGCCGGATTGCCAAGGGACGGCGGATCTATGCCGAATCGATGAGCCAGATCGGCGCGATTTCGCAGCGCTATGGCGTGCCAGGCCCGGTGATCCTGGCGATCTGGGGCCACGAAAGCAATTTCGGCAGCTATACCGGCGATTTCGACCTGCCGCGCTCGCTTGCCTCGCTGGCCTATGAAGGCCGGCGGCGCGATCTGTTTGCCGACGAATTCATCGCCGTGCTCAAGATGATCGATCGCGGCGTGCCGCGGCAAAAGCTGGTGGGAAGCTGGGCTGGCGCCTTTGGCAACCCGCAATTCCTGCCCAGCGTCTATCTGCGCGTGGCGCAGGATGCCGATGGCGACGGGCTGGCCGATATCTGGGCGAGCCGGGCCGATACGCTGGCCTCGATCGCCAACTATTTCCGCGATGCCGGCTGGCGGCCCGGCGAACCCTGGGGCTTTGCCGTCACGGCGCCCTCGGGCCTGGACCGGGCAAGCCTGGGCACCTCGCTGGCCAGCCCGCGCTGCCCGCAGGTGTTCGCGCGGCACAGCCGCTGGCGCACGCTGCGCGAATGGCGCGCGCTGGGGATGGTGCCCCAGGGCGGCTACTGGCCAGCGGGCGACGATACGCTGGCGACGTTTTTCGAGCCCGATGGGCAGGGGCGGACGGCCTATCTGCTAACCGGAAATTATCGAGTCATCCTCGATTATAATTGCTCGAACTTTTACGCCCTTTCCGTGGGATTGCTCGCCGATGAAATCAGCCGCTAGCCGCCTTGCCATCACGCTTGCCGCATGGAGCGTGCCGGCCATCGCCTTGGCGCAGCCCATCAGCGGGCCGGCAGCCGATTATCCCATGGTGCTGGGCGATCCCTTCGTGGTCGATGGGGTGACCTACACCCCGACAGACCGGCTGAATTATGATGCGGTCGGCTATGCCGTGCCCGATGCCGAGGGCGGCGGCGGGATTAGTGGCGCGCATCGCACGGCGCCGCTGCCCAGCTATGTCGAAGTGACCGCGCTCGATAGCGGGCGCACGATCCTGGTTCGCCTGGAACGCCGTGGCCCGATGCAGGGCGATGGTCTGGTGGCCCTGTCTCGGGGGGCAATGTCCCAATTGGGGCTGACGGGCACCCATGCGCCGGTGCGCGTGCGCCGCGTCAACCCGCCCGAAGTGGAGCGCGCCTTGCTGCGTTCCGGCCAGCAGGCACCGGCACGGATGGATACGCCGCCTGGCTTGCTTGCCGCGCTCAAGCGCAAGTTGGGTATCCTCCCCCCGGTCGATCCGCGCCCGGAAACGCTGGCGGCTGCGCTGGCTGGTGGGGCGCCCGTGCCGCCAGCGCCCGCGCCCAAGCCTGTCATGACCAAGCCTGTCATGGCCAAACCCGCCACGCCCGTGCCGGCGGCAGCGCAGGCCAAGCCGATCGTTCGCAACACCACGCCGATGCCGGCGCCGCAGCCGCCAGTTCCAAAGCCGCCAGTTCCAAAGCCGGCAGTTCCCAAGGCGCCAGATCCCAAGCCACTGCCACCCAAGCCTGAGCCCAAGCCGGCGCCAAAGGCCGAAGCGAAGCCTGCCGCCAAACCCGCAGCGCTCGCCGTGCAGGTGGGCGCCTTCTCCACCCGCGCCAATGCCGACAAGGCCGCGCGTGAGGTTGGCGGCGCTGTGGTCCCTTCCGGAAAGTTTTTCCGGGTGCGCATCGCAGCCAGTTCCACCGCCGAGGCGACGGCGGCACTGGCTAAGGCGAAGCGGGCGGGCTATGCGGATGCGCAGATCCAGCACACGCCCTAAGCAGGCGTGCGCCGCGCTTTCTGCCATAGTCTGGGGTTTTGCTTGCGCCGTCTGCTTTCCGTTGCCGCTCCCGTTGCTGTCGCCGCCGCAGCCTTGATCGCTGCACCTGCCCAGGCGATCCGGTCTCCGCATGTGGAGGTTTCGGCCGATCCTGCGCACCCGCCCGAAGTGGTGGCGCCGATCGCCCTGCTGATCGATGTCAATTCCGGTCGCGTGCTGTTCGAGCGGCAATCGCACCGGCGGTTCGTGCCGGCCTCGCTCACCAAGATCATGACCAGCTATGTCGCGTTCGAGTTGGCGTCGCAGGGCAAGCTCAAGCTCGATGCCAGTTTCCCCATGCGGCCCGAAACCTTTCGGCAGTGGCATCGCGTCGGCAGCACGATGTTTTTGGAAAACAACAGCCAGACTCGCGTGACCGATCTCTTGGAAGGGATCGTGACGGTTTCGGCCAACGATGCCTGCGTCGTTCTGGCCGAGGGCGTTGCCGGGAGCGTGCCGGGGTTCACCGCGCTGATGAACGCGCAAGCCCGCGCGCTGGGCATGCGTGATACCCATTACAACACGCCCAATGGCTGGATGGACGAAGGCCGCACCTATGTTTCGGCGGCAGACCTTGCCACGCTCAGCACGGCGCTGATCACCCGCCATCCTGATTTCTATCGCCGTTATTATGGCCATGAAACCATGATCTGGAACGGGATCGAGCAGCGCAACCACAACCCGCTCTATGTTGCCGTGCCGGGCGCCGATGGCGTGAAGACAGGCTTTACCAACGAGGCGGGCTATGGCCTGGTCGGCTCGGCGCAACGTGGCGGACGGCGGTTGATGATGGTGGTCGGTGGGTACGACAAGCCGCAGGATCGCGCCCGCGATGGCGCGGCCTTGCTCGAATGGGGCTTTGCCGCGTTTGATGAGACCCCGCTGTTTGCCGCCGGCGCCCATATCGGCAGCGCGCGGGTGCAGGGCGGCACTGTCACGAGTGTCGGGCTCGTTGCGCCACGGCCACTGGCCATGCTGGCGCCGCACGGACAGCGCGTTCGCCCGACGCTTTCGATCCGCTACAAGGGCCCCTTGCGCGCGCCTATCGCCAAGGGGCAGGAGATCGCCCTTCTGGTTGTGCGCGCGCCGGGCCAGCCCGATGCCCGCCTGCCGCTGGTGGCCGCCGACGCCGTGCCGGCTGGCGGCTTGTTCGATCGCCTGCGCAATGGCTTTGCCGCGATGGTGGGACAATGAGCCAGCAACCGGCCATCGGCCGCCTCATCGTGTTCGAAGGCGGGGAAGGGGCGGGCAAGTCCACCCAGGCCCGGCTTTTGGCCCAGGCCCTGGCCGCTCGCGGAATCCGCGCGGTGCTGACGCGCGAACCGGGTGGCACGCCCGGTGCAGAAGCGATCCGCAACCTGTTGCTTTCCACGCAAGGTGAAGGCTGGGGCGCACGGGCCGAGGCCCTGCTTTTCGCCGCCGCCCGTGCCGATCATGTGGAGCGCCTGATCCGCCCGACGCTGGCGCGCGGCGAATGGGTGATCTGCGATCGTTTCATCGATAGCAGCCGGGCCTACCAGGGCGGTGGCAACGGGCTTTCCGATGCCGATGTGATGACCTTGCATGCCATCGGCAGCGAAGGGCTGTTGCCCGATTGCACGATCCTGCTGGATATTCCGGCCGAGGAAGCGGCGGCCCGCTGCGCGCTGCGCGACCAGGGACAATCAGACCGCATCGGCGGGCGCGACGCGGTCTATCACGCGCGCGTGGCGCAGGCGTTCGATCGCTTTGCCGCAGCGCAGCCCCAGCGCTTTGCCCGCCTCTCGGCGCTCGGCACGCCTGAAGCGGTTTCTGCGCGCATTCTGGCGGCGCTCGCACCGTGGATGCCGGCCTGATGCTGATCGGCCACGAGCATCCGTGGGAAACTTGGCGCGCCGCCATGGCCGGGCAGCGCATGCACCATGCCTGGTTGCTGGCGGGGCGCGAAGGGGTGGGCAAGGCGAGCTTTGCCCTCGATGCGGCGGCCGAATTGGTGGCAGAGCCCGGCGTTCCCCAGCCGCCTGTCCTCCACCATCCCGATATCCTTGTGCTCGAACCGTTGCCCGCCAACGACGACGAGGCCAAGAAGCGGGACGATGGCCGCCCTTATGCGCGCAAGCGGAACATCAATGTCGACCAGATCCGCGCGATGCTCCACCGGCTGCATACCCGGCCCACGCTGGGTGCACGACGCGCGGTCATCGTCGACGCGGCCGATCATCTGGAAAAAGGCGCGGTCAATGCCCTGCTCAAGGGGCTGGAAGAGCCGCCGCAGGGCACGTTCTTTCTGCTTGTGGTGCACCAGCTTGGCCGCCTGTTGCCGACGGTGCGATCGCGCTGCCAGGTCTTGCGCTTCCGCCCGCTGGAATTGCAGGAAATGGACCGGGCCGTGTCCATGGCGGCGCCCGAACTCGATGCCGATACGCGCGCCGCAGCGATCGCCGTGGCACACGGGGCACCGGGCGCAGCGTTGATGTTTGCCGCACACGATCTGGGCCGTCCGCTGGCATTGCTTCGGCAGATTCTGCGCGGCGGCGATGGCGATCTCTCCTTGCGCGCGGAACTGGGCAATGCCTTGGGCGCAAGGCCCGATCGCGAACGGCTGCTCGCCACGATCGAGGCGGCGCGAACGGTTCTGGCCGAGGCGGCCGTCCAGGCGGGGGCCGACAACCGCCTGGCCATCATTTCCGCGCATCAGCGCCTGGTTGATCTGGCGCGCGAAGTGCCCACCCACAACTTCGAGCCGGCATTGCTGGTAATGGAAATCGGCGGGTTGCTGGCACGCGCCGCTCGCACTAGAGCGGGGGCAACATCCCGCTGAAGGAAGCGACTGTCCGCCATGGGCGAGCCTTATTACATCACCACCGCTATTTCCTATCCCAACGGCAAGCCGCACATCGGCCACGCCTATGAAGCCATCGCCGCCGATGTGATCGCCCGGTTCCACAAGGCGATGGGCCGCGATGTGCGGTTTCAGACCGGCACGGACGAACACGGCCTGAAAATGGCCCAAAAGGCGCGTGATCTCGGCTTGACGCCGGCGCAGCTCAGTGACCAGATGTCGCAGCATTTCATCGATATGGCGCATGCGCTTAACGTCAACTATGACGTGTTCCTGCGCACGACCGAGCAGCGCCATCACGCGGCCAGCCAGGAAATCTGGAAGCGGATGGAGGCCAATGGCGATCTCTACCTCGATCGCTACGAAGGCTGGTATTCGGTACGCGACGAGGCCTATTACGACGAGAGCGAACTCGTCGAAGGGGAAGGGGGCACCAAGCTTTCCCCCCAAGGCACCCCGGTAGAATGGACCGTGGAGGAAAGCTGGTTCTTCCGCCTGTCGAAGTACCAGGACAAGCTTCTCGCGCTCTACACCGACAATCCCGATTTCATCCGGCCGGAAACGCGCCGCAACGAGATGATCGCGTTCGTCTCGCAGGGCCTGCGCGACCTGTCGGTTTCGCGCACAAGCTTCGATTGGGGCGTCAAGGTTCCGGGCAGCGACAACCACGTGATGTACGTGTGGGTCGACGCACTGACCAATTATCTCACCGGCCTGGGCTGGCCGGAAGATACCGAAGCCTTTGCAAAGTATTGGCCGGCAAACCTGCACCTGATCGGCAAGGACATCGTGCGGTTCCACACGATCTACTGGCCTGCGTTCCTGATGAGCGTCAATCTTCCGCTGCCGCATCAGGTGTTCGGCCACGGTTTCCTGCTCAACCGTGGGCAGAAGGAATCCAAGTCCCTCGGCAACGTCACCGATCCAATCGCGCTGGCCGAAACCTTTGGCGTGGACGCATTGCGCTATTTCCTGATGCGCGAGGTGGCTTTCGGGCAGGATGGCTCGTGGTCGCCCGAAGCGATCGTCACGCGATGCAATGCCGAACTGGCCAACAGCTATGGCAATCTCGTGCAGCGCGTACTGTCCATGATTTTCAAGAACATGGATGGCAAGCTGGATACGTTTTCGAGCGTGGAGGCAGACGATGCCCTGCTGGCGCTCGTGCACGACGCCTGCTCTGCAGAACTCCCGCGCGAGTTTGCCGCGCTGAACTTCTCGGGCGGGATCGACGCCTGGATGCGGGCGGTCTTTGCCTGCAACGCCTATATCGACGAGCAGGCGCCGTGGACGCTGCGCAAGACCGATTCGGAACGAATGCGCGCGGTGCTGCTTACCCTGTTCATGGCCATTCGCGATCTCACCATTGCCATTGCTCCGATCGTGCCGACGGCGGCAGCCAAGGTGCTGGACCAGTTGGGCATTCCCGCAGGGCAGCGTGGCTTCGGCGCGTTTTCCCACGCCGGTTGGTACATGGAGCGGGTGGCCACGGGCGAGGCACTTGGCCAGCCCGTGGGCGCTTTCCCGCGTCTTGAACTGCCGGCGGATGAAGGCGCAAGCGCCTGATGCTCATCGATTCCCACTGCCACCTGATCTACGAGGGACTGGTCGACCGGCAGGCCGAAGCGCTGGAGGCAGCGAGAGCCCGTGGCGTACGCGGGTTCCTGAACATCTCTACCCGACAGCGTGAATGGAACGATGTGGTGGCTGTCGCCCATCGTGAGCCTGACGTGTGGGCCAGTGTCGGCATTCATCCGCACGAAGCGGACGATCATGCCGATCTGGGCGCAGCGGTCTTGATGGATGCAACGCAGGACGCACGCGTCATCGGCATCGGTGAAACGGGTCTTGATTACTATTATGATCATTCCGACCGCCAGGTGCAGCAGGACCTGTTCCGGATGCACATCGGGGTGGCCCGCGAAACCGGGCTGCCGCTGATCATTCACACGCGTGATGCCGAAGACGATACGCTCCGCATCCTGACGGAGGAGATGGGGAAGGGGGCCTTCCCGGCCCTGATCCATTGCTTCACCGCCAGCGCGAATTTTGGCCGTGCCGTGCTGGAACTGGGCTTGACGATTTCCATATCGGGGATCGTGACATTCAAAAATGCCAAGGATTTGCAGGCATTCGTTGCGACCATTCCTGACGAGCGGATCCTGGTGGAAACCGATGCGCCGTTCCTGGCGCCGATCCCCCACCGGGGCAAGAAGTGCGAGCCGGCCTTTGTGGCGGATACTGCCGCGTTCGTGGCGCAGTTGCGCGGTGTTTCGCCGCAGCAACTGGCAGGGCAGACCACTGCCAATTTTTTCAAGCTCTTCGCCAAAGCCGAAAGGCCGGCGTCATGAAACTGGTCATGCTTGGATCGGGCACATCCACGGGCGTGCCGCGCATTGGCAACGATTGGGGCGATTGCGACCCGGCCGAACCGCGCAACCGTCGCACGCGCGTGGCGATCGTGGTGGAAGGTGCCGATGGGTCGCGCATTCTGGTCGATACGCCCACTGACTTGCGCCACCAGTTGCTGGCTACGGCAATCGACCGCATCGATGGCGTAGTATGGACGCACGACCATGCCGATCACACCCACGGCATCGACGATCTGCGTCCGCTGCGCATGGGCCGTGGCGCACCCATTCCGGGCTATGCCGCCGATGAAACCGTGCGCCGCCTGCGCCAGCGGTTCGGCTATGTCTTTGCCGGCCAGCATGGGTATCACACGATCTGCAATCTCGATAATCTCGATCGCGTGCGCATGGTTGCCGGCATTGCCATCGGCCATTGCCAGATGGCCCATGGCCCGGCGCAATCGACGGCATTCCGGTTTGACCAGGATGGCAAGTCTATCGGATATGCAACTGATTTTTCTGAAATAAATGATGAGATGATCAACCTGTTCTATCGGGTTGACGTGCTGGTGGTAGATGCCTTGCGGCGTCAGCCGCATCCCACCCATGCGCATCTGGCCATGGCGTTGGAACTGGCCGAACGGTGCCGCGCGGGGCAAGCCGTGTTGACCCATCTCGACAAGTCGATGGATTATCGCGCGCTCTGTGCCGAAACGCCCGCAAACGTGCAGCCAGGCTATGATGGCCTGGAAATAAGCCTGTGAGCGCGGCGCGATGACATCGGATCGGATCGTCGCGCTGATCGGCTTGGTGATGGCGCTGATCCTTGTAAGCCGCAATGGCGCGCTCCGCCGCGCGGGCTGGCCGGCGCGCATGCAGATGGCGTTGATCTGGGGCGTTATCATCCTTCTGGTGGTGGTGACATACAACTGGCTGCACGCTCGCTGATCCTGCATCGACACCAGTTTCATTTTACATAATACTTCTTATCCATCATGAGGTCGCCGCCTGCGTGGGGTGACATCGGGCGCCCTGCGCGGTACGACACGGTGTATGAAATCGCCTCCCTCTGCCTCACTTGAAAGCTCTCCCGCGCTGGCCCGTCTGCTGGCGATCATGGCGCGGCTCCGTGATCCCGACGGCGGTTGCGAATGGGATTTGGCGCAGGACTTTGCGTCTATCGCCCCGTACACGATCGAGGAAGCCTACGAGGTCGCCGATGCGATCTCACGGGCCGACATGAGCGCGCTGCGCGAGGAACTCGGCGACTTGCTGCTCCAGGTCGTGTTCCACAGCCGCATGGCGCAAGAAGCCGGGCATTTCGCGTTCGACGATGTAGCTGCCGCCATCGCCGACAAGATGGAAGCCCGCCGCCCGCACATCTTCGGCGGTGAAGACGATCAAGGCCAGTCGCGCGAGGAACGCTGGGAAAACCGCAAGGCGGCCGAACGCGCTGCCAAGGGCGAAGCCAGCGCCATGGACGGCGTGGCACTGGCGCTGCCGGCGCTGATGCGAGCCGAAAAATTGCAGAAGCGCGCCGCACGCGTGGGTTTCGACTGGCCCGATCCAACCGGTCCCAGGGCAAAGGTGATCGAGGAAGTCGAGGAACTGGACGCCGCGCGGACAGACGCGGACAAGCTCGACGAAGCCGGCGACTTGCTGTTTGCTGCCGTCAACCTCGTCCGCGCATATGGCATCGCGCCCGAAGACGCACTGCGCCACGGCAACGCCAAGTTCGAGCGCCGCTTCCGCGCCATGGAGGCGCTTGCGGCCGGAAGCTTTGCTACGCTCGATCTCGATGCGCAGGAAGCGCTGTGGCAGGCGGTGAAAACGTCAGAGCGTGGTGAAACGGCCGACGTCGGCCAAGCTTAACCGCACCGTAAGGCGCAGTGCGGCGCCGTCTTCACTCGGCTGTTCGTCCAGCACCTCGCCATGGGCGTGGAGCCATGCCAGACGCTGACCGTCACTGACCGGAACAGACAATTCAATCACTTGTGCGCCGCCGGTGAGAAGTTCGCTCAAGACATCGAGCAAGGCATCGGTGCCCTGCCCGGTCATCGCCGAGATGGGAACGACTTTCTCTTCCGGCACGCCCTGCGCAATGATCGCCTCGCGCATCGCGCGCTCATCGTCGCCGAGCAGATCCCATTTGTTCCAGGCTTCGACGATGGGGATCGTGCTGCCCCCTTCCCCGATTACGCCAAGATCGGCCAGGATCTCTTCCACTTCGATCTTTTGTTGGGCAGTGGCCGGATTGGAAATGTCGCGCACGTGGACGATGACGTCGGCGGCCGTCACTTCTTCCAGAGTTGCTCGAAACGCCGCGACAAGCTGGGTCGGCAGATCGGAAATGAAACCCACCGTGTCTGACAGGATGGCCTTTTCCACGCTGGGCAACCGGATCGCCCGCATCGTGGGATCGAGCGTTGCGAACAGCAGATCTTCAGCCATTACGTCTGCGCCGGTCAAGCGATTGAACAGCGTCGATTTTCCCGCATTGGTATAGCCCACGAGGGCGATTACCGGCCATGGCGCGCGCTGGCGCCGTTCGCGGTGGAGGCCACGCGTGCGGCGCACCTGTTCCAGTTCACGGCGCAGGCGGCCCATGCGATTGCGGATCATCCGCCGGTCGGCTTCGATCTGGGTTTCGCCGGGGCCACCCAGGAAGCCGAAGCCGCCGCGCTGGCGCTCAAGGTGCGTCCACGAGCGCACCAGCCGGCCGGCCTGGTAATCGAGGTGGGCAAGTTCCACCTGCAGGCGTCCTTCAGCCGTGGCGGCGCGCTCCCCGAATATTTCGAGGATCAGGCCCGTGCGGTCGATCACCTTGCGCTTGAGCTTGTCTTCCAGGTTGCGCTGCTGGATTGCGGACAGCGAACCATCGACGATGACCAGTTCGGCCTCGTTCTGCGTGGCGCTGACGGCCAGACGTTCCACCTGCCCTTCCCCAAACAGCGTGCCAGGGCGCACGGCCCGGATCGGCACGATGAATGCGTCGACCACCTCGATGCCGATGGCGCGGGCAAGGCCCTGCGCTTCTTCCAGGCGAGCCTCGGCATCCTCGCCCAGCCCGCCACGCTGGCGGATATCCGGCAGGACAACGATGGCGCGCGCGCCGCGGGTGACTTCGCCTTCGATGTCACCCGCATTGCGACCAAATTCAAACGTGCTCAGTTCGGTTCGCCTTCCCAATCGCCCGTCAGATCGACGTGGCCGGCAGGCTGGATCGTCGAGACGGCATGCTTGTAGGCAAGCTGCACATAGCCTTCGCGTTCCAACAACATGCAAAAAAGATCATAGGCCGCGACCTTGCCCTGCAGCATCACGCCATTGACCAGGAACATCGTGACCTGCACGCCGGCATCGCGCACGCTCGACAGGAAAACTTCCTGAAGCAGGCGCTTGCGGCCGTTTTCCTCGCCGCCACTCTGGAAATGGGCAACCGAAAGCTGCTGACCCGGCATGATCGTGGAGATCGCGTGCTTGTAGACCAGCTGCGATTGGCCATCACGGCGCAGCAGGATCGAGAAGTTGTCGAACCAGGTGACGATCCCCTGCAGCTTGACGCCCTTCACCAAAAACATGGTGACGGGAATCTTGTTCTTGCGCAGATGGTTGAGAAACACATCCTGGAGATTCTGGCCCTTCACGGCACCACCAGCAGCGATCGGCGCTGCGGCGGCGGGCGTTTCGGCGGCGGCTTCGGCCTTGGTCCGAGGGCGGGCGGACAATGTTTTTCCGGTCATTTCGCGTGACTCCGTTGTTTTGGCGAGCCCATGCTTTTGAGCTGCGCGATCTGGCGTCGCGATCGTTGCAGTGCAACACGGCACGGCAGCGGCCACGGGCCGGGTTCAATCCTGTTTTATGGCCGCTTGGCCCGCACGTAAACCGGGAAATGCCGCAATTCTTCGCGCATGCGCAAAAATCCCGATCGTCGCACGCGGTCAGTCTTCGTCTTCGCCCTCGCGCCGTTCGGCCATGCCCAGCAGCTTGAGCTTGCGATGCAGGGCCGAGCGTTCCATGCCGATGAAACTCGCGGTCTTGGAAATGTTGCCGGAAAAGCGGCGAATCTGGACCTTGAGATATTCCCGCTCAAAGTTCTCGCGCGCTTCGCGCAGCGGCACGCCCATCAGCGCCGACGTGCCGGTTTCGGCACCCAGGCGAGTCGAGACGATTTCGTTGGGCAGCATGTCGGCCTCGATCCGCGCCAGGCGTTCACGCGGGGTAAGGATGATCGTGCGCTCCACCACGTTGCGCAATTGGCGCACATTGCCCGGCCAGTCATAGCTTTGCAGCGCGGCCATGGCCTCGGGCGTGATTCCCGGCGGCGACACGCCCTGCTCGCTGGCGTAGCGGGTGAAGAAATGATCGACCAGCGCCGGGATATCGTCGCGCCGGTCGGTCAACGGCGGAATGGCTACGGGCACCACGTTGAGGCGATAGAACAAGTCCTCGCGGAACCGGCGCTCGGCAATCTCGCGCTCTAGCGGGCGCGAAGAGGAGGAAACCACCCGCACGTCCACCCTGATCTGCCGGTGGCCGCCCACGCGCACGAACGCCTGTTCGGTGAGCACCCGCAGGATGCGCGCCTGGCTCGATGCTGGCATGTCTGCCACTTCATCAAGGAAAAGCGTGCCGCCGTCGGCCATTTCCAGCATGCCGGCGCGCACCAGCTTGCCATCGGCTTCCTCGCCGAACAGTTCCTGTTCAAAGCGTTCGGGCGTGATCCGCGCGGAATTGACCGTGATGAACGCGTTCTGCGCGCGCGGGCTCCAACTGTGGAGCAGCCGTGCGGCCACTTCCTTGCCCGATCCGGCCGGCCCGGTGATCAGCAGGCGGCTGCCCGTGTTGGCAACGCGCTTCAAGGTGGCGCGCACCTGGTTGATCGCGGCGGAATTGCCGGTGAACTCTTCCGAAGCGACAAATCCCTGGCGCAAGCGTTGGTTTTCGCGGCGCAGGCGCTCTGTCTCGGTGGCCCGTTCGACCAGCAGCAGCAGGCGTTCAGCCTCGAACGGCTTTTCCAGGAAATCCATGGCGCCGCGGCTGATCGCGGAGACGGCCGTGTCGATATTGCCATGGCCGGAGAAGATGATCACCGGCAGTTCCGGTTCGCGCTTCTTTATTTCGTCCAGCACTTCAAGGCCGTCCATCGGGCTGCCGTGCAGCCACACATCGAGCAGCACCAGGCTGGGCCGGCGTTCGTCTACGGCGGCAAGGGCCGAGGTGCTATCGGCCGCCAGGCGGCAGCCATAGCCTTCGTCGCTCAGCACGCCCGCCACGAGTTCGCGGATGTCACGTTCATCGTCGACGATCAGGATATCGAGAGCCATGGAAAGTGCAGGTCCTGTGGAAAAGTCTGGGGAGATCCTGTGGGGCGGCTGTGGGTTCACGTGTGGGGCATCACCAAGCTATCGCCCGGCGGCGCGGCTACCGGCGTTGCCAGCCCGGCCTGGGCAAGCGGATCGCGGGCAAAGCGCATCGTCACGCGGGTGCCGCCTTCGGGCTCGGCCGCAAAGGCCATGTCGCCGCCGTGCTCCTCCACGATCTTGTTGACGATCGCGAGGCCCAGGCCCGTCCCCTTCTCGCGCGTGGTGACATAGGGTTCGAGAATGCGTTCGCGTTCGACCGGCAGGCCCACCCCGTTGTCGATCACGGTCACGGTCACCAAGTCATCCTCGGCGCCCAGCAGCACCGAGATGCGCCCGCGATAATCGAGATCGGCCACTTTGGCGCGCTGCTGCTCGATCGCCTCGACCGCGTTCTTGAGAACGTTGGTCATGACCTGGCCGAACTGGTGCCGATCGCACTGGAACGGGACGGACGACGCGTCGCTGGAAAAGGTGAACGTCACGTCGGCATGGGCCACTTCCTGCAGGAACAGCGCCTGGCGCACCAGATCGCTGGCATCTTCGCTGCGGAACATCGGCTTGGGCAGGCGCGCGAACGATGAGAACTCGTCCACCATCTTGCGCAAGTCCCCCACCTGGCGGATGATCGTGGCGGTCAGCTCCTCGAACAATTCGGGGTCGGTCAGGATCTGGCGGCGGTAGCGGCGCTTGAGCCTTTCGGTGGCGAGCTGGATCGGCGTGAGCGGATTCTTGATTTCATGCGCGATCCGCCGTGCCACGTCCGACCAGGCGGCGCGGCGCTGGGTGATCAGCTGGCGGGTGATGTCCTCGAAGGTGATCACGTGGCCATGCCGATCGGCCCGCGCCTTGACCGCAAGTGTCAGCAGTTCGCCATGGCGAGCATATTGCACGATGCCGCTACTCTCCCCGTTGGCGACAAGCTGCGCGATCTGGGGGGCGATTCCAGCAAGCGTGTGGCCCTCGGCCGAAGCATCGGGCTTATCCAGCAGCAGCTTCTGCGCCGAGGAATTCATCAGTTGTATCGTGCCGTCCGGCCCCACCGAAACGATGCCGGCGGTGATCGATTCCAGCACCGTTTCAATGAACACGCGGCGCACATCGAGCTGGGCATTGGCATTGACCAGTGCCTGGGTTTGCCCTTCGAGCTGCGCGGTCATCCGGTTGAATGCGCGGGTCAGCAGCCCAACCTCGTCGATGTCCTTGCCCGGCTGCACGCGCATGGCGAAATTGCCGCTGCCCACGCTGCGCGCGGCCTTGACCAGTTCGATCAGCGGCGCGACCTGCCGATCGGCAAAACGCAGCGCCACCCACACGGCAAGCACCACCAGCGCCAGGCTGATGATGAACAGCGCCACGTTGAAGCGCAGCTGGATCGCCCGCGCGCTGCGGGTGAGCACGTCATAGGCGCTCAGCACGCTTTTCGCGCGCTCGAACTGGCTCAGCGCCAGCTTGTCGGAATTGCGCGCCACATACAGGAAAATGCCGCGTTGGTGGTCGATCGCGGTGACCGCCTCGATCCGTTCGGCAGAGGCCGTGACGACGACCTGCTCCCCCGCGTCCAGCTTGCGCAATTCATCGGGCGTGATGCGCTCGCGGTTGTCCTTGACGTTGGGATCGACGATCGCCGCTGTGCGCAAGGTCCCGTCGCGGGCGCGCTCGATGATCGCGCTCTCGTCCATCTTGCGGCTGTAGACCTGCCAGGAATAACCGGCGAGAAAGTCCTGGCTGGTGATCGGTGCCTGATCGAAATATCCGCGCACGTCGCCGGCCATGGCCACGCTTTCGCGGCCCACATCGCGCAGCTTGTCGGCATAATAGCCGCGCGCCAGGCTGCTGGCGTTTTCGAGCATCCCACGCGAATCGTTGGAAAACCAGAATTCAACGCCAGACTGGAACAAGAGCGATGCGAAGACCACCACCAGCAGGGTGGGAATTGCTGCGATCAGCGAGAACAACCAGACCAGCCGCACGTGCAATCGTCCGCTGGTGCCCAAACCGCTGCGCGATGCCCGCGCCAGCGCCAGCCGGCGCCCGGCCAGCACGATGAGCGCCATGCCGGGCACAAGCGATCCGATCAGCAACACCGAGGTCAGCCGGGCCGGGAGCAGTTGGTTGGCCGCGCCATTGGCGCTGACGGTGCGCCATGACACCATGAGCATCGTGATAAGTGCTGTGCCGGCCGTCATTTCCAGCAACAGGAAAACGTTGGCGCGCCGCAAGCTCACCAGCAGCCGGCGCCACCAGCGCGGCAACCGTTTGCCCGAACGTGTTGCAATTGCGACCATCGTGGCGCCTTTACAACGCCCCTGTTGCAGAATTGCAAGTGGTTTTCTGCTGGCCCGCCGCTGTCCCGTTGTGCTTATCGGCCATGAAGCGCGTCTTCAGGCGCAATACCCAGGTCGACCAGCCTTTTGCGCAGCGTATTGCGGTTGATGCCCAGCAATTGCGCAGCGCGCAACTGGTTGCCCCCGGTCTGCGCCAGGGCGTGAAGGAACAGCGGGCGCTCGAACGCTGCGAGTGCGGCGTCATAAAGCAAGCCGGGCTCGGGTCGCGCTTCTGCCAGAAACGCTTCGAGCGCCGTGCTGAAATCGGCCGGGCCGCCCAAGCCCTGCGTCGCCGTGCCTTCCACTCCGCCGCGCTGGGCAGGCCCGTCGCTGGTCAGCAGCGGCTCGATCGCGGCCTCGTCGATCACGTCATCGCGCGCCAGCAAGGCCAGGCGGAAGACGAAGTTGCGCAGTTCGCGCACGTTGCCGCGCCACGGCTGGCGGGCCAGCAGCGCCGCGCCAGCAGGCGAAAGCTGGCGGCGAGGCAAGCCCTCGACAGCTGCGCGGACGAGGAAATGGCGGGACAATGCCTCGATATCGTCGGCCCGATCGCGCAAGGGCGGCAATTCGATCGGCACGACGGCCAGGCGGTAATAGAGGTCCTCGCGAAAGGTGCCGGCGGCGATCATCGGCACCAGATCGCGGTTGGTGGCAGCAACGATCCGGCAATCGAGCGCGATTTCCTCGGTTCCGCCGACCCGGCGGATGCGGCCGGACTGCAGCGCCCGCAACAAGCGGGTCTGCGCCTCGAGCGGCATGTCGCCGATTTCATCGAGAAACAGCGTGCCGCGCGCGGCCTGCTCGAACTTGCCGATCTGCCGCGTGACGGCGCCGGTGAACGAGCCCTTTTCATGGCCGAACAGCTCGCTCTCGATCAACTCGTGCGGGATCGCGGCCGTATTGACCGCCACGAACGGCCCGTCCCGGCGATTGCCGAGTTGGTGGATGGCTTCAGCCACCAGTTCCTT
>Ga0070669_100000082_pt1 | contig 91465 bp, 69 predicted proteins | sample KBSS53metaG_FD_64680 | JGI IMG/M metagenome (GOLD analysis project Ga0070669, IMG submission 64680) | Switchgrass rhizosphere microbial communities from Kellogg Biological Station, Michigan, USA - KBS S5-3 metaG | ecosystem: Host-associated > Plants > Roots > Rhizosphere > Soil ...
CGTTCGGCCAACTGCCTCAAGAACGACAACATCATCTACATCGGCGACCTGGTCCAGAAGACCGAGGCCGAGATGCTCCGCACGCCGAACTTCGGCCGCAAGTCGCTCAACGAGATCAAGGAAGTGCTCTCGTCGATGGGCCTGCGCCTTGGCATGGACATCCCTGGCTGGCCGCCGGAAAACATCGAGGAAATGGCCAAGAAGCTCGAGCAGGAGCTTTTGGGCTGATAGCCCAAAAGCGGCCGCCCTTGGGCAGGCGACGTTTTGCATCGTAAAACGGTAGCCTGGACAAGGATCAGCGGCCTGCCCGGCCAGCGGCCCGCAGGGCCGTCTGACGACACGGGATTTACTCCCGTGTCGGTCTGGCCGCAGCGCAACGCTGCAACCTCGCAAGAACAGGGCACGGGCCGCCCCTCAAGCCGGCCTGGATCGGGGTACCTTGCACGGCCCCCCTACGAACGGAGAATGAGTTATGCGTCATAAGCTGGGCCAGCGTAAGCTGGGTCGTACCTCGTCGCACCGTATTGCGCTGCTGCGCAACCTGGCCGCCGCGCTGATCAAGCACGAGCAGATCACCACCACCGTGCCCAAGGCGAAGGAACTGCGTCCCTACGTCGAAAAGCTGATCACGCTGGCCAAGCACGGTGGCCTGTCGAACCGCCGCCTTGCCCACGCCCGTCTGCTGGACGAAGCGCAGGAAAAGAAGCTGTTCGAAGTTCTGGGCGCGCGTTATGCCGACCGTGAAGGTGGCTACACCCGCATCATCAAGGCCGGTTACCGCGCTTCGGACGCGGCGCCGATCGCCGTGATCGAGCTGGTGGACCGCGACACTTCGGCCAAGGGCCTGGACTCGGGTCCGGTGCTGACGGCTGACGAAGACGAACTCGAAAACGCCTGATCGCTCAGGGGCGTAGCCGCCCCGCGATCGGACGAACCGGATGGACGGGCGGGGCCGCAAGGCTTCCGCCCGTTTTTCGTTGTGGCGCTGGTTCCCAGCTTCTACGCTGTGGCCCATGATCTTGTGGCGCTTGGCAAAACCGGGGCACGATGCCCTCGACGGCGAAGGGGCGTTCCGCTTTGGCGGCCGCTATTGCTCCCCCGGCCATCGCATCGTCCATTTCGCCAGCGAGGCCGGCCTCGCCGTGCTGGTGCAGATGCGCTATCTTTCCGGCCCGGCCACCGCCTGCGATGATCCCTATGAACTGGGCTGGACGCGGGCCGAAGCCATGCCCGAGCGGGTGCCCGATGGGCTCGATCGCGCGGCGATCATTGCGACGGTCGACGCCTGGGCCGATAGCCGGCGCTCGCTGCTCATGGCTGTACGCTCTGCCGTGCTGCCCGAAGCCGATGTGGTCTTGATGAACCGCGATCATCCGGCTGCGGCCCTGGTGCCGCCGCTCACCGTGCGGCCCTTCCGCTTCTCGGAATGCCTGCATCGGCCACCGATGCTGGAACACTATTCCTGATTTTTGCAAAGCAGTTGCGCGCGGCTGATCCTGCGTTAGTTTCCAACGCAACTTCCCCCCGTTTGTCAGGATGCCGCGATGAAGAACCGCCTGTGGCTGGCTGCCCCGCTTGCACTTGCAGCCCTGCTTGTTGCCCCGTTGCCTGCTTCCGCCAAGGACCAAGTCATGCCGCCTTTGCCGCCCTATCCCGGCAGCCCGCAAGTGCCGCTGGTGGAAGACCATTTCGGGCAAAAGGTGTCCGATCCCTGGCGCTGGCTCGAGGCGGACGTACGCACCGATCCCAAGGTGGCAGCCTGGGTCCAGGCGCAGAGCGCGTTCACGGCGGCCTATCTCAAGCAGTTGCCCGAGCGGCCCGTGCTGGAAAAGCGGATGAAGGGCCTGATCGATTACGAACGCTTTGGCCTGCCGCGCAAGCGGGGCGCGAACCTGTTCTATACCTGGAACAGCGGCCTGATGAACCAGTCGCAATTGCTGGTGAGGCCGGCCGATGCGGCCGTGGGCATAAAGGGGCGGGTGCTGCTTGATCCCAACACATGGGCCAAGGACGGCGCCACCGCGCTCGATGCCTGGGCGCCATCGGATGACGGACGCCTGCTGGCTTATTCGGTGCAGGATGGTGGATCGGACTGGCGGACGGTCAAGTTCGTCACCGCGGCCGATGGCCAGCAGCTGGCCGACGAACTGAAGTGGGTGAAGTTTTCCGGGCTCGCCTGGCTGGGCAACGATGCACTGCTCTATTCGCGATTTGCCGAGCCCAAGCCGGGCGAAGCGTTCCAGGCGCTGAATTACGACCAGACCGTCTGGCTCCACCGCCTGGGCACGCCGCAGAGCGCCGACCAGCCGGTGTTCGCCACGCCCGACCTGCCCAAGCGCGGCCATGGCGCAAGCGTTTCGAGCGACGGGCGCTGGGTGGTGATCAGCAGCAGCGAGGGCACCGATCCGGTCAACACCGTGCATGTCGCCCGCGTGACGGACGGCAAGATCGGCCCCGTCACCGCACTTGTGCCCGATCTCAAGGCGCAGTGGGACTTCGTCGATGGCGTGGGGGACCAACTGTGGTTCGTTTCGGGCGAGGGCGCGCCGCTCAAGAAGATCGTGCGCGTCGATCTGTCCGGCGCGACCCCGCGTTTCGACACCGTGGTGCCCGAAAGCAAGGACAATCTGGAATCGGTTGAGATTGCCGGCAATCGCATCTTCGCCAGCTATATCCATGACGCGAAGAGCCAGGTCCTGGCCTTTGGCCTGGATGGCAAGCTGGCCGGTGCGGTCAGCCTGCCCGGCATCGGCAGCGCGGCGGGGCTCAGCGGCCGGCCGGGCGACAAGACCGCGTTCCTGTCGTTCAGCAGTTTCACCCAGCCCGGCACCGTGCTGCAACTCGATCCCGCAAAGGCGCAGACCACGCCTTGGGAGCCGGTGCACCTCACGTTCGACCCGGCGGATTTCCAGGTCGCCCAAGTGTTCTATCCCAGCAAGGATGGCACGAAAATCCCGATGTTCATCGTCAAGCGCAAGGACGCCAAGGGGCCTGTGCCGACGCTGCTCTATGGCTATGGCGGGTTCAACGTGGCGCTCACCCCGTGGTTTTCGGCCGGCTTCATGACGTGGGTGGATAGCGGCGGGGCCTTTGCCTTGGCAAACCTGCGCGGCGGCGGCGAATATGGCGATGCCTGGCACGATGCCGGCCGCCGCACCAGGAAGCAGAATGTATTCGATGATTTCATCGCCGCGGGCGAATGGCTGATCGCCAATGGCGTTACCCCCCGCCATGGCCTGGCGATCGAGGGTGGCTCCAACGGTGGACTGCTGGTGGGCGCGGTGACCAACCAGCGGCCCGACCTGTTTGCCGCCGCCAGCCCAGCCGTGGGCGTGATGGACATGCTGCGGTTCGATCAGTTCACCGCCGGCCGCTATTGGGTGGACGATTACGGCTATCCCGCAAAGGAAGCCGACTGGCGCGTGTTGCGCGCCTATTCGCCCTATCACAACATCAGGCCCGGTGTGGACTATCCGGCCATTCTGGTCACGACTGCCGATACGGATGACCGCGTGGTGCCGGGCCACAGCTTCAAGTATGCGGCTGCCCTGCAAGCGGCGGCCATCGGGCCAAAGCCGCACCTGATCCGCATCGAAACGCGTGCCGGCCACGGTTCGGGCAAGCCGATCGACAAGCAGATCGAAGAGACTGCCGACGTCCAGGCATTCCTGGCGCATTTCACCGGGCTGGTCCCGCCCCCGTGAACCGCTGCTCTGGCGCCGCCCTCCTGCCGGTGCTAGGCGGCGTGGACAAATTCCACAGCGCCACGGCTGGAGGCAAAAACCGCCAGTTCGAGGAGGCGAGGTGAAGCAATAGTGGGCCTATTGCTAGCCGAGCCGACGCGGAGATGGCGGTTTTTGGTCCAGCCCCGAAGGGGTTGCCCTATAAAAGGCCCTGGCAGCGTTGCTCGGCCTGGAGCCGAAGGCCAGCGTAGCTAAAGAGGACCACTCTTCCTGCGTCCTCGCGCCTCGCCAGGGCCTTTTATAGGGCAACCGTGGCGTTGTGGAATTTGTCCACGCCGCCTATAGCATTGCAGACAATGAAAAGGTTTGGGACAGGATGGCGCGTGGCCCTGCTGGCCAGGGGGTTGGCAGGCGGGCTGGCAATCTGGGGCGCGTGTGGCGGCGTGGCCGTTGCCGCGCCTGCGCCCGATGCGGCGATCGACGCCACTGTCGATGCGGTACGCAGTCACGCTGCGGGCACCTCTGCCACAGATTCAGCACTGCCTTCGCCCGCGCCGATATCCGCGCCGGTCCTGACGCGTGAACGCTATCCGCTGGCCCGCAAGGACAGCGTGGTGGACACGCCCTTTGGGCAGACGGTGCCTGATCCGTGGCGCTGGCTGGAAGCAGACTTGCGCAGCAGTCCCGAGGTGGCCACCTGGGTGGCCAGTGAAAACCGCCTGACAACCGATTTCCTCCGCACTTTGCCGGGGCGCGATGCCTTTGCCGCGCGCATCCGCAGCCTGTTCGATTATCCGCGTGTGTCGCTGCCGCGCAAGGCAGGAGGCCGCTATTTCTATTTGCGGAACAGCGGCTTGCAGAACCAGTCGGCGCTCTATGTGCAAGATGGGCAAAACGGGGCGCCACGTCTCCTGGTTGATCCCAACACATGGTCTGCCGATGGCAGCCAGGCGCTGGACGTGTGGGTGCCTTCGCGCAGCGGCCGCTATCTTGCCTTCGGGCGGCAGCGCGATGGCAGCGATTGGCGCACGTTGGGCGTGGCAGACGCGGGCACCGATCGCGTGCTCGATGATCACCTGGAATGGGCCAACGACACGCTTATCGGATGGCTGGGGGACGAAGGCTTTCTCTATTCCCGCTATCCCGCGCCGGCGCAGGGGCAGGCCTATCATGCGGTGCTGGCGGGCAAGGCGGTATGGTTTCACCGCGTGGGTACGCCGCAATCGGCCGACACGCTGGTATATTCCACCCCCGATCATCCTGAATGGGGGCACAAGGCTTTCGTCACGTCTGACGGGCGCTGGGCCGTGATCACCACCGAGACGAGCACTGACGCCCGCCGCATGGTCCATCTGGTAGACCTGCGCGATGGTGCCTGGCGCAGCGGGCAGTGGCAGGCCTTGCCGCTGGTCGAGAATTTCGATCACGAATGGAAAGTGATCGACGGGCTGGGCGATCGGATCTGGTTCATCACCACCTCGGGCGCCCCGCAGGGCATGGTTGTCGCGCTCGATCTGGACGGTGCCGCGCCGCGCTGGCGCCTGGTCGTGCCCGAGCGAGACCGGACGCTGGTTGGCGGCAACATCGTGGGAAACCGCCTGATCCTTTCTTACCAGCATGACGGCGCAGCCACGGCCGTGGTCACCGATCTCAAGGGAAAGCCCGCGCGCGCCATCACGCTGAGCGGCATTGGCGTTGCCTCTGGCTTTGCCGGGCGGCCGGGCGACGACGAAACATTCTATCAGTTTTCCAGCTTCAACCTGCCGCCCACGATCTTTCGCCTCGATCTCAAGACAGGGGTGGCCACGCCATTTGCCCAGCCGCGCCTGTCGTTCGATCCGGCCGACTATGTGGTGGAACAGCGCCGCTATGCGTCACGCGATGGCACCATGGTTCCGCTCTACCTGGTCCGCAGCCGCCGCGCCGCGCTGGCGGGGCAGACATTGCCGACGCTGCTTTATGGCTATGGCGGGTTCGATGTGGCGCTTACCCCAGGCTGGTCGCCGGTGCGCATGGCCTGGTTGGAAGCCGGCGGTGCCTTTGCCCTGGCAAACATCCGGGGCGGCGGCGAATTTGGCGAGGCCTGGCACGACGCTGGCCGTCTCGCGGCCAAGCAGAACAGCTTCGACGATTTCATCGCCGCAGGGGAATACCTGATCGGGCAGGGAATCACGCCACGGGGCGGCCTGGCGATCCAGGGCAGTTCCAACGGCGGCTTGCTGGTGGGCGCGGTGGTCAACCAGCGGCCAGACTTGTTTGCCGCTGCCAACCCCGATGTCGGCGTGATGGACATGCTGCGCTTCGACCGGTTCACGGCAGGCCGGTTCTGGACGGACGATTACGGCGATCCGGCGCGGGAGGCAGACTGGCAAGTGCTGCGGGCCTATTCGCCCTATCACAACATCCGCAACGGCCTGCGCTATCCGGCGATCATGGTGACCACGGCCGATACCGACGATCGCGTGGTGCCGGCGCACAGCTTCAAGTATGTCGCCGCGCTGCAGGCGGCAGACATCGGTTCGGCGCCGCATCTTCTGCGGGTGGAGCAGGGCGCCGGGCACGGCGGCGGCAAGAGCGTGGACAAGGTAATTGCCGGCGGCGCCGACGTGCTGGCGTTCCTGGCGGCCTTTACCGGGCTTGGCCCCCCGCCTGCGGCAACGGTGCCGTAGGTTCCCCTTGCAGGCATGGCAGTCGCTCACTATCCGCAAGGATGGGACCACAACGGGATCGACCACAATGACCATGTTCGATGATCGCGAGCGCGCTTTCGAAGCCAAGTTCGCCCATGACGAGGAAATGCTGTTCCGGGTCCACGCCCGCCGCAACCGTCTGCTGGGCCAGTGGGCGGCCGAACGCATGAAGCTTACCCAGGCCGAGGCGGAAGCCTATTCCAAGTCTGTGGTGCATACCGATTTCGAGGAAGCGGGCGACGAGGACGTTGTGCGCAAGCTGCTGGGAGACCTGATCGCCGCCGGGGTCGACGTGAGCGAGGAAGAAATCCGCACGGCGCTCGATGCCAAGGCGGTCGATGCGCGCCGGCAGTTGATGGGCGAAGTCTGATGGCAATGGCCGCTGGCGATATCGAGGCGATGATCCGCGCGGCATTGCCCGATGCGCAAGTGACGATAACCGACCTGGCCGGGGACGGCGATCATTATGCCGCCCATGTCGTTTCGTCCGCCTTTGCGGGAATGAGCCGCGTAGCCCAGCACAAGGCCGTCTACGCAGCGCTTGGCGGCCGCATGGGCGGCGTGCTTCACGCCTTGCAACTGACCACCGCTGCCCCCAAATAAGCGGCGAAAGGAACCGATCCCCCATGTCTACCGAGCAGCGCATCGACGAAATCGTCAAGGGCAATGACGTTGTCCTGTTCATGAAAGGCACGCCGCTGTTCCCGCAGTGCGGGTTTTCCAGCCGTGCCGTGGCGATCCTCGAACGCCTTGGCGTCGAATATGCCAGCGTCGATGTCTTGCAGGACATGGAAATCCGCCAGGGCATCAAGGGCTATTCGGATTGGCCGACCATTCCGCAGCTCTACGTCAAGGGCGAATTCGTCGGCGGATCGGACATCATGATGGAAATGTTCGAAGCTGGCGAACTGGCCGAACTGATGGAAGAGGCGCAGGTCAAGCCGGCCTGACACCGCAGGCCCGGTATCGCCGGGCTGCGGCAACGCCTTGCCGGGGTGCATCCGGTTGCAAGCGCGGTCTCCCACCAGGAGGCCGCGTTTTCGTTTGGCTGGCGATGATAGCAGGTCCGGGGGAGGCGGAGCCATGGCGTTGGGGGTTACCAAGCTCCGCCTCGCGAAGAAGACATCTTCGGACGAAATTTATAATGCACGTACCATGCCAATTTCACCAGGGCGCTGTATTGTTGCGTTGCCGAGGCGCCGGCCGGCCCCTGCCACGCAGTAGATTGTAAACTGGGCCGACACCCTTGGTTTCGATGTTTGACGACGGGATTCCCTGCGTCGGCGGCATGGCGGCCAATCGCCGGTGCGTCCGGGCCCCGGTGCTGAACGAGCGCCATGCACTTGCATCCACATCCGAGAATATCCGACAGCGGGCGAAGAACCAGATCGCGGAGCCGGTGGCGCTTGGCGCAATACGTAAACCCCCCGATGTCCGGCGGCAAAACGTAGTAATCGCACCGCCGTAAGACCCGATTGGAGGTCTCGCCCCATGCCCGTTGCCCAGCCCCGAAACACCGCTCCTCTCCCTTCGCCCCTGCCGGCACAGGGACCTGCACCACGCTTGGCAACAGGGGGTGAAGACCCTGTATTCTCACCAGTTCATGCCTTGCAGCAGGAACTCTTGCCACTGGCCCAGCCAGCCAGTGCCCAGCGTGAGCCGCTCTATCCGCTGTGGCTGCGTATCGGTATCATCGGCGGCTCTTCGGCTTTTGCCTGGGCGCTGATCATCTGGAGCCTGCTGCAACTGCGCTAGGCGATTCGCCGCGCGACCGTCAGCTAACGAACCATCTCGGCTGTATCGCTCGCTGACGGGCTCGGCGGGCTGTTCCTATCATCCTCGCGATCTGGCGCCGTTTTGGGGCGCCACCCGATGTGGGGACAGCCAAGGTGAACCATCAGCACGATCTTGCCGCGCACACTGTGCTGGGCCGTCACGCGCCAGAGCGCGCGCGGGACAATGTCTCGCCGCTGTCGTTTCCAAGGCAACCCCCTCATGCGCCCGATGCGGATGCCGATCGGCGCCATCCGGGGTTGCAAGACCACCGCGAGAAGAGCGAAACATGGCTCCGTGCCATTGATGTGACCATGGCATTTGGTGCTCTCGTCGTCTTCCTGCCGCTCTTGCTGGTGATTGCCGCGCTGGTCCGCCTGTCGGATGGGGGGCCTGTGCTGTTTCGCCATCGCCGTGTGGGCGCGGGCGGCCGGCATTTCTCGTGCCTCAAGTTCCGCTCGATGTGTGTTGATGCCGATGTACGGCTGCGGCACGTGCTGGAAAGCGATTCTGCTGCCCGCGCGGAATGGGAAGCAACTCACAAGCTGCAGAACGACCCGCGCATTACATGCGTCGGTCGTCTTCTGCGCAAGAGCAGCCTCGACGAGTTGCCCCAGCTTATCAACGTGCTGCGGGGAGACATGAGCCTGGTTGGCCCGCGCCCGATCGTGGACGCGGAAGTGGTCCGCTATGGCCGCCACTTTACGGCCTATTGCGCGGTGCGCCCCGGTGTGACGGGCTTGTGGCAGGTGGCACGCCGCCACGATACCACGTATCGCCGCCGCGTTGCTTGCGACTTGCTGTATCGCCGGGCACGCTCGATCAGGCTGTATTTTCGCATTCTTATACTGACGGTGCCCAGTGTCGTCCTGGCGCGCGGCGCCTATTGAACGAATTTCGGGCAGGCCTTTTCCGGACGACCTGGATGTGGTCCGGTAAAACGCGAACGGGAGGAACACGCCAGCGCGTTCCTCCCGTAACGTGTAAGTAGTGACTAGGCTTCAGAACACTTGGACGTTCTTGTAAGCCGTTAGAAGATGATCAGCGCCAATCCGATCCAGAAAACCTGGCTAAGAGCCAAGCCGATCAACAGTCCCTTGGCGGCAGCAGTGCTTTCGCCGGCGGGCGCTTCATGGAACGAGACGAATCCATCTTCACGGAAAGACTGAGTAGACATCCTGCAACCCTTATAACCAGTGTTCTTTGCCATCACGGCACTTGGCCGTTGTCACTATTTACAACGTGTTACAGGGCCAGCTTGTTCCCGCTTCGCTCCTGCCGGTGCGGCCCCGAGTGGACGGATTGTTTCCGTTCCGCCTGGCCGCCTGAGACACGCTTTTCATAGCGGGGAATAGTTGTAAACCCGTGAATGCCACCGTTTTTGCGGGCGATTGCGATGCAACAGGGCAGGTGTTGCGCTGCACGTTTGCTCCATTTCTGCAGGGATCGCCATTCCTGCTGCACTGCAACCTTGGTGGCTAGCGCCTCTCATTTGACTGGTGATTGACAGCGCGGACAATATCGGGGCGGCTGACTAAAATCGCCCTGGACACGCCATTGTCTTGAAAATGACATAAAGTCAGCGAGATAGCTGGGCTCACCCATCCTGCGGCGCATGGTGTTGGCAGCGTTGAAGCGAACGTTTTTTGCGATGGATTGTGTGGTTTTGCGCCGTAAGGGCGGCTCTGGCCATGCTGCTCTAGCGAAGTGGGAGTTCGATCCTCCGGGCACCCGTGATTGTCCTTTGGGGCAAAGTCATTTTGGTGCACCGCAAAAACGTATTTTTTTACACGTATTCCACAGCCACGCTCCGGATGGCGCATTTTTGCCTGGATTTTTGCCGCCTAGTCTCTCGGTTACGGAGCCAACGCGCATGGACCCCGGGCGGCAAGGGCTTACCACCAAGCGGCAATCCACCGGGGGACGACGCAAGGATATGCTGCGAATCCATGTTGCCATTGCTACCGTTGGCCGCGCCGGCCTGGCGCGCCAGACGATCGATCTGCTGGTTGGGCAATCGCGCCAGCCTGATGGGGTGCTGGTTGTCGGGGCGAGTGAGGCTGATCTTGAAGGCCTTGGACACAGTGCTCTGCAGCCAGAACTGGCGCTGGCGGAACGGGGCCTGTGCCGGCAGCGCAATCGCGCCCTCGATCTGCTCGATGGGCGCACGGACGTGGTCATCTTCTTCGACGACGATTTCGTGCCTTCGCCCGATTACCTCGCTTCGGTAGAGCGTTTGTTCCTTGCCCACCCCGATATCGCCGGCATCACCGGCAATCTGGTCGGCGATGGCGTGCGCCATGGCGGCTATGGCATTGCCCAGGCTCAGGCGATGATTGCCGCGCAGACGCTGCTGCTCGATCCGGCCATCATCCCGCGCGAGGCGCTTTATGGCTGCAACATGGCTTTGCGCATGGCGCACGTCGGCAGCCTTCGGTTTGACGAGGCATTGCCCCTGTATGGCTGGCAGGAGGACATCGATTTTACCATGCGCTTGTCTCGGCGCGGCCGCCTTGTTTCCACGGGCCTGGTTTCGGGCGTCCACCTGGGGGTGAAAGGCGGGCGCACGTCGGGCCGTCGCCTGGGTTATTCGCAAGTGGCCAACATCGTTTATCTGCGGCGCAAGGGCACCATGCCGGTTGCGCTGGGCCGCAAGCTCTTGTGGCGCAACGTGGCGGCCAACCTGCTGTTGGCACTTTTCCCTGAACCGCATGTCGATCGCCTGGGCCGGTTGCGCGGCAATCTCCTCGCGTTTCTCGATCTCGTGCGGGGCCAGATCGATCCGCGCAAGATCGAGAGCATGTGATCCGGTGCGGCCGATCGCGTTCAATGGCAAGTTTCGGGCTGGCAAGCACAACGGTGTGTGGCGCGTTTCCGACCGCCTGATCCGCGAGGTCGATGGTCTCGTGGCAGCCATGCCAGCCAATACCCGCCCGGATGTGCGGGTGATCGTTCCGGCAGGGTGCCCTTCGGCCGAACCGTATGCCGCCGTTCGCGTTGAAGAAGATGCGCACGGCCCCAGCCAAAGTTGGGAACAGCGCCGCCTGCCGGCGCTCGCCCGTGGCAGCCTGCTGGTCAATCTCGCCAATCTTGCGCCGGTGCTGCATCATCCCAAGGTCACGATGCTGCACGATGCCCAGTTCTGCCGGCCCGATTGCTCCTATCCTTGGCGCCAGCGCATGGGATATCGCCTGCTGGCACCGCTGATGGCGCGCTCCAGCAAGCTGGTGCTGACCGTGTCGGACTATTCGCGGCGCGATCTGGCGCGCTATGGCGTGATCGGTCGCGCCCCGGTGGAAATCGTTCACAACGGCGCCGATCATATTCTGGAAGTGCCTGCCGATACCGGTGCTCTGGCGCAGCTCGGCCTGGCATCGCGCGAATACCTGCTGATGTTTGGCAGTGTGAAGGCTTACAAGAACAACCAGGTGGTGTTCGATGCTCTTGCCATGGCCAGTGCGTCTCATGCGGCCGGGCAGGGCTGGCCGCCGCGTCGCCTGGTGATCGTCGGGCCTGATCGCACGGCGCTGGAGGCGGCCGGCCTTCGCCCACCGGCCAACGCGGTCTTTGCCGGGAATTGCAACGATGCGGCGCTGCGCGCGCTGTACGAAGGTGCGCAGGCCCTGCTGTTTCCTTCGCGGACAGAGGGGTTTGGCTTGCCTCCGGTGGAGGCGATGCTGTGCCGCTGCCCGGTGATTGCCGCTCCCTGCGGCGCCGTTCCCGAAGTCTGTGGTGCCGCATCGCTTATGGCGGACCCCGATGATCCGGCCGCCTGGCTGGAACAGATCATGGCGCTCGAAACGCCATCCACGCGCGAAACCATGGTCGCCGCCGGCCTGACCCGTGCGCGCCACTATACCTGGGCCGGAGCAGGGCGAACACTGCTCAACCTGCTGATGGACTGCGCCGCGTGAACGAGGCGACGGGCCGATCGCTGGACCGGGCGCCATGGCGTGCCTGGTCGGCACGCGCCACGTCCTTTTGGCGCGGCGGCAGCTTTACCGCCGTGATCGCCATGGCTGCGCGGGCCAGCAGCCAACTGGCCCTGCTCGGCGTGACGCTGGTGGCTACGCGCACGCTCCTGCCGGCGGATTTCGGTGTCTTTGCCATCGCCGCCGCACTGCTCACGCTTTCGCGCACCATGCTCTATACCGGGCCGTTCGAATATGTCCTCAAGGCGGCCGAGGCTGATGGCCCACACGTGGCCAGCGCCGGGTTGGCGGCCAACCTGATCGTGGCCCTGGCCTGGGTCGCCTTGCTGTCGGCCTGCGGGCTCGCTGCGCCGTCCGTGTTCCGGGGGCAGGGCGTGGCCATGTTGCTGTTCTGCCTGGCGCCCTCCAATCTTCTTGCCGCGCTGGCCGGCTGGGAAGAGGCCATGCTTCTGCGCGGGCAGCAGGTGCGCCGCTATTACGCCATCACCATGACGACGGAAATTGCCGCGGGCCTGGGTGCCGCAGTGCTGCTCGTGCTGGGCTGGGGGCTTTGGGCGCTGGTCGCGCAAGTCTATGCGCGGCTGGTGATTTTCGTCCTTGCCTATCGCGCAGTGCTGGTGCTGCCGGAATTGCCATGGCCAGCCTGGGCGCAGACGCGCAAGGTCCTGGCCTGGTCCTGGAGCCGTTATGGCTCGGTCATGGTCGGGTTCTTGGCCAATTACAGCGGAGACCTGCTGCTCGGCGTGGTCTTTTCGCCCGCCGCTTCCGGCCTCTATCGCGCGGGCAATCGCGTGGTTTCCGCGCTGGCAGACATGTTCGTGCAGCCCGCCGGCCTTCTCGTCACCACCGGCCTTGCCGCCCAGCGCGCGCGGGGCGATGCCGGGGATGGCGCCTCGCTCAAGCTGTCGGGCCTGTTCGGCGCGCTATGCTGGCCCGCGTTGGCAGGCCTGGCCGTGGTGTCTGACGACATTGCGCCGGTGGTGCTTGGGCCGGCATGGGCGGGAGCAGGGCCGATCATCGCGGTATTCTGCCTGGCGCGCATGGCTGCCCTGCCGATCGCGGTGGCCTCGGCCGTCCTGGTGATCGAGGATCGCCAACACCGCGTTCTGTGGATTCAATCCGCCGCTGCGATCGCCACCGCCATGCTGACTCTCGCCCTGGCCCACCAAGGCCCGATCGCTGCGGCACTGGCAACCGCGCTGGTGGCCCTCGGCTGGGCCGCAGCGCTGGCCCTGGCCGCCTGCCAATCTCGCCGCGTGACCGGTGCAGCCCTGCGCGAACTGGCCACGCTTGTCGTCTGGCCCACGCTCGCTACGCTTGCCCTGGCGTGGAGCGCCCGCCTGCTGGCGCTGCACTGGCGCCTGGCGCCGTTGCAGACCCTCGCACTGGTCATCCCGCTGGGCCTGGCCGGCTGGGGCCTGTCGGTCCACACCGTGCGGAGAGCGTTGCGCGCGGGGGTGGCGGCATTGGGCCGGTAAAGCTGTGGCCCCCCTGTCTACACACCGGACATGATCAAAGGCTGTTGGCTGCAAAGCCGAATGCGAATGGCTGGCCGTTGCAATAGAGGCGGTAAGCTGCCCGTCGCCTTCGGGGCAGTCGCACTCTATAGCCGTCCACGCTTCGCGAAGGCCCCCAAGACATGCGCGCTTTCCTTGGGTGTGCGCTGGAAAGTCACTGGGTCAACCGCAACAAGGCCATAGCGGCTGGTGTATGTGCCCCATTCATAGTTATCGAGCAGCGACCAGTGCAGATAGCCCATCAGAGGAACGCCCTCTGCCATGGCCAGCCCCAATTCCTTCAACGTTCCCAACGTGTAGCGAATGCGCTTGGCGTCGTCTTTCGTGTCTATGCCGTTTTCGGTGATCAGCACCGGTTTGCCCGTGGCGGCGTGCGCCTGCCGTGCGCAATTCGCGAGGCTCTGATAATCCAGAGTAAAGAAGCCGTTATATTCCGATCCCTTGGGCGCCGATGTCGGTCCCTTGTCGTTAAGATACAGCGGCCAGTAATTCTGGACCCCGACGAAATCGCCGGCTTCCTTGACAGCCGCCATCCAGGGCCCGTCGATCTTGTCGCGGACGGCATCGGCAATGTTGTTAGGGCCTACCCCGCGATAATCAATCGAGGCGAGGCACACGCCCGTCGGCAGGTCTCCACGCACGGACTTGATTGCGGAAAAGGCCAGTTTGTGTGCGGCGACCATCGCGGCGACACCTGCATCAGGATCGATTGTTTTCCAGGTGATGAAGCGATCGCTGCCCGCGGCCTTGCCGGCGGCTGCCGCCATGGCTGCAATAGTCTTGCGCAATGCTCCCCGCGAAAGCACGTCGATGATTACCGGTGCCTGCGGCTCGTTGAGAGTGAAGGCGCAATGCATGCCATCGGCCAGATGCTCGGCTGCCTTTCGACAGTACCGCGCGAAAATGCTTGGCCCGTCCGGACGCATCATGCCTCCCGAGGCCGCAAACCAGACTGGAGTGGTATAGTGATTGAATGTCACCGCAGGGCGGATGCCCGCCTTGTGGCAGTAGGCGATAACCCGCTTGTAGTAGTCGAGCATGGCTAGCGAGAATTGACCGTCGCTGGGCTCGATCCGCGACCATTCGATGGAAAAGCGATAGGTGTTGAAGCCGAGGGCCTTGATCAGATCGATGTCCTGCTGGAAGCGATGGAGACTGTCGCAGGCATCTCCCGACCGCTCTTGAAAGATAGTGGGCTTCACATTCTCCATGAGCCACGCGTCGGAATTGACGTTGTTGCCCTCGATCTGGTGGCCGGCGGTGGACACGCCCCAAAGGAAGGAGGCCGGCATCGTGCGCGCGCCCGCTCTCGCGTCCGGCAACGAAACGCGCTTAGCTTGGGCCGGCCCGGCTGATATGCCCATGCCCAACCCAGCAGCGCCCGCCGCAGCAACGCCTAAGACGCTCCGTCGGCTCAGCCCTTGTACAGCAACGGTCTGGTCGGTGTCACGGCTCGACGGCATTGGCCTCTTCCCTATTTGGTTCGTGGTTCGACCTTACGGCTGCTCTCTTCCAATGCAACAAAAAGAACGCAAGCGTTCTATATTCATCGGCTTCTCACGCTGGGCGGAAGCTGGCGCCCCGCCGCCTCATCCATCGCTTCACCATGCGCCAGCGCCCAATCGCACAGGGCTTCGAATGGTTGCCGCAGCGACTGGCCGAGTGGTGTAATTGCATATTCCACCCCGATCGGGGCCGTTGGCAGGACGGTGCGCGTCACCAGGCCGTTGCGTTCGAGACGCTTGAGCGCATCGGCCAGGGCCTTGTGGGTGATGCCGTTCAGCCGCCGCTTGATCTCGTTGAAACGCGATGGCTTGGGGCAGATCACGATCAGGATCATGATTGTCCACTTGTCCGCGATCCGGTCGAGGACGGGCCTGATCTGCGCCATGTCCGACAGGGCGCGGTTCGAAGCGCGGACGAGATCGGTATCCTCGGTGATATCTAGGCTATCCATAGTGCGTTCTTGATAGCAGATATTCGCTGTATATCTAGTTCCCCGACTATATCATGCCGGGAACACAAAGATGTATCAGATGAAGGACAAAGTGGCGCTGGTCGTGGGCGGCGCCAAGGGGATCGGGCTGGCGGTGGCCAAGCGGCTGGCAGCAGAAGGCGCAGCGGTATTCTTTACCGGCCGCGCGGCCGATCAGGTCAAAGCGGCAGCAGCGGAGATTGGGCATGGCGCGACCGGGCTGGTGGCCGACGCTGGATCACCGCAAGATTTGCAACGCGTGGTGTCTGCGGTGCGAGACGCGCATGGTCGCCTTGATGCCTTGGTGCTCAACGCGGGCCTTAGTGAACCTGCCGCGTTCGCGGAAATCACCGCCGACCTTTTCGACCGGCATTTTGCTGTGAATGTTCGCAGCGCCGTCCATGGCCTGAATGCTGCGATCGATACGCTGCGCGAAGGGGCCAGTGTCGTGCTCATGGGGTCGGTGGCCGGGTCTATCGCCGTCGAAAACTATAGCACTTATGCCGCCAAGGCCGCCTTGCGTTCTTATGCCCGCACTTGGGCAGTCGAACTTGCGCCGCGTGGCATTCGCGTCAATGTCGTCTCGCCAGGGCCGACCGACACGGAAATGATGGCGCGTGTTCCCGCCGATGCGCGGGCGGCGTTGATAGCGCCCATACCGCTTGGCCGCATGGCCAGGCCCGATGAAGTGGCCGCCGCCGCGTTGTTCCTGCTCAGCGACGAGGCCAGCTTCACCACGGGGGCGGAACTGTTCGTCGATGGGGGCATGGGCCAAGCCTGACGCCGGCCGATCGGCGGCTGCCTCAGTCGCCCGCCAGCGTCCTGCGCAGCCTCTTCTTCACCAGCCACGCTTCCAGCACGCGTCCGATCACATAGAGTGCGGCGAACAGGCTGGCGAAGACATAGGCAGAGGTTGGCGAATACTTGTCGCCCTTGCGATCGGGCTTCTTGCCATCCTTTTCGGGAGCCGGGGCGCCCAGGGCCTTGTCGATGGGGTTCATCGTCAGGGCCTGGTCCTTCTTGGCGTCCTTTTTCTTGTCGGCCTTGGCCTTTTCCGCAGCCTTGGTGGCCGGTTCCTGCCACTGGCCTACCGCGATGGTTAGCTGCGCAAAGGCAAGAAACAGCAGCGGCGCCAGAAAGCACAACAGCAGCGCGCGGCTGATCAGGTGATAGCGCAGCACGGGGCCGGCGCCGCCCTGCTCCACATGCAGCGTGCCGTTCTCGAACACGGCCAGCTTGTCTTGCGCCGCCGGGTCTGTCTTGCTGAAGCGCAGGGCATCGGCGGCGCGGTGCTGGCTGGTGCCGGGCTGACGCAGCAGGGATTGCAGCCGGGCAAACGCGTCCTCGCTGGTCTGGCCGGCGGGCAGGTCCACGCTGCCGCGGATGTGCCAGATCCAGTCGATCAAGCGAAGGTTCATGGGTGATCCACGGTGGGCGGCGCGGCGGGGCAGGGTGCTTGCGGTGGTCGCGTTCATTCTGCCGGCACCGCCTGTGCCGGGCGGGCCAGCTTGCCCTTGATCGTGCGCCATGCGTCGGTGAAAGGATAGGTCATCTGTTCTGCAATGCCCATGCGGCGTCCGCCCTCCATGCCCAGCAGTTCCGCCTCGCCATCCACGCATGTGCCAAACATGCGGTCGATGAAGATGTAGGTATTGGTGAAGTTGCTGCGGCTGGCTTCAAAGTCTTGCGAGTGGTGCAGGCTGTGATGCTCGGTGGTGTGGAACAGGAACCGCCACCAGCGCGGCGAATTGAACCGCACATTGATGTGCTGATAGCTGCCCACGGCCAGCCCGATCGCGCCCGCCAGCAGGAAGGCGCGTGGCACGAAATCGAAGAAGCCGCCGATGCCCAGGCCGATCAGGAACAACTCGATCGGATTGCCCACGGCACCCTTGTTGATGTTAAGCTGGGTAATGTAGTGATGCACCGAATGCGGCAGCCACAGCGGATACCAATTGTGCATCCCGCGATGCATCCAATACTGTCCGAAATCGAAGATGAACGAGACGATGAGCGCCTGCACCAGTATCGGCAGGCCCATGAACCAGCTGAAAGCTTTCAGGTGGAACGAGTCCTGGATGGCTCCCACCATGACGTCCGAACCGATAAACCCGTCGACCAGGCGAAGAACCGTGTAGCCAAGCCCCACATAGAACAAATCTGTGGTTACTTCCTTCCACGTTATTTGCCAGCTTTCATGGCGTGGAAAGAAAAACTCAAGTCCCATCAGGAATACACGAAACCCGATGCCAATGCCGATCGCCACCGATGCCTTGGCAATCGAGTTGGGCGCATAGTACCAGAACAGGATCAGCGCAAACAGCACGCTCGGCTGAAAATATGAGAAAAACAGGCGTTTGAATGCCCCACCTTCCACGCGGGGAATGTTTTCCCAGCCCACCGTGACCGGTGCCTGGGTGCCTATCAGCCGCTTGCCGACCAGAACGCCTTCCATATGCCTGTCCTCGTAATACTTGGATACCGGGTCCAGTAATACTAACTGAAGACATGGTAATACGGATCGAATGCTTCGTCTATACCGTATTGCACTTGCATATGGCTGAAAATCCCTTGGAATTCAGCCATTCTGCTCACTATGTCCAAATGAGGATGGTGCAGTGCACCCTATCGCGAGGCTGGTAGGTCGGCGGCAAGGCGTCCTGGCACTCCCGATTCGCGGCAGGAAACGTTCTTGCCTTGCGTGGCGGGAGCCGATGCTTCGATATCCAACCGCTACCAGCGCGACTTGGCGCTGGGCGGCAAGGCGTCGAGCGCGTCGGGATTGCGCCGCGCCCAATCATACAGCAGTTCGATCGGCTCGATGAACCGCAGGCCGAGCGGGGTCAGTTCGTATTCGACGGCCGGCGGGATCGTGCCATGGACATGGCGGATCAGCAGTTGTCGCTCTTCCATGTCGCGCAGGGTCTGCGTCAGCATCTTCTTGGAAATGCCCGGCAGCGAGCGCAGCAGCACGCCGGTCCGGGCCCGGCCGCCATGGCGCGCATGGAGCGTGTGCAGGATCATGCTCAGCCATTTGGTGCTGAACAGGTCGAGCGTCCGGCGCGGGGCGCAATCCTCGCGCCATTCTTCCTCGGGTGTGCCTGGCTTCACGGTGCTGCCTTTGCGATGGGTGGGGACCTTAGGGTGCCTATGTCCCCGTTTGGTGCCTTCTAGCGCCGCGCGCAGGCAGTGCCTAGCTCAAGGCGCAGATCACAAGGAGATATGGCTATGGGCAAGACCGCACTCGTTGTCGGCGCGAGCGGCATCGTCGGCAGCGCGACCGCGCAATTGCTGGTGGAACAGAGCTGGTCCGTTCTCGGGCTGGCACGCAATCCGATGCCGCAAGAGGGCGTCATCCCCGTTCCGGCGGACATGCAGAACACGGAAAGCCTGGCCGCCGCCTTGGCTGGCCACGCGCCCGAGGCGGTGTTCATCGCCACCTGGTCGCGCCAGGCCAACGAGGCAGAGAACATCCGCGTCAATGCCGCCATGGTCCGCAATCTGCTCGATGCCCTGCGCCCGGCCGATAGCGTGCGCCATGTCGCACTCGTCACCGGTCTCAAGCATTACCTTGGCCCGTTCGAGGCCTATGGCAAGGGCGCCCTGCCGCAAACCCCGTTTCGTGAGGAGCAGGAGCGGCTCGATGTCGAGAATTTCTACTATGCGCAGGAAGACGAACTGTTCGCTGCCGCCGCGCGCGACGGCTTTGGCTGGAGCGTGCATCGCCCGCACACCGTGATCGGCAAGGCCGTGGGCAACGCCATGAACATGGGCACCACGCTGGCGGCTTATGCCACGCTGTGCCGGGAAACCGGGCGGCCGTTCCACTTTCCGGGCTCGGCCACGCAGTGGAACGGACTGACCGACATGACCGACGCGCGGCTGCTGGCCCGCCATCTGCTGTGGGCGACACAAACGCCGGCAGCGCGCGACCAGGCGTTCAATGTCGTCAATGGCGACGTCTTCCGCTGGAGCTGGATGTGGGGCCGCATCGCCGACTGGTTCGGTCTGGCGCCCGCGTCCTTCGATGGCGAGATCATGCCGCTCGAAGTGCAGATGGCGCAGGATGCCCCGCTGTGGCACCACATCGCCGCGCGCGAGGAGTTGGCCGAAGCCGATCTGTGGCGTCTTGCCTCGCCCTGGCACACCGACGCCGACCTGGGCCGACCGATCGAGGTCGTCACCGACATGAGCAAGAGCCGCAAGCTGGGCTTTGCCGCCTACCAGCCGACCGACGAGGCGTTCTTCGATCTCTTCGCCCGGTTGCGGGCTGACCGGCTGATTCCGTGAGAGTGGGGTGGTGGGCTCGCCGGAATGTCCAGAAGACATGGAGCGCAAATCGGCCGCAATTCCCGCACCTTGGCTAAAATCGAACGGTTCCGTACTTTTACGTTGACAAATTTCGATATGTCCTATGTGGTCCGACATCGTGAGACGGAGAAGCTCACGGATTAATTCCAAGACGCGAAGGTGGAATTTATGATGCGGGTAGGGAGCGGAAGATCACTGACGCAATTCGATCGTCGTTCCGCACTGAAGACTCTTGGCTGTCATGCGCTTGTCCTGCCGGCGTCGATGAGCAGCGCCTTCGCGCGAACAGGCGGGCGCAAAGCTGCGTTTCGCAACGGTCTATGTGCTTCGGAGTTCGCCGCGCCGTTGCTTGATGGCCACGTATCGTTTTCCGACGGCAAGCGCGTGGCAACCAACTTGCTCACGTTGCAACGTTTGATGATGGCGCACGGATCGAATGAGATCTTCGTTCGGATGGGAAGTGGCGGGGGCGCCGACGGCAAAGGCTTTTTGAGTGCCATGCGCCGCGCCGCGTTGGCAAAAGCCGTCGGTCTGCCGCTGAACCCTGAACTCCTGCTATGTGCTCGCTATGGAGACATGGGCGGTCAACCCGAGCCGGACTTCTCTGCCTATCCAACCATTAAACTGAGTGGCGCGTGGCATCAGCTTTGTCTTGATGAGATGCGCAGTGCCGTGCGGGAATATGCGGCTATCACCGCCAGGCGGATCGTCGCCACCGGCGCGGAGATAAATGTTTGGGACATTGGCAACGAGGTTGAGTTCGGCATTGCCGGGGTTGCGCTGCCACCGATGGTCCCGACCATCGGTGGCCCAGGTTGGCAATACCGCGCGCCTGATCGCGTCGATCCCGAAATCGGCAAAATGACGCTCGGGCGGTTCCTTGCCCTATCGACCGACGATCAGGTGGCCTGGGGCAAGGCACACCTCTGGAACCACGTCGGAAGTATCCTTGCAGCGGCCGCCGAGGGCATTCGATCGGTCGTACCGTCTGCTCGGTTTGCGACCCACACGAGCACCGTTGCAGCGATGATGCCGGAGGTGTTCGTAGGTTTTCACGAAGCTGTCGAGGCTTCCGGCTTTAACGCTGAGGCTCTTGGCATGTCGTTCTATCCCACGAGCACCTCGCGCATAGAAGCGCGCTATGAAAAATTCAAAGAAGCAACCGTTCGCGCAAGCAGCCGCATAGGTAAGCCTGTATATATCGCCGAATATGCTTATGCGGCAGGTCCGGTTACATACGGCGGCGAGAATTGGGCAAATCCCATCGAGGGCTATCCCTGTACGCCCGAGGGGCAGGCGCGTTTCACCCACGATATCGTCGCCTGGGGCGTCGGCAAAAATCTTCTGTCAGGCATTCGCCCATGGGCGCCGGATTATGTCGATGGCTCCTGGCAGGGAATGGCACTGTTCGACAGGTCGGATCGTGGGCTATCGCTGGCCCGCCCGGCATTATCCGTCATTGCGAGTGCTTCACGTAAAGCACTATGAAATGGAAGGCGTTTTGTTGGCTTTCTCCCACTTGGAGTTCCGGGGGGACGGGCACTGACACTCCGCAATCAATGGCGACCGGCCCCTTTCGCAGCGCCTGCGGCCCGGCATCCCCCCCGGTGGGGGAGGCTCTGGTGGCTTCAGCCTTCGACCTGCTCGCTCCAGGCCAGCCATTGCGCTTCGGTGGCGGCGAGTTCGGTTTCCAGGTCGGCGCGCAGTTTGGCCAGGGCGCCCATGTTCATGGTGGCGAGGGCCTTTGGCGCCTTGGCGGGATCGGCCAGGGTCGCGTCCACTTCGGCGATGCGCGCCTGTAGCTTGGCCATGTCCTTTTCGGCCTTGCTGATCCGCTTGCCCAGTTCGCGCATGGCCTGCCACGCCGCCTGGGCTGCGGCCTTGTCGACCGCTGGCTTGGCGCCGCCGCCCTTGGCCGGGGCATCGGCCTTGGGCTGGTTCCGGCCCAGCACGAAGTCGATGTAATCCTCCATGCTGCCGTCATAGGGAACGGCCGCCCCGTTATCGACCAGCACCAGGCGGTCGGCGGTCATTTCCACCATGTGGCGATCGTGGCTGATCAGGATCACGGCGCCCTGGTAGTCATTGAGCGCCTGGACCAGCGCCTCGCGTGCGTCCACGTCCAGGTGGTTGGTCGGTTCGTCGAGGATCAGCAGGTGCGGCGCATCGCGCGTCACCAGCGCCAGCGCCAGTCGTGCGCGCTCCCCGCCCGAAAGTTGCGACACCGCCGTGGTGGCCTTGTTGCCGGAAAAGCCGAAGCGGCCCAACTGCGCGCGCACGGCGCCGGGGGTCTTGCCGGTCATCGCCCGGGTCATGTGCACCAGCGGCGTATCGCCGCCGGCCAGTTCTTCCACCTGGTATTGCGTGAAGTATCCGATGGCGAGCTTGCCCGAGGTGGTCATGCCGCCTTCCATCACGGGCAATTGCCCGGCCAGCAGCCGCGCCAGCGTGGTCTTGCCGTTGCCGTTGCGACCGAGCAGGGCGATGCGGTCATCCGGGTCGATGCGCAGGTTCAGCCGCTTGAGGATCGGCGTCTCGGGCACGTAGCCAACCGCCGCCATGTCCAGCGTGATCAGCGGCGGGCGCAACTCGCTGGGCGAGGGGAAATCGAACGTCAGGCTGGGGTCTTCCAGCATGGCCATCACGGGCTGCATCTTGGCCAGCATCTTGGCGCGCGATTGCGCCTGCTTGGCGGTGGAGGCGCGGGCGCTGTTGCGGCGGACATAGTCCTGCAACTTGGCGCGCTGGGCATCCTGCGAAGCCTTGGCGGCGGCGGCCTGCGCGGCGCGCTCGGCACGCTGGCGCTCGAAGCTGTCATAGCCGCCGGGATAGAGCGTGACCTTGCCGCCCTGCAGGTGGAGGATGTTGTCCACCACGTTGTTGAGCAGATCGCGTTCGTGGCTGATCACGATCAGCGTGCCGGGATAGCCGCGCAGGAAATTTTCCAGCCACAGCGTCGCTTCCAGGTCGAGGTGGTTCGACGGTTCGTCGAGCAGCAGCACATCGGGCTGGGAAAACAGCAGCGAGGCCAGCGCCACGCGCATCTTCCACCCGCCCGAAAAGCTGTCGAGCGGCTGGGCCTGCATCGCTTCGTCAAAGCCCAGGCCGATCAGGATGCGCGCGGCCCGCGCCGGCGCGGTATAGGCGTCGATGGCGATCAGCCGCTCGTGCACATCGGCCAGCCGATCGGGATCGGTGCAGGTATCGGCTTCCACCAGCAGGGCAGCCCGCTCGGTGTCGGCGGCCAACACGGTTTCAAACGGCGTGGCCGTGCCGGTCGGCGCTTCCTGCGCGATATAGCCCAGGCGTGCGCGCCGGGGCATGTCCACGCTGCCCTCGTCGGGCTCGATCTGTCCGATCAGCACTTTCATCAGCGTGGATTTGCCCGCGCCGTTGCGGCCGATCAGGCCAACGCGCGCGCCGGTGGGCACGGTGGCCGAGGCGCGATCGATGATGGTGCGGCCGCCCAGGCGCACGGTGATGCCGGAAATGGTGAGCATGGCCGTGCGCCTAGCGATGTGAAGCCGTTAGAACAAGCCGCGATAGGCCCCGCCATCGAGCGTGAGGCACTGGCCCGAGATATATCCGGCCTGCGCCGCGCACAGAAAGGCGCAAGCATCGCCAAACTCCGCTGGCTCGCCAATCCGCCCCGCCGGTCCGCGCGCGCCGATCCGGGCGTAGGCTTCGTCCAGTGAAACCCCCTCCTCGTCGACATAGCGCTGCGCCAGGCTTTTCAGCCGGTCGGTGTCGAACGGGCCGGGCAACAGGTTGTTGACCGTCACGTTGTCGGCCACGCAATCGAATTGCAGCACTTTGCTCATTGCCATCAGGCCCGCGCGAGCGGAAACCGAAAGGCCCATGTCCACCTGCGGCATCAGCACCTGGGCCGAGGTGATATTGACGATGCGGCCGAACTTGCGCGCGCGCATGCCGCCAACCACGGCCTTGATCAGCGCCAGCGGCGTCAGCATGTTGGCATGGAGCGCCGCCAGGAAATCGGCATCGTCGAGCGTTTCGAACCGCCCGGCGCGCGGGCCGTGGTTGTTGTTGACCAGAATGTCGGGTTCCGGGCAGGCGCGCAGCAACGCGGCCCGGCCTTCTTCGGTATTGAGGTCGGCCACCACCGGGGTGACCGTCGCGCCGGTATGCTGGCTGATGTCAGCAGCCGCCGCGTCGAGATGGACGCCGTCTCGGCCATTGATCCACACTTGCGCGCCTTCGCGTGCCAGGGCTGTGGCACAGGCCAGACCCAGCCCCTTCGAAGATGCACAGATCAGTGCCTTGCGTCCGCCGATACCCAGATCCATGGTTCAATCCTTGCCTTGGCGCGTAGATGCATCGCCCGCTTGCGATCTATCGCAAACACCGTGGGGAACAAGCAGCACCGATGATGCGTTCGGCTTATGTCGAAGCGCCCCACCCTTGCGCCGAGACGTTACAAGGGGCCTTCAACGCTATGCCAATCCATTGCCACACGGTGATAATTTGCTAATCGCCCGACTGTGCCCCGCTTGAAACCATCCATCTCCACGGGCAAGGCTGCGGTCCTTGCGCTGACACTGGCCTGCGCCGCCTGCGTCAGCACCGCGCCGCGCGTGTCGGATCCGGGCCTGCCGGCGGTGGACGAGGGCGAGGCCGATCCCGCGCCCTGGTGGAGCAAGGCAGGCGATCCCGTTTTGGCGCAGGTCATCGGCCAGGGGCTTGCCCATGACGCAGCGCTGGCGTGCAGTGCGTGGCAGTTGCAGGGCGATGCGGCGCGCATGGATGCCCATCGCCGCCACTTGGGCGGCCGGCTTGCCAGCCTGATGAAAAAGCCCGCCGTTCCACAAGGACCGGCAGCAGGGGCCTATAGCCACGCGGACCTGGTCAATAGCCGCGCTGCCGATATGGCAGGGGCCTATCTCGGCGTGCGCCTCGCCCAGGCACGCCTCGCCGCGCGGCGCGCTGCCGTCGCCCCATGGCAAGACAATACCGAAATCGCTCGCTTCCGGCGTGAGGCCGGGCTGGTTTCGGCGATCGACAGTTCCCTGGGCGGCGTGATGGTCGATCTCGATGCCGATGCCGTGGCGCAGGCGCAGGCCGACGTGAACCAGCAGATCGCGCGTCTCGCATCGCAAACCGGGCTGGCCGCCGATGCGCTGGCGGCGCTTGTGGGTGAGGGCGGCGGGGTGCCGACACTGTCTGATCTTGCCGCCCAACCGCCGCGCCGCGCTGCGTTGATGGCCCTGCGCCAGCAGCAGGCGCAAGCCGTGCTCGACGGCAGAACGAGCGCGGACGACGCGCGCGTGGCATTGGACAATGCCCGGACCGCCAGCGATCAAGCGATTGACCGGGCTGCCAAAACCCTCGCCATGGCGCGAGACCGCGTGGAGGCGAGCGCGCGCAGCCTGGCGCAAGCGGAACGGACGGTGCGCGATGCGCGGTCCGGCTATCGGGCCGGCGCCGAAACCTTCGCCACGCTTTATGTTGCCGAAGCTTCGGCGCTTGCAGCGGCAGAGGCCGACGCTGCGGCGCGGGCCAGCCTTGCACAGGCGCAAGTTCAACTGTGGGCCGCGCAAGGGCTAGGGTGGACCACCGCCGATCTCGCCCTGCCGACATCCGCACAGGCGGCCTCGCCATGTCCCGCGCAGCCATGACCGAGGGCGATCTCGACGCCTTTCTCGGCGCCCAACCCCGGCGCCGGGCCGCGCGATGGAGCCTGGCCTTCGCGCTGCTGTTGGCCGCCGTGGCGGCGTTCTGGCTGTTGGTCCGGTTTGTGGATGGGCCGGATCTGCCCTACTACAGCGTGCCTTTGGAACGCGGCAGTCTCACGCCCACCATCAGCGCCACGGGCACGCTCCACGCCGAAGACGAAGTTCTCCTGCGCGCGCCACAAGGTGGCGTGGTCCATAGCCTGCTCGGGCCAGGCGATGGCGTTGTGCGCGCTGGCCAGCCCATTGCCGTGCTCGACTCTGCACCGTTCGAAGCCGCCCTTGCCAGCGCAGAGGCAGCCCGCGCCGCAGCGGAAACCACCCTGGTGGCCGCGCAGGCCCAGGTAGACGCGGCAAGAACGCGGATGGACCGCTATGACGGGGTGTGGCGCCGTTCGGGCGGGCGAGTGCCTTCGCTCAACGAAATGGATAGCGCCCGGTCCGATCTTTCGCGAACAATGGCGGCCTTGGCCAGTGCCATGGCTGGCGTGGCCAAGGCGCGCAACGATGAAGTGCTGGCGCGCCGCCGCCTGGCAGATGCCACGATCCGCGCGCCTTTCGATGGCGTGGTGGTGTCGCGCGCCGTGGCGCCGGGCGGCATGGTGGAACCGGGCGCGCCCTTGCTGTCGCTCGCCACCGGGCTCGATCGGCTGGTCGTGACCGTGCCTCTGTCAGCCGCCGACGCGCAACGCATTGCCGGCAATGCACGCGCCCACGTGCTGCTCGCCGGCATGGCCGACAAGGTGCGCAGCGCCCGGCTGGTGCGCATGGACCCGGCGGCCGATGTCAGCGGATCGGGCCGTATCGGCGTTTTTGCACTCGATCCACCCGCGCCGGGAGACGGCTCCGCAGTGCAGTTGCGGCCCGGCATGAATGCCACGGTCGCGATCGATCTGCCCGCGCGCGAAGCGGTGCTGCTGGTGCCCAATGCGGCGCTGGGCTTTACCCCCGATGGCGTCACGCCGCGGCCGGGCACGCTCTATGTCCTTTCCGCCGATAACGAACCGCGCCAGGTGGCCGTTGCCACGGGCGCCAGCGATGGCAAGCGCACCGAAGTGCTGGCAACCGGCCTGGAGCCGGGCGAGCAAGTGATTATCGGCCGTCGCGCGGCACAGGACAGGCCGTGAGCATCGCGGGGCGGAACCCGAAACCGAAACCACAGGGCGGCGTTGGGCAGGCATGATCGATCCCAAAGATATTTCCAACCGCGCCGGGCGCAGCGGCGTTTCGCGCCGCTCGTTCGGCGCTGCCGCGTTCGGAATGGCGGCGCTCGCCGCTTTTCCTGGCCGGCTCATGGCGCAGACCGTCGCGGGTAACCTTGGCCCGGCCCGGCCATTTTCGTGGGACATCCTGGTGGCGATGGCACAGGCGTCGTCCCGCCGGCCGTTTGCGGCGCGCCCGGTCTCGACTCACGCGGCCCCTACCTTCGATGATGCCGCACGGCTGACGTATGATGCGGCACAAAGCCTTCCCGGCCATGTCCGCCTGTTCCCCACCCGGCTGGAGACGGCGCCGTTTGCCGTGGGCGTCCATGTCGTCAGCGGCGGCCAGGCCCGCGCGGTCGTCAATACCCAGGGCTTGTTCGGTGCGGCCCAAAACGTCGATCCAGCCGGTTTTCGCGTGATGCATGCCGATGGTCATGGCGATTGGCTGGCCTTCCTGGGGGCGTCCTATTTTCGCGCGGCGGGAGAGAAAGACCAATATGGCCTATCCGCACGCGGGATCGCGGTGGACACCGGCACGATGCCGGGCGCAGAGGAATTTCCCGAATTCACCCAGTTCTGGATCGAGGACCTGGGCGGCGCGGAAGGGCGTCAACGGCTGGTGATTCACGCCCTGCTCGAAGGGCCTTCGTTGACCGGCGCCTATGCGATCGACACGCGCCAGACAGAAACAGGCGTGGTGCAGGACGTAAAAGTCACGCTGTTCCTGCGCAAGGACGTGGCCGGTTTGGGCATCGCGCCGATGACCAGCATGTTCTGCTTTGACGAGGCCACGCGCATCGAGCACCGCGACTGGCGGCCCGAAGTGCATGATTCCGATGGTCTTGCCATTCTATTGGCCGATGGCGAACGCATCTGGCGCCCGCTCGAAAACCCGCCCGAACCGCGCACGAACACCTTTCGCGCCAATGCGGTGCGCGGCTTTGGCCTGCTTCAGCGTGACCAGGCATTCGATCACTACCAGGATGACCTGGCGTTCTACGATCGCCGCCCATCGTTGTGGGTAGAGCCTCAGGGCGATTGGGGCGCTGGCGCTGTCGTGCTCTATGCCTTTGGGACGATCTCCGAAAACGTCGACAACATTGCGGCTTTCTGGCTCAGCGATCGCCCGGCCAAGGCGGGCCAACGGCAGGATTTCGCCTATCGTCTCAACTGGACCAGCCGTGATCCGATGGCCAATGGCAATGCCCGCTGCGTCAAGGTCTTTGCCGGGCCTGGCGGGGTGCCGGGGGGTGATCCAATTGCCGGGGCTACGCGCTACGTTCTCGATTTCGAAGGGGATTCCCTCGCTGGCTTGAACCGAAGCAGCGGCGTGACGGCCGAACTGGATCTCCCGCCCGCCGCGATCCTCCACAACGCGGCCGGGCCCATTGCCGGGCGCGACCGCCAGTGGCGCGTGACGTTGGATATCAAGACGCAAGGCCTTGCAGCGCGCGAGTTCCGCCTGTTTCTCAAGCGCGGCGGCGGCGCGCTCAGCGAGACGGTGATCAAGGCGATCCAGCCGTGAACATGGCGCCGCCTCCGCGCGCACCGGCCGTGATGCTGCCCGCGCCGGCGCCATTGGCGATGCCGGTACAGCGATTGTTCGGCAATGCCCCCGCGCGGCGCGAACTGGAAACCCGTCCGCACGGCTTGCTCGTCAGGCGGGCACTGCTGATTGCGCTGACGGCCGTGCTGGGCCTTGCCGCATCAAGCGAAGTGCGCGCGGCCTTTTCGCGCGACGGCCTCGATCCGATCGAGGTGGCATTGCTTGTGTTCTTCGTGCCGCTGTTCAGCTGGGTGGCGTTTGGCTTTGTCAGTTCCACGATCGGCTTCCTGCAACTGATCAGCGGCGCGCACCCCGGTTTCGTGCCCGTGCCATCGCCTGCCGCGAGCCTCACCCACCGCACCGCCGTGCTGATGCCGGTTTACAACGAAGACGTGGATGCCGTGTTCGCGCGGGTGGAAGCCATGGCCTTTGCCATCGCGCGGGAAGGCGGCGCGCCTTGGATCGATTTCTTCGTGCTCAGCGATTCCAGCGCCCTGCATGGCAAGCGCGAGGAGGCCGCCTGGGCAGAGCTGGCCGCCCGCGCGCCGATTGCCGTCTATTATCGTCGGCGCACGGAAAACACCGCGCGCAAGCCGGGCAACATCGCCGAATGGGTCGGGCGCTTTGGCGGCGCTTACGAAAACATGCTCGTCCTCGATGCAGACAGCGTGATGACCGGGGCCGCGATCGTCGGCCTCGCTTCGATCATGGAGGCACGCCCGTCCATTGGCTTGCTGCAGACGGTGCCGTTGATCACCAACGCGCGCACGCTGTTCCAGCGGTGGATGCAGTTCGCCAGCGAGGCCTATGGCCCGATCGCCTCGGCCGGGCTGCTATGGTGGAGCGGCGCCGAAGCCAATTTCTGGGGCCACAACGCGATTGTCCGCACCCGCGCCTTCGCGGAAAGCTGTGGTCTTCCCGAATTGCCCGGCAACCCGCCGTTTGGCGGCCATATCCTCAGCCACGACATGCTCGAATCCGCGCTGTTGCGTCGGCGCGGCTGGGCCGTTCACATGGTGATGATCGGTGGCAGTTATGAAGAATATCCGCCCACCATCGTCGATCATGCCTTGCGCGACAGGCGCTGGATGCAGGGCAATCTCCAGCATCTGCGCCTGCTGGGCGCATCGGGCTTGGCCGCCACCAGCCGGCTCCATCTGCTGATAGGTGCCTCTGCCTATCTCACGTCGCCGGGTTGGCTGCTGCTTATGCTCGCCACGATCGCGCAGGTCGCCATGGTGCGTATGGGCGGGGGGATCGCCGGGAACGTGCTGACGACCGTTCCGCCCGGTGTCCTGGCGCTGACCATTCTCTTGCTGTTCGGGCCAAAGCTGATGGGCCTGATCTGGATTCTGGCCGACAGCCGGCGCTGCGCGGCCTTTGGCGGGCCTTGGCGCGCTCTGTGGTCGGTCTTGTCCGAACTGGTGCTGTCCACGCTGTTCGCCCCGGTTTCCATGGTCTTGCAGATCAAGGCGCTGCTTGGCCTCGTGCTCGGCATCCCGTCAGCATGGAACGCGCAAAACCGGGATGCGCAGTCGATATCCCTGCGCGAGATACTGCCTGCCATGCGCGAGCATATCCTGCTCGGCCTTGCCTTTGCCGCAACGTTCTGGCTCGATCGCATGACGGCCTTGTGGCTGTTGCCCATCACGCTTGGTCTGTTGACCGCGCCTTGGCTGGTCAGCCTTACCTCGCGCGAGGATCTGGGCGAGGCCGCCGCCCGGCGCGGATTGTTTCGCGTTCCTGCACGGACGATGCGCGTGGGCCGGGCCGAAGTGCCCGATCCGGCTGTCGTGCCCTTGCCAGGTGAAGTCACCGCCGACGGCTTGGGTAAGACCCGCTCTTTGTTCGCCCGCAAGCGAGGCTGAACCGCTTCTGCAATCGCCCTTATTCTGCCGGTTCTGGCGAGAACGCTGGCACCGGCATCGAGGCCTTGAGCGCCATTGCTGGCGAAAGTTGCAGCGGCGGCAAGTGGCGCAGCGGCCCGCGCCAAGGCGTGATCCGCGGCACGATTGGCCGCAGCGCCAGGGCGGCGCCGGTCAGGATGGCGAAATCGGTGCCCGGATCGCACGTTGGCGAAGAGAGGGACGATACCACTGCATCGATCACCGCAGCCCAGGCGCAGGCCGCCCCGGTGGAAAGTGCCCTGTCGGTTGACGGCACATAAGTGGAGAGCCGGGTCGGCTTGAACGCGCTGACCATATGGATGGTCATGGCCGTTGCCCCGACCAGCCCCGTGCAGCCCAGAATGGCCGTCGCCAGGCTCGACGATCGGAAACTGCCCGGCCCGATGCCGATGCCGTGTGTTTCGACAAAGGCATGCCAGCCCTGCCACGCCCAGAAGCCCCGTTGCTCGCCCGACAGCGATTGGCCCTTGTCCACCGTCATGTGCCGCAGCAGATCGGCTGCATCGTTCACCAGGGCGGGATGGAGGATCATCAGCGAGGTGATCAGCACCACCATGGCCAGCGCCGCTGCCGCCACGATTAGCGCGCGATCAATCGGCATGGCGCCGGGCATGAGCAGGGAACGGCCCAGAAGCACCGCGCCATAAAGACCCAGCCCGACATAGGCGGTGGTTGCCGTGCTGCACAGCAGGGCGGCGGCCAACACGAACGCCGCCGGCCCGGTAAAGCGCGTGGCCACCCGGCGCAGCCAGCATTCGAACAGGAATACGAACCAATTGATGCCAAACCAGGCAAACCCCGATGCTTCGGGCCACAGCCCCGTCATCCGCACGAACCCGCGATAGCTGTGATCGAGTTGCGCGTAGGAGCCATTGCGAAACAGCACGAGGACGCTTTCCACCGGCGTGCCCCTGGCCGCCACGCTGATGAAGCCGATCAATCCGTGCAACAGCCCCACGATTGCCATCGTGCGGACGAAGGCGCGCCGCCCGCTCTCGCGGCTGCAAACCACATGGGCGGCAATGGCCATCAACAGCGTACCGAACAGATAGACGGCCGTCGTGATGTTCTGGGTGGAAAAACTCAAAGGCCGCGTGGAATAGATGTAGGCTCGCATCGAGATATAGCGCGCCTCCACTTTGCCGCGCATGGGCGTCACGTCGATTTGCCCGGCAAACAGGTGCGGCCCGATAAACGCCAGCGCCGCGCCATAGAGGATGAACGTGGCGAGCCAGATGTTGGCCTGGGCGGCCCGTCCCACTGCCGTGCCGTGCCCGGCGCCCGGCACCATCAGGCGCAGCGCCATGAATACGAGCGCGAACTGGACCGGTGGGATCGACGATCCACCCAGCATCGGCAGCACGATTGCGGCCGAGCCGCCGAAGAGGGCTGACACCAGCAGGAAGGCAAACATCGCCTCGAGCGAGCCGGCGAGGAACAGCCCCAGGCCAACCAGAACCTGGATCGCGCCGATGAACGTCAAAATCATCTCTGGCTCCGCAACGAAGACATGAACATGGATGGCAAAGCCATCATGGCCGCACGTAACCGGCCGTGCAGCGCACCGCCTTGACGAACGTGGCGGGATTCCCGCGCCACACCTGGCTTGCGGGCACATCGGCAGCGACGACCGAACCGGCGGCAACCACGGCATGATCGCCGATCGTCACCCCTGGCAGCACGATCACGCCCCGGCCCAGCCAGACATTGCGACCCAGGCGAATGGGCGCCACACGCACCACGTCGCCTTCGTGCACCGGATGGTAGTTCGTGTCGCACAGCACGCAGTCTGGCCCGATGCGGCAGTTGGGGCCGATCTCGATCGCGGCATGGCTGATCAATTGCGCTCCGGTATTGAGGAAAACCCGGTCTGCCAGCGTCACCCGCGCGCCTTGCGCCACTTCGATCCGCACCGGCGCCACGTCGCAGCGCATGTTGACCCGCGCGCCGATCGTGATCCGGCCCGGCCCGGAGAAACGCGGGCGCCGCCCGTGGACAAAGAACCGCGCGCCCGCCTTGCAGCCCCTGAGGCGCAAGGAACCGCGCGCCATCAGCGTGACAACGCGGTTGCCGGGCTGCAACCCACGCAGCCCTGCGGCAAGGCGCCGACCAAGGCGCCGACGCAGAGAGCGGCCAGCGTGCCCCGGCATCGGATCGGATCGTGCACCGGCGGCCTGCACGATCGCGGCATCATGGGGCGAGGTTGCGGCCAGTGGCACGGCAGACATGAAAGAGACACCGCCCGTCAGGTCGGCACCTCGGTCCGGTATCAGGCGCTTGACGATCGTGGTCATGACGGATCCCCGGTATGATGGAAAAGACGACGAGAACGGCATGGCGGAAAAAAGGCGGATGGCCGGTGCGACAGGTGTTGGCCTGGCCGGTCGTTCATGGAGACCGAACCGTTATTCGAGCGCGGCAAGCAGGCCCCGGTCGAAATGGCCGGGGGCAAATCGGCGGGCATCGGCGATGGCGGCGGCGGCATCGAAATGGGGCAGCCAGGCCTCCATCGCTTCCACGCCCGCGATCAGCGATTCCACCGTCTGGCTGGCAAAGAATTGCCCGGAAACATCCTGGGTCACGCTGTCGAGCGCGCCGCCGCCGGCATAGGCTAGCACCGGCCTGCCCGAAGCGATCACTTCCACCGGCACCATGCCGAAATCCTCCTGTGCGGGGAACACGAGCGCGCGGCACTGGCCATAGGCGCGGCGCAAGGCGTTGAAATCCAGCCGGGGCACGATGGTGATATTCGGGCCGGCGCGGCGCCGCATGGCCGCGGCAAGCGGCCCGTCGCCCACCATGACCAAGGGCAGGCCAAGCCGGTTGAAAGCATCAATCGCCAGGTCGGGCCGCTTGTAGGGCACCATCTGCCCCACCCAAAGATAGGCGGGCCCCACCGACGCGGCCGGATGAAACAGGTCCACGTCCACGGGTGGATGCACCACGCTTGCCTCGCGCCGCCACGCCTTGGCGATGCGCCGCTGGATGAAGTGGGAATTGGCCACGATCCGGTCGATCCGCGCGGCAGAACTCACATCCCATGCACGCAGGCGGTGACACAGCAACGGCATGACCGCGCGGCTGAGCAACCCTGCCGCATCGCGATAATCGTGGTAGTGGTCCCACAAATAGCGCATCGGCGAATGGACGTAGCTCAAATGCAGGGCATCGGGCGCGGTAATCACGCCCTTGGCCGGCCCGCTCTCGCTGCTGATCACCAGGTCATAGCCGCGCAAGTCCAGCTGTTCGAGCGCCATCGGCATGAGCGGGAGGTAGCTTTGATAATGGCGCCGCGCGCCGGGCAAGTGCTGAATGAAGCTGGTTGTCACCTTGTGGCTGCGGATCGTTTCCGACATCGCCGACGGATCATAGACATGGGTAAAGATGTCGGCCTGGGGAAACAGACGCAGCATCCGCTCCAGCACGCGTTCGCCCCCGCGCATCGTCACCAGCCAGTAATGCACGATGGCAACGCGGCCAAAACGCTGGCGCGGATCGGCCTGGCCAAAGGCGATGGGATGCATGACGCGTTGCGCCGGCAAAACATCGGACCGGGCGAGGTTCGCATCCTGGCCGATCCGCGCGGTGGCCGGACGCATCGTGGCCGGCTCGCGCTCGCCCGGTTCAAGCATGGTTGGCTCAAGCATGGCCGGCTCAAGCAACGCGGGTTGCAACCGGGGGAGGTGAAGGGCGGGCGGCGCGGCGGCGGGCATGGCCGTTGCCGGCTCGCCGGCTTCGGGGGCACGCAATACCGGATCGGTGGAAACGGCATCGAACAGGGGGAGTGCCGGTGGCGCCCCTGGCGCGCCGTTCGTCGCCGCGCCATTTATCGTCGCGCCATGGGGATCATCAGAGCCGGCTTGCCCATTGGCGGCCCATTGCGGCGCGTCTGTGTTTATCGCAGACGGGAAAGGTGGGGTGCCCGTCGCGGTTGGTTCGAGCGCCGATATGGCCATCAATGCCGCTGCTGGCGCTAAATGCGGCTCTGCGTGTGCTGGATATGCGGTGTCGGCGAGGGCCAGGCTGGCGGGGCGAGGGGCCGCCCCGCCTTTCGCCTTGGCCGTAGCGGCGCGGCCCTGGGCGCGGCGCCGCCGCTCAGGCATAGTAGCTCTCATAGCTGCGATAGAAAGCGGACTCGCCATAATCGAAACGCGGCTGCTTGCGCATGTCCACCCGCGTCAGTGCCACGCCGGCAAGTTGCACCCGATCGATCGGCAATAGGCGCAGGGCAGAGCGCAAGGCCTGTTCTGCCGTCTTGCGCCAGCGCACCACGAAGACCGAGGCATCGGCCTTGCCCAGCAGCAGGCGCGCGTCGGCAATCGGCAAGACCGGCGCCGTATCGATGATCACCGCGTCGAACCGTTCACGCGCGGTCGCCAGCAGGCGGTCCATTTCCTCGCCCGTCATCAGCTCGGAACGGTCGGCCTTGTCGGAGGATAGCGGCAAGATCGACAAGCCGGTCGCCGGGTCCACCACCAGGGCATCGTCCAGGCTGGCCGTGCCGTGAAGCACTTCCATCAGCCCGGGGCGCCCATCGGCACCGCGCAGGAAACGGCTCACCCCTTGGCGTCGCAAGTCTCCGTCGATCAACAGGATGCGATCGCCAGCCGCCGCCATCGATCGCGCCAGGCAGATCGACGTGGTGGTCTTGCCCTCTTCGGGCAGGGCCGAAGTAATCGCGATGATCCGCGCCTCGTTGGTGTTCATCGCGATCGAGGCGCGCAGCGAGCGGAAGCTTTCGGCAAAGACCGAACGCGGATCTTCGAGCAGGGCGCTGGCCGGCACGCGTTCTCCCCGCCGGGCCACCGATTGCAGCGCGGGAATGGCGCAAAGATAGCGCACGCCCAGGCGTTCCTCGATGTCCTCGCCCGTGGTCAGGCCGGTGAAGGTCATTTCCGTCAGGAATGCGGCGGCAACGCCAAGGCCGGTGCCTAGTGCCAGCGCCAGCACCGCATTGATCAGGATGTGCGGGCTGCTGGGTTGGCGCGGCACGTCTGCCCGGTGCAGCATGTCGGCGTCGGCCTGCTCGGTGCCTTCGCGGGCGGTCAATTCCTTGTAGCGGTTGAGATAGCTCTCATAGAGCGCGTTTGACGTTTCGGCGCGCTTTTCCAGGTCGTTGAGACCGGTCATGGCCGCATTGTTTTGCGCCAGCGCCCCGCGCGAGGCATCGAGCGAACCAGACAGCGAGGCAAGGCGCTGCTGCGATACGCGGGCCTTGGCTTCCAGGCTGGCCAGGACGCGCTGCGTCTCTGCCGCAATCTGGCGGTTGACTGCTTCAAGCTGCGCCTTGGCGCGCAAGACATCGGGATGCTGTGGGCCATAGCGCGACGACAGGGCCGCAAATTCGCCAACCAGCCCAGCCTGTTGCGCGCGCATCTGGCCGATTACCGGGGAAAGTGACGCTTCGCCCACGCCGCCGCTGCCACCGGCCTGCAATTGGCGCTGTGCGGCATCGAGACGCGCGGTGTCTTCGCTCGCCTGTGCGCGGGCCGATGTCACTTCCTGATTGTACGACGAGATTTCCTGTTCGGTGAGCGTGCCCTGCGTGGTGCTGAGAAGGTTGTGGGCAATGCGATAGCGTTGCGCCGTCGCGCTGTCGGCAAGGGCCTGGCCGCGCAGCTGCTCCAGTCGGTTGGCGATCATTGCCGTCGTTTCGTGCGCGCCGCTGCGCTTGGCTTCCAATGCGCCCAGCGTGTATTGTTCGGCAAAGGCGTTGGCGATGCGCGCAGCCTCCTTGGGATCGCGGCTTTCGAACGTGATGGCGATGCCATAGGTCGTGCCGATGCGCTGCGCGGAAACATTCTTGGCGAGATAGGCGATGGCTGCCTCGCGCGCGCTTTCCTGCGCGCCGGCGGCCTTGGCGTCGGCCGCCTGGGGGGCAAAGCGCTGATCGCGGGCAAGTCCCAGGGCATCGGCCACGGCGGCCGTGTTGGTTTCCGACGTGATGACCGACACTTGCGTGTCGACAAAGCTTTCGCTGGGAATGGCAGGCTGTTCGGCCCGGTCGTTTGTGCTGGTCGGGGCAACCGGCTGCAACTTGCTGTTGAGCGTGATCTCGGCCCGCGCCTGGTAGGTGCGGGGCTGCAATGCGGTTATGATCAGCCCCGTTGCCAGCACGGCCAGCGTCACGCCCAGGAACACGCCCACGCGACGGCGGAACATGGCCATCAGGCGGCGCAGGTCGATCCGGTCGGTTGCAGCCGCGCTGTTGGCGCGCGGTTCGGCCGGCGTTGCCGGCATGATTCCGGCTGGCGCACGATAAAAGTCGATTGCGGTGTTCACCATTGCCCCCTTCGGCCAGTCAAGCTTTGCACCCGGCAGGCGCGCTCTGGCGGCATGGCTGCCGCGCCGGGCGCTGCCCTTTCCCGGTATGGGCAGAGCCTGTGGCCGTTCCCCCGCGCAAGGAAGGCCAAGCATATCCGCAGCGGAGCTTTAGCGATCCGGCGAGCGCACCGCGTGCGCCGGTGTCGGCGTCGGCACGCCGATGCTGTGCGCAATGAGCGTTGATCGCGGCCGAACCCTATCGGTAAATGACCGTACATCACCGGAAAAGTGCGTAGGAATTGCCCGCATTGCCATGTCTTGCCCACGGCCTGTGGCACCGGCCTGTTGCAGCATCGCCAAGGCCTTGTCGCTGCCCTCACGGGCCGTTTCGATCTGTCCGGATTGCCTCCAAGTCGGAGCCTTCATCACGGGCCGCTCCATTGTCTTCGCGGGCCTTGCGCATAGAACACCATGGAAACGAACGCACACGGAGGGTGTAACGTGATTCCGCAAACCGAACCGGCCCCGCGCCGCTCACTTCCGGCCCGCCGCCGCCCGACTGCCGCGCTGGTTGCCATGCTCTGCCTGTCCGTGGCGCTGCCGGGTTGCGCCGGATCGACGGCGCAGCCGTTGTCCATGTCAGACCAGGCCGCCGGCCTTGCCGGATACCGCGTGGGCGCGGGGGACAAGCTGCGCATCACGGTGTTCAACGAACCGACGTTGACCGGTGAATACAACGTCGCGTCCAATGGTGCAGTGGCCTTCCCGCTGATCGGGGTGGTGCAGGCTGGCAACCGCTCGATCGACGATGTCACGCACGAGATCACGGGCCGCCTGTCTGGCGCCTATGTCAACGATCCGCGCGTCAGCGTCGAAGTGCTCAACTATCGCCCGTTCTATATCCTGGGCGAAGTGAACAAGCCGGGCGAATACCCCTATGCCTCGGGCATGACGGTGGAACAGGCCATCGCCAAGGCAGGCGGCTTCACCTATCGCGCCAATGAGAAAGCCGCGTTCTTGCGCCGCCAGACCGCTACCGGTGAAAGCAGCGTCCTGCTGCGCGGGGCCGCTCCTGTCGCCGTGCTTCCGGGCGATACTATCCGGGTGGGTGAACGCTATTTCTGAGCGGCAAATACCTTTTGTTTCAGATTGACAGAAACGGAAACTTGACGCGATCGCTGGCAGCATTACCGTTTGGCAATGCCGCTCGGCGGTGGAGTCAAAGGGGGACGGGGATGCGTGACTGGAAGCTGGCCGGAACGGCCGTGATATTGGGTGCGTTGCTGCTGGCTTCGCCGGCGGTTGCGGCAGAACCGGCCGCAGCATCGGCTACCGCGAGCGCCACAGCAGATGTTGGCGTGCCCGTGTTTCCCTATGACATCACCGATCGCCCCTATAAGGTGCTGGGCGAGGTAAAGGCCGGCGTCCGCAAGGCAACCGTGTTCAGCAAGGCGCCAGACCAGGGCAAGGTCTATCGCGAGTTGTGGGAGCGGGCGCAGAAGCTTGGCGCCGATGCCGTGGTCAAGGCGACCTATGGCGATCCGCATATGACCGCGTTCAGCTGGGGTTCGGTGAGTGCCACGGGTGTGGCGGTCAAGTTCTTGGCACCCGGCGAAACCGCGCCGGCGGCCGCACCCGCCGCGCAGTGACCGTGGGCCGTCCGTCGTCCCGGCGCGGGATGAAGTTGGGCGCGGGCTTGCTTGCATGCGCGGCTCTGGTTGTTGCCGGAGCCGCCGTTGCCTCGCCGACCGGTACACCGTTGGCCTCACCACCAACGATCGCCGGCAATCCGGTATCGCCGGCCGCTTCACCAGGTTTGGCCGACAGCCCGTCGGCAAGTCTGGTCCCGTCCAGGCCGGCGGTGCTGCTTGCCGCGGCCAAAGATGATGTGCCAGGCGTTCCCGGCCTTGCAGTGGGTACGCGGTTGCACCTGATGTTGCTCAATGAAGTGACCAGCCGAACTGCGCACGCTGGCGATCGGTTCAAGCTCCGGGTGAACGAGGCGGTGGTAACCGATGGCAAGACGATAGTACCCGTCGGCGCCACCGCTTGGGGTGAGATCAAGAGCCTGCAGGCGAACGGATCAGTGGGCAAGAGCGGACGACTAGGCGCGGAATTGCTCTACCTCGAACTGCCGTCCGGTCGCGTTCCGCTCGAAGGCAGCATTGCCCGCAAGGGTGAGGGTGGCGGCGGCCAAGTCGCCATGGCCATAGTCGGGTTTGGCATACTGGGGCTGTTGGCCCAGGGTGACAGTGCCCGGTTGCGCGCCGGTGACATTTTCATCGGCACCGTAGCGCGAGCACCTGCTGCCGAAACGGTGCCTTTACCGACGCCGGCTTCACCAACGGTTCCTGTTCCCGCTGCTGTCACGCCGCCCGCCGCAATGCCGTGATCGCCGTGGGCTGATGGCGGCGGGATTGTCGGCATCTTGGCTGAACCGCGAGACCGGTTGGTAACCGTGATTGGCCCCTGACGGTCACCCCACGATGCCCGGCAGATCCAGACCCTGTTCGCGGGCGCAGTCTTGGGCGATGGCATAGCCGGCGTCGGCGTGGCGCATCACGCCGGTGGCCGGGTCATTCCACAACACGCGTTCCAGGCGGCGGGCAGCTTCCGGCGTGCCATCGGCCACGATCACCATGCCCGAATGCTGGGAATAGCCCATGCCCACGCCGCCGCCATGGTGCAACGAAACCCACGTGGCGCCGCTGGCGCAGTTGAGCAGGGCGTTGAGCAGCGGCCAGTCGGACACCGCGTCCGATCCGTCCTGCATCGCTTCGGTTTCGCGGTTGGGGCTGGCGACAGAGCCGCTGTCCAGATGGTCTCGGCCGATGACCACGGGTGCTTTCAACTCGCCCTTGGCGACCATTTCGTTGAAGGCCAACCCCAGCCGATGGCGATCGCCCAGGCCCACCCAGCAGATGCGCGCCGGCAGGCCCTGGAAGTGGATGCGCGCCCGCGCCATGTCCAGCCAGTTGTGCAGGTGGGCGTTGTCGGGCAGCAGCTCCTTCACTTTCTGATCGGTCTTGTAGATGTCTTCGGGATCGCCCGACAGCGCGGCCCAGCGGAACGGGCCGATGCCCCGGCAGAACAGCGGGCGGATGTAGGCCGGCACGAAGCCGGGGAAATCGAATGCGTTTTCAACCCCTTCGTCCAGCGCCACCTGGCGAATGTTGTTGCCATAGTCTGTCGTGGGCACGCCGCGCGCCTGGAAGCCAAGCATGGCGCGCACATGGGTGGCCATGCTGGCGCGGGCGGCACGGGCGACGGTTGCGGGCTCCCGCTCGCGCTTGTCGATCCATTCCGCCACGGTCCACCCGGCCGGCAGGTATCCGTTGATCGGATCATGCGCGCTGGTCTGGTCGGTCAGGAGATCGGGGAGGATGCCTGCTTCCAGCATCTGCGGCAGCACTTCGGCAGCGTTGCCGACCAGGCCCACGGAGACCGGCTTCCTGTCAGCGCAGGACTGGCGGATGATCGCCATGGCTTCATCCAGCGTTTCGGCCGCGTGATCGAGGTATCCGGTGCGCAGCCGCATCTCGATCCGGCTGCGCTGGCATTCGATGGCCAGGCACGAAGCGCCAGCCATGACGGCGGCCAGCGGCTGCGCGCCGCCCATGCCGCCCAGGCCCGCCGTCAGCAGCCACTTGCCGGAAAGATCGCCGCCATGGTGCTGGCGCGCCATTTCCACGAAGGTTTCGTAAGTGCCCTGCACGATGCCCTGCGTGCCGATATAGATCCACGAGCCGGCGGTCATCTGGCCGTACATGGCCAGACCCTTGCGATCCAGTTCGTTGAAATGCTCCCAATTGGCCCATTGCGGCACCAGGTTGGAATTGGCGATCAGCACGCGCGGGGCATCGGCATGCGTGCGGAACACGCCCACCGGCTTGCCCGATTGCACCAGCAGGGTCTGGTCGCTTTCCAGCCGGCGCAGGGTTTCGACGATCTTGTCATAGCTTTCCCAATCGCGCGCGGCGCGGCCGATCCCGCCATAGACCACCAATTCCTGCGGGTTTTCCGCCACATCGGGGTGCAGGTTGTTCATCAGCATGCGCAACGGCGCTTCGGTGAGCCACGACTTGGCGGAAAGCGCGGTGCCCGTGGCGGGACGGATAACGCGGCTGTTGTCCAAACGGGTCATCGTCATTCTCCGGCAAAGGCAAGGCACGCGTCCAGCACGCGCTTCAGAATGGGTTGCAGGTGGGCCAGGCGCGCCGGATCGGGCCGGGGCGGCCAATTTTCCGGCTTGGGTTCAAGCGGTTCGGCCAGGTAGCCGCGCATCGCCAATTCCATCTGGATGGCATGGATGCCGGCCTCGGGCGCGCCGTGATGGCGCGTGGTCCAGCCCCCCTTGAACCGGCCGTTGACCACGTGGCTTTCTGCGCTGCTCGCGCAGATGGCAGCTACCGCGCGTTCCAGTTCAGGGGCGCAGGATCGGCCATCGTTGGTGCCGATATTGAACAGCGGCAGTTCCCCGTCGAACAGGCGCGGAACCCGGCTGCGGATCGAATGGGCATCGTAGACAACGACTTGGGGATGAACGGAACGAAGCCGTTCCATTTCTGTGCGCAAGGCGGCGTGGTAGGGTGCGTGCCAGGTTTCGTGGCGTCGGGCGATCTCCGCCTCGTCCAGCGGAGCGGGAATCAGGGGTTCGCCGTCGAAAGTTGTTTCCGGGCACAGGCCGGTGGTGGCCATGCCGGGATAGAGCGAGGCGCCGGACGGATCGCGGTTGACGTCGATCACGCTGCGCGAGACGCGCGTGCCCACAAGCGTCGCGCCCAGATCACGGGCAAAGCCATAGACGTCCTCGATCCACCAATCGGCATCGCGCCGCGCCAGCCATTGCGAACCGAACGGGCGATCGGCCAAATCAATGCCGCCGTGGGGAAAAGCCACGATCAGCGGCGCGGTGCCGCGATGTATGGTGAGCCAGTCCATCAGCGCAGCACCGGCAGCGTCGTGGGGCAGGCGGCCAGCACGGCGCCACTTTCCACCAGGGCGCGGGCCATGGCGATGTCGGGCGCGAAGTGGCGGTCTTCCACCAGGGGCGGGACGTGGGCGCGCAGCATGGCGCGCACCGATTCCAGTGCATCGCTCGATCGCAGGGGCGCGTGGAACTCTATGCCCTGCACGGCAGCGAGCAGTTCCAATCCCAGGATCGCATCGAGATTGCCCGCCATGTCGAGCAGGCGGCGCGCGCCGTGGGCGGCCATCGAGACGTGGTCTTCCTGGTTGGCCGAGGTGGGAATGGAATCGACGCTGCACGGCGCGGCGCGCTGCTTGTTTTCCGAAACCAGGGCGGCGGCTGTCACTTGCGGGATCATGAAGCCCGAATGCAGGCCGGGCAGCGGCGTGAGGAATGCCGGCAGGCCCGACAGCGCTGGATCGACCAGCATGGCGATGCGCCGTTCCGACAAGGAGCCGATTTCCGCGAGCGCCAGTGCGATCATGTCGGCGGCAAAGGCCACCGGCTCGGCATGGAAATTGCCGCCCGAAAGCGCTTCGTCAGCCTCCGGGAAAATCAGCGGGTTGTCGGTCACGCCATTGGCTTCGGTCTCCAGCGTGCGGGCGGCCTGGCGCAGAATGTCGAGCGCGGCGCCCATCACTTGCGGCTGGCAGCGCAGGCAATAGGGATCCTGCACGCGCGGATCGTTCATCGCATGGCTGGCGCGGATCGCGCTGCCGGCCATCAATCCGCGCAGCGCAGCGGCGGTTTCGATCTGGCCGCCATGGCCGCGAAGGGCGTGGATGCGGTGGTCAAACGGCGTATCGGTGCCGCGCGCCGCCTCTGTCGAAAGCGCGCCGGTGACCAGGCCCGTGGCCAGCAGGCGTTCGGCGGCAAACAGGCCAGCGAGCGCATTGGCCGTGGAAAACTGCGTGCCGTTGAGCAGGGCGAGGCCTTCCTTGGGGCCAAGCGCGACCGGTTCGAGGCCGTGATCGGCCAGCGCCTGGGTGGCCGGAACCGCCACGCCATTCACGAACATCTCGCCCACGCCGAGCATCGTGGCGGTCATGTGCGCCAGGGGCGCCAGATCGCCGCTGGCGCCCACCGAGCCCTGGCACGGCACCACCGGAACAAGGCCGCGCGCCAGCATGGCTTCGAGCAGTCGGACGGTTTCAGCGCGCACGCCCGATGCGCCTTGGGCGAGGCTGGCGAGCTTGAGTGCCATCATGAGCCGCACCACGGGAATGGGCGAGGGTGCGCCGGTGCCGGCGGCGTGGCTGAGCACGATGTTGCGCTGGAGCGCGGCCAGGTCATGATCGGCAATGCGCACGCTGGCCAGCTTGCCGAAGCCGGTGTTGATGCCATAGACCGCATCGCCCTTGGCCAGGATGCGCGCCACCGCCGCCGCGCTGGCGGCAATCGCGCCCCACGCCTGGTCATGCAGCGCCACGTCGGCACCAGCGTGGATGGCGCGCCATTCGGCCAGTGTCGTCGCGCCGGGGGTGAGGACGATGGGGCTCATTTTCCACTCCAGATGCGGGCATGGAGCGGCGCGGCGCCCATCCCGTGAACAAGATCGGCGGGGCGCGCGATGTTCCAGATCGCCAGGTCGGCATGCTGGCCGGGCACGAGCTGGCCCACCGTTCCGGCAAGGCCCAGCGCACGGGCGGCATGGGCCGTGGCGCCCAGAAGGCACTCTTCCACCGTCAGGCCGAACAGCGTGGCGCCCATGTTCATGGCCAGCAGCAGCGATGTGAGCGGCGAGGTGCCGGGATTGCAATCGGTGGCCAACGCCATGGGCACGCCGGCTGCCCGCAAGGCGGCAACCGGCGGCTTGACGGTTTCGCGCATGAAATAGAATGCGCCGGGCAGCAGCACCGCGACGGTGCCGCTCTTGGCCATGGCTGCCACGCCGGTTCCGTCCAGATGCTCCAGGTGATCGGCACAGAGCGCGCCATGCCGGGCGGCAAGCGCGCCGCCGCCCAGGTTGGAAAGCTGTTCGGCATGGAGGCGCACCGACAGGCCCAGCGCGCGGGCCGCATGGAACAGCCGATCGACTTGGCGTGGTGAAAAGGCGATCCCCTCGCAAAAGGCATCGACGGCATCGACAAGCCCTTCGCCGGCCAGCGTGGGCAGCCAATGATCGGCGAGTTCCGCCACGTAGCCATCGGCATTTCCGGCCCATTCCGGCGGCAGGGCATGGGCGCCCAGGAACGTGGTCACCACCTTTACCTGCCGCAGCGTGCCGAGCATGCGCGCAGCTCGCAGCATCGTGCGCTCTGCATCGAGCGTCAGGCCATAGCCCGACTTGATCTCCACCGTGGTGACGCCCTGCGCGATCAGGGCATCGAGCCGGGGCAGGGCGGCGGCAATCAAGTCGTCCACGCTGGCGCCGCGCGTGGCGCGCACGGTGGCCATGATCCCACCCCCGGCGCGCGCAATGTCCTGATAGGTGGCGCCGGAAAGACGCTCTTCCCATTCGTCTGACCGGTTACCGGCAAAGACCAGGTGGGTATGCGCGTCGATCAGGCCCGGCGTGATCCAACGGCCCTGGCAATCGACGGTTTGCGCCGACTGGAACGAGGGCGCGGCGTCGTCCCGGCCGGCATGGATGATCACGCCATCGCGCGCGGCCACCACGCCATTTTCGACCACGCCCAGCCCCGGCCCGGCCATCGTGGCGAGGCGCGCGTTGGTCCAGATCGTGTCGCACTGCATCGCGCTTGGTCCTTGCTGGGAAGCGATAATGTCTATACATAATCACGCAAGGAGCGTGCCGATGCAAGTGGATTCTCAAACCTTGTGGTTCGATGCGGCCTGGTTGCCCGGCGGCTGGGCACGGGACGTGCGGCTGACGCTGGCCGATGGGCGGATCACCGCTGTCGAGGGGGGCGCAACGCCGCATGGCGGCGAGCCGCGGCATGGCTGGGCCTTGCCCGGCCTGCCCAACCTGCACAGCCATGCGTTCCAGCGCGCCATGGCCGGCCTGGCCGAGCGGCGTGGGCCCAAGCGGATGGGGCCGGGGGACGACAGCTTCTGGACCTGGCGCGAGGCGATGTATCGCTTTGTCGGGCAGATCACGCCCGAAGACCTGCTGGCGATTGCCGCGCAGGCGCAAGTGGAGATGCTGGAATCCGGCTTTACCCGCGTGGGCGAGTTTCACTATCTGCACCACGATGGTGACGGCCGGGCTTATGCCGATCCCGCGCAGATGAGTGCATCCCTCGTCACGGCGGCACAGGAAACGGGCATAGGCTTGACGCTGCTGCCGGTGCTCTATGCCCATTCCGGCTTTGGCGGGCAGCCGCCCAGCGCGGGGCAAGCGCGCTTCATTACGGATCTCGATGGATTTTCGCGGCTGTTGGAACGCGCCAAGGCCCATGCCGCCGCTTTGCCCGACGCCGTGGTGGGGGTGGCGCCGCACAGCCTGCGGGCCGTGACGCTGGACCAGTTGCGGCATGTGCCCAGCCTGGCTGGCCAGGCGCCGATCCACATTCATGTCGCCGAACAGGTCAGGGAAGTGGACGATTGCCTTGCCTGGAGCGGGCAGCGCCCGGTGGAACTGCTGCTCGACCGTGCGCCGGTCGATGATCGCTGGTGCCTGGTCCATGCCACGCACATCACGCCGGCCGAAACCCTTGCTCTGGCCCGCAGCGGGGCGGTGGCGGGCTTGTGCCCGATTACCGAAGCCAATCTGGGCGACGGGCTTTTCCCCGCCACCGATTTTATCGGCGCGGGCGGGCGCATCGGCGTGGGCAGCGATTCCAACGTGCGTATCGATGCGGCTGAGGAATTGCGCCTGCTCGAATATGGCCAGCGTCTGGCCCATCGTGCCCGCGCGGTGCTGGCGAGCGTGGCAGGTTCCTCCACCGGGGAAGCACTGCTGGCGGCCTGCCTCTCAGGCGGCAACCAGGCGCTGGGGCAGCAGGGAGCGGGCGCAATCGAGGTGGGACGGGTCGCCGATTTCATCACCCTCGATCGATCGCACCCCGCGCTCGCCGGGCACGGTCCGGAAAGCGCCGTCGACGCCTGGGTGTTTTCCGGTGGCAGCACGCTGATAGATGGAGTCTGGCGGCGCGGGCGGCAGGTGGTGAGCCACGGCCGGCACCACGCGCGCGAGGCCATAGCCTGTCGCTTTGCCGCCGTGATGCGTCGGTTGCTGGATTGAGAGGTGGGCGTTGCTGCCGTCAGACCCGCTTTCGGGGACCGACGATAGCGTTGGCCGGAATCAGGCCACCACCAGTTGCGTGTGCTTGAGCGCGGCGGAACTGTTGCCGGCACTGATGCGGAAGCTGCCGGGCTCCACCGACCAATTCATGTCCACGTCCCAGAAACCCAGCTCATCCGGGCCGAGTTCGAAATGAACGGTCGTGCGCGCGCCGGGCTTTAGCGTCACGCGGCGGAAGCCTTTCAGTTCCAGCATGGGCCGGGGGACGGAGCTTTGCTCGTCGCGGATATAGAGTTGCACCACCTCGTCGCCATCGCGGGTGCCGGTATTGGCAACATCGACTTCGACTTGCACTTTGCCTGACGGCGCGATGCGCGCGGCTGACAGACGCGGGGCAGACATGTCGAACGTGGTGTAGCTCAAGCCGTGGCCGAACGGGAACAGCGGCTGCGCCTTGCCTTCCACGTAGGGATAGAGGCCGGATGAAGGGTGCCGGTCATAGGCGATCGGTATTTCGCCCACCGCGCGCGGCAACGAAACGCTGAGTTTGCCGCCGGGGTTCACCCGCCCGAAGAGCACATCGGCTATGGCATGGCCGCCCTGCTGCCCCGGATACCAGCTTTCCACCAAGGCATTGGCGCGTTCTGCCAGTGTGGTGACGGCCAGCGGCCGCCCGTTGACGAGCACGGCGACGATCGGCTTGCCGGTTGCCAGGAGCGCCTCGACCAGCGCGTCCTGATCGCCGAACAAGCCCAACGTGCGGCGGTCGCCAGGAAGCCCCGGCGTGACCGCTTCTCGCGTGACTTGTTCGTTGTCACCCACGACCAAAATCACGGTGTCGCAACGTTGCGCGAGCGCCACTGCCTCGGCGACACGAGCGGCATTTTCTGCCGGCGGCACCACGCGGATCGACGCGATTTCCGGGCGCAGCATGGTGCTGGGCTGGGTGATCCACACGCCGTCCGCCTGCTCGATAACCACTGCCTTGCCGGTTGCCGCTTTCAACCCGGCAAGGATACCGACATCGCCATCTTCGGGCGCGCGCGCATACCCACCCAGGCGCGGCGCCACGGCGTTCGGCCCGATCAGGGCAATCCGCCGTGGTTGCGCCGGGTCCAGCGGCAGGATGCCGTCGTTCTTGAGCAGGACCAGCGACCGTTCCGCTGCCCGGCGGGCCAGGGCCAAGCCTGCCGGATCGGCCAACACGCGCGCCGCGCGCTTTTCGTCCACATAGGGGTTTTCGAAAAGGCCCGCTTCGAACTTCAACGCCAGCACCCGCGCGACCGCTTCGTCCAACCGCTCCATCGGCAACTGCCCTGTGCGCACCAGTTCCGGCAGGTGGGTGTAACAGGCGCTGTCGGGCAGATCGACATCGACACCTGCCTTCATCGCCAGCAGCGCGGCTTCCTTTTTGTCGGCAGCAACGTGATGATCGCTGACAAGGCGGTCGATCGCATTGTAATCGCTCATGTAAACGCCGCGAAAGCCGAGAAGGCCACGCCCGGTTTCCTGCAGCAAGGGCCGGTCCGCGTGGGCGGGAACGCCGGCAACCTCGTTGTAGGATGGCATGACGATGGCGGCGTGCCCCGCGCCGATGCTTTTGGCAAAGGGCGGCAGGTAGAGCGCCCGCAGCGTGCGTTCAGACATGTCTGCCGGGGCCGTGTTGATCCCGCCCTGCGGCGTGCCGTGGACGAAATGCTTGAGCGTGGCGAAGATGCGGTCGCCCGCGATCGGCCGCGCCGTGCCCTGCAACCCGCGCACGGCGGCAAGCCCCATCGCGCCAACATGGAACGGGTCTTCGCCAAAGAATTCTTCGTTCCGTCCCCAGCGCGGATCGCGCACGATATCGAGCACCGGGGAAAGTCCCACGGTGATGCCGCGTATCCGCGCCTGGCGAGCAACCAGGGTAAAGACCTGCTCGACAAGCTCGGTATCGAAACTGCTGCCCAGCGCGGTCGGGATCGGGAAGCTGGTCGCGCCCTTGACCATCAGGCCGTGCGCGGTCTCCTCGTGAAACAGGGCCGGGATGCCCAGGCGCGTCTGCTCCACGCAATGGCGCTGGATTCCATTGATGAAGGCAACCGCATCGGCCGGCTCGCGAAATGGCTGGCGCACGCCCGACGCGGTGCCGAATGTATCGGACGGGCGCGCGATCTGGCCGATGCCGTCAGGAATGGCCGCCTTGGCCCTGGCCGGATCGAACAGGCCTGATGTGCGGTCGATCAACCTGGTCTTGCCGGCCCACAGGCAGCACAGCTGCGCCGCCTTTTCCTCCAGCGTCATCCGCCCCAGCAAGTCTGCAACGCGCGCGGGAATCGGCAAGGCCCGATCGCGATAGGCCGCGCGCTGTTGCGCCAGCACCGGCCGCGCCACGACCAAGGCCGTCGATGCCAGCAGCGCGCGACGGGAGAGCGTCAAAGCGATAGCCGGTTCTTCCCGCCGCGCAGCGCAACCGTCTTGCCCTGCCAGACGAACTCGCCCGAAAGCTGCGATGGCAGGGTGATGGACGCGGTCAGCTTGCCGCCGCGCAGGTCATAGCGCGTTTCGATCAGCCCGGCCGGGTGGGCCATGGCCGCGTCGAGGTGCTTGAGCGTGCCAAGCTGCGGGGCAATGCGCACGCGGGCAAAGCCGGGCGCGGCGGGTTGGATGCCGGCAACGATGTTCAACAGGCCGCTCGTGGGATGGGCAGACCAGGCGTGGCTGTCAGACCGGCTGGGATCGGGGTTTTCCGGCCAGGTCGTCAGATGATGGTCCAGCATCTGCCGCCAGGTTGACAGCAAGTCGAGATAGCGATCGCCCATCCCGGCATGGTCCAGCGCGCGGGCGAGGTAGAACGAGAAGTAATACGTTGTGCCCGTGATGCCGGCCGGGGCATCGATGCCCTTGCCCGGAACCACGATCTTGTCGAGAACGGCCTTCTGCTGCGCCGCAGGGACCAGATCGTACAGCACGGCCAGCGCATTGGCGTGCTGGCTGAACTGGTCCTTGGCGGGCGTGTCGGCAAAGAGCCCGCGATCTGCGACCCAGCATTGCGTCATCAGGCCCTGGCGCACGCGTTCGGCCTGCGCGATGTCTTGGCCTTGCCGGGCAGCATCGCCTACCGCGCCTTCCAGGTCTGCCGCTTCGCGCAACGCGCCGTAGTACATCATCGTGACGATGCAGTTGTCCGGCCCCTTGCCGTTGCGCGCGGCCTGGCCATCCATGCCCGGCCGCCAGTCTATGAATGGCCAACCCGGCGTGGGGCCGACAATGCCGCCCTGGCGCAGATAGGGGGCATACCAATCGAGCACCGAGCGCATGCCATCGAGATTGCGGCGCAGGACGGCCGTATCGGGCTGGCGCATCCAGTAATCGTGGAGCGAGCCGATCCACAGCAGGGCAAACGGCGGGATCGAGTTGGTGGCGGTTTCGGGCCAGGCAGATTGCGGCAGGCCATCGATCTGGCGCGAGGAATTATACGCGTCGAGCGCCTGGACTGCCAGGCGCGGGTCACCGGCCACATCGTAGGACAGCAGCATCTGGATGCGCGTGTCACCGATGTACTGGAGCTGTTCCCAGTATGCGGTGTCCATATAGGTTTCGTGCGCATCGAGCAGCGCCGTGCGCCAGCCCACGCGCCAGATTTCGTTCAATGCCGGATCATCGCTGACGAACCGGCCGCGCTGGGCAAAGGGATAGCCGGTTTCCTGCGCTTCGAGCCGGTCCAGCGTCAGCGGCTGGTCGCCGGTCTTCACTTTCACTTCGACGAAGCGCCACGCCCGCCACCAGAACGGCGCGAGCGCGCGCCCGGCAGTGCCATCGGTCTTGAACGTATCGGTCAGGCCCAGGGCCTGTCCGCCATCGACGGTGTTGCGATCGGCAAAGCGCGCGCGCGACTTGTTGTCGCCGCCCTTGGGATTGGCCGGGTCATACAGCGCTTCGGTATAGGTGAGGGTAACCGTCGCGCCCTTGCCGCCCGATGTGTGCAGGATCGGGTAAGCGGCCAGCACGCGGCCGCTGTCGACCAGCAGCGATGCCTCGCTATTGGCCGGGATCGTCACGCGGCCATTGGGAAAGGCCTGGGCCGAAATGCCGGTGGCGCGCACCACGCGCCCGGCCGAAATGGCATCGCGGCGCATCTGGGGCAGGGCATCGGCCACGATGCGGTAGGGCGGCGTGCCGCCGAACGCCGGGGTGGCGGCCTGCCAGCCTGTCGCAGTGGTTTTGGCTTGCGCCCAATCGACCGACTGCATCGCCGCGTCGATGGTTTCGGGGCCACCGGCGGCATAGTAGAGCGGGCCGACCTGGCGGATCAGCTGACCCATGCCAGAGCCAACCGTGCGCGAGGCATCGGTGCGGACCTGCCAGTTCGGTCCGGTATCGAGCAGCGCGGCAAAGGCTGTGTCGAGAGCGGCGAGCGAAAAGCCGGTGGTTCCCGCGCTGATCTGGGCAATCGGCGCAACGCGCCCGTCGCTCCACACTTGCGCAGCGATCACGTTGCGGCCGCGCCGAAGATGGGGCGCCAGATCGATTTCGACCTGGCGCCATGCCTTGAGGTCTCCGCGCGAAGGCCCGGCCGCCACGCGCTTGCCATTGACGAACAGCACGTACCGCTGGTCGGCACTGACGTTGACCTTGAGCGTGCGGGGAACCTTGGGCAGGTCGATCTCGCGTCGGAATTGCAGGGCGATCGGCAGCTTGCCCTTGTCCGCCACGGCCGCTTGCGGCGCGGTGATCCATTCCGAAGCCAGGGCGGGGCTGGCGATTGCCGAGCCCGCCAGCATCAGGAAGCCAAGTGCGGTGCGGCTGCCGATCACTGGCCTTTCTCCATCGCGACGGTGTCGAGAACGACCGGGCCGATCAGCCCGGCCGGTACAGGCTTGAGCAATTTGTAGGCCGCCGCGCTGGGATCGACCATCGCGTTCTGCGGCGTATTGGCGACCATGATCGTCAGTTCGTTGGTGCCAGGACGAACCGCGCCCGTCAGGTCCACGCGGAACGGTGCCGTGATGGCCGGCGGCAGCTGCTTTCCATTCACCGAGACAGTGGCCATGTCGTGCACCGTGCCCAGATCGAGGATCACGCGCGTGCCCTTGGCCAGCGTGCCGGGCTTGAGCGTGAAGGCGTGCCGGTAGGTGCCGATGCCGGAAAAGGTCTTGAGGTTGGGCATGGCCTGCCAATCACCCAGCGATACGGTGCCCAACGCACGGCGCACCGGCGCGCGCCCCTCGTGGCCCGCGATGTCGAGCGTCCATCCGGCAGCGGGCAGCGTCATGATGGTCTTGACGGTGGGCGCCCGCAGCGTCCGGGGCCGGGTTGCCGGGTCTTGCACGAGCAGCGCCGTCTCGCCAGCGGCGAGGGGCAGGTCGATGCGGGTTCCGGTCCCTTGCACTTGGGCGGAAACCGGTACGATCGTGCCGTCCATCGCGTTCCACCGGGTGACGCCGCCCGTGCGGGGCAGCACCATCCCGGCGTCGCGCGGCGCGTCGGCCATGTTGTGTATGAAGGTGACGGTACGATTGCCCACCGCGCGCTGGACCCAGGCCACATCGGGCGAACCGGCGGACGTGAAGGTGAGGTTCGGGGCAATGCGCGCCTGGCGCAGCGCCGCGACGACGCCGTCTTCGGGAACGACGCGCGCGCCGGCGGCCATGGCGGCAGCGATGGCGCTGCGCACCCGCGCATCGCGGGCGGCGGCGTCGGCCAGGCCCTCGTCGCGGTGCGGCGCGCGGCCGGCAAAGATCACCGGCAGCCCGGCCTTGGCAAACTGCGCGATCTTCTCGGCGGTTTCGGCCCTGATGCCGTCGATCGGCGGCAGGACGAGCACGGGGTAGCGTGCCCCGCCTTGTGCCACGAGATGGCCTGCGCTGACTTGCGCGTTCTCTATCGAATCCGGGTTGATCCGGTCGAAATCATAGCCGTCGGTAAGGAAAGCTTTTTCGGCCGCCTGCTTGCCCGCGCCAGCATCCTCGATGCCGACATAATAGCCGGTCTGGCCATAGAAATAGGCCACCGGCACGATCGGCTTGCCCTGTTGCAACACTGCCTGAGTGCGGCCGATATAGTCGGCAAATTGCCGCATGCCGGCCCAGATCGGATTGGTGGGCGTGAACATCGTGCTGAAGCCCAGCCCGAACGGGGTGGGCTGAAACGCGTGCCAGCCAGGCCACTCTTCGGTGCCGATCGGGTAATCATGCCCATGCAGGACCAGGCTGTTGACCCCGCCGGCAAAGATCAGGTCGGCCCGGCGGCGCAACTCGTCGGGCGTGACATCGTAGGGCCGGTCCTTCCACACCAGGCTTTCGGCCGAAACGATCGGCCGGCCATAGAGATCGGCGCCAGACCGGGCAAAGCGCATGAAGATCGGGTCGCCATAGTGCACCAGGTCTTCGGTCTCGGGAATGTCGGTGATGCCATAGCCGCGCACGATGTCGATCGCGCCGCCGTGGGCCTGGAACCTGGCCTTGAGCCCATGCGCATGGTTCCAGGCGACGAACGGCTTGAGGAACCCGTCGAACATCATGTCCGAAACGGTGCGCCGATAGTCGGTGCGCACGCGTTCGGCCGTTTCATCACCTGCATTGAAATAGGGCGGGGACCAGCGCTCTGCCCAGGCCTGCATCCAGCCCGGCTGGATGGTGAGCGGGAGGTAAGGCGTCAGGTCATAGCCACGACGGCGGCGGAACTCGTCCATGAACGTCCGGCCCCATGGCAGGTCCTGCATGAGTTCGAGGCTGTCGACAAAGGTGGCGCGGATGCCGGTGGGCTTGTTGCCCAGCGGATCGCCCACGCGCGCGGTATGGGCGGCAAAGGCGGCCGGGTCCATGTGGTCGAGCGTCAATTGCGGCCCTTGTCCGGCCGAGCCGAGCACGCCGATGTTGGCGGCATAGCGCTTGAAGACGAAGACCTGCCAGGTTCCGGGCGGCGGCGTCCAGTCGAGCGTGCCATCGGCCTTGAGCTTGTCGGTCAGCATGACCGTGGTGGCCGGGTCGATCTGGCCCGAGGCGATCACGTCTTTCCAGGCCGACAGTTGCAGGCCCATCATGGTCGACGGGTCAGCCTTGAGCGACGGCGCCGTGCCGCGTGCCGCCATGACGGCCACGATCTGCGCCTGCGCGTCCATGCGGGCTGGCCAATCGGCTGCGCGCGGGTCCTTCACGCGCGGATCGAACATCGAGAGCGCGCCCAGTCGCTTGGTCCGGGGCGGGAGCGCAACCTTGATTGGGCCGGCCTGGCCGCCGGTCACCTCGGTGCGGGCCATGGTCAATTCGACCAACGCCTTTTCCGGCGGGATCGCCCAGCCACCGCCCGATGGCCAGGCGGAGCCGAACGTGTAGTCGAGCGTCATGCCATGGGCGACAGCCGCCGCCCCGGCGGCCCGCACATGGCCGAAGAAGGACGGCTCGGCATAGTTGTTGACCGCTGCCTTCTGCGCGTCGGTCATCTTGGCAAAGTTGGGGGCCATCGCCTGGATTTCGGCGCCGCCAAAGCCAGCCTGGTCGAGAACCGCGATGTCCTTGCGCAGGTCTTCGTCGGTCACCGCATCGCCGGGCCACCACCAGCGGACCCGCGCCCGTGCTTCCTTGGGAGGTGCCTTGAACAATCCCTCCAGCGGTTGCGCGCGCAAAGGCGCAACCGTGGCGATCACCGCAGCCGCGCAAGTCGCGGACATCAGCACGCGGGTCAACTTCATGGTTCGATCCCCTTAGGGTTTGATGCTTTGCTTGGTCAGGCGGGCACTGCCACGCAGGGTCGTCTTGGCGGCCGAGGGGCCAACCTCGATGGCATAGCTTCCGGCCGGCACGATCCAGCGTTGCTTGGCCACATCGAAATCCGCCAGCACGCGCGGATCGGCCTTGACCGTGACCTGGCGTGTTTCACCCGGCGCAAGTTGCGGCTTGCCCCAGCCGATCAGGCGCTTTGCCTTGCCCGGACGGCTGACATAGACCTGGGGCACGTCGGCCCCGGCGCGCTTGCCGGTGTTGGTGACGGTAAACCGCACGGTGAGCGTCTTGCCACCGGTGACCTGCAGTCCGTCATAGCGGAAATCGGTATAGCTCAGCCCGTGTCCAAAGGCATACAGCGGGGTCAACCCCTTGGCCGCATACCAGCGATAACCCACATCCGATCCTTCGGGGAACGTGACGCTGTAGGTCTTCATGCCGGCCGAGAGGCCATAGGTTGCCGGCGCCGAGCCATCGGTTGGCAAGGCCTTGGGGCCGGGCAGAACCGGGTTCGGCAGCTGTTCGGCCGATACCGGCAGGGTAACCGGCAGGCGGCCCGACGGATTGACCGCGCCAGTCAGCACCCGCGCAATCGCTTCGCCGCCTCGCTGGCCGGGATACCACGCCGCAACGATCGCGCCCACTTTGTCATGCCAGGGCATCGACACACCCGCGTCGCTTTCCAGCACAACCACTGTCCGGGGATTGGCATTGGCCACTGCATCGATCAGCGTATCGCCGCCAAGATCGAGCGCGAGGTCCTTGTGGTCGGCAGCTTCGCTCGCCCATTTCTCGCCGAACACGACCACCAGGTCCGCCGATTTGGCTGCGGTGCCCGCCGCCGCGAGATCATTGCCGTCAAGGAAGGTGATCTGCGCATCGGGCCGCGCGGCGCGCAAGGCGGCAAGCGGTGAAGAGGGCATGTAGCTGCGCTTGGCGAACGATGAAGCACCGCCGCCGGTCTGCCGTTCCTCCAGCGCGTAACCGCCCACCGGGCGAACCTGGCTGGACCCGCCGCCCGATAGCACGCCGATATCGGCATGGCCGCCAATCACCACGATCCGCTGCGCCGTCGCTGCGATCGGCAGGAGATTGCCTTCGTTGCGCAGCAGAACGATACCCTGCTCGGCCGCATGCTGGGCAATCTGGCCATGGGCGGCATAGTCGATCGCCTCGCCACCCTGAACCGGACGGTCCACGATGCCGCTGGCATACATGCTGCGCAGAATGCGCAACACAGCCGTGTCGATGGCCGATGCCGGTACGCGCCCTTCGGCCACGGCTTTCACCATCAGGTCCGAAAACCAGTGTTTGCCGTCAAGCTGTTCCCCGGACTGTTGATCGAGACCGGCAACGATCGCCTCGCTGGAATGGACCGCGCCCCAGTCCGACATGACGAAACCGCGAAAGCCCCAGTCGCGCCGCAGCACGTCGGTCAGCAGGAAGGGGTTTTCGCAGGCGTAGGTTCCGTTCACCCGGTTGTAGCTGCACATCACGGAATGCGGCTGGCCGCGCTCTATGCCGATCTCGAAGGCGAGCAGATCGCTTTCGCGCATCGGCGCTTCGGCCATGTCGACCGAATGGCTATTCCGCCCGGTCTCCAGGTCGTTCATCGCCCAATGCTTGATCGTGGCTATGATGTTGTTCGACTGCACGCCGGCAACTTGGCCGCCGACGAGAGTCCCGGCGAGCAACGGGTCTTCGCCCAGGTATTCGAAATTGCGGCCGGCACGCGGGTCGCGCGCAAGGTTCACGCCGCCCACCAGCATGACGTTGAAGCCCTTCGCCCGTGCTTCGCTGCCGATCATCGCACCGCCATCGCGCGCAAGGTCTGCGTCCCAGCTCGATGCCAGCGACAAACCGGACGGGAGAGCAGTGGCGACATCGCCCTTGCGCAGTTCGTTCAGGTTGGAAACGCCCAGGCTCGCATCGGTTTCGGTCAGCATCGGGATGCCCAGGCGCGGCACGCCCATGATGTAGCCCGCGCCGATCACCACCCCGGCGGGCCGCTTGGCGGAAGCCAGAAGCGATGGCATCGGCCCATGCAGAAGGGTGATCTTCTCTTCGGTCGTCATCTGGCGCAGCGTGGCTTCGGCGCGCTGGTCCGGGGTCTTGTCCACCGGTTTGGCGAGCGCCGGGGTGGCGAGAATCGAGAGAGCAACTCCTGCAAGGAGACGGTAGGACATCGTTTTAATCCCCAACGAGAAGCGGAAAAAATGAGGCAGGACCGCCAAATGCGGATCGCGCGTCGATCCTGGCCCCTCGATCCTGGCCCCTCGGTCTTGGCAAAGGGCTTTGGCGGAGCAAGGAACCCGTTGCGTTCTGTCATCGCGCGCGGTTCTGCATCACGCGCAGGCACGCCAGGCAGGGCCAGGGTATCGGCAGCCGAAACGGCGCCCGACCTTGCGGTCGCGCGCGGGCTGGGGCCATGCGACAAGCAAGATCGATCGACGGCAACCCGTCGTTCGAACAGGCACGGCAAATGCAAAACAGGCCCGCGTCTTGCAACGCGGGCCTGCAAAATCATTTACTTGGACTTTGCCGGGATCTTCTGGAAATCGGCATCGATGTCAGCCAGCACCTTGTCGGTGATAGCGTCGGGCGAATACTGCTGAATCGCCTTGAGCGTCATGCCGCGTGCCATCTCGACCTGATCGTTGTCGGTCATGCCCGGGATGTGCTTGTCGAGAATCGCCTTGGCGGCAGGATCGTCGAGCAGGTCGCCGATTTCGGTATCGGCAGTGGTGTAATGGGCTGCGGCAGGTGCGGTAGCTGCGGCCGGCGCCTTGGCCGCTTGCGCGGCTGCGGGGTGGGCCGAAAGTGCTGCAGCGACGACCAGAGCGGTGATGAAAGTGCGCATGAGCCTCTCCTTGGTTGGAACACGTTTTCGCTTCCCACCTTATATCGTACGCTACCGTACTTTTTCAAGGAATAAATTGTTGCCCAGCGCGCTTGGTTTCATTCCAGTCCCAGTTTCTCCAACTGCCCCGATGCAGCGGCGAGGTCGGCCCCTGCCGCGATCTGCTTGAGTTGCAGGTCGAGCAGTGACAGCGCCACATTTGCGGCGTTTTCCTCGCGCGTGTTGAGCAGGAACAGATCGCTGGCGCCCATCTCGAAGCGGCGGCGTTCGGCGGCCGCCATTTCCTCGGCGCGCTGGCGTTCCTGCTGCGACAGGGCGATCAGGCGGCCCGTGGCGTCGAGCGCAATGCTGATGCCTTCGACTTCTGCGCGAATCTGTTCGTCCAGCCACTGCGCGCGGGTGCTATTGCCGTCGAGTTCCGCCTGGGTTTGCATCAGCTTGCCCTGCGCGGTGCGCTGCTGCAGCGGCAGCGAAAACTTGAAGCCCACCCGCACATCGTTGCCGCTGCGCGAAACGCCACCGGGGCCGATATTGCCGATGTCGCGCGCCACTTCCATCTGCAGGTCGAGCCGGGGGAGCAGGGCATTGCGATCGAGCGCCAGGCGATCGCGCACCAGCCGCTGGCGAAGTTGCGCCACCATCAGGTCCGGCCGCTGCACTGTGTCGGGGCGCTGGGTGAGCAGCGGGGCGGGAAGCTTGGCCGGCAATTGCCTGGCATGGGGCACGGTCGGCCGGCCATCGCCGTCGCGCCAATAGAGCGACAGCGTGTTGGCGGCCGATGCCAGCGCCTGTTCCGATTGCACCACCATCGCCTGCCGGCGCAGCAGCACCTGCTCGTTTTCCGTCAGGATGATGCGTGGGCGCAGGCCGGCCTCGAACGTCCGTTTAAGGCCACGTTGCCGCTCGTGGGCCAAGGCCAGCAACTGCCGGTGCATCGCCAGTCTCTGCCCCGCGCCGATCCAGGCAAGATAGGCATCGAGCGCCTTGCGCTGCACGCCGATGGCCACCATCTGCCGCTCGGCATCGGCGATCGCCTGATCCGCCTCGGCACTCACGCGGCCAAAGCGCCGCTCGTCGATCATCCGGTCGCGCAGCAGCGAAAAGACCGCCCCGGCACGGATTTCGCCCAATTCGTTGGTATAGTTCTTGTCTTCGTAGATGGGGAAGCGGCCGCTCGATACGCGATAGCCACCATAGAGCTGGCCGCCCCAATCCTCGATCGGTCGAGCGACCTTGGCATCGGTATAGGTACCGCCGTAGTAGCCCAGCAGGCGCGACCCACCTTCGGCCGAAAAGACGGTGTCGAATGCGCCTTCGGCTGTCAGGCGCTTCGCATCGGCCATGCGCCGCTTGGCCAAGGCCTCGAGGATCTGCGGCGATTGGCGTGCCGAATTGGCCAGGAGGGCTTCCACTGTCAGCACCGGGGCATCGGCGCGCGCGACCTGGGGCAGGGGCGCAATTTCCTGCGCGGCAAGGGGCACTGCCATCGCGCCCGTTGCCAGCAGGAGGAGCGCGCGCAGCAGGCTACTTCGCATCGCTGCCCTCCTTGCCGGAAAAGGCGGGCGAGGACGACTTGTCCTTGGCAGTGTCTCCCGCCGGCTTGGGATCGAGCGCACCGGCGGGGTACTGCAACGGAAAGTCGTTGAGCAAGCGCCACAGTTCATAGCCGGTCGAGACAGTGTCCATGGTCACCCAGCCGCGCACTTTGGCGCCCAGCCGTACGAACGGTTCCTTGGGCCAGCCCCCCTTGCCCGGACGGGGTTCGACCAGCACGCGGAACAGCCCGTTGGGAGAGGCAGAGGCATCGATGGCGCGAACCCGGCCATCGAACATGCCCACGGCAACAGAGGGCCAGCCACTGAATTGCACGGCGGGCCAGCCTTCGAACTCCAGCCGGACGGAGCGGCCGGGGTGGATCAGCGGCACGTCGCGCCCGTCGACGTAGAGTTCCACCACGTGCACCGCTTCGTCAGGTGCGAACGTGGCGATCACATCGCCTTCCTTGACCATGGTCGCGTTATCGCCGCCCAGCACCCGCAAGACGCGGCCCGTGCGTGGCGCCCGGACCACCTGGACGGACTGGCGGTTGATATTGATGTCCAGCCGGTTGCGGTCTGCCAGGCTCTTGGCAACCTTTGCGCCGTAATCGGCCACCTTGATCTGCGCCAGTTCCAGGTCACGGCGGGGCGAAAGGCCATCGGCATAGAGTTGTTGCATCCGCGCCACGTCGCGCTGGGCCACGGCCATGGCCTGGCGGGTGGCGGCGATTTCGGCATCGGCCTGGGCGCGTTCGGCACGCAGGCGGCTGAGCAGCAGCGGATCGTTGTCGGAAATCCGCGCGATCGGCTCGCCCTTGCGCACCAGCTCCCCGTCGGTGACATACCACTGTTCCACCCGGCCGGGGACGAGTGCCGTGATGTTCTGTACCCGGTCACGCGGATCGAGCGCGATGACCTGGCCCATGCCAGACGAGGTCTGCACCCAGGGCACCAGCAGCAGGAACGCGATGGTGGCGATCATGCCGATAAGCAGGATCCGGGCGATCACGCGCGCCGGCCGGGGCGGGCGCAGGCTGGCCAATGTCTTGAAATGGGTAATGTGATCAGCGTGATAGGGCATGGCGGCCTCCCCGTTCAGCGTCGAAGACAGCGCGGTCTTGCGTGAGCACCTGCCGGTCCCGTCCCAGCCAGAGCATGTGGGCGAAAGCCAGGTCCTGGGGGCGGCAGGTAAAGACGATGATCGTCGTCTCGCTGTGGTCCAGGCGCTGCAGGGCTGCGTGCAGGTCCTGCGCCGGGAGCATATCGTAGAGGTTCGACAGGATCAGTACGCGCGGCTGCGCCAACAAGGCGCTGGCAAGCTTGAGCCGCATGGTGTCGGCAAGCGAAAGCGGCCAGCCGGTGGATGACAGCAGGCTGTCGAGGCCTTGCGGCAAGGCCGAGAGCCGGTCGTCCAAATCCACGGCATCCAGCACATCGAGCACGTCGGCCGGATCGGCGGTGGGATCGGCCAGCCGCAGGTAATCGCGCGGCGTGCTTTCCACGATGGTCGGGCGATCGAGCACGATCACGTCGCTGCGCAACTGGTAGATATCGAGCGCGGCAATATCCGCACCGCCCAGGCTGACAATGCCTTCGTCGGGCCGGTAGTGCCGCTTGAGCAGGCGGCCAAGCAGCAGGTCGATACCTGGGTCTGCGGCAGCCACGGCATGAGTCCCCGCCGGGATGACCAGATCGAACCGCGCCGCCTTGCCGTTGGAGGTGATGCGCACCTTGCGCAGCGCCAAGGCGCCGTCGCGCGGCCTGGGGCTATTGCCCGCACCGATGGGAATGTCTTCCACTTTGATCGCGCGGAACAGGGATAACTCCTCTACCGCCGCGACAAGATCGTAGAAGGTGTCCAGATAGGGCCCAAGCTGTGCTGCGCCGTAGAATACGCTCGACAGGATCAGTTCGGCCGCCACCAGTTGGCCGATCGAAAGCTGCCCCTGGATCACCAGCCAGCCGCCGAGCGCGAGCAGCGTGGCGCTGGCCACGGCATAGAGCAGCAGCAAGGCCACGGCCTGGGGAAACGTGGCACGGAAATGCGCGCGATAGGCCGCATCATAGGCGGCGGTGCGCTCTTCCGACATGTCCATCGCGTAGTCGAGATGCCGGCTCGACTTGTAGAAGCCGTTGGAGGCACCGACGCTTTCCAGCCAGTGCGCGGCCTCGTACTTGCGGTGGCTGAGCGCCACGCCGCTTTCCATCGCGCGGCGCGCCCAGATTTTCCAGATCAGCCACACGACCAAGATGAAGCCCAGGTTGAAGGCCAGGAAAATCGGATGATAGAACGCGGTGACGATGAAGCCGACCATCGCCTGGAAGAAAATCGAAAAGCCGCCGACGAGCAACGAGGGCACAGCCTTTTGCACGTTCATCACTTCGAAGAAGCGATTGAACAGGTCGGCGCGACGCTCGTCCTGAAAGAACGGGTTTTCCGCATGTACGGCCTGCAGCGTGATTTCGGCCACGATGCGGGCAAAGATGCGCCGACGAAACCGCTCCATCACGTGGATGCGCAGCGCGCCGAGCAGAGCCCAGAGCATGAGCAAGCCCAGCAGTACGCCCGCCAGCGTGAACAGCGGCACGGACAGGGCGGTATTGGCTACCGAATTGATCAGCAGCTGAACCGAGATCGGCGTGGCGAGCGACAGGAAGCCGATCGCCGCGCCATAGATCAAAGCCATTGTGAGAAAAGGACGATCAGGGGCGAGCACGGATCGCGCCCACCCCATGAAAGTCCGCCAATCGATCGTATCGTGGTGGGGGGAGGCCATGGATACCTGAGCGTTCGAGGATTAGACAGCAGTGCGGGCGTTGCCCCAAGGCGCGGGATCGTGGTTCACGGCCTGAACCTCTTCGGGCGCGCGCCACCTATAGGCGTGGCCTGTGCCCGGCTCGACCACGACCAAGTGCACCCAGCCGTTGCCGAACAGGCGCATCAGCAAGGGTTCGGCATGGACCAGCTCGTCGACGCGGGAGAGCGGGGCGTGAACGATCGTCAGCAGGCGGCGGGGGACATGAAACGGGGTGCCATCGTCCATAAACAGCGACTGGCGAGGCAGTCCGACGCACAAGTCGCCCTCATTGCCCCGCAGCACGCCGAAGCCGCCGACGATATTGTGCACGGTCTTGTCCCCCGCGCCATAGACGTCGTTGTCGATCGTCGAAAACAGGTATTGCCCGTTAATCCACTGGGCAACGACCATCGGCGCGCACAAGATACCTTTGAGGGCAGAGCCATCCGTGTCGGTTTCCCAATCGTAGCTGTGCAGGAAACAATGGCCTTCCAAGTCCGTCCCGTGCGTGAGGTCGCGCGGGCCGACGATGAAGGCGCCGTTGCCCGACAGGCCCCATTCCGGTCGCACTTCGCCCCAGTGCAGGGCACCGGCAAGCAGGTCCTTGGGCGTGCGCTCCATCCGCACGGCCCGCTGCTCGCGCGCGTGCACGCTCGCCTGAGACAAGTCCCTGGCCAGCTTCCCGATCGCATCGCGATGACAGGCAGGCACAGTGTCGCAATCGAACAGCGCGACATGATCGGTGGTGGTGTCGTGCTGCGCGGCCACGAACCAAGTTGCCTCGGGAATGGCATGGCCACGCGCGGCAAGCCCGGCCCGTACGTGCGGATCGTTGAGGATCGCGGCCATCATCCGCGCGTTGGGCCCGCCGGCCCGCCCGCCGCAGGCCCCGCATTCCAGTGCGCCACCATAGGGATTGTTGGTCGTGGTGGCCCCATGGCCCACCAGCAATACCAGCTGCGCCAGCGCGGCGGCCTTGAGGCCGGTCAGCTGGAACATGCTGTTGGCATAAGCGACACGGTCTTCCAGTGGGAGGGCGACGTGATCCTTGCCCAGGCACGGCGTGAGCTGTGCGGCCAGTTCGTTGCGTTGCGGCCCGGCCAGCTTGTGCGCGAGGCCCGGCGCAACGTTGCGCAGCGCCATCATCAGCCCGGCGATCGGCCCCGCCGCCTCGGCCAGGGCAAAGCTCGTCGCCATGGTCTGCTTGGTCCGGTCGAGCAGGCTGGCGGCGGCATTGGAGCGGCCGAAGCGATCGATCATCGCCTTGTCGCTAGCATGGCCTGTGCCTTGGCTCACTTCGTGGCGGGGTTGCAGCAGCACCGGTAGCTGTGGGCGTGCTACGGAATCGGCTGGGCCGCGAAAGGCCACGGGCAAGCCAAAGAAGCCTGCATAGCCGAGCGTCTCGTAGGCGCCTTGTGCCTCGATTTGGCGCCGCAGCGGCTCGGATCTGACATCGATGCAGAACAGGAGCTGGGCTTTGGCCTGTGTCTGCGCCGGCTTGGCCTGGCGGGCGGCCTTGCGCACTTGGGCGACCAGCTTTGCTTGCAGCGTGCGCTCGGCCGCTTCCATGAAGATCTGTGAAAGCTGATCGGGCGTGAGATCGCGCACATAGGCCGCTCGCCGCCCGCTTGCGCCTTCAAGATTGGCAAAGGCGTCGTGTGGCAGCTTGAAGTGTGCGGCAAGATCGGGGCTGGCCGGCTGGGGCAGCGGATCGGCCACCGGCGCGGCCTGATCGAAATCGAGCACCAGCATCCACAAGGCCAGATAGTCTGCCATTCCGGCCGGCGCACCCGCGGTCTGCGCGGGATCGGCAAATTCGCTGCGCCAGCGGATATGGCCGGCCCAACCAGGCAGCCGCGCGACCAGTTCCTGCAGCAGAGCCAGCTTGCCGGCCTGGTCGCCATCGAACGAGGCCAGCCGCCGCGCCACCGCTTCCACCGGATCGGTAGGCGAAGCAGCGCAAATCTCTGCCCCGCGCCGACCCGCCAGTCCGACAAAATCGGGATCGCGGACGATCAGACTGCGCACGGCCGCATAAAGCCCTTGCTCGCGCCCGGGCATCTCCACAGTCGAAACGCCCTGATCGAGATAGGCAGCGAGCCACTTGGCGACCAGCAGTTCAGCCTGGCTTGCCGCAGGACGCCGGCTGGGCGTTTCATCAATCGGCAACTCCAGCAGCCGCGCCATCATCATGTCGTGCGCGGTAATGCCACCGATCACGTCCTCGAATGCCGGGCCAAGCCCGCCGACGCGCTCGATCGCGACTTCGGCCAGAATGCCGGGGTCTACCCGGCCCTGCTCCAGCAAACGGCGCCACAGGACCACCGGCAGCATGCCGCGCGCGCCGAACAGGGCCGACGCGGCCGCGACGGCGTCGAAGAACGGCATGTCCTCGAAACCGGCCAGCGGGTTGACGGCGATGGGGCTTTCGAGTGGCCAGAGCGGGGCGACGGTCCTTGCGGCCAGCGCGATGAGTGTTTCGGTCTGCTCCCGCGGCGGGTTTTGCTGCGGAATGTTGTCAATGGTGGCAAGAGTCATGGCGTCTCTCCTTCCAAACTGTGGGTGGCCATACGGTTGGCCGAATTCGGGAAACTGCGGTCAGGCCCGCGTCCGTGCCGGCCGGCCAGCGTTGAGCAGCCGGGCATAGAGCCAGGCGGGGAGTTCCCCGCGGCCGGTGAACAGGTGATGCTGCCAGGCCAGGCTACCCAGGATCACCAGGATCACCGTCAGTTGCACGGCGAGCGGCAGCGCCGTGTGGGCAGAGGGCAGCACGGCATTGAGCGCCCCGAGGCCCAAGGCATGGCCCGCCGCCAGTACCAAGACCATGCCGGCCAGCACGCTGCGATGCGCAGGCGAGGCCGACTGCAGGGCAGATACCAGGGCGAACACGGCGGTAACCACGGCCAAGACCGTCGGCACCAGGCTCACCCGGTCCAGCGGGATCAGCACCATGGCAAGGCCGATGCCCACGACCAGCGCCGCCGGCATGATCCAGCCGGCCAGCAGAGTCCGGTCATGCTGAGGCTTGCCGCGCCGCACGGTCTGCCCGGCGTTCAGGAACAGCCAGGCCTTGAACAGGCCGTGTGCCACGATATGCCACAGTGCCGCCGCATAGGCGCCCAGGCCGCAGGTCATGACCATGAAGCCCATCTGCGAAATGGTCGATGCTGCCAGCGAGCGCTTGATATCGGGCCGCACGAGCATGATCGCCGCGCCCGCCACGGCCCCGGTCAGGCCGGCAAGGACCAGCGCGATCCGCGCCGCGGGCACCATTTCCAGAAGTGGCGCAAAGCGGATGAGCAGATAGCCCCCGGCATTGACCAGTCCTGCATGCATCAGGGCCGAAACCGGCGTGGGCGCCGTTGCCGACATCAGCAGCCAGGACGAGAACGGCGGAACCGCGCACCGCGCCAGCGCCGCAAGGACAAGGCTGCCGACTGTCAGCACCAGTAGCCAGGTTGGCAGGGTGCCCGCCTTGACCAGGAATCCGGTGATGGACTGATCCTGCACCCGAGCGGCGGCAAGCGCGAGCGTGCAAAGCAGCAGGCTGTCGACGCCGGCAAAGGTCCATTGCGCGCGGCGCGCGGCGGCCTGGGCCTCATCCCAATCGCGGTGGTGCCCGATAAGTTGTGCCAGCAGCGCGCCACTGGCGATCCACGCGGCAAGCAGGACCAGCAGGTGATCGGTCAGGACCAGCAACAGCGTTGCCACCAACGTCGCGCCGATCAGTGCGAAGTACCGGATGCGCCCCTTTTCCACGCGCATGTGTCGGCGCGAAAACGCCAGGACGCTGGCCCCCACGAACAGCGTGAGGCCCACCATGGACAGCGCCGTGGCATCGGCGGTGATACTCGTGAGCGCGTGGGTGCCAGCCAGGGGGACAAGGCAGATCGCACCCCAGGCCATGATGGCTGCGCTCAATTTCGGTTGGTCGGCGGCGGTCGATGACATGTGACAACTCCCTTCGCCGATCGCATTGCAGCGTTGCCAAGCATTTAGAAAATGAGTTATGATAATTCTAAGAATTGAAAATGGAAATGGTACTGATTTTCATGCGTAATCTCGATATCGACCTGCTGCGCGCCTTTGTGGCTATCGCCGATCTGGGCAGTTTCACCCGCGCCGGGGACCGTTTGGGGCGCACGCAATCGACCATCAGCCTGCAGATTCGGCGGCTGGAGGATGCGGTCGGGCGCAGCCTGTTCCAGCGGTCGGCCAAGGCAGTGCGCCTGACGGACGACGGACAGAAGCTGCTCGGCAACGCACGGCGCATGCTGCATCTCAACGACCAGGTGATCGCGGAATTAACCGAGCCCGACGTGCGCGGCGTGGTGCGCCTGGGCGTGCCCGAGGACTTTGCCACGGTCCATTTGCCTCGCGTGCTCGCCCGCTTCAGCGCTGCCCATCCGCTGGTCGATCTGGAAGTGACCTGCGACCTGACGCTGAATCTGCTGGAACGCTTTAACTCCGGCGGCTTCGATCTCGTGCTGGTCAAGCGGGAGCCGACAGCCACACTGGAAGGCGTGCGCGTATGGCGCGAACCGCTGGTCTGGGTTGCGCGTGATTCGGTTGCGGCCGACGGGATGGATACGATCCCGCTGGTCGTCTCACCCGAACCCTGCGTTTACCGCAAGCGCGCGACAGAAGCGCTCAAGGTGGCGGGACGCGACTGGCGGATTGCCTATGTCTCGACCAGCCTGGCAGGCAGCCAGGCCGCCGTGCAGGCCGGCCTTGGCATTTCCGTTTTGCCGCTGGAGATGATCCCGGCCGGCTTGACCATGGTGGGCACCGAAGCCGGGCTTCCGCGACTGCCCGATACGGAGATTGCCCTTCTCGAAGGCAACGGCATTTCGGATACGGCGCACCTGTTGGCCCAGCATATCGTGACGGCGCTGGAGAACTCTGCCTGAACGGTACTATGGCGGCGGCGCGGCCAGTTCCTCGTCCAGCAGTTGCAGGGCGCGGGCCTCGTTTGGAAAACCTTCGGCCACCCAGCGGCCTTCCACCCGGCGCAGGATACGGGCGACGTCTGGCCCGGCGCCCACGCCGCGTGCCACGATCTGCCCGCCCTTGATCGGCAAGCGCGGGACAGTCCAGCCGGCAAGGTCCTTGGTGCTGCGGCCAGCCAGCAGCAGCCGGTCGATCGCTTCCGCCTGGCCCAGTTCATAGGCGAGCGTCCGGGCGGGGCAGATGGCATCACGCAGGTCGCGCCCGGCGATCGTGGCCAGCCGCTTGCGCTGCGCGGTGGACAGGCGCAGCCGGGCGGCAACTTGCTCTGCCAGTGACGGATCGGGCGGCAGCAGCGCCGCCATCCGGCGCAGGGCATCGGGCGCGTGCCCCTCGCGCGCCTCGGCCGCGATCAGCGCCGGCAGGGCAGTCACGTTCGCCTCGGGCAGCACTTGCGCCAGCACGCCCAGCTGCGCCATGCGCGCCAGCGTGGGGGCCGGATCGGGCAGGGCGAGCAGGCCCAGCAACTCGCCAGCGATTCGCTCGCGCGAAAGGCCTTTCATCGCGGGGGCCAGCGCGGCACAGGCGGCCTCGGCCGCTGCGTCGGCAGGCAGGCCGCCAAAGCGCGCCTGGAAGCGGAAATAGCGCAGGATGCGCAGGTAATCCTCGCGGATGCGCTCTTCGGCCACGCCGATAAAGCGCACCGTCCGCGTTGCCAGATCCTGCAACCCGCCGAAATAGTCGCTGATTTGCAGCGTGCGCGGATCGGCATAGAGCGCGTTGATCGTGAAATCGCGGCGCGCGGCGTCTTCCTGCCAATCGGTGGAAAACGTGACGGTGGCGTGGCGCCCGTCGGTCGACACGTCCTGCCGTAGCGTGGTGATCTCCACAGGTCCCCCGGGCAGGACGGCGGTGATCGTGCCATGGGCAAGGCCGGTCGGCACCTGGCGGATACCGGCGGCCATGAGCAGGGCCTGCGTCTCCTCGGGCCGGTGCCTTGTGGCCATGTCGATGTCCTTGACGTCAAGGCCCAGCAAGGTGTCGCGCACTGCCCCGCCGACATAGCGGCAGGTACCCTGGCCGTGCGGATCGAGCGCAGCGACCAGCGCGGCCAGATCGTCGCGCCCGGTCCATGGCGCCGGGGGCAGGGTGGTGGTCATTCGGGAGCGCTTTCCATGCGCTTGGCAAGGTTGCCGATCATCGCGGCGGTTGCGCCCCAGATGCGATGGCCCTGCCAGACGATCTCGACGGTCTGGCCACGGCGGCCGTTCCATTCCACGTCGAGCAGCCGATGCGCTTGCCGATCCATCAGCAGCGAGAAGGGCGCCTCGAACCACGCGGCCACTTCGGCTGGGTTGGGTTGAAGCGGCAGGCCATCGGGCACCACCCCCAGGACCGGCGTGATGTCATAGCCACTGCCGGTGTGAAAGCGATCGGTGGGGCCGATCACGCGCACTTGCGCCGGATCGATGCCCAGTTCCTCGTGCGCTTCACGCAGCGCGGCCTCCACCGGGGTTTCGCCCGGTTCGACCTTGCCGCCCGGAAATGCCACCTGTCCGGGATGGGCACGCATGTGGCTGGGCCGATGGATCAGCAGAACACCCGGCCCGTCGGGATGGTTTGGCCGGTCGGTCACGGCGATCAGCACTGCCGCTGCGCGCAAGTCTCCGGGCACGGCGCGCCATTCGCCATAGAGCGTGGGCTTGGGGCGTTCATGCCCGGCGCGGTGCCTTGCCATCAAGCAATCGAACAAGGCCTGGGTCACGCGGCGGGCACCAGGGCAAAGCGCACGCCCGCGCTGCTCACGGCCAGGTCTTCTGCCGGCGAGACCTCCATGGCATGGGCTATCAGCTGGGCATAAGTGCTGCGGTTGAGCCGCGCCTCGATCCCGTGGCGCACGCTCAGGTAAAACGCCGGTACATCGGCAGATCCCGCCACGCGCAACGGGTGGTCTGCGCCGCACAGCACGATATCGTCGGTATTGAGGCGAAACGCCAGCATCGGCGCGCCCGTGGCGGGATCGTGGCGCGCTTCCATGTCGATGGCGATCAATGCCGCATCGTCGACCGCAATCGCCAGGCGTTCGTGCGGGGTGACCAGCCAATGCTGCCCTTGCGCATCGCGCATGAGCAGGCCGGCAAAGGCGCGCACCATGGCCGGGCGCGTGATCGGGCTGCCTTCGTGCAGCCAGCTGCCATCGGCCAGGATGCGCATGTGGCTTTCCCCGCTGTGGGCGGGCGTCCACTGGTCCAGCGGGGGCAAACGTCGGCTTTGCACCAGCGCGGCAATCTCGCCCAGCGAAAGGCCGGCCAGCTCGGGGGGAGGTTCGTAAGGCACGGCGTGGCAGTGCCAGACTTGATCAGCCGCGCCAAGGCCCCAGCATGCCTTCAGTCGGAAGAACTGCCGGATTGGCCGTGCGGCACAGCAGGCGGCGCTGTTCGAACGGGCCGGGCAATTGCCATCCGCCGGTGTGCGCATTGCCGAATCCGAAGAAGCGTTCGTAGTATTCCGGATCGCCGATCATCACCTGCGGCAGCGGTGCGCGCGGATCGATCGCGGTCAGGCTGGCCGTCACCAGCGCCTTGCCATAGCCGCGCCCCTGCTGGCCGGGCATGACGGCCACCGGTCCCACCATGATCATCGGCACGCGGCGGCCTTCGGGCGTCGTCAGCCCGACCGGCCAGCACTGGATCGTGCCGGCCAGCATCTCGTCCTCGTCCAGCGCGGCAAACGACAGGCCGGGCAACCAGTCCATCCCTTCGCGCAGGCGATAGGCAGTGCGCTGGTGGCGGGCCGGCTCGAACGCGGCGTCGAGGAGTTCTTCGACCAGCTGCGGATCGACATCGGCCAGGGGAATGATGGTGGACAAGGGAAGGGCGCCTTTGCGCTGTGAATCAGGACAAGTGGCGCGGGCGATAGCGACAGGGGGGCAGGGGGGCAAGCGCCGCCTTGGCCAATGGCGCGCGGCTCAGGCGGCTTCCCGCGTCCCGGCCAGGACCGCTTCGTAGCTGGCGAACAGTTCGCGGAAATGGTCGTCCATCGTGCGGGGCGGTGGCAGGTCGGCGCGCGGGCCATCGAGGCCGCTTTCGCGCGCCAGGCAATAGTGGGCCACCACCTCGGTTGCGGCGGCGGCATTGGCGGATTCATAGATCCATCCGCCCGATGCGCGTGCCTGGTCGCTGGCGCCGCCCTGGTCGGGTGCGATCAGGGGAAGGCCGCTGGCCCGTGCCTCTGCCGCCACCATGCAGAATGTTTCGGCCTCGCACCCATGGAGCAGCGCGTCCGCGCTTGCCATCACCCGTGCCAGTTCCTGCCGCTTGGTGATCGGTGCCAGCACGCGGATGTGCGGATTGCCGCCGATGCGCCGCTCGATCGCCTTGCGCTCGCGCCCTTGCCCGGCCAGCACCAGGCCGACCTGGCGGCGGTTGCCGGCCGCCGTCACGGCATCGACCAGCATCGGCCAGCGTTTTTCCGGGGCAAACCGGCCAACGCCCAGCAACAGGGTGGCATCCTCTGGCAGTTCGCACAGCTCCAGCATGCCCTTGCGCAGGGCCATGTCGCGGAACGTGGGGGAAAAGACGCCGGGGTCCACACCCATCGGATTGGTCACGACATGGGCCAGCCCGCCCGCCGTCAACCGGTCAGACAGGCTCGCGCTGGCGCTCACGATCATGTCATAGCGGTCGTCCAGCCGGCGCAGATGCCGCCAGTATCGCTCGAACGCCTTGTCGATCGTGGGGCGCGTGGCCACCCCGTCGAACCAGCGATAGGCATAGGCCGAAAGCGGATCGGCATGCATGATCAGCGCGCGCGGCGCGCGGCCGGGCCATTCGGCAATCGCGCTGGCGCTCCGCCAGGGGGAGGATGCCTCGACGAAATCGGGCTTCTCCTCGTCTAGCGCGGCATAGAGCGCGGGCACGTCGGAAAACCAGCGGTAGTTGAAATCGAGCGGGAAGAGCTGGCTTTTCAGCCAGCGGATGCGGCCATGCGGCCCGCGTTCCTCCACCTCGTCGTGCTGGCCGGGGGCAATGACGGTGACATCATGCCCCAGCGCAGCGCCTGCCTTGAGCTTGCGATCGACATAGGTGCGCACCCCGCCGCCCTTGGGTGCGTAGAACGCGCTGACATCGACAAGCTTCATCGCGCGCCCTTGAGTGGCCCCACCGACATCAACCCGTTACGGTAATTCATCACGATCCGCAACGTGGTGGGCCCATTCCCGGCCGAAACGGTGGCACTGGCGGCCTTGGGCTTGGACCAGCCCAGGCGCGGATTGCCGGAAAAGCCGATGCCGTCGCGCTGCCAGTTGAACTTGCGGTTGTTGTCGCGGTCGTGCAGCACCGAAACGGTGTATTGGCCAGGGCCCGGCAGGCGCACGCACAGGCGCGGCGTGGGTTCGGGCGGAACGTTCACTTCCACGCGGCGAAAGGTCTTGCCCGCGCCCACCAGCACATTGTCGTCCGCCAGGAAATCGGTGTCGTTGGCCGGATAGACTTCCAGCTTGAGCTTGCCCACGTGGTCCTTGAGGCCCAGGATATCGACCATGAACGAGGGGCCGTGCTCGCCAGGGCGGCATTGCGCCTCGGCCTTGCCCAGATCGGGCGTGGAGGGCGGCAAGGGCCCGGCAGCGCCCAGCATGAGCGCGGCCGGGATCAGTGCGACAGGTGCCAGCAGGGCTAGCTTCTTCACGCATTCTTCTCCTTCTGCACGAGATCCAGCAGCAGCAAGCCGATGAACAGGATCACGTGTGTGGCAACGATCAGCATCGATATCATCGCGATCATGACATCAGTCTGAACTCCCTTGCCCACGATCAGCGGCGTGATGCCGGCAAACGCGATGTCCTTGTTGGGGATGAAGGGAAGGCGTGCCACCAGAAGGCGGATGGTGGAGAAGAGGATCCAGGTCCCGATCGAAACCTCGGGCAGGATCAGGTGCCATGACAATGCGGTAAAGCCCATGCCTGCCGCGATACGGGTGCAGTGGACAAGGAACACGAACCACAAGTCTGGCCCGGAAAGGCTGAAAATGCCCTTGCGCAAAAAGGTGATCACCAGCGAGGTGGCCAGGGCAAAGGCAATGGCCGAGACGATCAGCCAGGTATTCTGGCCGAAATTGATCGGGCCGCTGACATACCAGGTGATGCCCATCATCAGGATGGTGATGATATTGCCCGCCAGTGCGGAAAGGATCGCCACGTCCTTGACCGCGCCGAACGGAGAACCCTCCATCTTCACATGGCGGCGCGCCCAGTCGTAGAAATAGACTTCACCGACATAGCCAAGCAGCAGTTCGTTGCCGACCAGCTTCTTGAGCAGCGGCGCCAGGCCCGACAGGGGAATGCCCCACAGCTTGCGAAAGATCACCCAGTCGGCCACCGGCCCGGCGAAATAGCTGGCGGCCAGCACCAGCCAGATCAGCGGCGAACGGGGGATGATCGAGACGACCATCAACCAGTTCAGCTGGCGCAACTGCCACAGCACGGCGCACAGGATCGCCACCGAAACGGCGGGACCAAGATAGGCGCTCCATCGGCGCAGGCCGCTGGCTCGGGGAGCGGTCTCGGGAATCGCGGGTGTTGTCATCGTGTCTCGTTCAGGCCGGGCGCGGCGTTACCGCGAACCGCGCCGCCGCGCCATCCGCTTTATGTGGTGTGGCCGGCGGGGCCGGTTCGGCTGAGCCCGGCGGCAGGTGGTCAGCCATGCAACAGGCGCCGCATTTCAACGACATAGCCTTGCGCCGCGATTTCCACCGTAAAACGCCGGGCTTGGGCGCGCGCGGCCGCCGAATCGAAGGGAAGGCTGCCCACCTGCTCCATCGCAGCGGCAAGCGCGGGCGCATCGCGCACCGGCACCAGCGCGCCAAAGCGGCCGTGGCCCAGCAGATCGCCCATGCTGACGCTGCAATCGGTTGCCACCACGGGCAGCCCGGCGGCCAGCGCCTCGGGCACCACGGCCGGCACGCCTTCATAGTCGGAAGACATGACCAGCGCATCGGCGGCGAGCAGCGCATCGGACACCGGGTTGACATGGCCGGGCAGGGAAACCCGATCGGCAATGCGCAAGGTTCGCGCCAGCGCTTCCAGCCCTTTGCGGGCACCACCTTCGCCCAGGATCGTCAGGCGGTCGCCCTCTCGCGCCATCCGGGCAAAGGCCTGGAGCAGCAGCGGAAAGTTCTTCTGCGCCGCCAGCCGCCCGATCGCCAGGAAGCGCCGCCCGGCAGCGCGCTCGCGCGGGGGGCGGGGCAGGGCTTCGAGATGCGCGATCTGCGCTTCTTCCAGCGCCGGATCGTCGATGATTGCCACTTTGCCGGCCGGCACCCGCATCAGCGTTTCCAACTCGGCGCGCATCGGCTCGGCCATGCCCACGATCCGGTCGAGCAGCCTGCCCTGGATACGCAGCCACAGGCGATAGAACGGCCGGGCCGGGGCTGGCAGATCGGTGCGCGTCAGGTCGTTGCTGATCTTGGCCAGGATCGGCGGGCAGCGCTTGCCCAGGACAAGGCGCATGGCCACGCTGACCACTGTGTAGGAGTTGCCCGCGCAAAACAGCACATCGGGCCGGTGGCGGCGGATGCTGCCCGGCAGGCGCAGCATCATCCACAGTGTTTCCCATGCAGCGGTGGGCACGCCGTGACTATCGAGCACTTCGGCATCGAGCCCCGGCCATTCCGCCCGCATGGCGCCATCCCTGCGGCCCAGCACGAGCCGCGCGTCGACCCCTTGCGCCAGCCATGCCCGGTGCAGGCGCAGGGCAACACGTTCCACCCCGCCCGGCTCGAAGCTGTGCAGGAATGTCAGGACGCGCAACGGACGCTCGCCGGGGTGGTTCAAAACAGGCTCGCCGGACCGGTCAGGCTGGCATAGCGCGCCGGCACATGGCTCTTGGCAAAGCGCGCCAGCGTCTTGTCGATCGAGCGCAACAGCGCGGGGACCGTGGTATCGCCGGGGTGGACTGCCACGCGCACCGTGCGGGTGGCGGGCAGGGCCTGGCGCGCCAGCGCGGAAAACCACAGCGACGAGCGGATGCGCGCCTTGCTGCGGCTGGCCCAGGTAATCACCGGCCCCTTGGCGAGGACTTCGCCATTTTGCGGCCGCCACACTTTCATGTGGTCTTCGGCCAGGGCAAAGCCCAGGTCGGCCATGGCCTGGTGCGCACCGGGGCCATAGAGCCAGGCAGGCGCAATGAACCCGGTGACAGGCCGGCCCAGGATATCTTCCACCAGGGCCTTGCCCTCGCGCATGCGGGCCAGTGCCTGATCGTGCGGCAGGTTGAGAAACTCGCCCTCGCCGGCGGTCATGTGCTTGCCCTTGAACCCGGCAAGCCCCTGGTCGGCGGGCGTTTCATCCTTGTGGCACCAGCCATGGAGGAACATCTCGATGCCCATGTCCGCCCATTGCCGCAGCCGCGCCTGAAACGCGGCATTGCCGGCGAGAGGCGCGCCGCGCCAGTGATCGGGGATCACCAGCATGGCAAACTTGCCCGCGCCCAGATGGCCGGAAAGCCGCTCTGCCAGCGCATCGACCTCGCGTTCGAAACGCGGGCTCACGTCGTGGATCGAGGCCAGCAGCCGCTTGCGCGGGGCATCATGAAAGGCGGATGCTGTCATGCTCGAAACGCTCGTGATCCCTTTCGTCGCGGTGCCAGGCCCCCCTTGCACCGCACGTCTGGCCTGTCGCAACTCGCGGCAAATTGCAACCGGGTTCCCGTGCCTTGCCGCCGGGCGCAAAACGCTATCGCTTCATCGCCCCGGCATTGTCTATCACAAAGATTGAGTTATCTGGTGTTCATGTCGGGACGTAATCGAGTCGACCGGCCGCTTCCTTGGTGGGAGAACTTGTATGGCCCATGAACGCACTTCAATTCGCAATGACGATCCCATTATCCTGACCGTGCCGGGGCTGGACAATTCCGGCCCTGACCACTGGCAAACCCATTGGGAACAAACACTTCCCGAGTGCTACCGGGTGGACCTGGGGCTATGGAACGATCCGCATCGCAATACCTGGGTCAACAAGCTGGCCCTGGCGATCCAGCGTGCCCACGAAACCAGCGGGCGCCCGGTCTTGCTCGTGGCGCACAGCCTGGGTTGCCTCGCGGTGGCGTGGTGGGCGGAATACGAACGCCTCGCCAATGAAACCCGCGCCCATGCGCCGGCCATGCCGGTGATCGGCGCGCTGCTGGTCGCCCCGCCAGACGTGGAAGACGGGGTGAAGGATCGCCGTCTCACCCGCTTTGCACCGCTGCCCGATGCCGAACTGCCGTTTCCGGCCATCGTGGTCGCCAGCCGCGACGATCCCTATGCCGCGTTCGGCACCACGCGCCGCATGGCGCAACGCTGGGGTGCCCGCTTTGCCGATGCCGGATCGGCCGGGCACATCAACGCGCAATCGGGCCTGGGCGAATGGGCGTTCGGCCGCCTGCTGCTTAACCGCCTGCTGCCGCGCGCGCTCTCGATGGATGAAGGCCAGGCCAGCTACGTGCCCGCACCGCGCCGCTTCATCGATCCGGCGCTGCGGCGGCTGGGGGCCTGAGGCGTTGGGCTTGCCGCCTTTCGACAGGCTCAGGGCGAACGGTGTGAAAGGACCGGCATTGCGTTCTCGCTCCCGTTCGGGCTGAGCCTGTCGAAGCCTCGCAGGGCTAAACCGTTGAAACTCCCCTCCTCTTCAGAGGAGGGGTTGGGGGTGGTGCGAAGCCTTGCGCAAGGTTTCCACCACCCCCCGACCCCCTCATCTAAAGAGGATGGGGAGAAGGATTGTTCATTCCGGTTAGGGTGACGCCATCTTTGCGGCTGATGCGAAAGCCGGGCCGGGTGCCGGTGGTATCGCGCCATTCCATTCCCGGCGTCGCAGGATCCTCCCACCGCGCAGCATCCATGGCCGCGCCATCGAGCGCCAGCCACTGGCCGGCTTCCGGAAACCGGGCCATGTCACCTGTTCGCGCGGCCGATAGTGCCGCGACGAAATCCTCCAGCGCGCGGTCGCGGGCCTCCCAGTCGATCCAGGTCAGCGCGTTGTCCTGCGAATAGGCGTTGTTGTTGCCCTGCTGGCTGCGGCCAAATTCGTCGCCGGCGGTCAGCATGATCGTCCCGGTGGCGGCAAACAGCGTGCCCAGCAGCGCGCGTAGCGCCGCCTGGCGCCTGGCGAGGACGGCCGGATCGTCGCTCGGCCCTTCCACGCCATTGTTCCACGAGAAGTTCTCGTTGTGCCCGTCGCGGTTGTCCTCGCCATTGGCGTGATTGTGCTTGGCATCATAGGCCACGCAATCGGCCAGGGTGAAGCCGTCGTGTGCGGCCAGGAAATTGACGCTGCGGCACGGCGCCGCATCGCAGGGCCCCAACAGGTCAGCCGATCCGGCCAGCCGTGTGGCAAGGTCGCCCAGCTTGCCGTCACCGCGCCAGAACCGCCGCACATCGTCGCGAAAGCGGTCGTTCCATTCCAGCCATGTGGCGGGAAAGCGCCCCAGTTGATAGCCATCGGGGCCAATGTCCCAAGGCTCGGCAATCAGCACGCGGGTCGCCAGCAGCGGATCGGCGGCGATTTCGGCAAAGATCGGTGCATCGGCGGCAAAGCCCGGCCCGCGCGCCAGAACCGGCGCCAGATCGAAACGGAAGCCGTCCACCCCGGCATGGGCCACGAAATGGCGCAGCGCGTCCAGCGTCATCCGCCGCACATGCGGATTGGCAAAGTCCAACGTATTGCCACAGCCGGTGTCGTTGATCAGTTCTCCTGGCGCGCCATGGCCATAGGCCCGGTTGTCCAGCCCACGCAGGCAGACCACCGGGCCGCCGGTGTCGCTTTCGCCGGTGTGGTTGAACACCAGATCAAGGATCGTGCCGATGCCATGGCCGCGCAAGGTGGCGACCGTCTCGCGCAGTTCGGCCATGCCGCCTGGGCACAGGCCGGGATCGAGCGCCATGAATGCCACCGGGTTGTAGCCCCAGGCATTGACGAGGCCGAGCGGGCCAAGATGCCGCTCGTCGATCCAGGCAACGATCGGCATCAGTTCCACCGCGTGCACGCGCAGCTTTTGCAAGTGGGCCACCACCGCCGGATGGGCCAGTGCCGCCACCGTGCCGCGCAGGGCCGGCGGCACATCCGGATGCAGCATGGTGAACGCGCGCACATTCACTTCATAGATCAGCCCGCCCGCCGCGAAGGCTGGCGGGGCAGGGGGCACGCGCGGCAACTGGCCGGGCACCACGGCTTTCGGCACCAGCCCCGCCGTATCCACGCCAAAGGTGGAAAGCGCCGGATCATAGGCAAAGCGGCGATCCAGTTCGATCGCATAGGGATCGACCAGCAGCTTGGCCGCATCGAACCACAGGCCTTGCTCGGGCGCCCACGTGCCATCCGCGCGATAGCCATAGCGCGCGCCGGCATGGGCGCCGGGCAAGGTCAGCGTCCAGTCCTCGCCCTCGCGCGCCATGGCGTGGCGGGTTTCGGTCTCGCCATCGAACAGGCACAGCCAGACCGCCTGGGCCAGCGGCGCGCGCACCCGCCAGGCGGTGCCGCCAGCACCAGTGTGCGCGCCATATTCCGGCATCAGGTGATCACGTCGGGCGCGGTGCGGCCGGTGTGGGCCACGATCCCCGCCACGGCATCGGCTGCGGCGATGAGATCGGCCAGCATGTCGCCGGTCTCGCGGTCGAGGTAGCCGTCGGCCGGCTCATAGCGTTCGAGATATACGCGCAGCGTGGCGCCTTCGGTGCCCGTGCCCGAAAGGCGGAACACGATGCGCGAACCTCCCTCGAACAGCACGCGCAAGCCCTGGTTGGCGCTGGTGCTGCCATCGACCGGGTCGAGATAGGAAAAGCTGTCAGCCTCGGCCACGGTCAGCGGGCCAAAGCTTTGGCCCGGCAGGCTGGCGAGCTTGGCCGTGAGCCCGGCCATCAGCGCGTCGGCCTGTTCGGTCGGCAGGCCCTCATAGTCGTGCCGCGCATAATAGTTGCGGCCGAACTTGGCCCAGTGCTCGCGTGCCAGTTCGTCCACGCTGATCTTGCGCACGGCCAGGATGTTGAGCCACAGCAGCACGGCCCACAGGCCATCCTTTTCGCGCACATGGTCCGAACCGGTGCCGGCGCTTTCCTCGCCGCAGATCGTTGCCATGCCGGCATCGAGCAGGTTGCCGAAGAATTTCCAGCCAGTGGGCGTTTCGTAGGCCGGAATGCCCAGCGCCTGCGCCACGCGATCGGCCGCCGCGCTGGTGGGCATCGATCGGGCAATGCCGGCCAGGCCCCGCGCATAGCCGGGCGCGAGATGGGCATTGGCGGCCAGCATCGCCAGGCTGTCGGACGGGGTGATGAAGCGGCCCTTGCCCACGATCAGGTTGCGATCGCCGTCGCCATCCGATGCCGCGCCGAAATCGGGCGCGTCAGGGCCGAACATCGTATCGAACAGCGCCTTGGCGTGGACCATGTTGGGATCGGGGTGATGCCCGCCAAAATCCTCCAGCGGCACGCCGTTGCGCACGGTGCCCGCGGCAAAGCCCAGCCGTCTTTCCAGGATTTCCACGGCATAGGGGCCGGTAACCGCATGCATCGCGTCGAACGCCATGGTCAGGCCGTTGCCCACTGCCTCGCGGATTGCGGCAAAGTCGAACAGCGTTTCCATCAGGTCGGCATAGTCGGCCACCGGATCGATCACCGAAACCTGGCAACCGCCCACGTCCACGCTGCCGCAGGTATCGAGGTCGATATCATCCGCATCGACCGCCAGCCAGCGATCGATCACTTGCGTGCGGGCATAGATCGCCTCGGTCACGCCCTCGGGTGCGGGGCCGCCGTTGGCGATGTTGTACTTGATGCCGAAATCCTCGTCCGGCCCGCCGGGGTTGTGGCTGGCCGAAAGGATCAACCCGCCGCTGGCCTTGTAGCGGCGGATCACGTTGCTGGCCGCCGGGGTCGACAGGATGCCGCCACGGCCTACCAGCACCTGGGCATAGCCATTGGCCGCCGCCATGCGGATCGCCTGCTGGATCACCGTGCGGTTGTGATAGCGCCCGTCGCCGCCGATCACCAGCGCGCTGCCCGTGTCGCGCTCCACCACGTCGAACACCGCCTGGATGAAGTTCTCGGCATAGCCGGGCTGCTGGAACACGCGCACTTTCTTGCGCAGCCCGGATGTACCCGGCTTTTGCCCGGCATAGGGCGTGGAGGAATGGGTGGTGATCGTCATGCTGCCCCCGCAAGTTGGCGATAGAGCGCAGCATAGGCTTGCCCGCTGCGCTTCCACGAAAAGTCCGTCTTCATGCCTGCTCGCTGCATCTGCGTCCAGACATCGCGCTGCCCGTACAGGGCCATCGTGCGCGTTATGGCTTCGGCAAAAGTAGGATAGGTGACACCGTGGAATGTCACGCCGGTGGCCGCCTGGGCATGAAGCGCGGCAAGGTTGGCATCCACCACGGTATCGGCAAGGCCACCGGTATGCGCCACCACCGGCACGCAGCCATAGGCCAAGCCATAGAGCTGCGTCAGCCCGCAAGGCTCGAACCGGCTGGGCAACAGGATGGCATCGCCGCCGCCCTGCATGCGATGCGACAAGGCCTCGTCATACCCGATGCGCAAGCCCACGCGGCCGGGGTGGCGCGCGGCGGCGGCATGGAGCCCGGCCTCCATCGCTGCATCGCCGGCACCCAGCAGGGCCAGCCGCCCACCCAGCCCGACGAGGTGGTCGATCACCTCCAGCAACACGTCGATGCCTTTCTGCCAGGTCAGCCGCGTGATGCACACGAACAGCGGCCCGTCGCCCTGCTCCAGATGAAATTCGCGCTCCAGCGCACGCTTGTTGGCCGCGCGCCGGGCCAGCGAGCGCCAGGAATAGGCCTGCGCCAGATGCCGGTCGGCTTCCGGGTTCCACACGGCCGGATCGATGCCGTTGACGATGCCGCTCACCCGGTCGGCCTTGGCGGCGATCAGGCCTTCCAGCCCCATGCCGAACGCCGGCTCCCGGATTTCGCGCGCATATGTCGGGCTTACGGTGGTGATCGCGCTGGCGCTTTCCAGCCCCGCTTTCAGGAAGCCGACCCCGCCATGGTATTCCACCCCATCGATCGCCCAGGCCCACGATGGCAGTTCGAGCAAGGGGAAGATGTCGGACCCGTAGTGACCCTGGAACGCCATGTTGTGGATGGTCATGACCGATGGGATCGGCGGCCCCGCCGGGGCAAACCGCATATAGGCCGGGGCCATGGCCGCCTGCCAGTCGTGCGCATGGGCCAGGTCGAACGCCAGGCCTTTAACCGCGCCCCCGGCCACGTCGGCCGCGGCGCGGGCAAAGGCGGCAAAGCGCCGCCAGTTGTCGGCCCAATCGCGCCCGGCCATGTCGCCATAAGGGCCACCTTCGCGCGCGAACAGTTTGGGGCTGTCCAGCACGAGCAGCGGGTGCGCACCCAGCTTGCCCGCAAGCAGCCGCGCCGGCTCTCCCAGCAGGCCTTCCCACTGGTGAATGGCCTTGGCCTTGCCCAGCGCTTTCAACACGGCCGGATAGCCCGGCAGGATCGTGGTCATCGCCACGCCATGCGGCGCCACCGCATCGGGCAGCGCGCCGGCCACATCGGCCAGCCCCCCGGTCTTGATCAGCGGCACTGCTTCGGATGCAATCGAAAGAACGCGCAAGGTCACTGTCTCCCCCTCCCGCCTGCGGGAGGGGGCAGGGGGGAGGGCATGGTATGCAAAATGAAGTCTAGCCCAGCCGGTCGATCATCGCCTTGGTGATGAGGCAGATCCCGTTGTCGGTACGACGAAAGCGCTGCGCATCGAGTTCGGGATCTTCGCCCACCACCAGCCCTTCGGGAATGCGCACGCCGGAATCGAGGATCACCCGCTTCAGCCGCGCGCCGCGCCCGATGTTGCAATAGGGCAGGATCACGCCTTCCTCGACGCTGGAAAACGATCCCATCTTCACCCCGGTAAACAGCAGGCTGCGCTTGGCCAGCGCGCCCGAGACGATGCAATCCTGGCTGATCAGCGAGGAAATCGCCATGCCGCGCCGGCCATCCTCGTCGTGCACGAACTTGGCCGGGGCCGCCACGATCTGGTCGGTCCAGATCGGCCATTCGCGGTCGTACATGTTGAGCTTGGGTACGGTGTCGGTCAGGTCGAGATTGGCCTCGAAATAGGCGTCGAGCGTGCCCACGTCGCGCCAGTATTCCTCGATCTCCTCGGCCGCGCGAATGCAGCTATCGGTGAAGCGGTGGGCTACTGCCTTGCCGTGCTTGACGATGTAGGGGATGATGTCCCCGCCAAAATCGCGGTTCGATCCCGGTGTTGCGGCATCGCGGCGCAATTCGTCGAACAGGAACTGCGTTTCGAACACATAGATGCCCATCGAGGCCAGGGCATGATCGGGATCGCCGGGAATGGTCGGCGGATCGGCCGGCTTTTCGACAAAGCTGGTGATCACGCTGTGCTCGTCCACGCCCATCACGCCAAAGCCGGTCGCCTCCGCCTTGGGCACGACCAGGCAACCCACGGTCACGTCGGCGCCGGAATTGACGTGCTGTTGCAGCATCAATTCGTAGTCCATCTTGTAGATGTGATCGCCTGCCAGGATCACCATGTGCTTGGGCGCATGGGCCTGGATGATGTCGATGTTCTGATAGACCGCATCGGCCGTGCCTTCATACCACAGCAGTTCGGAAATGCGCTGCGAAGCGGGCAGGATGTCGAAGCTCTCGTTGCGTTCCGGGCGCATGAAGTTCCACGCGCGGTTCATGTGGCGGATCAGCGAGTGCGCCTTGTATTGCGTGGCCACGCCAATGCGCCGGATGCCCGAATTGATCGCGTTCGACAGGGCAAAGTCGATGATCCGGCTGACCCCGCCGAAATAGACCGCCGGCTTGGCGCGGTTGTCGGTCAGTTCCTTGAGCCGGCTGCCGCGTCCGCCAGCCAGAACATAGGCCATGGCATCGCGCGCCAGTGGCTGCCCATAGGTTTTGCGCATCGTTCCTCCTGGCCGACTATTCGGCTTCGATCTGTAATTCGAACATCATCGTGGACAGTGGCGGCAGGATGACAAACGCCGCGCCATCCTGCGCCACGATCTTCCCGGCATTGCCAAGGCCACTGCCGCCATAGATCGCGGCATCGGAATTGAGCACTTCGCGCCATTCCCCGTCACGGGGCAGCGGCAGGCGATAGTGATCGTGATGGGCAGGGGTCATGTTGCACACCACCGCCACCGGCGCATGGCCGGGCGCGCGGCGCACCCAGGCAAAGACGCTGGCCAGCGCATCGTCCACCACCAACCATTCGAAGCCGTCGCTGTCGCAGTCGCGCGCGTGGAGCGCGGGCAGGGCGGCATAAGTACGGTTGAGGTCGCGTACCCAGGCTTGCACGCCCTGGTGCGGCGCATGTTGCAGCATGTCCCAATCGAGTTCGCGCGCTTCGCTCCATTCGCGCCGTTGCGCAAACTCCTGGCCCATGAACAGCAGCTTCTTGCCCGGATAGCCCCACATCATGCCGTAATAGGCGCGCAGCGAGGCGAATTTCTGCGGGTCGGCGCCCGCCATCTTGTTGAGCAGGCTGCCCTTGCCATGCACCACTTCATCGTGGCTGAGCGGCAGGACGAAATTCTCGGTGAACGCATACATCAGGCCGAAGGTGATCTCGTCGTGATGATAGCGGCGATGAACCGGGTCGCGCGCCATGTAGCGCAGCGTGTCGTTCATGAAGCCCATGTTCCACTTGAAGCCAAAGCCCAGGCTGGAGGGACGCTCCCCTTCATCCAGCGCCGGCTGGGTGACGCCGGGCCAACTCGTCGATTCCTCGGCCATGGTGATCACGCCGGGGCAGGTGCCATAGATCGCCTGGTTCATCGCGCGCAGGAAATCGACCGCTTCCCAGTTCTCGCGCCCACCCTGGGCATTGGGAATCCATTCGCCGCTCTTGCGCGAATAATCGCGGTACAGCATCGAGGCGACCGCATCGACGCGCAGCCCATCCACATGATAGCGCTCTGCCCAGAACAGCGCGTTGTTGACCAGGAAATCGCGCACTTCGCGCCGTCCGAAATTGTAGATCGCGGTGTTCCAGTCGGGGTGAAAGCCCTGGCGCGGGTCTTCATGCTCATACAGCGCGGTGCCGTCGAACCGCGAAAGGCCGTGGGCATCGGTGGGGAAGTGGGCCGGCACCCAATCGATCAGCACACCCACCCCGGCCCGGTGCGCGCCATCGACAAAGCGCGCAAAGCCCTGGGGATCGCCAAACCGTGCCGAAGGCGCATAGAGCCCGGTGGTCTGGTAACCCCAACTGGGGTCATAGGGGTGCTCTGAGACCGGCAGGAACTCGATATGGGTAAAGCCCATGTCGACCGCATAGGGGATCAGCTGATCGGCGAGTTCATCCCAGCTGTAGAACTCGCGTCCGTCACCGGGCTTGCGCCACGATCCGGGGTGCACTTCATAGATCGCGATCGGCTGGTGGCGGGGATCGGCCTCGGCCCAGAATGCGCGGTGCGCGTCGTCGCCCCACTCATGCGGGGGCGCGTCCAGCGTGATCGAGGCGGTGTGCGGGCGCAATTCTGCAGCAAAGGCAAAGGGATCGGCCTTGTAGGGCTGGACGGTGCCATCCGCGCCGACGATGCGATACTTGTAGGGGCGCCCGCCGCCGATGTCGGGCAGGAACAGTTCCCAGATGCCGGTGTCGGTGCGGCGGCGCATGGGATGGCGCGCGCCGTCCCAATCGTTGAAATCGCCCACCACGCTCACCAGCCGGGCATTGGGCGCCCAGACGGCAAAGTGCACGCCGCGCGCGCCTTCGTGGTCGATCACATGGGCACCCAGCTTGTCGAACAGGCGATGATGGGTGCCCTGGCCGATCAGGAAATCATCCACCGGCCCCAGCACTGGCCCGAAGGAATAGGGATCGATCACCTCCCACGTATAATTGCCGGCCTGGCAGGCATAGCGCACCGGCTGGCGCGTGCCTGCCACCGGCCCCTCGAACAGGCCGCGCGGGTCCACCCGCACGAGCGCGCCCAGCGGCGTGCCATCGAGGGCAAAGGCTTCGGCCCGCTCTGCCCCGGGCAGGATCGCCCGCGCAAAGGCGCCGTCGGGGCCAGGGTGCACCCCCAGCAGCGAGAACGGATCGGCATGGGTGCCGTCCAGCAGCGCCGCGATGGCCTCTTGCGGGGGGTGCAGGCTCAGGATGTCACACTCCCCAGATGTCGCGGGCATATTCGCCGATCGTGCGATCCGATGAAAACCAGCCGACATTGGCGATGTTGCGAATGGCGCTGGTGCGCCAGGCCGCCTGGTCTTCCCAGCGCGCATCCACGCTGCGCTGCGCCGCGTGATAGGCATCGAAATCGGCCGCAACCAGGAACCAGTCGCTGTCGTAGAGGCCGCCCATCAATCCGGCATAGCGCTGCGGATCGTCGGGAGAGAACACGCCGCTGGCGATGGCCGAGATCGCCTGCCGCAACTCGCGGCTGCCTTCGATCACGGCGCGCGGGTTATAGCCATCGGCGCGGGTCTGGGCGACTTCGTCCGCCGTCAACCCGAAGATCACGATATTGTCGTCGCCCACGCGGTCCTTGATTTCCACGTTGGCACCATCGAGCGTGCCGATGGTGAGTGCGCCATTGAGCGCGAACTTCATGTTCCCCGTGCCCGAGGCTTCCATCCCGGCCGTGGAAATCTGTTCCGACAGGTCGGCCGCCGGAATGATGCGCTCGGCCAGTGTCACATTGTAGTTGGGCACGAACACCACCTTGAGCAAACCACCCACCGAAGGATCGGAATTGACGCGGCGGGCAATGTCGTTGGCCAGTTTGATGACCAGCTTGGCATTGTGATAGCTGGGCGCTGCCTTGCCGCCGAAGATCTTTACGCGCGGCGTCCAGTCGCGTTCCGGGTGGCTGCGAATTTGGTCATAGAGTGCAACGGTTTCCACCAGGTTGAGCAGCTGGCGCTTGTACTCGTGGATGCGCTTGATCTGCACGTCGAACAGCGCATCGGGATCGAGACGGATGCCGGTCAACTGCTTGATATGCCCGGCCAGCGCCACCTTGTTGGCGCGCTTGACCTCGGCAATGCGCTCACCCAGGCTGGCGTCCTGCGCCAGGGCATTGAGGTCGGACAGCTTCTCGGCGTCATCGAGGAAAGCATCCCCGATCGCATCCTTGATCACGCCCACCAGGCGCGGGTTGCACTGTTGCAGCCAGCGGCGCGGCGTCACGCCATTGGTCTTGTTGTTGATGCGCGTGGGATAAAGCGCGTGAAGATCGGCAAAGACCGTGCTTTTCATCAGCTCGGTATGCAGCGCGGCCACGCCGTTGATCGAATGCGCGCCCACGAAGGCCAGGTTGGCCATGCGCACGCGGCGCTCGCCGGCCTCGTCGATCAGGCTGATCGCGGCAATCGCGCGGTCGTCCAATCCGGCCTTGCGTGCCTCGCGCAGCACGCGGCTGTTGATGGCATAGATGATCTGCATGTGGCGCGGCAAAAGGCGCTCGAACAACGGCAGCGGCCAGCTTTCCAATGCTTCGGGCAGCAGGGTGTGGTTGGTGTAGCCAACGGTGGCCTTGGTGACGTCCCAGGCCTCGTTGAACTCCAGCCCGTGGACGTCCACCAGCAGGCGCATCAGTTCCGCCACCGCCACGCTGGGATGCGTGTCGTTGAGCTGGATCGCGGCCTTGTCGGGCAGGGTGCGCACGTCGCCATGGTATTGCGCGTGGCGGCGCACGATGTCCTGGATGGAGGCTGAGGTGAAGAAGTATTCCTGGCGCAGGCGCAACTCCTGCCCGGCCGGCGTGCTGTCGGCCGGATAGAGCACGCGCACCAGCGCATCGGCGCGCACCTGTTCGGCTAGCGCCCCGGCGTGGTCGCCGGCATTGAACGCGTCGAGGCGAATGGGATCGAGCGGATTGGCCGTCCACAGCCGCAGCGTGTTCACCCGCTTGCCCTTGTAGCCCACCACCGGCGTATCGACGGCGTTGGCTTCCACCTTTTCATGGGGGTGCCATTCCACGCCATCGCCGTTGTCGATCACTTCGCCGCCAAAGCCGATGGTATAGGCGCTTTCGCGGCGGTCGAACTCCCAGGGGTTGCCGTGGCTCAGCCAGGTTTCGGGCAATTCCACCTGCCAGCCATCGTCGATGCGCTGGCGGAACATGCCGTTTACATAGCGGATGCCATAGCCATAGGCAGCGATGTCCAGACTGGCGAGGCTCTCCATGAAGCAGGCCGCCAGCCGGCCCAGGCCGCCGTTGCCCAGCGCGGCATCGGGTTCCAGCTCTTCGAGTGCGGCAAGGTCGAAGCCGTGGCTGGCCAGCGCCTTTTCCATCTCGCGCGTGAGGCCAAGGTTCGACAGCGCGTCGCGCAGCAGCCGGCCGATCAGGAATTCCAGGCTCAGGTAGTAAACCCGCTTGCCGCCCTCGGCATAGGTCTTGCGGGTGGATTCCATCCAGCGGTCGATGACCACGTCGCGCAGTGCCAGGCAGGTGGCGGTGTACCAGTCGTGCGGCTTGGCGGCGCGCTCGTCCTTGCCCACGCGGTGGCGCAGCACGTCGATGATGTGGGCGTCGATCTCGGCAACCTTGGACGTGATCTCTAGGCTCATGGCTTTCGTTTCCACCTGCTTGGGCCGTGCCCTGTCGCACCGGCAAGGGTGCGGCATAGACCAGACCGGTTATCCCGGCCTTTCCATGGCATCCGTCCCCGTATCACGCGCTGCCAGTTTCCCCGGCTGCAGCCTCCCTTTGCAAGGGGTAAGCCAGGCGTGGGCCGAACGACAAGGGCAGAGTTTTGCACAGGTGGTTTTGTGAGGGTGGGATCGTCTCCTCTTCGTCTTCAGGGGAGGGGAGTCATGAATTTCAAAATCCGTTCGCCCTGAGCCTGTCGAAGCCCGTTATTTCAACCCGATGCGCAATCCCGCCCAAAGGGTGCGCGGCGTGCCGATGTCGATCGTGCCGCCCGAATTGCGTGTGACGATCGTTTCATCGAGCAGGTTTTCCCCGCGCAATACCAGGCTGGCCCACGCGGTCAGCGGCACCTGGGCAAAGGCATCCACCGTGGTGGCCGCGCGCAACGGTGCGGTCTGCAGGTCGTCTTCATAAGCCACGCCCACGTGGCGCAGGGTCACGGCGCCGGTCCAGTGCGGGGCGGGGTGCCAGACGAGGGTGGCGCTGCCCGCAAGGCGCGGCGTCTGCGCCGGGCGCATGCCATCGAGCGCGGTGCCGGGCGCTTCCACCTTGGCATCGGTCAAAGCGAGGCTGCCGTTGAAGGAGAGCGTGCCCGCCGTCACTTCTGCCCCGAACTCCAGCCCCTTCGCATGCACGGCGGCCACGTTCTGGCGCTGGCGCAGCGTCGTGTTGCCGCTGGTCGACAAGGTGACATTGGCAATCGCGTCCTTCACCTTGTTGTCGAACGCCGTCACCGACAGCTTCACGCCCCGGGCCGGCGTCAGGTCGATCCCCGCCTCGAAGCCCAAGAGCCGCTCGTTGCGCAGCGCCGGGTTGCGCTGCGTGGTGGTGAGCGACACGCCGCCGCTGCCATTGGGCGCGGCCAGCGTGAACGAGCGATAGAGTTCGTTGAGCGTGGGCAGGCGCAGCCCGGAATAGGCCGCGCCGCGCAGCGCCACCCAACTCGCGGCGTTGACCACTGCGCCCCCGCGCCAGCTGCCCCGCCAGCCGGTGCGCGAAGCCACTGTGGGATCGTCGGCCGACGTGACCGTCACCGTGCCGGCCGCGTTCAATTCCTCGTAGTGGCCCTGCGTGATTGCCCAGCGATCGGCACGGCCGCCGGCGGTGAGCACCACCGGCCCCAACGTCCAGTCATCCTCGATGAAAAAGCCGAGATCGTCGGTCTGCCCGCCCGCCCGGCGCCGCGCGGTGACGAGGCCGGTGGCCGCCGACAGTGCGTTTTCCTTCGTCTCGCCCTCGGCCCGGCGCCAGTCGGTTCCCAGCTTGAGCACGTGGCCACCGCCCACCGGCGGGCGCAGTTCCAGCTTGCCGCCAAGCCCCGTGGAAGGCGTGCCATACTGGTCCAGCGTCTTCTTGAAGCTGGTGGAACTGACCGTCACGGCATGGAAATCGCGCGCCTGCACATAGGCCAGCGCATCGAACTGCCACGCCCCGCGGCCGACAAGGCGCAGGCTGCCGTCCTGCCCGCTGATGCCGTTGTCTGCCCCGGCAAAGCGCAAGGTGCGGTTGTCCTCGAATGCGGCGATGCGCGCCTGTAGCTCCACATCGGGCGTCAGCGGTGCCACTGCACGCACACCGGTGGACCAGCTATCATAGCGCGCCCGCACGCTCGCGGGCACGCGCTGGCTTTCGGGCGTCGTCCAGAAACCCTGGCCCCGGTCCCAGCGCCCGGTCACCACGGCAAAGCCTTGGCCCAGCCTGGGGGCCAGCGCCCCCGAAACCGTGGTTTCCCCGCGATCATCCAACAGCGCTTGTGCATTGAACAGCCCGAGCCCGGCCTGGCCCGCGCTGGTCAGGTCCACCGTTCCGGCCACGGCCCCGGCGCCGAACGCGCCCGATCCGCCGCCGCGCTGCACGCGCACGCTGGCCAGGCGCTCCGGATCGATCGCGCTCATCGGAATATAGCCGAAGAACGGATCGGCCATCGGCACACCGTCGAGCAGCACCAGCGTGCGGCTGGTGGCATTGCCGCCCAGCGCGCGCAGCGTGATGCCCTGGGCCGATGGGTTGGAGGCGCGGCTATCGGAACGCCGGAACTGCTGCACGCCGGCTGCCGAAAGAAGCGCATCATCGATCCGGCCCGACGCCGTCGCGCGCAGCCGCTCGGCCGCAATCACTTGCGTATCGTAAGCCGGGGCGGCCGGGCTTGGCGCCAGCCCTTCGCCCGTCACCACGATAACGCGACCATCCCCGCTGCCGTCGGGCGCCGCGACGGCTGCCGCCGGGGCGGCCAGCGCAACGGCACCAAGCGCAAGCGACGCCAGCATATTTGAACGGAACGGGGCATTGATTGGGCGCACGTGGCTTGTCCTCTCCTGACGGGTCCGGGCTCGCGCGCCTTTACGTCAGGCGCAGCGACGGCGTCATCCGCGATTGTTATGTTTTTCGTGCTTGGCGCGATCGTTGCGGCTTTGATGCCACAAGCCGTTCCTTGCTCGCGTACGATGGCGGCTTGGCCCTGGCCGCGCCATAGCACGAAAGACCAATGCGCCGATTTTGCCGCATCGAAAGCGCAGGCCAAAAAAAAGGCCGCACCAGATGGGCGGCCTTGGAAAGTTTGGGAGAGGATGCCTGAAAGGCACGCCCCTTTTGTATGTTGCAGCGCAAACAGGCAAGTGCGTAATATGACATAGCGATTGCATTTAATGCAACTGCGCTTTGGCGATGCGTGGGCGCAGCCAGCAAAGTGGCAGAAGTCGGCACTGGATTGCAGGAAACAGACCAGTGCGACACGGCATCCATGCAATTTGCTCGACAAAATCGAACGGGTGCGTCTGCGAGAATCCGCGCGACGCGACGAGCATTGCAGTCGCTGCCCAAGATTGCTATAAGCCATAACATAATTGGGAGACTCAGTGATGCAATTCGAACGGCGCAATCCCCTCGATGGTTCTGTCGCTTCTTCCGCGCAGGCGATGCAGGCTGCGCAGATCCCCGCCATTGCCGCCAAAGCCGGCGCCGCGTTCCCCGCCTGGGCCGCCCAGGGGCCGAACGCCCGTCGCGCCGTGCTGATGAAAGCCGCCGCCGCGCTCGAAGCGCGCGCCGATGCCTTTGTCGAAGCGATGATGGGCGAAATCGGCGCCACCAAGGGCTGGGCGCTGTTCAACCTGGGCCTGGCCGCCAGCATGGTGCGCGAAGCTGCCGCGCTCACCACCCAGATTTCGGGCGAAGTGATCCCGTCGGACAAGCCCGGCTGCCTTGCCATGGCCCTGCGCGAGCCGGTCGGCGTGATCCTGGGCATTGCCCCGTGGAACGCACCGATCATCCTGGGCGTGCGCGCCATTGCCGTGCCGCTCGCCTGCGGCAATGCCGTGATCCTCAAGGCGTCGGAACAGTGCCCGCGCACCCATGCCCTGATCATCGAGGCCTTTGCCGAAGCCGGGTTCCCCGATGGGGTGGTGCAGGTCGTCACCAATGCCCCCGCCGATGCCGGCGAGGTGGTCGGCGCGCTGATCGACGCGCCCGAGGTCAAGCGTATCAACTTCACCGGCTCCACCGCCGTGGGCCGCATCATCGCCACCCGCGCGGCCGGTCACCTCAAGCCCTGCCTGCTCGAACTGGGTGGCAAGGCGCCATTGATCGTTCTGGAAGACGCTGACCTCGATGAAGCGGTCAAGGCAGCAGCCTTTGGCGCGTTCATGAACCAGGGGCAGATCTGCATGAGCACCGAGCGGATCATCGTGGTCGAAGCAGTCGCTGCCGAATTTGCCCAGCGTTTCAAGGCCAAGGTCGAAACACTCGCCGTGGGCGACCCGCGCGAGGGCAAGACTCCGCTTGGTGCCGTGGTCGATGCCAAGACCGTTGCCCACTGCCAGGCCCTGGTGCAGGACGCGCTCGGCCACGGTGCCACGCTGCTCACCGGCGGGGAAACCACGCAGAACGTGCTGATGCCCGCCCATGTCGTCGATGGTGTGACGCAGGACATGAAGCTGTTCCGCGACGAAAGCTTCGGCCCGGTTGTCGGCGTGATCCACGCGCGCGACGAAGCCCATGCTATCGAACTGGCCAACGACAGCGAATATGGCCTGTCTGCTGCGGTGTTCACGCGCGATACCGCGCGCGGCCTGCGCGTGGCGCGCCAGATCAAGTCCGGCATCTGCCATGTCAACGGCCCGACCGTGCACGATGAAGCGCAGATGCCGTTCGGCGGCGTCGGCGCCTCGGGCTACGGCCGCTTTGGCGGCAAGGCCGGCATCGACAGTTTCACCGAACTGCGCTGGATCACCATGGAAACGCAACCCGGCCATTTCCCGATCTGATTACCCGAACCAAGCATACCGAAAGGACAATACCATGGCAGACGAACAGGCCGTGCGCGCGGAAGAGGACACCGTTGCCGTCACGATCGAGAACCGCATCGCCTGGGTGCGTTTCAACCGCCCGGAAAAGCGCAACTGCATGAGCCCCAAGCTCAACCGCCAGATGCTCAAGGTGATCGAGGAACTCGAATTCCGCGACGATGTGGGCGTCCTGGTGCTCTCGGGCGAGGGTGATGCCTGGACGGCCGGCATGGACCTTCAGGAATATTTCCGCGAAACCGAAGAACTGGGCCTTTGGGCGATCCGCAAGTCGCAGCGCGAAGCCTATCGCTGGTGGAATCGCATCCGCTGGTATGAAAAGCCGACCATCGCGATGGTCAACGGCTGGTGCTTTGGCGGTGGCTATGGCCCCCTTTACGCCTGCGATATCGCGGTGGCGGCGAACGAAGCGCAATTCGGCCTGTCTGAAATCAACTGGGGCATCCTGCCCGGCGGCGGCGCTTCCAAGGTGGTGCAGGAACTCATGCCCCTGCGCAAGGCCATGTATCACGCCATGATGGGTGAAAACCTCAATGGTGCCCAAGCGGCCGCACAGGGCCTTATTACCGAAGCCGTACCTTTTGATCAGCTCAAGGCGCGCGTAACCGAGATTGCCGAAACGCTGCTCAAGAAAGACAGTCAGACCCTGCGCGCCACCAAGTGGGCCGTGCGCCGCATGATCGACATGACCTATGAAAATGCGGAAGACTATCTGATCCGCGCGCAGGAAGCACTACACAGCTACGGTGGCGTGGCCGCGCGCAAGGAAGCAACGCGCCAGTTCCTGGATGAAAAGAGCTTCAAGCCTGGCCTTGGCACGTTCGACACGTCCAAGATCAAGGACTGACCGCTTTCCCCATTGCCGGACAATGCCCAGACCCCGGTGCCTTTGCGGCATCGGGGTTCTGCATATCTGGCATCGCAAAAAGAGGTTGTGCCAGAAACCATTCGGCATCAGTTTCGCGGGCCTGAAGGAGTGCCCCCCATGAAACTGACCCTGTCCCTGGTTTCGCCTGCAGCCCTCACATCGGCCGCGCTTACGCTCACCGCTTCGCCCGCGCTCGCTGCGAGCAACCATGCCGAGGCGGAAGCACAGACGCTCGACTTGTCCAAGCAGACCATAGCCATGCGCTCGGTCCAGGGGCCGGGCAACGAAACGCCCAAAGTCGCCGCGCTCTATCGCGACACGCTGGTCAAGGCCGGCTGGGCGCCTGCGGATATCGAGATCGTGCCGGTGGAAGATACCGCCTATCTCATCGCCACCTGGAAAGGCAGCGATCCCAGCCTCAAGCCGCTGGTGCTGTCGGGCCATATGGACGTGGTGGAAGCCAAGCGCGCCGATTGGGTGCGCGATCCCTTCGTGCCGGTGGTGGAAAACGGCTATCTGTTCGGGCGCGGCGCGCTCGACATGAAGTTCAACGCGGCGCTTGCCGTCTCCACCCTGATCGAAATGCGCCACAAGGGGTTCAAGCCCAAGCGCACTATCGTGATCGCTTTTTCGGGTGACGAAGAAACCACGATGAAGACCAGCCGCCTGATCGCCGAACGGCTGAAGGGGCAGGCAGGGCTGGTCATCAACGTCGATGGCGGCGGCGGCATGCTGGCCGAAGACACCGCCAAGCCGCTGGCGTGGACCTGGGACGGCGCGGAAAAGAACTATGCCGATTTCCAGCTCGAAGTCACCAATCCCGGCGGCCACAGCTCTGCCCCGCGCAAGGACAATGCCATCGTGCAGTTGAGCCAGGCGCTGGTGAATATCGGTGCCTATCACTTCACGCCCGAACAAAGCCCGCTGACCAAGGCGTTCTTTGAAAGCGCCGCCAAGATCACACCCAACCCGCAGGTGGCCGGCGCGATGCGCGCATTCGCCGCCGATCCCACCAATGCCGACGCCGTGGCCACGCTGCGCAGCTTGCCCGAATTCATCGGCCGCATCGAAACCACCTGCGTGCCCACGATGGTGGGTGGCGGCCACGCGCTCAACGCCCTGCCGCAACGCGCCACGGCCAATATCAACTGCCGCATCTTCCCCGGCCACAAGCGCGACGATATCATGGCCGAACTGGCCAA
>Ga0070669_100000088_pt1 | contig 88307 bp, 71 predicted proteins | sample KBSS53metaG_FD_64680 | JGI IMG/M metagenome (GOLD analysis project Ga0070669, IMG submission 64680) | Switchgrass rhizosphere microbial communities from Kellogg Biological Station, Michigan, USA - KBS S5-3 metaG | ecosystem: Host-associated > Plants > Roots > Rhizosphere > Soil ...
CCCGACAGTTCGTCGGCCAGGACGCGGTAGGTGGTATAGCGCAGGGCGAGAAGATCGGTTTCGACTTCGGCCACGCGCTGGGCCAGTACCTGGTTTTCGCTGCGCTTGCGGCCATCGGGGCCGACCTGTTCAAGGCGTGCCCGCACCTGGCGCGCAAATGCCATGTTGACGCCGATCCAAGCGCCCATCAGGCGCTCGTTCCCCAGCAGGAACTTGGTGATGTCCCACGCGCCGCCCTCTTGGCCGACGAGGTTCGTCACCGGAACGCGCACGTCCTCGATCTGCACCTCGTTGACGGTCAGCATGCCGCCAAGGGTATGGATCGGGCTGACCGTGACGCCCGGCTGTTCCATGTCGACCAGCAGGAACGAGATACCGGCTTGCTTGGGGCCATCGGCCGAAGTCCGCACGAGGCAGAAGATCTTGTTCGAGACATGGGCATAGCTGGTCCACAGCTTGGTGCCGGTGACGATGTAGTCGTCCCCGTCCCTCACCGCGCGCATCTGCAGGTTGGCCAGGTCCGATCCGGCCTGCGGTTCGGAAAAGCCCTGGCACCACCAGTCCTCGCTCGACAGGATGCGCGGCAGCAATTCCGCCTTCTGTTCGGGCGTGCCGAATTCGATCAGGACCGGGCCAAGCAGGTCCTGCGACACGTGGTTGAGCCGGGGCGCCCCGGCCAGGCCGGATTCTTCTTCCCAGATAAAGCGTTCCATCGGCCCCCAGCCCGGCCCGCCATGCTCCTTGGGCCAGAGCGGCACGTTCCATCCCTTGGGACGCAACAGGCTGTGCCAGTGGTTGTGCTCTTCCTTGGTCAATTTCTCGCCGGCCAGGGTCTTGCGCGCGTATTCCGCCGGAAGATTCTCGGCAAGGAAGGCGCGCACTTCATCCCTGAGCGCTGCAACCTTATCGTCGATTGACAGGTTCATCGCAAAACTACTCCCTAAATCCCACGGAACATGGGCGGGCGCTTCTCGCGGAACGCCGCCCGTCCCTCGACATAGTCCTGCGAGAGGGTAAGCTGGGGCTGCTCCCTGGCCTCGGCAGCGAGCACATCGTCAAGCGAATTGTGCGCTTCGCCCATCAGGCGCTTGGTGGCGGCAATGGCAAGTGGCGCAACGCCAGCATAGCGCTGCCCGGCACTGAGCGCCGCCTTGAGACTCTCACCTTCGGGAACCAGCTGGTCCACCAGGCCAAGGGCATTGGCCTCCTGCCCGCGAACCTCGCGGCCGGTCAGCAACAAGTCCCGCGCGCGTGCTTCACCGATACGCTGCGGAAGAGTCCACGCCAGACCCGCATCGGCAAGCAGGCCAACTTTGACGAACGAGGCGCAGAAGCGCGCACCTTCCCCGGCCACGACATAGTCGCAGGCCATCGCGAGCGAAAAGCCCGCCCCGGTTGCGCCACCTTCGACAGCGGCGATTGTCGGCTTGGGCCCGCGATGCAGCAAGCGCGCAATATCCTGCAGCACGCCAACGTTGCGGCGGGTTCGTTCCACGTCGGGCTTGACGTCCGTCGAAAGTCGTCCGCCCGAACAGAAATGGCCCGCCGCTCCGGTCAGGACGATGAAACGACACTTGTCGTTGCTGGACGCGGATTGCAACTGCTCCAGCAACGCCTCGCGCATGGCGGGCGAGCAGGCATTGCGAAATGCCGGAGCGTGCAGCGTAAGTACGACAGCACCGTCCGCATAATCGCATAAAATAGCTTCTTGAGGCAGCGGCTTCGCCAAGATTTCATCCACCATGTCACCATATATCTGCGGGAGATCCGGGCTAAACCCACCCACCTTTGATGACCATCGTCTACACAGAACCTAGCGCACTCGTAATCGATGCGCGAAGGCTTAACATATATGTGCTGCTTGGTTTTGGAGCCTTGGACTGGGGTAGCTTTGCGGCCAGTGCTGAGGCCTTGGTCTACCTTGTAAAGCCATCGGGATCCCGCTGCATCATGAATTCCACCACTGCTCTGTTCCGCCAAGACAGCGACAGCCTCGACGCGCTGTTCGCACCCAAGTCGGTAGCGATCATCGGTGCATCGTCCGACCAGCGCCGGTTTGGCGGGCGCCCCATCCAGTACCTGCTCGATGCGGGATTCGAGGGGCCGATCTATCCGGTCAATCCGGTGCGAGACGAGATTCAGGGGCTCAAGGCATACAAGTCCATCGCCGATGTGCCGGGGCCGGTGGACCTTGCCCTGCTGGCGATCGGCTCGGACGTGACGCAGCAAACGATCGAAGATTGCATCGCGCGCGGCGTCAGGGCGGCCATCTCCTATGGCGCCGGCTTTGCCGAGGTCGGTGGCGAGGGGATCGCCCGCCAGAACAAGCTGATCGAGACGGCGCGGGCTGGTGGGCTGCGGTTGCTCGGCCCCAATTGCATGGGGGCGCTCAACGCCAGCAGCAAGTTCTACGGGACTTTCGCCTCGGCGCTGGAGGATGGCGTTCCGGCCGCCGGGCGCATCGCGATTGCCAGCCAGTCGGGCGGATATGGCGGCTATCTGCTGCGCCACCTGTTCCTGCGCGGGCTGGGTGTTTCGCAATGGGTGACGACCGGCAACGAGGGCGACATCGACGTGGGCGAGGCGCTGCATTGGATGGCCGGGCAGGAAGGCAACGACGTCCTGATCGCCTACATCGAGGGTCTGCGCTCCAAGGACAGCCTGATCGCGGCGCTGCGCCGCGCGCGCGAGAACCGCAAGCCGGTGGTGGTGATGAAAGTGGGGCGCACGGCCGAGGGCAGTGCCGCAGCCGCATCGCACACGGCATCGTTGACCGGGCAGGACAGCGTCTATGACGCCCTGTTCGAGGAATATGGCGTTCATCGCGCCAGGACCACCGACGAATTGCTGGACGTGGCCGCAGCACTGTCGCGGCGCACGCTTCCCAAGGGACCGCGCGTGGGCGTCATCAGCATTTCGGGCGGCGTCGGCGTCCAGATCGCGGATTTCGTCAGCGATGCCGGACTCACCATGGGTAGCGTGCCGGCCGAGACGCAGGAGCGCCTGCGTGCGCTGGTCCCACATTGCAGCCCGTCCAACCCGATCGACATGACCGGCCTTGTGACGACCAATCACGAGATCATGGAAAAGACCCTCGACGCCGTGTTCGAGGCCGACGCCTTTGATGCGACGTTGATTTTCCTCGGCATCACCGGCGCAGCGCCGTCGATGGCGCGGCCGCTGCAGGAAGCCATTGCCCGAGCCCATGCCCGCGCGCCCGACCAGCTGGTGCTGGTGTCGGTGACTTGCCCGCCCGAGATGATGCGCGAGTACGAGGCCCAGGGGATGCTCGGGTTCGAGGATCCGTCCCGCGCCGTGGCCACGCTCGCTGCGCTGTGGAAGTTTCGCCAGACCTTCGATCGCGCGATTCCACCGATCGTGGAACTGCCTGCAGCCGAGCCGCTCGCCCTGCCCGAGGATGGCCGCCTCAACGAGGCAGCGGCCAAGGCCTTGCTGGCCCGTCACGGCGTGCGTTCCCCGCGCGAGGGGCTGGCGGCCAGCGCGGCCGAAGCGGCGCGCCTGGCAACGGAGATTGGCTTTCCGGTGGCCGTGAAGGTCGTCTCGGCGGACATTCTCCACAAGACCGAGGTTGGCGGCGTGGCACTGGGTCTTGCCGACGCTGCTGCGGTGGAAGCGGCGGTAAACCGGATGATCGAGACCATCCCCGGCCATCTGCCTGACGCCCGGATCGATGGCTATCTCGTTTCCGAAATGGTCAAGGGCGGGGTCGAATGCATCGTTGGCATCAGCCAGGACGAGGCATTCGGGCCGGTCATCACTTTCGGCCTTGGCGGCACGCTGGTGGAATTGCTCAAGGACACCGTCTGCGCGCTCGCGCCGGTGACCGAGGAGCGAGCCATGGAAATGATCGGACAGGTCCGGACGGCTCCGCTGCTGACCGGCTACCGGGGCGGGCCGCGCCACGATGTGGAGGCGCTGGCCAAGGCCATTTCCGGGATATCGGTGCTGGCCGCCCAGCATGCCGACACGATCACCACGATCGAGGTCAATCCCCTGGTGGTTCAGCCCGGCAAGGGCGGCGTGATCGCGCTCGATGCAGTCATCGAGACGGCGCTTGGCTGATATGGAATCACCCTACCCGCACCTGTTTTCCCCTTTCGCGCTGCGCGGGCTGACGCTGCCGAACCGGGCGGTGATGGCACCGATGTCCACCGAGATGGGCGGGCGAAACGGGGAAGTGACGCCCGACATGATCGCCTTCTACCGAGAGCGGGCAACGGGCGGCGTCGGGCTGATCATCGTCGAATACACCTGCGTCGATCCGGATACGGGCCGGTCTAACGAATATCAGCTGACACTGAAGGATCGGCGCAATCTTGATGGCCATCGCCGTCTGGTGCGCGCGGTCCACGATGCCGGCGCCAAGGTATTCATGCAATTGCAGCATTCCGGGCAGTTCGCCAATCGCGCAGTGCTGCCTGATGGCATGCCGGTGGGACCGGCCGATATCTTTTCCAGGAAGGACCCGACCCGGAAAACCTGCCGCGCGCTCACCCCGGACGAAGTGACGGGCCTGGCCGAGGCATTCGGCGCCACGGCAGCGCTGGCGGTGGAAGCAGGCTACGACGGGGTCGAACTCCACGGCGCGCACGGCTATCTCCTGAGCCAGTTCCTTTCGCCACTCACCAACACGCGCGATGATGCATGGGGCGGCGATTTCGAGCGACGCCTGGCCTTTCCCCTGGCTGCGGTCCGCGCTGTGCGCCAAGCGCTCGGCGATCTGCCGATCAGCTATCGCCTGTCGGTGGACGAGTTCACGCCGGGCGGCCTGACCATTGCGGACATGGAACTGATCGCACCGCGGCTGGTGGAGGCCGGGGTCGATATGCTGCACTGTTCGGCAGGCTGGGGCGTAGGCGCAGCGTTCGAAACGGTGGTGGAACCCATGTCCACGCCGGAAGGCTGGCGGATTCCCTATGCGGCGCGGCTGCGCAAGGCGGCCGGAGTGCCGGTAATCACCGTTGGGCAGATCCGCTGGCCCGAAATGGCAGAAGCGGCCATCGCCAGCGAGCAGGCCGATCTGGTCGCGCTGGGGCGGCCGATGCTGGCCGATCCGTTCTGGGCCGCAAAGGCCAAGGCCGGGCGACGCGACCTGATCCGGCCGTGTACCTCGTGCAACTGGTGCATCAGCGTGCACGAGGATCGCCACCAGGTAGGCTGCGCCGAGAATCCCCGCACCGGCAACGAACTCGATCCCCCGCTCACCCCGGACACCGGCAAGGGCCGCCGCGCTGTGGTGGTTGGCGCCGGGCCCGGCGGGGCGGCGGCAGCCCTGCTGTTGGCGCAAAGCGGATTTGACACCCATCTGTTCGAGGAACGGCCGTTCACCGGGGGTGGAATCATCGCCTCGGCCAGCCCGCCCGGCAAGGACAAGCTGTTCTGGTATGCCGGTTATCTCAAGGACCGACTGCGCGACAGCACGGTGAACCTGCACCTTGGCACCCGTGCCGAACTGGCCGACATCATCGCGCTGTCACCAGACGTGGTCATGCTTGCGGCAGGCACGCGCCGGATCGACCTTCCGATCGAAGGCAGCGATCATGCTTGCGTGATGGATGCCTATGACGTGCTGATGGGCGAGCGCGAGATCGGCGTGCCGGCGGGCGGCCACGCGGTCGTCTATGGCGGCGGCGAAACGGGCTGCGAGACGGCCGAGTTCTGTGCCGAGCGGGGATTGACCGTCACGCTCATCAGCCGCTCTCCGGCCGACAAGCTGGCTCGGTCAGCCGACTGGGTCTATCGCGGCGGGCTGTTGCGGCGTCTTCATGCCAACCCGCGCGTCACGATCGTTGACCACACCCATGTCAAGGCGGTGGGTGACGAGGGGATCGTGATCGAAACGAATGGTCCCGGCGGGCCCCAGGCGCGGGTGATTGCTGCCGACCTGTTGCTGCTGGCCCAAGGCCGGCAACCCAGCAACAGCCTGTTCGACGCGTTGGAGCGCGAAGGGATTGTCGTCAACATGATCGGTGACAGCAAGCGCGTCGGCCGGATCGGCGATGCCGTACACATGGCCTATCGCGCCGTGCTGGCGCTCAAGGCGCAATATACGCCTGCCGTGCCGGCAGGTTGTTGATCCTGCCGGGCCTGATGCCATCGCATCAGGCCCGGCAGGCCATAGTCCGCACCAGGCGGAGTGTCAGGCTGCCAGCGCCTCGCGCCGGGTTTCAAAGTTTTCAAGGAAAGCGTCCTGCCCACGGGGCGTGCGCCGCTTCGCCGGATCGTAGAACGGCGAAAGCACCTTAAGCATGGCGGGAAACACGCTTTTCATAATGCGCTTCTTCAGCGCCTTTTGCCGCGCGACCGACTCTGCCAATTCGGCAGGGGTCATCCGGGCACGGTCGGTGCCCAGCAGATAGGCAGTGGTCGCTGCCTGGAACGCACCCAAGTGCTTGAGTGCATAGATATAGCCGTAGATCCGGTAGAAATAGCGCGACACCGGATTGAGACCGCACAGCTCGTTATAGACGTCGGAGCAGACAGTGCGATGCTCGAACTCTTCGGCAAGGTGCCAGCGCCACAAGTCCGCCGTCATGAGATCTGCGTCGAGCAGCAAATCGTCATAGTCTTCGAACCAGGCTTCGCAGGCACTGGCGCTCATCGATTCAAACCCCTCGCAATAAGCGAGGTTGAAGCGGAGCGACTTGGTTTTGAGAAAACGGTCGTAGTCGGCCTGGATGGCTTCCTCGAAAGGCTTGAGCCCTTCATAACCCTGCGCCCGCAGCGCCTTGTTGTAGGCCAGGTGATGCTTGCAGTGCTGCATCTCCTGCTTGCAGAAGATATCCACCTCTTCCAGCAGCCGGGTATTGGCGGGATTGAGATGGCCCTGCGCGCGCTTCATCACCTTGAGCAGGTATGGCTCGACATAGGCGGGAATCAGCGACGCACTGTTGAACGTCTGCGAGAATTCAAGGTGTGGCGCCCAGTGCGCCTTGACCTTGGAGAAATCGAACTTCGGGAATCGTACTTTCATGACAGCCTCCTGCCGCCTCTCCAAAATATGTGCCTATTTAACAAATCAGCGCAGTTTCGTCAAGCGGAAGCCGATTTGCGCGTCTTTACCGGGACTTGGGCATCCCCAGCGATTTTTCCGCGATCAGGCTGCGATGGACCTCGCTGGTGCCGCCATACAGGGTCATGGCCAGGCCTCGCCGCATGGTCACCTCGACGATGTCGAGATCGGGATCCAGTCCGCGAACCAGCGAACGGGGCGCGGCCGCGGCCACGATGTCGGACCCGTCGCGATAGATCGCTTCGGTGGTAAAGACCTTGGCCATCGGGCCCCAGGCAATCTCGTGAATCCCTTCGACCGTGGCCCATTCCTGGCGGCGGCACAGCACGTCGGCCACTTCGTCGCGCACGGCCGCGCGAGCAAGCGTGCGGCGAACGGTTGGCTCGTCGATCGGGCGCAAACCATCGCTGTCCGCGCGTTGCGCCCAGGCAACCGCACGCCTCACCATGGCCTTCTGCGCGGCGTAATAGCCCGACCCGCCGTGTTCGAAGCTTAGGCCCGACACCATCACCCGCGCGCCATCGTTGACCTCGCCAAGGCGATAACGGTCGGGCACGCGAACATCGGTGAAATAGGTGATGTTGGTCTTTTCGTCCTGAAGCGTGTGCACCGGATGAAGCTCGATCCCCGGCAGGTTCATCGGGACGATGAACATGGTCAGGCCCTGGTGCTTCTTGCCGCTGTTGTCGGTGCGGGTCAGGAGCAGGATGTAATCGGCCTGGTGCCCGTTGGTCGTGAACATCTTCTGGCCGTTGAGGACCCAGTGATCACCGTCACGAACGGCACTGAACCGCGCTCCGAAGATGTCCGAGCCCGACTGCGGCTCCGAGAACCCGAGGCAGCCGAGGGCATCGCCTGCAACCACGGCAGTGACGATTTCGTCCTTGGTCGCCGGCTCGGCCCAGAGCAGGGCCATGCCGGCCACGAATTCGGTCACGGCCTGCGCCGTGCGGTTCCAGCCCATGTCTTCCCACACGGGAGCGGCGGCCATCACCTCGTAGCGCGATCGCGCCGGCTTGCCATCGAGGGCAAGGTCGGGGAAAGCCAGCCCGGCCTGGGCCATCTTCTTGTGAAAGCCCGCATGATAGCCAGAAGTCGAATGGTGGATCTTGGCGCGGACCTCGTCGTCGAGATTGCTCTCGATGAAGGCCTTGAACTCGGCAGCATAGGCCTCGGCGCGTTCGCCCCATTCGAAGTCGATCCCGGTCTCGCCGGCCTCGGGCAGGTTTACCGACACGCCGCTCCACAGCCGGTCGGCCACGCTGTCCAGCACGCCATCGGGGTTGCCGGCAACAAGCGCGAGCAGCTTGGCGCGACGGAAGTATATCTGCACATCGTATTCGAGGCTGACGCCATAGCCGCCAAACGTGCGGACAGCATGCGCCACCGCCTGGTCCACGCTGTGCGCCGCCCACCAATAGGCCATGGCGCAGCGCGCGCCGGCGCGGTCTTGCCCGGCCGAGATCGAGGCAACGGTCCGCAAGGCCAGAAGCCGCGCGCCGTCCAGGGCGATCGCGGCATCGGCCATGGGGTGGGCAATGCCCTGGAAGCTGCCGATCAGCGTGCCATAGGCCTTGCGTTCGGCGGAATAGGCGGCCGCCAGTTCCAGCGCCCGGCGGCCAAGGCCGGCGAGATGGATGGCCGTAAGGACCCGCCATTCCTCGATCGCCGCCTGATACAACGCCACGGCCTCCGCGCCGCTGGCGAGCACATGACGCTCGGCCGCTTGCGCAACGTCGACCATCGCCACGGCGGCATCGGCGACATTGGCTACCCTGGCGCCCGGAAGGCCGGCCAAGGCGACCAGATCTTCGCCAACAAGCGCCAGCACGATCGCCGCGACAGACCCGCCAAGGACAGGCTGGCTGCGGCCGGCGACGGCAGGCGCCATCATGATCGTCGCGACTTCGCCTGCGGCAACCCGGTCCTGCAAGGCCACGGGCGCACCCGCTCTGCCCAGCAGGGCAGCGGCGACTATCGCCTCGATCACCGGAACGGGTGCGACGAAGCGACCGGCCTGTTCCGCCACGATCGCGGCATCCAGCAGCGACATCCCGCCCTCGGCAGGACTGGCCGCGCGCATGGTGACGATGCCCAGCTCGACCAATTGGTTCCAGAGATCCTGATCAAAGCCGGTGGCTTCCGCCTCGCGCAGGCTGGCGCTGGTCACCGCATTGCCGAACAGCCGCGCGACGGTATCCTGAAGGAGCGTCTCGCCTTCCGACAATCCGAGTTGCATCTGATATCTCCCGATCATTGCCCTGGCAGGGCCCGGGTCGACTAGGCCGAGGCCTTGCCCAAGTGCAAGGCGACGCCGCCAACCGACATGAATGCGATCATATGGCGCGCTTTGGGACAGGACACGCTGCCTCTTTGGGGCGTCGGCATACCTGCACGTATATGATCAAGTTTCCGCTTCGTTGCGCCGGGATGCAGCCGCTGCAAAGACCCCGGGAAAGCCCGCACGAGGTAGGACAAATGACGCAGATCAATCCGGTGACGCACTATGCCGTGGAAGATGGCATTGCCATCGTCACGACGAACTACCCGCCGGTCAATGCCTTGTCGGTCGAGGTCATCGAAGGGCTCTTCCACGCTTTCGACCGCGCCTTGGGTGATGCGGCGGTGAACGCCATCGTGCTGATCTGCGATGGACGCACTTTCATTGCCGGTGCGGACATCAAGAACATCAACAATGCGCAGGCCCGGCCGCAGGTCGACTTCTTCGAGTTGCAGAACCGGATCGAGACATCGGCCAAGCCCTCGGTTGCCGCCATCCACGGCACGGCGCTGGGCGGTGGCCTCGAAGTCGCCATGACGCTGGGCTATCGCGTGGCCGTCCCATCGGCCCGGTTCGGGCTGCCCGAAGTCAAGTTGGGATTGCTGCCCGGCGGCGGGGGAACCCAGCGCCTGACCCGGCTCGTCGGCGCGCGCGAGGCGCTCGACATGATGACGACGGGGCAAATGATCGACGCGGCGCAGGCGCACCGGATCGGGCTGATCGACGAGATCGTGACCGAGGGTGACTTGCGCCATGCTGCCGTTGCCTTTGCGCGACAGATCGTGGCCCAGGGATCGCCCGTCAAGCGCATCAGCGACATCGAAGACAAGGTGGCAGCCGATCGGGGCAAGCCCGGCCTGTTTGCCGATTACCGCAAGGCCAACGCCAAGCGGCTGCGCAATCTCGATGCCGCAGAAAAGATCATCCAGGCGGTCGAGGCTGCGGTCAACGCCGGCACGTTCGCGCAAGGGCTGGCCACGGAACGTGCCCTCTTTCAGACAGTGTGCGGCAGTGACCAGAACAAGGCGCTGCTGCACGGTTTCTTTGCCGAACGACAGGCCGCCGAGATCGCCGACCTGCCGCGCGACACTGCCGCCCTGCCGATTGCCAGCGCCGGTGTGATCGGCGCCGGCACCATGGGCAGGGGAATCGCGCTGGTGTTCCTCAATGCCGGGTTGCCGGTGACCCTGGTGGAAACCAACGCCACCGCACTGGACAAGGCCGTTTCGCTGATGCGGGCGAGCTTTGACGGCCAGATCAAGCGGGGCAAGATCACCACTGCCGAGGTGGACACGCGCATGGCCTTGCTGCGCCCCACTACCGACATGGCAGACCTCGCCGGAGCGGACCTGGTGATCGAGGCCATTTTCGAAGACATGGCAGTCAAGCAGGCCTTGTTCCAGCAGCTGGCCGGGCTGGCGAAGCCTTCCGCCATTCTCGCCACCAACACCTCGTACCTGTCCATCGACGCCATGGCCCAGGCAAGCGGGCGGCCCGAGCAATTCATCGGCATGCACTTCTTTTCGCCCGCCCATATCATGAAACTGCTGGAAGTGGTGCGCGGCACGCGTACCTCTGCGCAGGTGATCGCGACGGTGATGCAGTTGGCCGGCAAGCTCGACAAGATTCCGGTCCTTGCCCGCGAATGCCACGGGTTCATCGGCAATCGCATGATGCGCATGCGGCGCGAAGCCGCCGAGCGACTGGTGCTGGCAGGGGCAGAACCGGTCCAGGTGGACGATGTCCTGCAGGATTTCGGGTTCCCGATGGGCCCGTTCGCGATGTCGGACATGGCTGGGCTGGACGTGGGCTGGTCGGCCGAGAAATCCACGTCTTCCACTGCAAAGGAAGTGCTGTGCGAAGCCGGCCGGTTCGGGCAAAAGAACAAGGCCGGCTATTTCGACTACGACGATCAGCGCAACCGGACGCCCTCGCCCGTGGCGAACGCCCTGCTCAAGGGGTTGGCGGAAAGGCTCGGCATTGCCCAGCAGCAATACGACGGCGCGCAAGTGCTGGAACTGCTGCTGTTCCCGGCCATCAACGAAGGCGCGCGCATCCTGGAAGAGGGCATTGCCCAGCGCGCTTCCGACATCGACGTTGTCTGGATAAACGGCTACGGCTTCCCCGCCTATCGCGGTGGCCCGATGTACTGGGCCGATCAGGTGGGACTGGACCGCGTGCTCAGCCGGGTTGAAGACCTGCATCGCCAATATGGCGACTGGATCAAGCCGTCGGAGCTCCTCAAGACCCTCGTCGCAGAAGGGCGGACGTTCGGGCAGGCCTATCCCTGACGGTTGCTGCGCCAACCGTCTGTCCCATCTCGCAAGGCCCTTAGGAGGACTGCATGGAACCGTTCTGCATCAACTGGACCGAGGCTGAAATCGACGCGCTCAAGCAGGCCCTTGCCGCGGCGCCAATCCCGCCTGCGCCCGCCGGGGCCGGCTGGTCGCTGGGCTGCGACCGCGATTTTCTGGTACGGCTGCGCGATCATTGGCTGAACGGCTATGACTGGCGCGCCGCCATGGCCGATCTCAATCGCTATCCGCAGTTCATCACCCAGATCGATGGGCTGGCGGTGCACTTCATCCATGTGAAGGGGGAAGCGGCGGCGTCCCGTCCGCTGCTGCTGACTCATGGCTGGCCGGGTTCGGTCTATGAATTCTGGGCCGCGATCGACCGCCTCACCTGCCCTTCGCGCCATGGTGGACGGGCCGAAGACGCGTTTGACGTCGTCGTTCCCAGCCTGCCTGGCTATGGCTACAGCGGAAAGCCCCAGCAGCCGATCGGTCCGCGTACGACAGCGGGCCTGTGGGACCAGTTGATGACCGAGCACCTAGGCTATTCGCGTTATCTGGCCCAAGGCGGCGATTGGGGCGGGATAGTTACCGCCAAGCTTGGCCTTCACCACCCGCAGAATTTGCGCGGCATCCACCTCAACATGCCCATCGCGCTCCGCTCCGAAACGCCCATGCAAAGCACCGAAGAAGAGGATTGGGCGCAGCGGTCCGCCGTCGCCTTCCAGATGCTGAGTGGGTACAGCATGGTCCAGATGATGAAGCCGATGTCGCTGGCCTATCTCGGCGCCGGAAACCCGCTGGGCCAGGCGGCCTGGATTCTGGAAAGGTTCCACGACTGGTCGGATCTGACGCAGGGGGACCTCGACAGCGTCTATGGGCTCGATCACCTGATCACCAACATCATGCTCTATGTGATGACCGGCAGCTTCGAAAGCGCATTGTGGTTCTATCACGGGCTGATCCGCGAAGGCGCACAAGGCCTGGCCGAAGGCGAGATGTGCACGGTGCCGCTGGGCATTGCCGCATTTCCCAACGATTCCCTGCTGCCGGTCCCTCCGCACAGCCGCCTCGAACGGGTCGCCAGCAATCTGATGCACTGGACCGACATGCCGGCAGGCGGGCATTTCGCCGCGATGGAACAGCCCGACCTGTTCGCCCGCGACGTTGTGGCATGGGCGCAAAAGGTTTGGCCGGCGGGTTCCTGACCCAGCCTAGCCAGAACGCCAGGCTCTTCAAAGCGGGCTGCCATCGTCCAAGGCAGCGCGGATCGCGGCGGTGTCGCTTCCCCAAGGGGCGGCCCGCCTCCCCGCATCCCGCATGGGCACCAGCGCGTGCTCGTCTGCTTGTGCCATGGCTTGCCAATGCTGCAGCATGGCTCGGTCCGGCCGGTAAAGCGCAAGGGCATGTGCCACGACAGCCACCATCGGCACCGATACCAGGCATCCCCCGCCCGATTGCCACATCGCCCAGGCAGCAAGGGCCGCGGTAATGCCGGTCAGCGGATCGGCAAGTGCGTCCCCGGCAAATAGCGGACCGCCCCAGCCGTCGGCCATGGCCGATGCGATCCCGGCCGCCACGGCGACATCATCACCGAAGCCGACCCAATCCGCCGCCGCGCCGTGGCGGCCATGGGCCGTGATCGAAATCCACGTGGCGCCGCGCCGCGCAGCTTGTCTCGCGTCCACCCCGATCTGGGCCAGCGCCCGCGGACGGCTCGCCTCGATCACGATGTCGGCCCGGTCCAGCAGGGCATGAAGCATGGCCAGGCCATCGGCGGCCTTGAAGTCGATCACGACGGATTGCTTGCCGGCATTGATCAGGTCGAAGAACGGCGCATTGCCGTTGCGTGCGGCGTCCGGGCGATGGCGGCTTTCCACCTTGATCACCCGCGCGCCTGCCTGTTCGAGCAGGCAGGCCGCAAGCGGCCCGGCCCACAGCGATGACAGGTCCACCACGAGGGGGCGCCCGCCCCGCGCGCGTGGCGGGGCAAGGCGCTCGACCACGAAGGGCGCTGGCGCTTTATCCGGTACCGGGGCCGACAGGGCGATGGGCAGGCCCATTTCACGCCCCCGGGCGACGAGGTCTGCTGCAGGCCATGCCGCAGCCAGGTGCTCGACGGCATCCCAATCGGCGCAGGCATTGCCCAGCAGTGCGGGCATCAGGTCCCAGTCATCGGCGCGGGCGAGGTTCAGTGCGACAGTGCCGTCGCAAGCGGCGATCAGGCGGCAACTGCCGTTGGCAGAGGTTCGGCCATTCCGCGTCAGGCCGAGCAAGCGCGCGCGCTCGCCCAGCAAGGTCCAACCCGGCGGCCGTTGCACCGCAGCAGGGGCCAGCGCATGCAGCGCCGCCAGCGCGCCTTCGGCGGCGCAGGCCAGCGCCGCCGGCGCGACCAGCGCAGGACCGTCTGCCAAACCGGTGACCGCCATCAGTCCCGACCGCCGCCACGCGAGTGGGGGATGAAGGCTGTGCGGGGCTGGATCGGCGGAACAGCCCAGCGCTGCCAGGAGCCCCCGCGCATGCTGCAGGGCGAGACCATCGTCACCTGGGTCGTGCTGCTCCATGGTCCCGCCTTGCCTGCATGGGTTCAGCGGCTATCGCATCCGGCGCCAGCCGCCAATACCTGCCGCATCAGGCGACGGCGCCGATGCCCTTGAGGCGTTCGATCCGCTCCCATTCGATGCCCATCTCGAGCAGCACCATTTCGGTGTGCTCCGACGCTTCGGGCGAACGGCCTGGCTGACTCGGTTCGTGGTTGAACTGCACCGGGGCTGCGGCCAGCCTGATCGGCTCACCACCGTCGGTGGATTCGACCTCGATGATGATGTCGTTGGCCAAAACCTGCGGGTCTTCGGCAATTTCCAGCAGGGTCTGGTACGGCGCCCATTGCGCGCGTAGGGTCTCGAACCGCTTGAGCCAATAGGCCATCGGCTGGCTGGCAATCGCGCGGGTCACTTCGACGCTGCCTTCGACCCAGTTCTCCATCAGCGCCTCGGCCGTGTTGAAACGGGGATCGTCAAGCAGTTCGGCGCGGTCGAGGTGGGTCCACGTGTCCTTGAGATAGGGCCCAGGGGTCAGCACCGACAGGTTGAGATGGCGGCCATCGGCAGTCTGGAACACGCCGACGAAGGGATTGCCCTTCATCCCGCCCGACTGCGGCATGCGCGCTGCGAAAGGCTGTTCGCCCGATTCGATCGCCATCGCCAGCCCCATGCCCACGGCCCAGACGCCCGACGACAGCAGCGACACATCGAGTTCGACCGCTTCGCCGGTACGCTGGCGATGGAACAGCGCCGCGCAAATCCCGCCCGCGATGTTGGTGCCGCCGATGGTATCGCCATAGGCCGGACCGGGCTGGGTCAAGGGGCCGCCAAGTTCGGCCGGGGTGACGCACATGGCCGAACCGCCACGCGCCCAGAACGCCGTCGAATCGAACCCGCCCTTGAGACGCTCGGGCCCCTTGTCGCCCATCGCGCTGCCACGGGCATAGATGATGTTCGGGTTGGCCGCGCGGATGTGTTCGACATCGATTTTCAGCTTCTGCCGCTGCTCGGGCAGGTAGTTCGTCAGGAAGACATCGCATTCCTTGGCGAGGTCATAGATCAGCGCCTGCCCTTCGGCAGTCGACACATCGATTCCCACGCTGCGCTTGCCGCGATTGGGATGCGCCATCATCACGTTGCGATCGGGGTTTACCTTGACGCCTTCCAGGCGGACGAAGCCGCGCTGGGTATCCCCGCGCACGGGATGTTCGATCTTGATCACGTCGGCACCCCAATCGGCGAGCACTGCACCTGCCACCGGGACGAACGTGAACTGCGCGATCTCCAGGATGCGCACCCCTTCCATGACCTTGACCATGATCTCTCCTCGAACTCCTTCCGGGGGGCAGCAGCCAATCATTTGCGCTGCCAACGCTCGCAACCCGCTGATCAAGGTCTTGCGCGAGAACCGCAACGTCCGCAACGCCGGTTCCAGCACACTCTCGATAAACGCACCCTGGCATTGCGATGAATGCGAAAGATGACCAGCTTCGCCTCCCGAACAGTGGAGCATGTGATGGGATTTCTTGAGGACAAGGCCGGGTTGGACGGAAAGGTCGCCGTCGTAACAGGCGGAGCAGGCGGCCTTGGCTGGCCCATCGCCCGCGACCTGGCGCGCGCCGGCGCGCATGTGGCGATCTGCGACCGCGACCAGGCGGCACTCGATACCATCGCTGCCGAAATGGCGAGCTTTCCCGTCAAGCCGCTGCTCTTTCATGCAGACGTGCGCGAGGCCGACCAGGTCGATGGATTCTTTGCTGCGATCGACGAGCGGTTCGGGCGGGTCGACATCCTCGTTAACGTTCCAGGCGGCGGATTTGTTGCGCCCCTGATGCAGACCAAGCCCAAGGGCTGGCATGCCATCATCCGGCAAAACTTCCTCTATGTCCTCGATACCAGCCAGCAGGCGATCCGGCGGATGCAGGCCCAGGGCACGGGCGGAAGCATCATCTTCATCACCTCGATCGAGGCGCACCGGGCCGTGCCCAACCGGGCAATCTACGGGGCGATGAAGGCCGCCGTGACCAACTTGGCCAAGTCGCTGGCCCTGGAACTGGGGGCAGACCGGATCAGGGTCAACACCCTTGCCCCGGACATCTTCCCGACCCCGGCCAGCGGCTCCGATGCGCCAGGGCTCGATCCGGATCTGCTGGCCCTGCAGCAACGCATGGCAGTGCCGATGCAGGCCTATGGCGCCGGGGACGACCTCACCGGTTGCGCCTTGTTCCTGGCATCGGACTTGTCGGCCTATGTCACCGGCACCACCCTGCACTGCGATGGCGGGACCATGGCATCGAGTGGCTGGTTCGATTGGCCGGACGCGGGCTGGGTGAACACGCCGCCGGCCGACACGCTCGCATTCCTCGCCACGCCTGACTGAAAGGCAAACCGGGACTGGGCGCGGCGCTCGAAGCCATGGCTCGGGCGCCGCGCCGGCAGGATTTACTTCACCCCGAAGCGCTGGGCACCGTCGATGCGGATGGTGGTGCCGTTGAGATAGTCGTTCTCGACGATATGGGCCGCCAGCGCGGCATATTCGTCCGGATCGCCCATGCGACGCGGATTGGGCACGCCAGCGCCCCAGCGGGCATTGAGTTCGGCCGGATCACCGTCGCCATAGGCAAGGGTCAGGAACGTGCCCGGCGCGATGGTCATCACGCGAATGCCCAAGGGCGAAAGATCGCGCGCCGCCGTCAGCGTCAACCCGATCACGCCGCCCTTCGCTGCGGAATAGTCACTCTGCCCGGCCTGCCCTTCGAAGCCGGCGATGGAAGCGGTGGTGATGATCACGCCGCGCTGGTTGTCGGACACGGGCTCGTTCGCCGCCATGGTTTCGGCAGCCTGGCTCAACACGTTGAAGGTGCCGTTGAGGAAGATGTCGACCGTGCGCTTGAACGTTTCGAAGGGATAGCGCTTGCCGTCGCGTCCAACGATCCGCGCACCCGCAGCAGGTCCCCCGTTGACGATCACCACGGCGCGCAGCGGGCCCTTGGCGCTTGCCGCAGCCAGTGCAGCCGCGACGGACGCCTCGTCAAGAATGTTGGTCTTCACGAATTGCGCTGAACCGCCCAGCTCGGCGGCAAGGGCCGTCCCGCGCTCTTCAGCGAGGTCGGCGATCACCACGTGCGCGCCGGCTGCGGCCAGACGGCGCGTCGTTGCTGCACCAAAACCACCCGCACCGCCTACAATCAGCGCGGAACCACCCTTGATATCCATGAACGTTCCTTCCCACTCGGACCTGAAAGCCGTCGCGTTGCCCTAGCCGGTTGCCAGCGTCCACCCTCGCCCCAGATACATCGCGGACGTGGTGGCCACAGCAACGCAGGCCATCATGTGCACAGATATCCGCCATCCACGGGCAGGACGACACCGGTTACCCAGGCGGCATCGGGCGAAGCGAGGAACAGCACCGGCCCGGCAAGATGGTGCGGCTCACCCCAGCCCCCCATCGGCGTGCGGGCAGCGACCTTGGCGGCAAAGGCAGGTTCGTGAGCGGCCGCTGCCGACATCGGTGTCTTGATCCACCCCGGTGCCACGGCATTCACCCTGATGCCCTTGCTCGCCCATGCAACGGCCATGCTCTTTGTTGCCTGGACCACGGCGCCCTTCGCCGCAGCATAAGCAGGCGACGTTGCCGAGCCATGGAAGCTGAGAATCGATGCCGTATTGATGATCGCGCCTGACCCGCTGGCTTCGAGGTGAGGCAGGAAGGCATTGCACATGCGCAGCGTGCCCAGCATGTTGATGTCGTAATTGCTGGCAAAGGTTGCGGCGGCGAAGGGATCGTTGCGGGCCGCTACGCCCGCGCAATTGACCAGCACATCAAGCCGCTCGGTCTGCGCTGCAAGGGCTGCAACTGCCGCGTCGTCGCCCACGTCGAGCGCTATGATCTCGATCCCTGCGAACGCGGGATCGGCCCGGCGGGCCTCCAGTTCGGCCTCGCCCCATCCCGCCGCGATCACCCGCGCTCCGGCCTTGGCAAAGGCCAGCGAGACCGCTCCGCCAATGCCTCCGGTGCCACCCGTGACAAGCACGGTCTTGCTGCTGAAATCATGCATCGCGCTTATCCTTGCCCCGTCTCGAGCGCCAAGGCCTCGACCCGCTCGATCGCCGCCACCAGTTCTGCCGCGCCCACCGGGACCAGCAGGTACGCGCCTGCCGGAGCGACAGCCGTGTTGGTGGCAATCTGGTGGATCACGTCCGGTTCGACCTGCTCCAGCCCCATGTCCGCCAGGCTGCAGGGCAGCCCGATCTGCCGATAGAACTGCATGAAGTCCCGCAGGAAAGCGTCATCCCTATGTTCGCTGGCCAGCAGCACGAGCGTGCCATATGCCACATGGAAGCCGTGCGGCGCGCGGGCCACGGCGGGGACCCGAACGAGGCCCCGGGTGATCCCGTGCGCCACGCCCAGCCCCATGTTCTCGAACGCCAGCCCAGCCATGAGGATATTGGCCTCGACCACGGCCTCCAGCGCGGGAGTCGGCTTGCCGCTGCCGGCCGCTGCCAGCGCATCGACCGCACATTCCCGGATCGTGCGATAGCAACCGTCGGCGATATAGCCTGCAGTGCGCAACTGGAAGGTATGGTGGGCATTGACCCCGCCATGGCGTTGCGACGCTTCGCCTTCGAACTTCTTGGCAATGGCATCGCCGATCCCGGCGCGCAGGAACTGCGCTGGCGCCCCCGCGATCAGGCGCGTGTCGACCACGACCGCTGCGGGACTGCCATCGAGTGCCTCGACCGCGACCATCTGGTGGTTGTCGTCATAGACCGCGAGCGCGATGGACGTGGGGCTGTCGTTCGATGCAACGGTCGGCACCGAGACGAAAGGTCGGCCCGTGCGCTTGGCACAGCCCTTGCCGACATCGAGTGCCTTGCCGCCCCCAATCCCGACGACAAGATCCGCACCCCAAGCCTGGGCCCGTCCGGCGATGTCGTCCATTGCCGCGGCCATCACTTCGCCGCGGAACGGCGCAATGACATGGTCCGCACCGGCAAACAGCGTTTCCAGCCGGGTACCGATCAAAGCCAGCACATCGGCGTCGACCACCAGGAACGGCTTCTTCGCCAGGCCCGCACAGACCTGCGGAAGGGAATCCAGCGCGTCGGGTCCTTGGTAATAGCGCGGCGGCGCACCGAACACCCTGACCTCAGGGCGTGTGCCAGCGTGGTTCATATCTGCATCCTCGATCGATCTTGTGCCAAGCGAATGCCTCCATGCTGCCCCCGGGTCCAGCCACGCGATAGGTACATCTCACATACATGATGGATGGCCTGAACAGCCTCGTCTGACGCGGCAATGCTGCGCTACAACTGCGCCATTCCTCCATGTGAGAGGAAGTGCGGAGAGGACAGTCGTGAACCGGCTTCAACTGCTGCCAGAATTGGCCAGGCCCGCAACGGTGCGGTTTGCACACCGCTGCCGGCTGGTCGTCCAGCATGCCGTCACGGCAGGACCGGATCGCCAGAAGTTTTGGCAAGCATCGGCTGGAGATGTTCTTCCCGTCTTCGGCCATCGGCAATTTTCCGCACCTAAAACAGGCATTTGGCCTTTCCCATGCACCGATACGGGCAAGGACGGAGGCTTTTTCATCACACATGAATTTTTAATTCCATCATCCTAGCACAACCATGGAAAACTGGGATAAGCATAGTGTAAGAACGAAAACATCAACCGACGTGATGTGAATAACAAAACATCTAAAAATTGAATGCTCATTTTCGGAAATCGGCAGATACCAGCAAATCTCGTAGATCGTGATTTGTGAAGTTTACTGCGCGTTATTTTCTATAACAACGCATTCACTGTCACGTTATAATAAAAGTGAGGGGATATGACGAAGAACACTCTTTTAGCGAGTGCGGCTACGATTGTGCTGCTCTCAACCGGCTCCGCGTATGCGCAACAGGCGCCAGCCCAACCGCAAGCCAGCGCTGAAGCCCCCGACCCGCAAGCCATTATCGTGACCGCCCGTCGCCGCGCCGAAGACGCGTCCAAGGTGCCGATCGCGATTTCTGCATTCAGTGGCGAGCAGCTCGTCGCCAAGGGCGTCACCAACGTGATCGACCTGGTGAAGATCGCCCCCGGGCTGAACATCCAGGGCGGCGCCACCAAGGTGAACCCGTTCATCGTCATCCGCGGGCAGTCCCGCGCCGTCACGGGCAACGGCTCGCCGGGCGTCATCACCTACATGAACGACGTGCCGCTCCCGGTGTACGGTTCGCTCATCCAGTCCTACGACATGGAAAACATCCAGGTCCTCAAGGGACCGCAGGGAACCCTGTTCGGCCGCAACACCATCGGCGGCGCGGTCCTTACCGTGACCAAGGCACCGACCTACGAATTCGAAGGCTACGTCAGGGCCGATATCGCCGCGTACAACAACAACCAGATCGAAGGCGCGGTCAACATTCCGATCGTCGCCGACAAGGTTGCGCTGCGCCTTGCTGCGCAGGTTGGCCACTCCGACAACCATATCAAGACCTACATCTATTCGCCCTACACGATCGATGTCGGCCCCGGTGGCGTGACCGCAACGCCCGGAAACCTGCGGCAGGGCAACCGCAACGGCGACGAATACGCCAGCAACTCGTATCGCGCATCGTTGCTGATCGAACCGACGGATTGGCTCAAGAGCGTCACCGTGGGTGATTACAGCAAGGTTCGCGGTGCGCCGGCGCACGTGAACGCGGGACTTTTCCCAAGCCTTTACGCGTCACCCCCATCGGTCATTGCCGACATCCTCTCCGGGGGCAACGGCAGCGGCAACGGCCTGGCCGGTCTGTCGGACGCGCAGATCACCACGATCCTGCAAGGCCAGGGCCAAACGCCGCAGCAGATCGCCGGCGCGCTGCAGGCCGTGCAATTCGCTCGTCTCTATGCCTACAACATCATTCCGTCGCTGGCGCAATGTCCGCAGCAGGATGTTCGCTGCAACGTCTTTGCGGCGGCCGCTGCAACGTCCAACGCCCAACGTGACCGGATCAGCTACACCACGAACGATCCGTGGCTCTCGCGCACGATCATCAAGGGCATCAGCAATACGACCACGATCAAGCTGGGCGAAAACCACCAGATCAAGAACATCTTCGCCCTGCGCACCACGGATTCCTTCAACAACGTGACGTTGACGGGTCTGGCGCCGCAGATCACCGGCACCCCGGCACTGACGCGCCTCAAGCAGACCACCGATGAAATCCAGGCCTCGGGCTCGTTCTTCGACAACGACCTGAAGTATACGGTCGGCGGCTTCTTCTACAACGAAAAGCCGAACGGCATCGGCGGCTACCAGGCCCTCGAAGTGAATGCGTTCTTCGGCCTGTCGCACAACCTCTCGACCACCTATCTGCACAACAGCAGCCAGGCGGTTTACGGCCAGATCGACTATTCGCCCAAGGGCCTGATCGATGGCCTGACGCTGACCGCAGGCCTGCGCCAGACCTGGGATCAGCAATCGGCCTGCACGACGAACAAGTCCTTCAGCCCGCTGGGTTCGGCCCAGTACCTGGTCTCGGACCAAAGCCCCGTCGTGCCGTCGGAAGCCGAATGCCGTGCCGGTTCGGGCGTGAACATCGATTCAGCGCAGACCTTCCAGGACGCCAAGTTCAAGGCGCTGACCTATACCCTGAGTGCCAGCTGGCAGATCACGCCGTCCGCGCTGGCCTATATCACGCGCCGCAAGGGCTACCGCGCCGGGGGCCTCAACACCCCGGTGATCGATCCCTTCCTGTCAAATCTGCAGACCTTCCGCCCCGAAACGCTGACGGACTGGGAATTCGGTACCAAGCTGCGCTTCCGGTCGGGTGGCATGCGCGGCAGCCTCGACCTGGCGGTCTTTTCCGGCAAGGACAAGAACGCCCAGTTGCCGATCGATACGTCGAACAGCTCGCAGGGCATCTGCCTCGTCCAGGCGCTGGGCGCCGCCAACGGGCACCCGAATTCCGATTGCAACGTCGGTGGAACCCCGGGCGCACTCGTTGTCGTCAACGCCGCAACAACGACTGCCAACGGCGGCGAGCTGACGATCCGGGGCTTCGAAGCTGCGGCAACGTTCTCGCCCGTGTCGGGCCTGACGTTCTCGGGCAGCGCTGCCTATGTCGACGTCTCCGTCGACAAGGTCTCCCTGCCGGTCAACTTCCAGACCTATCTCACCGCGGCTGGAAAGAGCACGGTGATCTCGCTGCAAGGGCAGCCGACCTGGACGGCCAACGCGGGCGTCACGGGCGTATGGCCGAGCAAGGTCCTGGGCGGCGATCTGAGTGCCAGCCTCGACTTCCACTACACCGGCTCGGTGCGCCAGGTCGAGATCACGGTTCCCGGCTACCACAACTTCGACCTTCGCGTCGCTTTGGACAACGTCGGCGGCACCAACCTGGGCATTGCGGCCTACATCCGCAACCTGACCAACGAGACGACCTATCTCGGTGGCGGTTCGTCGAACTTCGGTCTCGGCGCCATCAGCTACCTGATCGGCCCGCCCCGCATGATCGGCGCGCAGCTGTCCTACAAGTTCTGATCAAGACCGGGCACGTTGCCCGGTCCCTCACGAAACAAGGAAAAGGGGTTGGCTTTGGGCCAGCCCCTTTTTCCATGCCCGTCCGCCACACACCGCGCCAGCCCTGTGCCGCCAGATCGGGACAGCGCAATCGGCGCCGCCAGGCCGGGCCTGCGGCGCTTTTGCCAGTTGCGTGCAGCAGGCTATCAGGCAGTCAGGCGCGACCAGAAGTCAGGCGTATGGTCAACCCGCAGGCGGATCAGCCGGCGCGAGGTGAACAGCCAGCGGCCGCCTTCCTTGCGGAACGTCTCGTGATAATGGCCATAGCCATGGAGGTGCTCCTCCACCGCGCCGTTCTGCCACCACAGCGAATCTTCCATCGACCAGATGCCCTTGGCCTCGGTGTCGGACAGGAACTCGATTTCGGCGGCGTGGCAATGATGGACCGAGGTGATCGGCGCCGGATGCTCGAACACGCGCGCCAGCTGACCGGCGATCGCTGCGGGCCCTACCACCCGGCCGCGCTCACCCTCGGCCGATACCGGTTGGGATGCGGTAGGCAGGCTGTGCTTCCAGGTTTCGGAATAGGCATCGGCCGTGTGCAGCGAGGCGTAATCGTCCCACTGCTTGAGGTCCATGTAACGCAGCTTCTTGGCGAAGAGATCCTTGATGGCATCGATGGCCACAAGCCGTTGCAGATCGTCCATCACGTCCTCCACCATGGAATGGCAGCTTGCCCGCTGCCTGGCTTGCCCGTCAGACCAGATGCTGCAGGCAGGCGGGATCGTAAGGGACGAATGGCTCCCCGGCCCGCGCCCGCTCTACCCATGCCGGATCGCTGAGCAGGGCACGGCCCACCGCAATCATGTCGAACATGCCGCGGTCGAACAGCCGCCGCACCTGATCCAGGTTGTTGACCGCCTGGGTTTCGCCACGTCCCTTGAACGTGTCCTGCACCCAGTTGTTGAGGCCAATGCCGCCCACCACCATGCTGGGCTTGCCGGTCAGCTTGCGTGCCCACCCGGCGAGGTTGAGGTCTGAGCCTTCGAACGCCGGCATGTCGAAGCGGCGGCTGCTCGCATCGAACAGATCCACCCCGGCATCGGCCAGTGCGCCCAGAATCGTGCCGAGTTCCTCGGGGCTGTCGGCAAAGCGCGCCTTGTAGTCCTGCTGCTTATGCTGCGAAAAGCGGAAGATGATCGGCAGGTCCTCGCCGATGGCGGCGCGGATCGCGCGAACGACCTCGACCCCGAACTGCGCCCGGGCGCGGGCATCCCCGTTGAAACGGTCCGTCCGCTGGTTGGTGTCGCGCCACAGGAAACTGTCGATCAGATAGCCGTGGGCGCCATGGATGGCCACGCCGTCAAACCCCGCCTCTGCTGCATTGCGGGCCGCATCGGCAAAGGCTGCGATGACGTCGGCAATGTCCTCGTCGGTCATGGGATCGGTCGGCGGGCTGACCCGCGCGATATAGTCGGCGTCGTAAGACACCACGCCAGGCGTTCCCCAAAGACCCGACGGGCGATGTCCGCGCTGGTCGGGATGGCTGGATCGCGCCGGATCGCGCAAGCAGCCCTGGTGCCACAACTGCGGAACGATGGCCGCGCCTTCGGCATGGACGGCGTCCACCACCGCCCGCCAGCCCGCCCGCGCGGCCTCGCCGTGGAGATGCGGAATGGAAGTCCCGTCCACCGCCACGGGAATGTCGATCCCCGTGCCTTCGGTAACGATCAACCCGACCCCGCCGGCCGCCCGGCGCCGATAGTATTCCGCCACGGCAGCGGTGGGGACACCGCCCGGTGAAAACTCCCGCGTCATCGGCGCCATGGCGATCCGGTTGCGCAAGTTCATGCCGCGCAAGCGAAACGGCTCGAAGAACGGTGCGGCAACGGGATCGCTCATGGCTGCTTCCTCAAGCCCGCTCGAACAGCGCGGCGATGCCCTGGCCACCGCCGATGCAGAGCGCCTCCAGCGCATAGCGGCCCTGGCGCCGCTGCAATTCGTTGAGCATCGTCGCCATGATCCGTCCCCCCGTGGCGCCGATCGGATGACCCAGCGAAATGCCCGAGCCATTGACGTTGAACTTGTCCGGATCGTGCCAGTTCCATGCCTTCAGCACGGCCAGCACTTGCGCGGCAAAAGCCTCGTTCACTTCCACCAGGTCCATCTGGTCGAGGCTGAGGCCGGTTCTAGCGAACAGCTTTTCGACAGCAGGAACAGGGCCGATCCCCATGCGCGACGGTTCGCAGCCGGCAACCGCCCAATTGACGAAGAACGCCATGGGATCGAGGTTCAACTCCGCCAGCTTGTCTTCCGCCACCACGAGGCAGGCCGATGCCGCATCGTTCTGCTGGCTGCTGTTGCCGGCCGTGGTAATTCCACCGGCGTGAACCGGCCTCAGCTTGGCCAGGCTTTCCATCGTCGTATCGGCGCGGATGCCCTCGTCGCGGTCAAAGACAACGGCCGCCCCCTTGCGCTGCGGCACTTCCACCGGGACCAGCTCGTTGGCGAACTTGCCCTCTGCCCATGCAGCGGCGGCGCGCTGCTGGCTGCCCATGGCATAGGCGTCGGCCTCCTCGCGGGTGATGCCATAGTCCTGCGCGAGGTTGTCGGCCGTTTCCATCATGCTCTGGATCACGCCAAAGCGCCACTCCGGTTGCGAGCGCACCCGGCCCCGCTCCAGCCGGTCATACAGGGTGAAGCTGCCAAGACGCGATCCCCAGCGCGAATTGGTCGAGTAGAACTCGGTATTGCTCATCGATTCGGCGCCGCCGGCGATCACCACGTCGGCCGCCCCGGTCTGCACCATCATGGCAGCGGTGGAGATCGCCATGAGCCCGCTACCGCAGCGACGCTCCATCTCCATCCCCGCAACGGACAGCGGCAGGCCGGCATTCAGGGCACACCACCGTCCCAGCGCCGGCGCCTCGCCGCTGCCATAGGCGTGGCCGAAGACCACGTCGTCGATGCGCTCGGGATCGATGCCCGAACGGTCGACCAGCGCCTTGATGATCGTAGTGCCGAGGTCTTCCATCTTCAGCGACTTGAGCGCACCGCCAAAGCCGCCGACCGCAGTCCGCAAGGGGGAAACGATAGCTGCACGTCTCACGTTGTTTGTTCTCCGCTGCGGCCGGCCAGAGCGCCGGACCGTCGTGTTTGTTCAATCGCTACAACCGAAATCACATGGCCGCTAACATGCATGGGATGTTTAGCGGATCGATGCGCGCAATGCGTGCCAGTCCTTGGCCAGCGAATCGCGAAACCGTGGATCGGCAATGGCAATCAGGGCCTGCGCACGCTGGTCGATCCCCTTGTCGCGCAGGTCTGCCACGCCATGCTCGGTCACGACCGTGTCGACGTCGCTGCGAGCGATGCCGACGGTGGGCTTGTCGAGCCTGACCGAAATGCGCGAGATCGTACCCTTGCGGGCGGTAGCCGGCAGGGCGATGATCGAACGCCCGCCGGGCGAAAACACGGCCGCGCGCATGAAGTCCGGCCCACCGCCAACGCCGCTCGACAGGCTCGTGCCCTGCCACTCGACATTCACCTGGCCGAACAGGTCCACCTCCAGCGCGCTGTTGATGCTGGTCAGGCGTGGCACCTGGACCAGGGCAGGCAGGCCATGGGTTTCCACCGTATGGGTGAACCGCACAAGGCCCGACCGCGCCAGTTCGCCGTAAAAGGCGCTGGTGCCATAGGCTACCCCGGCCACATGGTCTGCGCCTGGCGCCAGCGCGCCTGCATCGGCCAGGTCGCCCAGCCAGTCGTTGGCCATGCCCGACCGCAGGACCAGCCCCCGATGGCCCTTGAGGTGGCGCCACACAACGCCCGGAGCGCCGCCGATACCGGTCTGCAAGTGCGCGCCATCGGGAACGAGCCCGGCGACATGGGCAGCAATGGCATCGATCTCCGCGCCGGGGTTGCCGGCAACAGGGGCTTCGACAAGCGGTCCTTCCAGCGTGACGACCACGTCTGCGTCGTGCACGCTGAATGCCGGCGCACGGGGCATGCGCGGCATGGCCGGGTTTACCAGCAGGATTCGAACGGCCGCCTGCGGCCAGACCAGCGGGGCAAAATCGCTCGCGATGCCCAGAGAACAGCGACCATGCTCATCGGGAGGGGAGACATGGGCGATCGCAACATCGCAGCGCGCGCCTGCCAGATGCTGCGCAGCGCCCCAGTAGGTTCGCGGGATCAACTCTACCTGACCACCGGCAAAACTGTCGCGCATGCAGGCCGGCAACATGAATGTCTTCACGCGCGTCGTCGGGGTCAATCCGGCATAGTCGAGCGTTTCGTTCATGCCCGGAACAAGGCAGCTTAAGAACGTGACCCCGGCAGCGCACTCGCGGTTTTCCCGCAAGGCATGCGCCAGCGCCTGCGATTCACCCGCGCCGCCCTGGAAATAGATGGTCCGCCCAGGGCGAAACTCTGCCCATAGCGCTTTCAAGTCCATGCCATCCTCCCTCCGGCCAGAGCTGCCGCGTCGCTCGGATAGCAGCGTCAGCTTCCCGTGCGCAAAGGGTGGGCTCAGCTATCACGAACGCGATGGCACCCGCCCGGGCTCTGTGCGAATGTCGCGGGCATGCAGATCGAAGCAGCGGCCCTGGCGAACGACCTGATCGCCTATGATCCCCTGATCCTCGGCATCGGGCCGGGAGCATCGTTAAGGGTCGATTTCACGGCATTCGCAGGCGATCCCGGCACGGTCGCGGCGCGGGCGGAAAGTTGGTTGCAGCGCCTGCCCTGCCCCTCGATCGCCCTGACCGCCACGCCGATGCGGCTCAAGGGGTTCGACCTCTCCGTGTCCTCGCCTGCCGAAGCAGAGCGTCTGGAGGCCGCAACCGAAAACAATCCATCTGCCTCGACCGTTCTCGTCCAGGCACTTCGCCTGATCGAGGGACTGCCGCCCCAGGCCGGGCTGGTCGTGGAATCGCTTGCGTTCGCCACGCTCCAGCAAGGACACGAATTCCAGAACTGGCTGTCACGCCTGCCACTTTCGGACCGCACGCCGCCGACGGGCTGCGCGCCTGCCGCAGCCCCGCCCGATGCGCCGCCCCTGCTGGTCGAGCAAGACGGGCGCGCGATGACGATCCTGCTCAATCGCCCCGCCACCCGAAACGCAATCGACGTGGCCATGCGGGACGCGCTGTTCGAGGCCTTTTCGCTCGCCGCCATGAGTTCCGATATCACGCGGGTGGACGTGCGCGGCGCCGGTGACAGCTTCAGCATCGGCGGGGCATTGAGCGAATTTGGACAGGTGGCCAGCGGCGCATCTGCCCATCTCATCCGGACCGAGCGCCTGCCGGCACGCATGCTGGCCGATCACGGGCACAAGTATCACTTCCACCTTCACGGCGCCGTGGTGGGAGCGGGGCTGGAAATCGCCGCATTCGGTGGCAAGGTCACCGCCAAGTCCAACACGTTCATGCGCCTGCCCGAAATTTCCATGGGCCTTATCCCCGGCGCCGGCGGCTGTGTCAGCCTGACCAAGCGCCTGGGCCGCCAGGGCGCAGCGTGGATGATCATGACCGGCGGCCGCGTCAGCGCGCGCACCGCGCTGCGCTGGGGCCTTATCGACGGTATCGAGGATTAGGCGAAAAACGCCTTCAGGTTGCGGCGCAGGAGCTTGCCCATTTCGTTGTAAGGCAGGGCATCGATGAACCGGACGTGCTCGGGCACGCGGGACGAACGAAGCTGGCGGCGGACGATATCCTTGAGTTCGTCGATCGTGACCGCCGCTTCCGGCTTGCAGACCACGGCTGCGGCAAGGGTTTCGCCCCATTCGATCGACGGCACGCCAATGACCGCGACGTCCTGGATGGCGTCATGCTCACGCAGGACCTTTTCCACTTCGCCCGGCGAAATGTTCTCGCCACCGCGCACGATCACGTCGTCGATCCGGCCCGCCAGGAACAGGAACCCGTCCTTGTCGAGGAACCCGGCATCGCGGGTGGGGAACCACCCGTCGTCGTCCGTCAGCTTGCGCCCCTGGTACTCGCCCGAAACCTGCGGCCCACGGACGAAGACTTCGCCCATCTGGTCCGGCCCAAGCCGCTTGCCGTCCTCGTCGCGGATTTCAACCTCGACCGTCGGCAGCGGCTTGCCCACCGAATCCAGGCGCCGCGCGATCAGCGGGTCGGGGTTGCCGTGGGCCTCGCGGTGATCCTCGGGGCCAAGCAGGGCGATCGTCGAACTGGTTTCCGTCAAGCCATAGGCATTGGCGAAGGCAACATGCGGGAACAGGGTCAGCGCCCGCTCCACCACCGGCAGGGGCATCTTGCCGCCGCCAAAGGCCAGCGCCCGCAGCGCACCGAGGTCGGGATGGCCGCCCGTTTCGTCAATGTGGTCGATGATCCGGCTCAGCATCGTCGGCACGACGAAGGCGTTGGTCACTTGCTGCGCGCTGCACTGTGCCAGCCATTCCGCCGGGGAGAACTGCGGCAGCTGGACAATCCGGCGCATCGCATAGATCGAGCTCAGGATCGCGGAGATGCCGGCGATATGGTAGGGCGGCACGGATACCAGCGTGGCCTCGTCCTCCTCCGCCGCGGCAAATTCCACCGTGCCGAGCACATAGCCCAGCAGGTTCTGGTGGCGCAGCAAGGCGGCCTTGGGCTCGCCAGTGGTGCCACTGGTGAACAACTGGACGGCAACGCCTTCCTCGTCCTGCGGCACATCCCATTCCGCAGGCCCGCCGCTCGCCACGGCTGCCAGGAATTCATCGCCCGAAAGCAGCACCTTTGCCGCGCCCTGCGGGACGGTGGGAACCTTGTCCGCATCGGCGATCAGGTACACGGGGGCCAGCCGTTCGATCAGCCGGTTGGTTTCCGGCACCGTCAGGCGATAGTTGAGCGGTGCAAACGGCCGCCCGGCCATGGCCGCGCCGAACAGGGCAATCACCGTGGCGGGGCTGCTTTCCCCCAGGAAGGAAACATAGTCCGCCCCACTGTTCACGATCTGCGCCGCAGCCGCCATGGCGGCTGCATGGATCTGGCCATAGGTGTAGTGGACGCCATTGTGCGTGAGCGCGACCCGATCCGGAAAAGTATCGGCGGCCATTTGCAGGACGAGGGAAATGTTCATCGCTTGCGGTGTGCTCTGCTGGAATGGGGAAGAAGACCAAACGGCGTGGGCTCAGTCCGAAGACGGCAGTGCCTTGGCTGCCTTTATTTCAAGTGGAACACCGTCGACCGCCAGCGTCCCCTTGCCCGGCTTGATGCACAGCAGTTCCACCGAACCGTCGGCGTTCTGGTAGCGCTTGCCCATGGCGGTGCCGCTGGCAAGCGCCGGGTCGAGTTCAGCGGCCGGGGCCGATCGGGCGGCAGCCATTTCCTGCCCGCCGCAGGTCAGCGCCACGTCGCCACTGCCCTTGATGACCATCACATCGGTGTCGCACACGGTGCTGTGAAGTTTGGTACCGGCCTTGATTTGCATGTTCACATCCTGATCGCAGGGCAATGTCGAAGATTTGCGCCCGAGGGCTTTTGCCCGTCTTATCTCCTGCATTGCACGCGGCAAGGGGACAGGCACTTTGGTGGGTTATCGATCCCTCATGCGATGCAGCGGCCTTTGCTATGGCCGTTGCCAGGGGAAATGTGACATGCTTGCGGCTTCTGCAACGGAACCGCGTGCGGGCGTGGGCGTCTGTCATCGCGGCACGAAGCGGCATGGCCGCGCTGCGTGACAGACAAGATGAGAGGATGTGCAATGCGATACTCGCGGCTTGGCAACAGCGGATTGATCGTGTCCCGCCTTGCCTTCGGCACCATGACGCTCGGTTCCGGCATGGCCCCCGCGCTTGCCCGCATTGGCTCGGGGGAAGCAGACCGGCTGATCCACGAGGCGCTCGACGCCGGGGTGAACCTGTTCGACACGGCCAATGTCTATCACGCCGGAGAATCGGAAAGGATGCTTGGCGCGGCGCTGGCCGGGCGGCGCGAGCAGGCTGTGATCGCCACCAAGGTCGGCATGCGGATGAGCGACCGGCTCGACGACTCCGGCCTTTCGGCGCGCAACATCCATCACTCGTTGAACCAGAGCCTGCAGCGGCTGGGCACCGACCACGTCGACCTGCTCCTGTGCCACCGCACGGACCCCACCACCCCACTGGAGGAAACGCTCCAGGCGCTCGACGATGTGGTGCGCGCAGGCAAAGTGCGTTACATCGGGTTCTCCAACTGGCCAGCCTGGCTGGCGGCCAAGGCAGTGGGCCTGCAGCGCCTGAACAACCTTGCCCCCTTCATCACCGGACAGATGTACTACTCCCTGGTCGGTCGCGATCTGGAGCATGACTACGTCCCCTTTGCCCTCGACGCGGGCATAGGCACCATGGTGTGGAGCCCGCTGGCGAGCGGCTTCCTTTCGGGCAAGTACACCCGCGCCGATCCGACCGGGGGCAACGGTCGGATCAACCAGTTCGACCTCATGCCCTTCGACCGGGAGCGGGGTTACGATATCGTCGAGGTGGCAAGCCAGATCGCTCTTTCCCGCGACGTGCCCGTCTCGGCAGTCGCCCTTGCATGGCTGGCCGACGCGCCCACCGTGGCGAGCGTGATCCTGGGGTTCAGCGATGCCCGCCAGCTTACACAGAATCTGAGCGCTGCAGAACTGGTCCTCAGCGCAGACGAACGCGCGCGGCTGGACGAGGCGTCGGCCATCGCGCCACCGTATCCCCAGTCGTTCCTTGCCAACTTCCGGAACGATCCCGCGATCACGGCGGTGACCTGAACGCCTCGCCAACATGGATGCGATGTTAGCAGGTACGCTTGCACAGGCGGCACTCGGCACCTTATCTGTAAATTGAAGCATGTTCATGTCCGTGTCGTAGATCGACCAGAGAGGCCCTTATGTCATCGCCAGTCATCGTCAGCGCAGTGCGCACCGCCGTCGGCACGGCGCGCAAGGGAACGCTTGCCAACACGCCCGCGGAACAGCTTGCCGCCACGGTGCTCAAGGCAGCGATCGATCGCGCGGGGATCGATCCGGCCCTGGTCGATGACGTGATCTTTGCCGAATCGATGTATGGCGGCGGTGCGCTGGCCCGCCATGCTGCGGTCGAACTCGGCATTTTCCAGGCTGGGGGCGTGGCGCTCAACCGCCACTGCGCGGGCAGCCTCACAGCGGTGGGCTTCGCGTCAGCGCAGATCACGGCGGGAATGGAGCGGGTGATCATCGCCGGCGGGGTTCAATCGATCTCCACCGGGCCGCAGATGCGCTGGCGCGTTCCCGGCACGGACACCTTCCAGGATTTCTGGATGCCGCCAACCCATCCTGACAGTGCCGAGGCACCCAACCAGGACATGTCGATCACCGTTGGCTGGAACACCGCAACGGCGGCCGGCCTGACGCGCGAGGAAATGGACGCCTGGGCGCTACGCTCGCACCAGCGCGCCATCGCAGCGATCGACGCCGGTCAGTTCCAAGACGAGATCGTGCCGGTCGATGCCTTGCAAATGGACGGAACGACGGTGACTTTCGCCGTCGATGAACACCCCCGGCGCGACAGTTCGGCCGAAAAGCTCGCCAATCTCAAGGTCATTCACCCCGAAATCGAGGGCTTCTCGATCACGGCCGGAAATGCCAGCGGCGTAAACGACGGTGCCTCTGCCCTTGCTGTCATGGGCGCTGACGTTGCCGGCAGCGAAGGGCTTGCCCCGATCGCCAAGGTGCTGGGATGGACCGCGAAGGGTGCCAACCCGCGCGATACCGGCATCGCTGCGATCGAGACGATCCGCAAGCTGCTCGACCGTACCGGCCGCTCGGCGGCGGACATCGCGCTGTGGGAAATCAACGAGGCCTTTGCCGCCGTTCCGCTCGCGGCCTGCCGCACGCTCGGCATCAGCGAGGAAGTGGTCAACATCTCGGGTAGCGGCTGTTCCATCGGCCACCCCATCGCAGCCTCGGGCGGGCGAATGCTCACCACCCTGATCAACGACCTCAAGCGCCGTGGTGGCGGTCTTGGCATCGCGGCGATGTGCGCCGGTGGTGGCCAGGGTGGCGCCCTGCTGATCGAGGTCTAGGCCCCGGCCTTTTGCCTGGCGGACCGACCGTGCGCGCACTCCTGCTGGCCGCTGAGGGCGGCGTTCGTCTGGCCGAGGTCGCCGACGCCCCCCTGCCTGGTCGGGGCGAGGTTCGGATCGCCATGCATCTCACGCCGATCAACCCGGCTGATCGCCTGGCGATTGGTGGGCATCATCTGACGGCGGAGTATGCGGCCATTCCGCTCGGTTCCGAAGGGGTCGGGCGCATCGTGGAGATCGGCGCGGGAATCGACGACCTCAAGCTGGGCGACCGGGTGGTGCCGCTCGACCGGGGCACCTGGGCAGAGCAGCGGACCGTGCCTGCCGCGCGCGTGCTGCGCGTTCCCGATGGCCTTTCCGATGCGCAGGCCGCCCTGTTCCGCATCACCCCACCCACGGCGCATCGCCTGCTTGCCCGCGCGGGGCTCAACCCCGGCGACTGGGTGATCCTGAACGCGGCAGGATCGATGGTCGGGCGGCTGGTGACGGTCATGGCCCAGACGCTTGGCCTCCAGGTCATCGGCGTGGTCCGTTCGCCGGAAAAGGACCGGGATCGCCTGCTGGCGCTGGGCGCTGCCGAGGTGATCGGCCAAGGCGATGCCATGGTGGCAGAGGCGCTGGCCATCATGGGCGGGGCGCGAGCACATCTCGCCATCGATTTCATCGCTGGCACAGAAACCGGCCGCCTGGCCCGCTGCCTGGGGCCTGGTGGGCGCGTTACCGTTGCCGGGCACCTTGGCATGCAGCCCTGTTCGATTCCCTCGACGCTGCTGACAAGCAGTTCCATCCTGGTCGACGGGTTCAGCTTGCGCCGCGATGAAGGTGGTCTTGGCCGCGCCGCACTGCAGCCGGCGTACGATCCGCTCGCCGCCGTCTGTCGCGATCACCCGCAGATCCTTGTACCGCTTAGGCCATACGCCATCAGCGACCATGCTGCGGCGATAGCCTATCGCGGCCCGGAACGGCCCTTGCTGGACTGGACAGCGCCCTAAAGCGTGAGGCTGTATCCGCCGTTGACCGGATAGGTCTGCCCGGTCGTCCAGCCCGATGCGTCGGACGCCAGGAACAGCACCGTCTTGGCGACATCGTCGGCCTCACCGAACCGGCGCAGAATGTACTTGGCCAATTGTGCATCGTGCGCGGCGGTCACGCCATCGGGGGCGACGGAGGTCCGCATGGTGCCCATCGAAACGCAGTTGGCCCGTACCGTATAGCGCCCCAGCGAACGGGCGAGCGCCCGCATGAAGCCGGCAGCGCCCGCCTTTGCCGCGCTGTAGGGCTCCAACTTTGGCTCACCCACCCGTCCTGCGTCCGAAATGATGGTCACGATGGACCCGCGCTTTGCTGCGACCATGCCAGGCGCAAAGGCATGGCAGCAGTTCATCACGCCGAACAAGTTGACTTTCATCCACCGCGCCCAATTCTCCGGGTCCTCCTCCCAAAAGGGCCGCTCGGGCAGGCGGATTTCGCCAGGACCGGCATTGCCGGCATTGTTGACCAGGATGTCGGGCGTGCCCAGTCGCTTGCCGATGGCTTCCGCCATGGCGTGAACGGCGGCGATGTCGCTCACGTCGGCGGCGAAAGGCGCCACCATCTCCGCGCCATGGATCGCGGCAAGGTCCGCTGCGGCCTGCTCTGCGCGTTCGGCGAAGAAATCGTTGACCGCAACCTTTGCCCCATGGGCGAGCATCAGATCGGCAATCCGCCGCCCCACGCCCTGCCCCGCGCCCGAAATTACCGCGACACGGCCCGCAAGGCTCAACAGCCCTGCCCCAGTGCCCTTGCCTTCATCCTCCATGCCCGGTCCTTTCTCGGCGGTTTGGAGGGTTGGGCACCATTGGGCAGGACAAGACAAGCACGGCACATCAGTCATCAACGTTGTGATTGCGCAAGGCGCCATGTCGTTTCGGTTTGATCAGCACTGCGCCCGGTGCTGGTCTGGAGCCAGCCGTGCGACGCGCTGGCAGGAACGATGGATGAAGCCGATGGTCAGCGACAAGACGACGATGCCCGACGAAGTACGCACGCTCGACGCAGCGGCCCGGATCACGCGCACCAGGGTGGCAGGCGACGCGACTCTTTGCTGGCGAGAATGGGATATGCGCCCGGATAGCCACCAGCAAGCTGCCGATGCCCCCCTCCTGCTGCTGCACGGTTCTCATGGCAGCTGGATGCACTGGCTGCGCAATATTCCGGTGCTGGCCGCGCATCGCCGCCTGATCGTGCCCGACATCCCCGGCAATGGCGAATCCGACGCCCTCCCCGATCTCGAAAGCCACGTCGATCACGCCCGCGCCCTGGTCGAAGGTTTGCGCCAGATCCTGCCCACGGGACAGGTCGATATCGTGGCTTTCTCACTCGGCTCGACACTGGCCTGCCACATGAGCGTCCTTGATCCGGCCCTGGTGCGACGCATCGTCATCATCGATGCGGGCGGGCTCGGCACCACGCATCAGGCGGCCCCATTGCGGCCGATTCGGGGGGCAAGGCCCGACCAGATCGACGCCATCAACCGCCACAACCTGGGAGTCATGATGATCCATGATCCGGCGCGGATCGACGAAACCGCCGTCGCCATCGCGGCCTATTGCGGCAAGCGCGCAAGGACCCGGATCCAGCATAGCGTGCTGCCCGACAGGCTTCTGAAAATCGCCCGGCAGGTTGCCGCGCCGATCGACGTGATCTGGGCCGAACATGATATCCTCCACCCCGATCCCGAGCTGAATTGCGCCGTGATCCGCGCCATCCAGCCCGAGGCGCGGCTGCGCGTGGTGGAAGACGCGGGCCATTGGTGCATGTATGAACAGCCGGAACGCTTCAACCGCGCGGCGCTGGACCTGCTGGGCCTGCCGCTCCATGCCGGGCCGGGCGGGCGGTAACGCCTCAAGTGGCCTCGGCGATGATCCGGCCCAGGCTGGTCAGGTCTACTTTCATCGACGGCGTGCGCGGCAAGGCATCGAGGACCAGCACGCGCGCCGGAACTTGCGGCTGGGCCAGATCCCGACGTACGTGATCGCGCAAGGCGGCTTCCGACGGGGCACTGGCCCCTGCCTTCAGTTCCACCGCTGCAACCGGAACGGCCCCCAGCCGCGCGTCAGGCAGCCCGACCACGGCTGCATCCAGCACCGCCGGATGGCTGCGCAGGGCTTCGACCACCACCTCGGGCAGAACCTTGAAGCCTCCGCGCAGGATTGCCCCGTCACCGCGCCCTTTGTGAAAGACGAACCCATCGGCATCGATCAGCGCCAGATCGGTGGTGCGGATCCAGTCGTCACCGATTGCCGGCACGCGCACTTCCAGATACCCGGTTTCCCCTGTGCCCAGTTCGGCCCCGGTCTTCACGTCGGCAATCCGCAGGCCGATGCCGGGCAGCGCCCGTCCCATCGCTCCCAGTTTGCTCTTGCCGAAGACGGCATGGAGCGCTGGGCTCCAACTGATGACCGTCCCACAGAACTCGGTTGCGCCATAGGCCCAGATCACCGCGATCCCGTAAGTCTCCTCGAACTCCGTCTGGAGCGCCGGTGTCATCGGCGCACTCCCGCCATAGAAGTAGCGGATCGAGGCGATGTCGTCCTTGGGCACGCGGGCATCCAGGATCATTCGCGCCATCGCCGGAACCCCGCTCACCGCGGAAGGCCTGAGGCGACGGATACCGTCCACCCAATCGGCAACGTTGAACTTTTCAAGGATGCAGGTGTAGCGATCAAGCATGGCGCCGGCGACAAGCGCGCACATGCCGCCGATCCCGCCATAGGGCCACACCAGGACATCGGGCTCGACCGCGCCGGTATGCCCGGCCATGACGCTTTCGACGGCCCGCACCAGAATGCGGGTTGGGAACACCACGCGCTTGGGCTTGCCGGTTGTGCCGCTGGACAGGATTTCCAGCCCCGGTTCGCCCGCCACCTCGCGGAACGGGCCGGCCCCTCCCTTCGCCAGCCCGGGGGCAAAATGGATCGACGGCGCTCCGCCGGCCTGAAGCGGGCCATGATCGAGCACGATGCCAACGGCCCCCACCGCACGGCATGCTTCCAGCACCGGATCGGTCCAGTCCGCTGCATCGGCGATGATCGCTGCGAACCGGCTTTCGCGGATTTCCTCGGCAATCGCTTGGGCAGACTGCATGGCATAGATCGACGTGAGCCAGCGATCGTGGGCGATCAGGCCCAGCATGGCCGCAGCGTGCATGACCCGGTTGCGCACGATCACGCCAACCGAAAGCCGTCGATCGATCTGGGCAGTGTCGAGCAGGGCTACCGTCCTGTCGGCCAGAGCGGCATATTCGCCCTTGCTGAACGTTCGGCCCTTGTATTCGACGATCGGCCGGTCCGGCTCGCGGTGGATCGTATCGTACAGGTCCTGTCGGAACGTCATGCCAATCGCCTTGCGCCGCCGAAGTACCCCTGCACCCCGTCACGAAACCTGGTGATTAGGCCATAGTGCGGCTGGCCGGCACGGCGTTCGGCAATCCATCACAAGGACGCTGCATATGGGTCGCCCCGCCGGGCACCGATCACGCGCGGGTCGCGATATCGCACGCCAAGCGAATCCCGCTGAACATCCAGCGCGCCTGTGGCGGGAAGAAGTTGCGATAGGTCAGCCGCGCATGTCCTTCGGGCGTGGCCATGCAGCTGCCACGCAGGACATACTGGTTGACCATGAACTTGCCATTGTATTCCCCCACCGCACCTTTTGGAGGAACGAAGCCGGGATATCCGACATAGGGCGATGCGGTCCACTGCCATGCTTCGCCAAAGGCATCGATGAGGTCTGCCTGCCCGGCAGCGATTTCCCACTCCGCCTCGATCGGCAGCCGCGCATCCGACCACCGCGCATAGGCATCGGCCTCGTAATAGCTGACGTGCCGAACCGGGGCATGGGGATCGAGCGGAGCCAGCCCTTCCAGCCCGAAGATCGCCCAGCCCGTGCCCGCCGCCTCCCAATAGAGTGGCGCGGTCCATCCTTGCGCCTCGGCCGTGGCCCACCCGTCGGACAGCCACAGTTCGGGCCGGCGATAGCCACCATCGGCGATGAATGCGGCATACTCTCCGGCCGTCACCAGCCGGTCGGCGATGGCGAAGGGGTCCAGCCATGTGCGATGACGGGGGCCTTCGTTGTCGAAGGCAAAGCCAGTGCCGTCATGGCCGATCTCGCACAGGCCGCCATCCATGGCGATCCACTGCACGCAGGGCGCCGGGCGATAGGGCGCTCGGGCCGATCGATAGGGTGGCCGCAAAGGATTGCACGAAAAGGCGTGCTGCACGTCCATCAGCAGCAGTTCCTGGTGTTGCTGCTCGTGATGCAGCCCGAGCGCGACGAGCGCCTCCCAGTCCTGGGCGGGGACGGTGGCCATCAGGCGGTCCATCGCCGCATCCACCTGGGCGCGCCAGGCCAGCACGTCAGCAAGGCCCGGCCGGGTTAGCAGGCCGCGATGCGCCCTGGAAAATCGCTCCCCCACGCCGACATAATAGGAATTGAACAACACCGCATAAGCCGGGTCTGGCGAAACGTAATCTGCCAGCAAGGGCTTGAGCAGGAACGTTTCGAAAAACCACGCCGTGTGCGCCAGATGCCACTTGGCCGGGCTGGCATCGGGCATGGACTGTACCTGGCAATCCTCGGCGGTAAGCGGAGCGATGAGCGCCTCGGTATGGGCACGCACTTGCCCATAATGCGCACGCAGGGGGTGTTCGGTTGCATCTCCGCTCATGGCTGGAGATCGTCGCCCGAAGCAGCCCAGACATGCAACGAGAATAGCCTGTCCGGATCGACCCACATTGCCATCGGCTCCCACCCGGCGGCGCGGGCCAGGAAGCGGGCTTCTTCCGGTGTGTACTTGTAGCTGTTTTCGGTGTGGATCGTCTCTCCCCGCCGCAGGGAGAAATCCGCGCCCGCTGCCTCGAAATCCACGTCGCGCAAGGCCGCCAGATGCATCTCGATCCGCCCCAGCGCATCGTTCCACACTGCCCGGTGCTCGAACGCGTCGACCGGTATGGTCCCGGCAAGTTCGCGGTTGATGCGGTGGAGAAGGTTGAGATTGAACGCGGCCGTCACTCCGGCCGCATCATCATAGGCCGCCTCGAGCAGCCTGGGCTGCTTGCGCAGATCGATCCCGATCACCAGCCGCGAACCGCCGCCCAGCGTCGCGCGGAACGAGCGCAGCAGGTCCACGGCGCGCAACGGGTCGAAGTTGCCGATGGTTGAGCCCGGAAAGAAGCCGATCAACGGCCCAGCCAATGCAGGAAGATCCAGCGCGCGGGCAAAATCGCCAACCACCGGGATCACCGCTACGCCGGGAAGCGCCTGGCGCAACCCGGCGGCCGCTTGCTCGAGAAAATCACCCGAGATGTCTACCGGGACATAGCTCGTTGACGCTGTTGCCGATAGCAGCAGCGGGGTCTTGGTGGCCGAGCCGGCGCCGAATTCCACGACGGGGCGCCCGATGCCTGCCAGTCGCGCGATGTCGGCAGCGTGGACCTTCAGCAGCGCCACTTCGGTACGCGTGGGATAATATTCGGGCAGATCGGTAATCTGCTCGAACAATTCAGACCCTGCATAGTCGTAAAAAAACCGCGCCGGGATGGACTTGCGCCGCTGGCCAAGGCCCGCCCGCACGGCGTCGGCGAAATCCCGGTCCATCACCGACGGGCTCGTTTTTACGTCTAGATCCGGAATGGCGCCAACTCCCCAGCATGCAATTGAAGAGCTAAACGCACGCCGCCTGTTCAGGCTCCAGTAAAATTAGGCTTACGCTTCGCGAGGAACGCGTCAATCGCCTCGTGGTGATCGGGGGTCTCGTGCACCAAGGCCTGGTAGGCGGCTGACATTTCCAGCACTTCGTTCAGCCGCAGGGCCTGCGAATCCAGCAGCAGCCGCTTGGCCACGCGCAGCGAGCGCGGCGGATTGGCCGCCACCCGCTCAGCCAGGGCCAAAGCTTCGTCCATCAGGCTTTCGGCCGGCACGACGCGGGAGACCAGGCCATAGGCCAGCGCTTCCTCCGCGCTCAGGGTATCGCCGGTAAACAGCATTTCGGCGGCGCGGGCATACCCGACGGCGCGCGGCAGAGCCCAGGCACCGCCATCGCCGGGGATCAGGCCCATCTTGATGAAGCCGGCAGCGAACTTTGCCTTGTCCGAGGCGATGCGCATGTCGCAAAAACACGCCAGGTCGTTGCCCAGCCCGATCGCAAACCCGTTGACCGCCGCAATCAGCGGGACATCGCACGCGTGAAACGCGCGCGACATGCGTTGCACCCCGCGGCGATAGTTGGCCCGCGTGGCCAGCGGCGTTTCCAGCGGGCCGATGCCGGTCCGGTCCTTCATGCTCTGCAGGTTGCCACCCGCCGAAAAAGCCCGCCCGGCCCCGGTGATGATGCCCACGCTGATGCTCTCGTCGTCGGTCAGGCGCTCCAGCGCATTGACAACGTCGTTGCAGTCTTCGTGCTCGGCGATCGCGTTCATCGTATCGGGGTGATTGAACGTCAGGATGGCAATGCGCCCGCGCTGCTCGAAAGTCACATATTCGCCCACGTTTCATCCCCTCAGCTGGCAATTCGCCACGGTTCATGCGTCGGTTCGGTCAGGTGTGCAACGCAGCGTCCCTTTCCGGCGGCCGTCTTCACAGGCGTGATATGTATCGGCGCAGCACCCCCGGCGCGCGATGACACGCCCGCTGATGGTGCTGCTTGACCCGCGCCTTACATCACCTGGTTTGCCGCCACGGCCAGTCCTTCGGGCGGCTGGGCAAATTCGCGGATCATGGCCGTCACGGTGTACGAGGCGAGCAGGACGCCCTCGCGCGAGAAAACCGTACCATGGCCTTGGGCCAGCCCGCGCCCGGCATAGATCGACGGATTGGAATAGAGCACCCAGTCCGATACATCCGCATCCGCGTGATAGGCCACCGCGATCGACATGATCCCGGTCGACATGGTGACGTGGGCGTCCCCCTCCTTGACCCCTTCGTGCGGAAGCATGGAAGCGCCGATGGTCATGTGGCCAAGCGGCTGGGTCAGCATGGCCTGGTTGAGCAACTGGGTTGCCGGCTTGTCCCGGCAGCGCATCCAGCAATGCAGGACCGGGGGCCCGATGCGGTCCTCGTGCGGGGAATAGTCACCGTTGACGAAGCGCACGTCGCGCCCGGTCATGCCGAAGTCGAACTCGGGGCACTCTTCCGGCCCTGGCACCTTGGGCATTTCGGCCTGATGCGCGATCATGTCCGGCGCGCCGCTGTCGAGCATGGCCAGGGCGGCACAACGCAGCTTGCCTTCCTGCTCGGCCGAGACCGCCACGCTGGAAAAGGTGCGACCCGACTGGAGGATTTCCGTGCGATAATCGAGGGGAATGTGAAATCCCGCCACGCGCACGAATTGTGCATAGGCAGAGATGACCCGCTTGTCGGGCACGGCCTTGGAGGCGGCAACGACAGACTGGGCCAGCATCTGGCTCCCTTCGACAACGTTGCGTGGTGCTCCCATGTGCGGGGGCGCGGTGAACACTCCGGGCCCATTGGGCTGCAGGTCGATGATCCGGATCAGGTCCTGGAGATCGCCCCACAGCTTGTCATAGTAATCATTGGTGAGTTCGGTGACCATGGCGATCAACCCTTCTTGGGAACGGGGAAGATCGCGACACCCAGCGAGACCGTCACCCGGTCCTGGTAAAAGGCAATATGGCCGGCCAGTTGGCTCACTTCGGGGTAGGGCGTCTCGTAAGCCCAGGCCACCGGATGGTCTGGATCGCCACCGGCCAAGGCCCAGTACGTGGCCACGCCCTTGTAGGGGCAATGGCTGAAACGGCCCTCCATCCTGGCCAGCTTCGACATGTCGATGTCGGCCACGGGCAGATAGAACACCAGTCCGTGGTTCTGTTCGTCGACCAGCAACGCCCGTTCCGACCGGGCCAACTGCGTACCGTCCGACGCTGTTGCGGTGATCGGATTTCGCCGGCGGAGAATGTCTACCCGGTAGTCGAAACGCTCATCGTAATTCGGACCCCAGCTGGGATCGATGCCAACTTGTGCCATGGTATATCCATCTCCCATCCAGAACGTCTGCCAGGCCGCAGATCACTTGCCAGTCTGCGGCACGGCCATGTTCAGCGCTTGCCTTCGAGCAATGCCTTGAGGTTCGAGCTCATGAACATTTCCTGCTCGGCAGGGGTGAAATCCTTGACTTCGTTGATGAAGTCGAGCGGCAGCTTGAGACCTTCGGGATGCGGCCAGTCGCTGCCGAACAGCATGCGCTCGGCCGGGACATGCAGCTTCAGTTCGTTGAGGTCCTCTTCGTAATAGGGCGCAACGTAGACGCATTCCTGGAAGGTATCGAGCGGATGGCGGGCGAAGCTCTGCGGCATCTGGCCATAGGCGCGCTTGAGCATGTGCATCAGGTGCGGCACCCAGATCGAGCCGTTCTCGGCAGAAACCCAGCGAATGTTGGGGAAGCGGTCCATCACCCCGTGTGCGATCAGCGCCGAGATCATGTCGGCAATCGCACGGCCCTGGCTGTCGATGCAGGCCTTGAGCGGGTCTGAACGGTCGAACGCAAGCGCTTCGGTCGCGTTGCTGCCCCACCAGCGGTAAATCTCTTCGTAGCCGGAGTCCGAAACGTGGAGCACCACGAAGATGTTGGCTTCGTTGACCTTGGCCCAGAAGCGATCGAATTCCGGGGAGCCGGGCGAACGCGTGCCGAGCAGGCCGGGCACCGGCGCCGGGCGGATCAGGATGAGACGGGCGCCGCGCGCCAGGGCCCAGTCCAGTTCGTCACAGGCAAGATCGGCATCGGCCAGCGAGATATAGGCGCAGGGGAACAGCCGGTCCTTGTAGTTGAATGTCCACTCGTCATGGACCCAGGCGTTCAGCGAGTGCACGCAGGCCGCAGCCAGTTCGACATTGCGGCCCATGTGGCCCTCGATCACCGAGGCAAGCGTGGGAAACACCAACTGCGCCTGCACCTTCTGCTCGTCGAGAAGCTTGAGGCGCGCTTCGGCGTCCGAAAATTCAGGCTGCGCCCGCAGCACGTCGCCCGTCAGCTCGCGCAGGGTCTTGCCTTCCTTGTTGTCGCCCCGGAACCACACCTCGTGGGTGCCCGGCGCGGCAACGACGTCGAAAGTCGGGTTGGGGATGTAGTCGCTGAGATAGCCATTGATCGCCAGCTTCGTGCGTCCATCGATCTGGACGTACTGGAAGTCCTTGTGGAACTTCTTGGGCAGATGGCGACGAAACGTGTCGTAGGTTTCGTAGTAATGGCCATCGGCATCATAGACCGGATAACCAAGGTCACGGGTTTCCTCGACCCGCTCCATCACTTCCTGGACTGGCATTTTTGCCTCTCTCCTCATCCCCGTGCGCCAGTCCTGTAGCCGAGCATTCCGGAACAGGGCCGCATTCACGCAAAATTGCTGATCGGGACGACCGCAAATCCTGCGGCCGAATCATTTTCTGACGAATCGTCATAAAATGTCAGCCAAGGACTCGCTTGTCCATAATGGATCGTCATTTTTCGGGACGGAAAGAGCGCAAGCCGCCGCATTGGCGGCCTGCACATCAGGACTTCCCGCGTGCGGGCAAACGCGCATCACCCAAATCATCAGACTGGTGATGGCATTTGCCGCAGCGAGGCCAATCAGGCGGGTTCGCCCTCCGATCGCGCGAGGATTTCCGTCGCGACGATGGTTCCTGACGTGGCTTGGTCGAGCGCCGAGATCACCTCACCCGTGGTCGCGCCAAGCGTCTTGAGCGTTTCGCCCAGGTTGTCGGTCTCGACTTCATAGATCGCCATGAACTTCCACGCAGGGCCACCCTTGACATCGACGACCTTGGTCTTGAACCGGCGCGCACTCACGATACCCGGAACGCTCAGGATCTCGGAGATATGCGTCGTATTGTACCAGTCGTGATAGGCATCTTCCTGCCCCGCGACGGGATTGGTGAAGGCGATCAGTACATGCTTGGCCATGGGCCCTCCAGGCGTTGAAAAGCAGATTTCAGCCGCGCAGGGCCTTGCACTCTGGCTTCCACTTACGCAGGCCGCCCGCGCCTTAGCGGATGAACTGCTGGATATAGTCTTCGCCCATGCCATGATCGCGATACCACTGGTCGCAATAGGTCAGCAGGCTCATGCAGTTGTCATAGGCGATCGGCTTGTCGTTCTCGTCGACCGAGACGATCCCGCCGTGCATGACATAGAGCGCCATCATCTTGTCAGCCGAAACCGTCAGGGTGTGGATGTCCCCGGTCGGCTCCCAGACAAAGCTGCCGGCTTCGGCAACCCAGTCATGCTCGGGATAGAACCAGCTGCCCTCGATCGTGTAGGAATAGACCGGGCCGTCATGGATGTGGCGGCCGACGATGCCAGGCTTTTCATAGCGCATGACATTGACCGTCACGCCCCCGGCAAGATCGAACATGAGCGGCAGATACCAGTGGCCCGCCGGCCGCTTGACCCACTGCGGACTGCCCGGCTCGGGAATCTTGACAACCACGTCCTTGGGGAGATGCAAGCTCGCCAGCGCCTTCTGCTGGATTTCCTCGGCCACGATATTCATCTCGGTCTCCTTTTGCAGGGCTTCATTAATCGCAAGGCCGGCCCGGCGCGAGGCGACATCTGGGGCGGTGGCCCCGCATAACACTGATGTGATGGTTGCTCACCGCTCGCGCGAAATACTCCAGGGCCCAGACCCGGCGGACGTGCGGCATGACCCAGTCATCGGTCATCGGCGCCCCCCGGCACCCGATGGCGGTTGCAGATCGCAATGCTGTCGGAATGGTCGCCGATCGGCGCGGCAGGGCCCGACGGAGGGTTATGCCCGCAGAGCATCGCCCATGTGAATTGTTTCGCCGTCCAGCCCGCGAAATCCCGTTTGTGATTGTCGTTGCGGCCCATGTCACCAATGAACCGGAAAACAACGGAATGAGAGGACAGCCATGCTTCAGTCAACAACCATGCTCCAGTCACAAGATATCATCAATGATGCCCAGGCGCAGACCGGCCTGACCGAATTTCATTCCGATACTTTCCGGCCCGGACTCGACCTGCTGACCGCCAATGCCCGGCAAAGTGCCGACATTTCCGAGCAAGGACTGGCGATCCTGCGCTTCATCTGGACGCGCAATCTCGCCAACCGGCTGAAGATCGACGATTATCACCGTCGCCACCCGGAATTGGCCCATTCTCCCGTCTCGCAGCCGATCTTCCAGTTCGGCATGCCGCGCACGGGCACGACGCTGCTCAGCAACCTCCTGGCCACGGACCCCGGCCTGCGCTCGATGCTGTCATGGGAATCGAACGACCCCGTGCCGCCGGTCGCCAAGGGGGCGGAAAAAACCGATCCACGCTGTATTGCGGCCAAGGCGCAGGATGCCGAGAAGATCAAGGCCAACCCTGAAATGGCCAAGCGCCACTTCGAGCCTGCCGATGCGCCAACCGAATGCACGTTCATTCACGGCCATGACTTCAAGGCCTGCATGCTGGAGTCGCTGGCTCCGGCCCCGGCCTATACCCGTTGGCTATCGACCGAGGCCAACCTGACCGAGGCCTATGCCTACGAAAAGCGGTTCATGCAGGTTCTGCAACACCAGACTGGCGGCACATGGTCGGTCAAGATGCCCAGCCACGCGCTGTTTCTCGACAGCCTGATCAAGGTTTTCCCCGACGCCCGGCTCGTGTGGATTCACCGCGATCCCTACCGGGCGACCGCCTCGCTGCTCAGCCTGATCGAAGCCGCGCAGCGCGAGTTCGTCCACAAGACCTCGATCGAGTACATCCGCAGCATCTATGTGCCGCAGATGTTCGCGCACATCGAGCGTGCCTGGGAATTCGACCGGGCCAACCCCGGCCGCATCGCGCATGTCAGCTATGCCCGCCTGATCACCGACCCGATTGCCGAAATGAAGGCGCTATATGCTCATCTCGGCCAGCCTTTCACGGCCGAGGTGGAAGCCGGAATGCAGGCCTATCTGGCAGCAAACCCGCAGAACAAGCACGGCGCGCACAGCTATGGCCTCGAAGACTTCGGGGTCGATCCGGCCAGCCTCGACGCCGGGTATGCCGACTATGTCGCCCACTTCCAGATCCCCCGCGAGGGCTGAAGTCAGCGTGCCGATCGGCCGCCCCCTGTCGTGGGGGCGGCCCGAGGCCGGAAGGCACAATAATCCTATTGGCTCGGCAAACCTGTCTCGCCGCGGGCGGACGCGGCGATGCGATCCCTGATGAAGGCGTCCGGATCGGCCGCCCAATCGCGCAGGATGTCCCACAGTGCGTCGTCCGAGGCGATCAGGATGCGGCCCTCGGCCATGCCGGACACGAACCGTTCCGCTGCCTCTTGCGCTGACAGCAGGCGCAATTGCGAGCCCGGCCCGCGCATCGGCGCATCGGGCGTCCAGTTGCGCATCGTGGTGGCGATGCCGGTCCTGACCGGGCCGGGGAGCAGGCATGACACCCGGACCCCGCGCGGCTCGCAATGCAGCGCAAGGTTCTGCGTGAGGCTGATCACCGCCGCCTTGGATGCAGCATAGGGAATGCGGGTCGACGCATAGGGATAGACCCCGGCGAACGATGCCGTGTTGACGATGTGTCCCCGGCCCCGCGCCAGCATGCCTGGCAGGATCGCGTTTACCCCGCGCGTCACGGCCCGCGCATTCAGGTCATCGATCCGATACCATTCGGATAGCGGCAGGTCCTCGGGGTGGCCGTTGATGATGGCGCCCACGTTGTTGATCAGCATGTCGACCGGGCCATGGCCACGCTCCGCTTCGCCGATGGCCTCGGCAATGGATTGGTCTGACAGAACATCGACCGGCAGCGCCTGTGCGGATTGTCCCTCGCTGCGAATGGCGTCTGCCGTTGCCTGTGCCGCCGACAGGTCGAGATCGGCCACCGAAAGCCTTGCCCCCTGCCGCGCCAGTTCGGCCGCCAGGGCCTGCCCGATGCCCTTGGCCCCGCCCAGAACGAGCACGTGCCGGCCGATGAAGCAAGTGTGGCGCGATTGAGGCATAGGCTTAGCTCCCTGGCGGCCGGTCAAGCTTGGCGCGGCCCTGTTTGTGCTGGCGATAGGGCGAAGCATCCGCCGGTGCAACGCAGCGCCATCCCCCTGCCATTCATCATCAACCGGCTCGAACTGGCCTCGAATGGCCGAGCCCGTGCGTCAGCTTGCGGCAAACACCACGCGGCCGCCGATGATGGTCAATGCCACCTTGGCCGCCGCCAGATCGGTGCGCAATTCCGGCCAATCCTGAACCAGCAGGCACAAGTCCGCCGCCGCCCCTGGCTTCACGCTGCGTGTCCGTGCAAGGTCCAAGGGGTCGGCCAGAAACAGCGCCAGCGCCTGTTCCGGGTCGAGCGCCTCGGCCGGTCCGATCACGGCTCCTCCAGCGGTGCGGCGAGAGACGGCAGCGGCCATGGCGGCCCATAGGTCCGTCGATCCGAACGGCGCATCGCTACCCCCCGCCAGGGTCAGCCCCGCCTGCAGGAAACTCCGCAAGCGATAGAGCGTGTTCCACTCGCGCGCGGGTATGTCGGCAAGATAGGCGTCGCCCCGCTCCGCCGCGAAATTGGGCTGGGTCACCACGGCGAGCCCGAGCTGGGCCAATTGCTCCACCAATTCCGAGGGCGTGACCGACGCATGCTCGATCCGGTCGAGCGGCATGGTCCCGGTCTCGCGGAAGGCGGCAAGGGTGAAGACCAGCTCGGTCTCGGTCACGCAATGGACGGCCGCCCCCCTGCCCTGGCCATGTGCTGCGCGGATGGCGGCCATGAAATCCGCGTGATCGGGCAGGTGCGCCTCGTGCAGGTGAAACTTGACAGGTCCGATGGCAAGGTTCGGCCCGCCGGCCACATCGGCGAGGGCAGGCGATCCGGCCACCACCAGCCGCTGCGCCAGCGCGCCGCTAGCCTGCTCGGCCGTCAGCCACTCCACTTCCTGTTGCGCGTTGCGCGGGCTCATGTCTGTCAGCCCGGTCACCCCTTGCGCGCTCCAGTGCCGCGAAACCTGCGCAAGGTCGGGAAACCGGCTGGGCAGGGCCTGCCGCAGCCAGGCATCGTTGTCGAACAAGCGCCCCGTTCCAGCGTCCAGCCCGATCGGCGGCGTACGCCCAGCGAGCAACAGTTCGAGCGCCGCGCTGTTGAAATACCACATCCGCCCGGTTCGATGCTGGATGCGCACCGGCCGCCCCGGCACCACCCGATCCAGCCACGCGCGATCCAGATCGCCTGCCACGCTTTCGTGATAGCCGATCCCGCGCAGCCAGCCATCTCCGGGCGCTGCAGCCAGGGCCTGCGCCAGCCCATCCCGTGTCAGCTGGTCTGGTGGCCCGCACTTCACCGAAGACAGGGCAGCTGCCGTCGCGGCCACATGCAGATGATGGTCATGCAGCCCCGGCAGCAGCAAGCCGCCCCGCGCGTCCAGTCCCGTCCCACTTTCGGATCGGGAGGGATCGACCGCCGCGACCAGGCCGCCCTCAAGCCTGACATCCACCAGACGCCCATCCAGCAGCCTGGCACGCCGGATCAGCATCCGGTTGGCGCGACGAAGTGGCGTGCTATGATCCGTGCCTGCGCGCGATCGAGTTCATCGCTGGACGGCCCCGGCCGATCGGGAGGGAATTGCAGCCGCACGCTCGCCAGTCGCTCCATTGCGCATTGGAACACCACGGCGTCGGCAAAGGCTTCGGCTTTTGAAAGGTCGGGACGGTTTCGGCGAACGGCACGGGCCAGAAGCTCGATCGTGGGCACCGCATCGGTCATCTGCAACGCGACGAACCGGGGATTGCCCCGGTCCGCTTCCAGGCTGCGATACTGCAGCACGCTGGCATGGGCGGTATAGATCGCATTGTAGGCGGCGATCAGCGCTTGCGCATCGCTTTCAAACCGGCTGGCATCGGTGAACCATTCGGCATGACTTTCCGACAATTGCGCAAAGGCCTCATGCGTTTCCAGCGCCAGCGCATAGAGAACATCCTGCACATCGGCAAAGTAGACATAGAGCGTGGCCGGGGCGGCGCTGGCTTCCTTGGCAATCGCGGCGGCGGTCAGATGCAAGGGGGAGGTGGTCTCCAGCAGCTTGCGGGCCGCAGCAAGGAGACGCGCACGGGTTTCCCGGCCCTTGCGCCCCAGCACTGCCGCCTTGTTAGTCGTACCTGCCAATCGATCCTCCGCCGTCACCCAAGCACCCGCACACCCGTGCCCGGGACCAACCGGGCACGGGACGGCTTATGAGAGAATGGCGATGCTGTGAATGGCTTTCACGCTGGAATCACTGGCCTTGCGCATAAGCGGCAAAATCCTCCGCACCGCGCCGCGACTGCCGTGCCGCGCAGGTATCGTCCAGACCAGCCGTGCGCAGCGCCTCGAGCATGAGATGAACGTCCTTGTCGAGACGAGGGAGGACGAAGCCCAGCATCTCCGGCGTCGCGCCGACCATCTGCTGGATGCCGAACGATTGTGCCGATCCGCTCGACAGCACTTCGCCCAGCGCAGTGCGATCCAGCCCCATCTGTTCGGCCACGTCGAAAAAGGCCAAGGCCGTGGCAAAGTGGACGGTCACCACGGCATTGTTGATGAGCTTGGCGGTCTGCCCCGCGCCCGCATCGCCAAGGCGCACCACCTTCTTCGCAAACGTGGCCAGCACCGGCTGGACTCGCTCGAAGGCGTCGCGGTCACCACCGACCATCACGGCCAGTTCTCCGTTCGCTGCCCGCGCATTGCCACCACTGACCGGGGCATCGAGGATCGCGATCCCGCGCTCCGCTCCCTCGCGCGCCAGGCGTGCGCACAGCTCGGGGCTTGCCGTGGAATGGATCAGGATCACGCTGCCCGGCCGCATGGCGGGCAGAAGTTCACCCACCACCTGCTGGACGTCATGATCGGCAAAGACGCACAGGCCGACGATGTCGCACGCCGCCCCCAGTTCCGCGACGGACGGCGCATAAGTGGCAGCCGTGTCGCGATAGGGCTCCAGGCTCTGCGGCCGCCGGGCCCACAGCATCAGGGGAAATCCGCCGTCCACGATGCGGCGGGCCATTGGCCCACCCTGGTCACCCAATCCGATGAAGCCGATCTGCTGCGGCATGTCCTGTCCTTTTGATCTGCGGGCGATGCGGCCTGCCCGGCTCGCCCGTTGGCGGCACCTTCGGGTGCCTTTCGCTCATGCGCCTGTGAAGCGTTTGGACCGGGCCCCGTCCAGCCGCTGTCGCCTTCGCCGGAAAACATCGCGCATGTGTTGTCTTGCCTGGCTAGTCTGCCAGTGCCTGGAATTGATCGACCAGCCAGGCCCGCAGCGAAGGGTCGGCAACCGGCACCAGGACGTCAAGCGGATAGAGCCGGGAATAGAGCGTCATACCTGCCGACACGATCATGAAACGCGCCGCCCGCACGGCTCCCTCCTCTGGCCCGAACCACCGTGACAGCGGCTCGTAGACCATCTCCATCAGCAGCCGTTCAACGATGGCACGCGCCTTGGGATCACCGCTTGCCATCATGATGATCGGCAGCGCAACAATGGGCGTTGCCGCAGGATCCAGCAGCAATTCGACCATCGCGCGGCCAAAGTCGGCACGTTGCGCATCGACGATCTGGCCCGTGCCCAGGATGTCGCGCAAGGCCTCTTCGAACAGTCGCTCCTTGCTGCCGAAATAGCGGCTGACAAGCGCCATGTTGACCCCGGCACGGGCCGTGATCTGGCGCACCCCGGCATCGTTGTAGCCGTGAATGGAGAATATCTCCTGCGCCGCCTCAAGCAGGGCCTGGCGGGTTCGGGCAGCATCCCTGCCAGGAACCTGGCTGGCGATCTTGGTTGGAGGCGGTGGCATTGACAAGGGCTATAAACAGTCGTTTACATGGCTGGCAAGAGAGGAGTCTGGAATCGCCGGCATCCGTTTGATCGCGTCCTGCGCTCAGGGCGTACACGGAAGCGGCCACCCTGTGCCGGGTGGCGCGGTGCATCTTCCGACCCACACGGATCAACGCGACAAAGTACATGGAGAAATGACCCATGCCAAATGGTGCCGAGGCAAACGAAAAGCGGAAAATCCACCTTCATATCGGTGGCGAGCCGCGCGAAAGCGGCAGCGGTGGGGTGCACGAACACCTCGATCCCTACACGCAGGAAGTGCAGACTCTCGTGCCGCTGGCTGGCGCAGCAGAAGTCGACGAAGCCGTCGAGCGCGCGCTGGCTGTAAAGGAAAGCTGGCGCCGCACGCCGCCTGAGCGGCGGCGCGACATTCTCAATCGCCTGGCCGAACTGATCGAGGAAAACCGCGCCGGTTTCGTCGAGGCCGCACGCCGCGACAACGGGCATACCGCCTGGGCCGGCAACGTCACGGTCGATACCGTTCTGCAATATGTCCGCTACTATGCGGGCTGGTGCGACAAGCTGACCGGCGACGTGATGGGCACGCTCGATACGCGGGGCGAATTTGCCTATACCGTGCCCGAGCCGATCGGCATCGTCGGCATCATCATCACCTGGAACGGGCCGCTGATCTCGCTCGGGATGAAGGTCATCGCCGCGCTGGCCGCAGGCAACTGCGTGATCTGCAAGCCTGCCGAACTCAATGCCCACGTTCCCGAGCTGTTTGCCCGGGTCGCGCGTGAAGCAGGCATCCCCGATGGCGTGCTGTCGATCTTCCACGGCACCGGCGAAGCGGGCGAGGCGATCATCCGCCATAAGAAGATCCGCAAGATCAGCTTCACCGGCGGCCCGATCACCGCGCGCAAGATTCTCCAAGCCTGCGCCGAGCAGATCAAGCCGACCGTGATGGAACTGGGCGGCAAGTCCGCCAACATCGTCTTCCCGGATTGCGACCTCGATTCCGCTGCGGCGCTCTCGGTCTATGGCGTATTCATGTTCGGGTCGGGCCAGGGCTGCGCCTTGCCGACGCGCGCCCTTGTCCATGCCGACATTTACGACGCCTTCGTCGAAAAGGTGAAGGCGCTGATGGCAACCCTGACCGTGGGCGATCCTTCCGATCCGGCCACGATCGTCGGCCCGGTGATGAACAAGGCTGCGGCCGACCGCATCGAAGCTATGTTCGAGCGGGCCAAGCAGGACAACGCCGCCACGTTCCTGGTGGGCGGCAACCGCTGCGGCGGGGCGCTGGCCGGCCTCAACTTCATCGAGCCCACGCTCATCGCCGATGCTGACCCGGATCACGAGATCAGCCAGGTGGAAATCTTTGGCCCGGCCCTGATCATTGCCAAGTTCCACGACGAGGACGAGGCCGTCGCCATTGCCAACAACAGCGAATACGGGCTGGCTGCCTATATCCAGTCGCGCGATGTCCAGCGCGTTCTCAGCCTGTCGGAGCGGCTGGTTTCGGGCGGTGTCTACATCAACGGCGGCTCGCAGGTGAACGCCTATACCCCGTTTGGCGGCGTGGGCATCTCGGGCTTCGGCAAGGAAGGCGGCCGCGCCGGGATCGACGAATTCCTCCACTACAAGACCGTGAACATCAAGAGCTTGGCCCAGTAAGAACGGAATAGCATCATGGCGGACTTTACCAACCAGCAGTTCGATCTCGCCGGCAAGGTCGCGATCGTCACCGGCGCCGGCGGGCGCGGCAACTCCATCGGCCGGGCCTATGCCCATGCCCTCGCCAATGCCGGCGCGAAAGTCGTGGTAGCCGATCTCAGCAAGGAAGGCGCCGAACGGGTCGCAGCCGAGATCGGTGACCAGGCCATCGCGGTCGACGTCGACATCACCGACCGCGCTCGGGTCGACGCCATGGTCGCCCGCGCGACCGAGGCCTTTGGCGGGGTGGACATCCTCGTCAACAACGCCGCGCTCATGCTCGAAATGGGCGCTGCGGCAACTGTCGCGGTCGATCGCAAGGATTTCGACCTCTTCATGGGCGTTAACGTCTGGGGCGCGATCAACTGCGCCCAGGCCGTCATGCCCAGCATGGTCGAACGCGGCGGCGGTGCCATCGTCAACCAGATGTCCGCAGGCGCTTTCCCGGCGCAGAGCCTCTACGGCATCACCAAGCTCGCGCTCGGTGGGGTAACCTCCACGCTGGCCACCGAGATGGGTGCACACAACATCCGGGTCAACGCAATCGCTCCGGGCATGACCAAGACCGATGCCGGTCTCGCCATGACCCCGGACGACAGCCCATGGATCCAGTCGATCGTCAACCGTTGCGTCATCCAGCCGCGCGACACGCCCGATGCACTGTGCGGCGCCCTGCTCTTGCTCGTTTCCGAAGCTGGACGCTGGATGAGCGGCCAAGTGCTTCACGTGGACGGTGGCTGGGTCATGCGGACCTGATCGCCCATGCAAGCACGGCCGCCCGGCGCAGAATGCCGGGCGGCCGTACTTGTCCTTGCCTTTTCAAGCAAACTCGCCGCCCTGCCACAGGCGGCGGCTCGGCCGCTTCAGTCGCGAACCAGCAGCATCGCCACCGACAGCGGACCGCCACCGGCCCCCGTCACGGCCACTTTCATGTCCCGATCCAACTGCGTCTCGCCTGCCTGGCCACGCAGCTGGCGGACCGCCTCCCACACATAGCCAAAGGCATGGGTCCGCCCTGCTGCGATCTGCCCGCCATTGGTATTGATGGGAAATTCGCCATCGCGCGCAATGCGGTGCCCGCCTTCGAGATAGCGCCCGCCTTCGCCGACCGGGCAGAATCCAAGCGCCTCGATCCACTGCAGCGTGAGGAAGCTGAATCCGTCGTAGAGCTGCCCCACGTCGACGTCGCGAACCGTGTAGTCCGATAGCTCCCACAACCGTCGCCCGGTCGTATAGCAGGCCGCCTCGACTGGCTGGTCCCACGTGTAGCGGCCCGGCACGCCTTGCGCGACGGTGTCGATGCGGATCGGTATGTTCTTGAGGTCCTTGGCGGTCTCTGCGGCAGACACGATGATCACGGTCGATGCATCGGACAAGGTATCGCAGTCGAACAGGCACAGCGGCGAAGAGATCATCCGCGCGGACAGGTAATCGTCCAGGGTGATCGGTTCACGGAAAATGGCCCGCGAATTGCGCGCGGCATTACGCCTGGCGTTGATCGCGATCTGCCCAAGCTGCTCACGCGTGGTGCCATAGTCGTGGAAGTGCCGCGATGCGAACTGGGCCACCCAGTTCACTGCGGAATAGGCATGATAGGGCAGGATATGCTCCACCGAGCCCACCACGCCATGCGCCGTCGCGTTGGGATATTCCTCGGGCTTGCGACGGGCAGAGCCTTGCGCCACGGTGCGAAAGCAGATCACGTGGCGCGCCCAACCCGCGCGAACCGCCGCCACCGCCTCGGCAATGGCGCTGAACTGGGCTGCCACCTCGCAGGCCCCCATGTACCAGGTCGCCTTGATGCCCAGCGCCTCGATCAGATCGTCGCAACCGACCGGCCCCATATCGAGCATGGTCTCGACCCGGCCGGGCCAGGTCGCAACGCCATCGATGTCGGCCACCGTCAATCCGGCATCATCCAGCGCCAGCTTCACCGCATCCAGCGTGAGCATGAGCGGCGAACGGTCGATGAACTTGCCGACGGCAGACTGCCCAACGCCCGAGATGACCGGGTCCAACTTGCTCGACATTGCAATTCCCCAATATGATCCGCCGGTTCAGCCCATCTGGTTGAACGGCACCTTCTTGTCGGGACGGTAATCCTGCAGCAGCCCCAGCAACTTTTCTGTAGGCTTGGACGACCGCTGGTAGCGCCGGTTTCCCTCAGGCGCGCTCGAACAGGGGATACCAGATGCCGTTCTGCTCTTCGAAAGTGACGCGCACGGCATCCCCGATTTGCGTGTCGAGCGCGCCCGGCCCGACGATGTTGGTCGTCAGCAGGACCCCATCCACGCCATCCAGAGCCACGCGCGCAATGGCGTAGGGCACCTCAAGGCCTGGCTGCCAAGCCTGATGGTTGATGGTGATGCTGTAGACCGTGCCGGTGCCGCTGGTCGCTTGCGGCGCGACATCTTCGCTCAGGCAGGATGAGCAGAGAGGCTTGGCCGGATGGAGCCAGGTTCCGCAGTCCTGGCAGCGCATGAGCCTGAGCACGCCATCACGCCCGGATTCCCAGTAGAAGCGATTGATCGGGCCAAGACGCGGGGGCGTGCGAACTACCATCCGAAAAGCACCTCTTTTGTGTTGTAGCTTTATCGCTTTTCAGCACGGGCGGGGGGCGAATGCCAGCATCAGCGCCCCCGCCAGGCAATATCATACTGGCGATCGTGGCCGGCACCCATGCCGGCCGCCTTCGCGTCAGCCTGCCCAGCCCTTGCCAGCCTCGGCGCGGGCCACAAGCAGCGGCGCGGGTTGCCAACGCTCGGGATAGGTCTTGCCATATTCGCGAATACGGTCGAGCACCTTGGCGAGGCCCTGCTGCTCTGCCCAGAACATCGGGCCGCCGCGATATTTGGGGAAGCCATAACCCGCGACATAGGCGACATCGATGTCGGAGGGCCGTTGGGCATGGCCTTCGCCAACGATCTGCGCGCCTTCGTTGACCATTGCCGACAGGATGCGCCAGACGATCTCTTCGGCACCGATGGCACGGCGCGCGATGCCCTTCTCGGCCGAGATGCCGGCCTGCAGGTCAACCACATCCGGGCGCGGCGTTGCCGAACGCCCTTCATAGGCATAATAGCCCTTGCCCGTCTTCTGTCCGAAATCACCCTGCTCGCACAGGCGATCGGCCAAGGGGTTGTAGGCCAGTTCGGTCATGTCCAGCTTGCCGATCGCCGCCTTGTTCTTGCGCACGCTGTAGCTGACGTCGAGGCCGGCCATGTCACGCATGAGATAGAGGCCCATCGGGAACCCGAACTCCTTCAGCGCCTCGTCGATCTGCCAGGGCGTTGCCCCTTCCATCAGCAGCAGGTCAGCCTCCGCACCATAGCGATGCATGATGCGATTGCCGATGAAGCCGAAGCAGTTGCCCGCCAGCACCGGAACCTTGCCGATCGCCTTGGCAAAGGCCATTGCCGACACCACCGTTTCCATGCCGACCAGATCGCCGCGCACCACCTCGACCAGTCGCATGACGTTGGCGGGCGAGAAGAAGTGCAGGCCGATGACATCGGCAGGACGGCTGGTGGCCGAAGCAATCTGGTCGATATCGAGCGCCGAGGTGTTGGAAGCCAGGATGGCGCCCTGCTTGCACACCTTGTCGAGCTTGCCGAATACTTCGTGCTTCACTTCCATGGTCTCGAACACGGCCTCGATCACGAGGTCGACGTCGGCCAGGGCTTCATAGTCGAGCGCGGTCGCAATCCGCGACAGGGCCGCGTCGACGGTTTCCTGCGAAGTCGACCCGCGCGACACCGATGTCTGGTAATTCTTGGCGATGCGCGCCAGGCCAGCGTCGAGCCCGGCCTGGCTGGCATCGACCAGGACCACCGACAGTCCGGCATTGGCAACGCTCATCGCGATGCCGCCACCCATGGTCCCGGCGCCGATGATGCCCACCGACCGGATCGCGCGCGGCTTGATGCCGTCTGCGCCATCCACCTTGGCCGCCGTGCGTTCGGCAAAGAACAGGTGGATCTGGGCGGGGCGGCTCGGTGCATCGAGGCAGACCTGAAACGCCTCGCGTTCGAACTTCAGCCCCTCCTCGGGCCCGAGCCGGGTCGCGGCTTCGACGCAATTGACGATCTGGAACGGGGCCACCATCCCCTTCCACTTGGCAGCGTTCTTGGTACGAACGGTTTCGAACAAGGCGGGATCGAAACCGCTGATCCGATCCGTCCGCTCGATCACGACGGGCCAGGGCCCGCCCTCATCCGCCTTGGCCCTGGCGAAAGCGAGCGCGGCCGTGGTCACGTCACCATCGGTGACCTCGTCCACGATCCCCAGTTCCAGCGCTTCGCTTGCCGGAACGTGGCGGGCATTGAGAATGAGATCCAGCGCCGCTTCCGGGCCGATCAGGCGGGGAAGCCGCTGCGTCCCGCCGCCACCGGGCAGCAGGCCAAGATTGACTTCGACAAGGCCAACCTTGGCCCGGCGCGCCGCCACGCGGAAATGGGCCGCCATGGCAAATTCAAGCCCGCCGCCCAGCGCGTGCCCATCGATGCCGACCACGATGGGCTTGGTCGATCGTTCCATCGCCGCAAGGACCGTGGCCAGTTCCGGCGGCTGCTTGGGCTTGCCAAACTCGCGGATGTCGGACCCGGCGATGAAGCGGTCATTCGCGCCGACAAAGACGATGGCCTTCACGTCCGGATCGGCAAGCGCCTGCTCGAGGCGTTGCAGCATGCCGGCACGGACAGGGTAGCCAATCGCGTTGACGGGCGGGAAATCGATGGTCAGCAGCGCAGCAGCATCGCGCACGTCATAGCGAACCGCATCGTCAGGCTTGATCGCCACCGCAGTATCCGTTGTCACCCCAGTCTCCCTTGTCACACAAACGGCCCCGGCCGCACCACGTTCGCTCCGCACGTGCACCTTCCAGCGCCCAATGGCGAAGGCCCTGGGCAAGACATCATGGTGCCGATATGTGCCAACGCCGGCCCGAAGGCCGGCGCTGCCGTCACATCCAGGGGCGTCCCTGCTGGACCTTGACCGTTGCATCGAAGACAGCCGCAATCATCACGGACGCCTTGGGCCAGCCCAACTCGAACCCGAACTGCAGCACGAATTCGTGCATCTCTTCCGGGGTCGCGTCACCGGTATTCATGGCGGCATAGACGTGAGTCAGGATCGGATTCGGCGTATCGGAAGCACCCACGCACGACAGCGTGATCCAGCGCCTTGCCCGCTGGTCGAGACCGGGACGTTCCCACATCTCGCCGAACACGAAGTTCTTGATGCCGGCATCGTAGTACGCAGCCGGCTCGTCGGGCGTGGGGAAGCTCATGATCTTGTGGTAGGCAGCCTTGCCGCGTTCATAGCGTTCGGCCGGATCCCACGGCTTGTCGCAAAACGGCGGCACTTCTGCTTCCAGCTTGAGCTCGGCCGCCACCTTCGTGACGATCCGGTCGAAGATCCGTGCCAGCGGCCAGCCCGAATAGATCGCGAAGTGCAGGACGCCTTCGCGCATTTCCGCGAGCGTGATGTCGCCGCTCAGGAATGCGCTGCGGACATAGCTTTCGACCGGGTCGTTGCAGCCGGTCGAAGCCGCAGCGCTGATCGCGATCCAGCGGCGGGAGCGACGATCGAGGCCGGGGCGCGTCCAGATTTCGGCGCAGCCAAAGTCGCGGATGGTTTCTTCCAGCAAGGTGGGCCGCTCGGGCGGCCTTTCGTCCATGACCTCCGCCATGGTGGAAATGCCAGTTGCGCGGCGCTCGGCAGGATCAGCCAGTTTCAACTTCGTTCTCCCAGTTCATTCCCTTTGAGGACCTGCCGCAATGCACAGTCACGCCTTCAAGGGGTATTGATCACGGCATGCTTGCCGAGAAGATCGTGCGCGAACACTATGCCGGCGGATCGGTCCTGCCTGCCATGCCGCCCCAGAAATCATCGGCCCCGCCCGCAACGACCTGCCGGCCGAGCGTGTCCATCCAATATTGCTCGCCCCCGAATTCCGACCGCCACGACCACAGCCGGCGAGTCAGCGGATGAAGGCCATATTCCAGGGTAAAGCCGATCGCACCATGGGCCTGGTGGCCGATGGACGTGCCGACGCCCGCCGCCATGTTGGCACGGGCCTTGGCCGCGGCCACCTCGAACCGGGCGTCCCCCCGGTCAAGCGCCTGGGCAACGCCCACCGCCGCGCAATTGGCGGCGGCTGCCTCGCAGGCGAATACGGCCAATGCCTGCTGCACGGCCTGAAGCTTGCCCAGCGGCTTGCCGAACTGCTTGCGCTCGTTGACGTAGCCGACGGCCATGGCCAGCACGGCATCACAAGCCCCGGCAATCTGCGCCGCGCGGGCCGAAGCACCGAGCGCGAACAGGTCTGCGTCCGCCCGCTGGATGGGCGCATCGGCAAAGTGCAGCACGTCACGCGGCTCGCCGGCAAGGTTTTCGCGCTGCTCGACCCGTGCTCCGGATGTGCGCAGCACCATCGTCCCGCCATCAGGGGCGGGCGCCGCCACGTAATCGGCCGAGCGCCCCCAAGGAATGCCGCGCAGCGCGCCGGTGAAGGCACCGCCGTCGATCGAACCGTTGGCCGCTTCGGCAATGCTGCCAAGACCATCAGCCGCAAATCCTGCGTCCGCTGCCAGCCGGGCGGCGAGAATGGCTTCGACCACTGGCAGGGCCACGGCATTGTACCCTGCCAGCCGGAACACGATCCCGGCATCCTCGAAGCTGCCGCCAAAACCACCTGCGGCCTCGTCCAAAAGAAGGCCGGCAAAGCCCATTTCCTCGATCTGGCTCCAGTCGGCAATCGTCGCCTGGTGCGACAGGTCAGCGAAAAGGGCACTGGCCGTGTCCGCCAACATGGTCTGTTGTTCGTTCATCGCAGGCCGAGCCCCCGTGCCACAATGCCCCGCAGGATTTCGCGCGTACCGCCGCGCAATGAAAAGCTTGGCGAAACCTGAAGCAGTTGCGCCGTCAGTTGGGCCAGCGGCTCTGGCGCGGCAAGATCGAGTTCGACAACCTGCTGCACGAGCAACGGCACCGCCTGCTCGAAACTGTTGCCCAGATCCTTGACGATCGTCGCTTCCAGCGCCGGATCCTCGCCATCGGCCATGCGTCCGGCAACCGCCAGTGACATCTGGCGCAGAGTCCACGCCTCTGCCGCAAACCGCCCGGCCAGGGCCACCGCAGCCGGTTCGCCGGTGCTGGCGGCATGGCGAACCAGTTCCGTCACCAGCACCATGCTCGACAGATAGCGTTCCGGCCCCGATCGTTCGAGCGAGAGTTCGGCGGTTGCCTGCTTCCAGCCTTCGCCCTCGGTCCCGACCAAGGCATCGGCCGGCAGGCGAACTTCGTCGAAGAATACTTCGTTGAAATCATGTTCGCCGGTCAGGTTGATGATCGGGCGAATGGTGATTCCGGGCGTATCGAGCGGGATCAGGAACTGGCTCAACCCCGCGTTGCGCTCGGACCCCGCCTCGCTGCGGAACAGGCCGATCATGATGTGGGCGATATGGGCGTTGGTGGTCCAGATCTTCTGGCCATCGAGCACCCATTCGTTGCCATCGCGACGGGCGGAAGATCGAACCGAGGCCAAGTCTGAACCAGCGTTGGGCTCGCTCAGGCCGATGCATCCGTATATTTCGCCAGCGGCAACGCCCGGCACCCAGCGCTGGCGCTGTTCCTCGCTGCCGTACCGCAGCAGCAGCGGTGCCGTCTGGCGGTCTGCGATCCAGTGCGCGCCCACAGGCGCCCCGGCAGCCAGCAATTCCTCCAGCACGACATAGCGCTCCAGCGCCGTGCGTTCGTGGCCGCCATAGGCCTTGGGCCAGGTCATGCCGATCAGGCCCGCCTTGCCCAGGGCACGGCTGAATGCCGGATCGTTGACTTGCCAGCAATTGGCGCGGCGCGCGATGTCTCCGGGCGGAACATGCTCGCGAATGAGAGAGCGGACCTGTTCGCGCAGCGCCGCCGCCTTGGCGGGCATTTCGAACGGCTTGATGGTAAAGGTCTGCACGCGTAAACCCTTTGACGGATCGATCACCGACCGATCCCGGCCCTGACCGAGCCGGCTAAGTGGCCGAGAATGCAAGCGCGGGCCAGACCGGGCAAAGCGATATCGCAACTGCGATGGATTGCGCCAAGCACCTGCCCTGCCCCAAAATACATGATCGGAACGCGATCCAACCGTGCTGTCGATCAAACTGCGCCCCGCCTTGCGCCACTGCTGCAAACATCGGGGATGAGATTGGTCGCCGCGCGCTCCTGAGTCATAAGGCGGGAGAAACGACCGCCCGCACCCGCGGGCCATCAGGATGGGATCGCCGGATGTCTGAAACAAGCGTGCCCGAAGGCTATACGTACGAGCCTTCGCCGAGCGCCTACGTCAATCACATGGGAAAGGTCTATCAGCGCCGCTCGACCGATGCGAACGGGCAGGAAATCGTGTCGGCCGCGCTGCGCATCGAACCGCACCATGTCAACACCTGGGGCCTGGCCCACGGCTCGCTGATTGCCGGGATGGCCGAAGTGGGCTGCGCCGGCACGGCCTATGTCGCCGACGGGCCGCCCGTGGTTGCGGTGGAGATTTCCACCCAGTTCATCGGCGCGCCCAAGCTGGGCGAACTGCTGGAAGTTCATGGCTGGACCACCCGCCGCACCCGCACGCTGGTGTTCACCCAGTGCCGCGGCGAAAGTGACGGCAAGCTCGTTTTCACAGCGACATCGGTACAGAAGATCGTGGGCGCCTGACGCTGCGCGGCATCGTCTTCGAGAGGAGCATAGCATGAGTTACATTCTTTACGACGTCCGCGAGCGCGTGGCTGTCGTCACCATCAACCGCCCGGAAGCGGGCAACGCCCAGAATGCTGCCCTCCTCAAGGAGCTGGACGAGGCCTTTGCCCGCGCCGTGGACGACGAGGACATCCGCGTGATCGTCCTGCGCACCGAAGGGAAGCATTTTTCGACCGGGCACGACATTGCACCCGAAGTGCTCGAACAGGCACCGTGGAACACCATGTTCGACGACGTGGCGCAGACCGGGCTGCTGCGCATGTACGACTGGGAGGCCAAGCACTACTTCGGCTATTCGCGTCGGTGGCGCGACATTCCCAAGCCGACCATCGCCTCGGTCCAGGGCGCGTGCGTTGCGGCCGGGCTGATGCTGTGCTGGCCGATGGACCTGATCATCGCGGCCGACGATGCACGTTTTTCCGATCCGGTCGCGCGGATGGGCATCGGCGGCGTCGAATATCAGGGGCACGGCTGGGAATGGGGCGCCCGCAAGGCCAAGGAAATGCTGTTCACGGCCGGCTGGATGGGCGCGGAAGAAGCGCACCGCCTTGGCATGATCAACCGCGTGGTGCCGCGCGCCGAACTGGATGAGGCCACTTTTGCACTGGCCAGCCAGATCGCAAAGATGTCACCCCACGCCATGCGCATGGCCAAGCGTTCGATCAATGCCATGCTCGATGCGCAGGGCCAGCATCAGGCGCTGGACGTCGGCTTCCTGACCCACTCGCTTGGCCATGCCAATGCCTGGGCCACCCATGGCCAGGTTACCACCGCCGGCCTTTCCGAAATGGCGCAGGGCAACAAGGCGGCCGCCAAGGACTGAGCATTGCACCGGGCGCGCCCTCCTATCCTGGAGAGCGAGCCCGGTGACGCAGATGCGTGCTTGCGCGTCGGTTCAGTTGCGCCAGCCGCGAATGGAATTGCCCGCATCGCAGCTGAACACGTCGCAGGTCATGAACCGCGCATCGTCTGAAGCCAGGAACAAGGCCAGGTTTACGATGTCATCGGCCTTGCCCTCGGCCGATTTGAGAATCTGCATGTCCTGGACGGCGCTATACAGCTCGGCACTGAGCCCGGCGCGATTGGCGGGGGTTTCCATCAGGCCGGGCGCAATCGCCACGACGCGGATTCCGTCGGAGCCGAACGCCTTCGCCATGCCATAGGTGATGGCATTCAAGGTTGCCTTGGTCACGCCATAGATGGTGTCGGGCATATAGGACGACATCGACGACTGGTTGATCACCACGCCCGCCGGGCTGGCGGCAAGCTGCGGCCGCAAGGCATCGGCCAGCAGCACGGGTCCCACCGAATTCACCGCCAGATATCCCAGCCACTTCTGCTGGCCCACGCCGGCAAAATTCTCCGAGATATGGCCATAGGCAATGCCGGCATTGTTGATGAGGACATCGACCATGTCCCATGCGCCGCCAACCTGCTGCGCAAGGGCCAGGATGCTTGCCTCGTCGCCCATGTCCACCGTGATCGCCTTGGCACTGCCGCCTGCTGCGGCAACCAGTTCCACAGTTTCTGCCAGCCCCGCGGCATTGACGTCGGCCACGATAATCTGGCCCCCTTCGGCTGCAAAGCCCAGGGCGTAGGCCCGCCCCAGTCCCCCGGCGGCACCGGTGATCAGGATTTTCTTGCCGGCATATCTGTTGTTGCGGTCAACCATGAACTGGTCCTTCCTCGTTGGATCGTATTGCATCTGCCCGGCTGCGCAGGGCATGACGGATTTCGGCATGACGCCGGGCGGTTAGCGGGTAGCGATAGAGAGCGATCAGCGAGAGGCCGGCCAGCAGCACGGACCCACCCACGTAGATCAGGTAAAGCGCCGTGACCGCCTCGGGACTGGTCGTGGTGTCCTGCGGCCGGAAATGCAGCGCGGCCAGCATGGTAAACGCAAGACCGACCGACGCCGCCTGCCCCACCTTCCATGTGCCCATCAGCAGCGAATAGAGCAGCCCGGTGCGATCGGCACCATGGTCGAGCAATTCCTCGTCGCCGATATCGGCCATCATGGCGCGGGGGAACATGGCAAAGGCGGCATACGTCGATCCGCCGACAAGCGAGACCAGCACCATCAGCAGCAGCGAACCCGGTGGCACGGCCAGAAGCACGAGCTGGGCGGCGATATACAGCAACACGGCGAGCAGGATTGCCTGGTGCTTGCCAAGACCCTGGCCGATCCGCGTCCAGACGGGTGCCGATAGCAGGGCGGCGGTCATGTAGGCGATCAGCACGATCGAAACGTCGGCACGGGGCAGCATCATGGCGCGGGTCTGGAAAAAGATGCTGACAGCCGAGGTCATCCCGCTGGCCAGGCCCAACATCAGGTCAAGCCAGAGCAGGCGCACCACGTTGCGGTTGCGCAGCAGGCGGAAATATTCGGTCCAGGTCCCTTTGCGGCCATGCCCCGCCGCCGTCGACGAGCCGAGCGCGCCAAATGCCAGGACCGCGCTGAGCGGCATGCCGACAATGCACAGCCACCCCATGATCCGCATGGTCGCGGTCGGGTCCGCCTGGCCGCGCTGAAGCAGCAGCGGCAGTCCCAGCGCGAGCAGCACGCCCAGGCAAGTTCCGGCCTGGATCCAGCCATAGACGCGTGATCGCTCGGTATAGGCGGGTGACAGTTCCGCCCCCAGCGCAAGTTGGGCGAGGGCCAGAATCGACCATGCCGCATAGACCCCGATCAGCCAGACCAGCAGATGCACCGGCCCCACGCCGGGGCGGGCGAAGAACAGCATGGCGACCGAAACCACGAAGAGCGGCGTCCCCACGGCCAGCCACGGCCTGTAGCGGCCCCAACGGCTGGTGGTGCGGTCCATCAGGCCGCCCAGAATGGGATCGATGCCGATATCCAGCAGGCGCACGGCCGTGAACAGTGTCCCGACCAGGGCCAAGTCCAGGCCAAGGGCATTGGAGTAGAATTCCGGCAGGAAAACCACGAGCGGCAGGCTCAAGGTGGCCAGCGGAACGCTGATCGAGGCGACTGCCGCCAGCTTTGAACGGTCGACGCGCTCTCCAGTAATGTCCTGCACGCGCCTATGCCCGTCTTACAGCGTCGGGATTCCAGACGATGTGCAAGTGCCTGATGGCGAGCAGACCGGGATAGACACTAGTATCGCTCCCCGGCTTGGCCCGGAATTCCGGCATGCGCTTGAACCATTCCTCCAGCAGGATCCGCAACTCCCGCCGCGCCAGCGACGAACCGAGGCAGATATGCACCCCGGCAATGAAGCTCAGGTGACGGTTGGGACTACGCGCCGGGTCGAAGCGGCGCGGCTGTGCAAAGCGCGTCGGATCGAAGTTGCCGGCAGCGTTCAGGCACTGAACCTGCTCGCCCTTCTTGATCGTGACCCCATGCCATTCGAAATCGTGCTTGGCACGGCGGCCACTGTTCACCACCGGGTGCATTCGCAGAAATTCCTCCACCGCCGTGGGAACCAGCGAGGGATCGGCAGCCAGTTGCCGCTGGATTTCAGGATGGCGGGCCATCCGGCGGAACATGTGCGCAATCGAAGCCGCAACGGTATCCAGCCCGCCCAGCCAGAGGAACCAGATGGTGCCGATCTTGTCATCGTCGCTCAACGGAGCACCATCGACGGTTCCGTTGACGATGGACGAGGTCAGCGTGTCGTCGGGATTGTGCTCCTTCTCGGCGATGAAGCCACGAAGATAGGCCAGGATACCCGTCATCGAGGCGGCCATCTTGGCCGGATCGTTGGAATGGAGAATGTCCCATTCCCACGCCAGGAACTGCTCAAACATGTCGGGCGGGAAACCCATCAGATTCATGAAGATGCGAACCGGATAGACGCGCCCGAAATCCCACGCGATATCAACCTCGCCCTTGTCGGCGAACGCGTCGAGCATCTCGACCACGACCTTGCGGATATCATCCTGCATGCGGTTGAGCCGCGCGGGCGAAAAGAACTGCATGAGGAACATGCGGAAGCGGCGATGCTCGGGCGGATCGACCGCGATGGGGATCGAGCGGAAAGTCTCGCCGACATAGGACTGGAACTCGGCCTGGCCGACATTCGAAAACGTCTCGTTGTCGGTGTAGACCCGCTCGATATCGTCGTAATGGGTGACCAGCCAGCTGGCGTCCGGGTTCCCCGCAGCACCATGCGACCCACCCTCGGGCGGGAGAGGCTGGAACAGCAGGCGGGGGACCGCCGGGTCCGTCAGCCAGCCAGCCGGCTCGTAGGGATCGTCCAGGTCGTTGGACCGATAGCCGAAAGCCCAGGGAATGCAGATCTTGCGATCGGCGGGAACATGATCGGGCGCAGGCCAGTCTACCCTGATCCTGGCCATACGTTCTTCCACGGTGAGATCGTCGCTGTTTTCCAACGCCATTTTCCGGTTCTCGCTCCTCGTCCCTGCGCGCAAAGCTAGTGACGCACGCCCAGAGCGTCCAGTTTCACCCCGTCCGATCCCGGCCAAAACCAGGCAAGTTCAGGCCATTTCGCGTAGGTATCAGCACCATGATGGATTTTGGCCTTCGTGCGCGCCGCCTCACCGGCCGGTGAACCTTGGCTCCCGCTTTTCCATGACCGCAGCCACCGCTTCGTACTGGTCATCGGTCTGCTGCACGATGGCCTGCATGGCGGCAGCAAGTTCAAGTGCCGATTGCAGATCGAGCTTTGCACTGTCGCGCAGCAAGCGCGTGTTGAGCCGGATGGAGTGCGCCGCATGGCAGGTGATCCGGGCGGCAAGTTCACGCGCTTCGTCGAGCAGGCTGTCGTGCGGCACGACCTTGAGGACCAGCCCCAGTTCGGCCGCGCGTTCGGCGCTGATCGTCTCTCCCGTCAGGGTCATTTCCGCCGCGCGCTGGGGGCCGATTGCGCGATTGAGGAACCAGGCCCCGCCCGCCGCAGACGTCAGGCCCAGCTTGATGAAGCTTTCTGCAAACTTCGCCTTCTCCGAGGCAACGCGCAGCGTGCACATGGTGGCAAAGTCCATGCCCGCTCCCATTGCCGCACCATTGACCGCCGCAATGCTCGGCACCTCCAGGTCGTGCAGCGCGCGCGCGATCGTCTGGACGCCGGTTAGATACGTGCGGCGAATCTCGGCGGCATTGCCGGCAAAGTGGTTGGCCCGGGCATACATGTCCTTGAGATTGCCACCGGCGCAGAACACCGTGCCGGTTGCGGTCAGGATCACGCACTTGATCGTCGTATCGGCATTGACCTGTTCGCAGGCCGCCGCGATCTGGCGAGAAAGCGCCGGGCTCAGGCCATTGCGGGTCTTCGGGTCATCGATCGTGAAGATCGCCACCGGGCCTTCGCGTTCCACATGCAGGACCACGCGATCCCCCTCAGGTTGCTGTTCCATGCGTTATCCTTTTGCAGCAAGGCGTTCGGGTTGGCCGACCTGGTCGCGCATGCGCAGTTGCAGGATCGGGCCAGGAAAATCTGATGGTGCGGCCAGGATCGCGCAGACGTGTGCTCCGACATCGTCATCGGTCAGCCAGCCTGGCCGCGCCGTTGCCCGCTTGCTCGGGCCATTGACCATTGAATCGATGATCAGTTCGCGAACCTGCGCGGGCCCGGAAAGCTCGCGCGCGGCCCCACGGTACAGCATGCGCAGCCCGGCCTGGACAACCGACAGCGGCGCCATGCCTGGCAGGAGGGTATCGGCCGTCCCGCCGCCGATCCCGATGAACATGCCGTTTTGCGGCAATCGCGGAACCATGACGCGGGCGGCATTGAAATGAGTCAGCAGGTTCGCCGAAAACAGGGTGAGCAGATCACCGGCAGCCCACTGATCGAGTGGAGCAGCGCGGACCGGGGCGTTTACCGATACGACCACCGCGTCGATGCGCCCGGCAGCGTCTACGGCGGCATCCCACAAGGCAGCCGCGCCTTCTTCGGAAGCGAGATCGCCAGCACAAAAGGAAAGGCCCGGCCCGGGAGCACCCAACACCGCCCCCAGCTTCTCCGTCGAGCGGGCAGCCGCCACGACATGCCATGCATTGCGCCGCGCGGCCCGGACGATACCCTGTCCCACATCGCCCGATGCGCCGATCACAAGGACGTTTCGGTCTGTCACGCCATGGCTCCCTGCCGCTGTCGCACCAGCCCTGAACCGGCCCATGCGATCCGTCCACCGGCGGAGCGTTAACATCACACATGAAGCGCGTTGGCAGTGTGCGGCCGCCCAGGCCGCGCGGCGTCATTCCCGCGAAGGCGATATACCGAGCATGGGCCGGTCGAGCAGCGGGCGGACATTGCGAAGCGACAGTTCGGCATTGCGCCCACACAGCGCCATCGCGCGATCCCTGTCACCTGCGCGCATCGCCCGCAGGATCATGAGGCGCTCCGTCCGACGATCGTGCATGAGTTCGCCGCGACTGCCAGCGAACATCGCCTGAAGCGCAGCCATCCCCACTTCGAAAAACATCCTGACAGCCAGATCGAGCGCCGGATTGCCGCACATGCGACAGATCAGCAGTGTGGCGGCCATTTCATCGTCCTGAAACGCGGCGATGGTCTGCACTTCGTGCTCCCGGCTCGCCAGCGCTGCGATGAGCTGGTCGAGCTGCTCGTGCAGATCGGCATCGCAACAATCCGCTGCGGCGCCGACAGCCTCGCGCAAGGCGCAGTTGGCAGCGATCATCACCTGACCGAGCGTCGATCCCCGCGATCGCAGGTAAGTGGCCGCCGACGCGATCACGCCCTCAAGATCGGGACGGCGGCTGAAAAGTCCGCCGTTGAGCCCGCGTACCGATTCAACCAGCCGTTCTGCTTCCACGATATGCACGGCTTGGCGGAATGTGGGACGACTGACGCCAAAGTGGGCGATCAGTTCCTTCTCGGTCCCGAGCAGTTGGCCTTCCGGTACGCCGAGCGCCAATTCCCTGAGGCGATCTGCGGTGGTCTGCGTCAATCGTCCGGCCGTCATGGGGCGATATAGTCAATCAGGGAGGGGCTGCGTCAAGCAATTGTCGAAGCGGCGTTCTCGAACCATGACCGCTTCGTCCTTATGGCTCACGCCCCACGCGTCACCGGGATGAGTGCGCCCGAGATGGAGCGCGCTTCGTGCGATGCGATGAACAGGATCACGTCCGCTATGGCCTCGGGCTTGACCCACTGCGAGAAGTCCTCGCCCGGCATGTCTGCCCGGTTGGCGGGCGTATCGATGATCGAGGGCAGCACCGCGTTCACGCAAACCGACGTTCCGGCAAGTTCCTCTGCCAGCGCCTCGGTCAACCGGTGAACGCCAGATTTGGACGCCGCATAGGCACCCATGCCCGCACCCGCCTTGATGGCTGCGCCCGCACCGATGTTGATGATCCGGCCACCCATCGATTCGAGAATGAAGGGCAGCGCCAACTTGGTCACCGTGGCATTGGTGACAAGATTGGTGGTGGACATGCGCGTCCATGTTTCCAGCGAGCCGTCCGACAAGGTTTCCCAGACAAAGCCGCCCGCAATATTGACGAGCACATCGACGCCCCCGAACTGTGCGACAACGCGCTCCACGCTCTTTTGCACGGCCGCCTGGTCGGCAAGGTCGACAGACGCGATATTCAGCACGCCGTCCAGTGCATGCTCCGGCTCTGGCGCAAAGTCGATGACTGCAACGCGGTCGCCGTTGTTGACGAATGCCGAAACGACAACGCGGCCAAGCGTGCCGAAACCGCCTGTAATGATGACATTGCGCGCCAACCCCATTCTCCCGTCCGTTACCCAGCGCGCCCACCAAACAAAGCATTCGACCGTGCCGACGCGTGTGCGACGGGGCTAGTCAGGAAGTGAATAATCGTCAAGATCAGCGCAGAGCGTGGCTGGAGCATTCGACCATCCTGCCAATGCACCAGGAAAGGCGCGCAGAGCGTTGGCCCTGGCAGCAACACCGGCAGCCGGATTTTCAAGGATGTCGGGGGACGCTCTGGAGCGTGGTCCTGGTCGGTGACGGGCTCGAACAAATTATCCAATGCTCAGAAATAAAATCATTTTTTGATGATTGATTTTTGAGCAAGCCCCCAAATCGGCCCCAGCCAAAAATTGCTGAAATTTGGAGGTAAACAGAGGGCTCACATTGGTTCTGACCGGGCTGCCGAATCGGCAAAATAGTCGCGGCTCGTGGCTGCGGCGACAGAAGTTTGGGGGCAAGTTTTACCATCAGTGCGCCTGAGCCAGCCCGCAAGGCAACAGGCAGGAACAGGCATTTCACTGATAGCGATAGCCGATCTTGGATCGACGAAAACTGGTACAAAGCCGCCATCCGGGCTTGGCTGTTACGAGCAGTTCTGACTGTCGTCGGTCCGCGCCGTTTAGGTTTCCGGTTGCCATTCAGACATACCGCCCGCATTCCACAAGGCGTCGAGGGCAGGCCTGAGCGCGGCTAGGTGATCAGCCCTGTCTCCGAAATCCTCGATGACGCAGATCGGGAGACGTAGCGTTGAGATCCTCAGTGTCGGGGGAAGGTCGAACATGTAGTCGATATTGGCGGCCGCGACCCTCGCTCCAGAGACGCCGAGAACGCTGACACTCACATAGATGGGTGGCGACGCTTCCAGTTCCCGAAGACCGTCCACGTAAAGTGATACGGCCTCGCTTGCGGCATGCTCGATCCGCCGAGCCAAAACCCATTCTTGCTCGCGATGCGCTATACGCATGCCAGTCTTCGTGGCTTCGATCGCGCCGTCTCGAAAAACCTGCGTATAACCGTGACAGACTTGGCCACCCCGCTCGTTCAGATACCCATCCACGTTAAATCCTGGATTATAACCCGAGCTTCCAATAGGCCTGAACGTGGTCGAACGCTCATGGGCGAGTGTCAGGTTGATCGGCCGGCCCATGCCGATCGCGCTCATTGGGAGGATATGGACCACCAGCGTGCCCGCTTCTTGAGCGAGCGGTACGGACGACTGCCCCTTCTCGATAAGCGCAAGCCTTGAGTCTCTGAAGGCCGAGAAGGTCTCGCTTACGGCAGCGGTCTGGATGAACATGTTGCGCAACTCGTTGTAGCTTGCCTCGTAGGCCCCCGCGCTGCTGCGGAGATAATAGCGGTTCGATCCGCGTGCGGTGACGCGATGAGGCGGCACTGCGCTCCTTGGAACGCGAATGACCAGGAGGTAGCCATTCTTGCAGGGTACCGGCTTGATCCGCGTTCCGGCGATGCGCGGTTCGATGCCTGATTGCAGCAGGCTTTCAAGCCTCTGTTGAACGTTATCCGCGTCAGGTGAGACGATCGGGGTGATCTCGGAGGCCGCGCCGCCTTCTTCCCTGATGCCGATAATCAGCCAGCCGCCAGCAGTGTTAGCCAAGGCGCTGACGTCCTTCAGGAACTCTCGGCCTCCCTCGCTATCCGGCGAGTACACGGCGGCCTTAAATTCCAGCGTGAGGCTCTCCGCTGCTTCCGTTGCAACGAGATTGTGGAGGTGGGCGGCAGTTATTCGTTCGAGGTCGGGAAGCAACACAGGCATAATGGATCTTCAATAGGTTTTAGTGAGCCCAGACGCTAGACGAATCGTTTTGCGGCCCCAAGCGGTTGTGGGCAGTCTCGCGCTGAATGGCATAATCCGGTCGCCTGCCACCGATGTGCTGTGATGGAAAATGCCGCTGACATTGCCGACGTTTCAGGCCCAGGATGAGCTTGTCGAAACCCGCCGCCCATTCAAGTCGAATTAGCGTTCTCGGATCGGCAGAGTCTGCGCATAATTACCGTTAACATGCGAGATGACGAACAGCAGGTCATGTCAGAGCCCACATCCACATCTGCGCAATGCAAGAGCCGTCAAGTATCCAGCTCACGTCTGAAGGGCCGGCTCGTCATCGACTGTAACACGTGTGAAAAAGCTGTCGATACCAGTCCGGCGTTGCGTGTCGGCGATGAAGCGCCTGTAAGCAGGCGCCGTCGCCTTGATGCGCGAGACGTCTCGGAACCGATAGTTCGAGCCCGTCCAGCGAATCCGAGCACCATCCGGTTCGGGGACGAGGTCTATCGCCGCAGCATACACTAGGAAATACCGGTGGAGGTCGATCAGGCCGAAGTAAAGAATCTCGGTTGAGGTCCTGTAGGCGACTTGTTCGCCATCCGGCGCGGGCATTGTAAAGTGCATGGGCAACAAGGAGCCCGGCCGATTGATAACTGCATCGAGGACCTCCAGCTCTTTCGAAGCATCGACTAGCGTCTGGAGCGACAATTTCATTGCCGGCCAGCCTGCGACGCTGAGCGTTCTGTAGGCGGCAGCGGCAATCCGCTCACCGGCCGCCCATTGTCCGACCGTGGCTGGGTCAATCTGCGTCGTCACGGTGCTAGCGATTAGTGGTTTGGATTTTCCAATCCTCACGGTGAGTTCGAGCCGGCTGCGACCCAGCGCCACTAGGAAGCCGTGCAACTTGCCCCATTCGGCGGCGCTTACCTTCAATTTCGTCATTCGATCCATTTCAAGATTGAGCGAAATCTTCATCGACGTCCGGTCGCCATGCTGGGCTGCGATCAGGAGCCTGAACATGGGGGTGCGGACAAGGAAGCGGAGCCGTCCAGCGGTCAACATCGGCGCAGGCAGGCCATAGACATCACCGTGAAACCGGAACTCGCGGCCATCAAGCGTATCGCGTCCAATGACCTCGCATCTGTCGAAGGGCTGTGGCGTGATCTCCAACTCGCCGTACTCGCTGCTTCCCAAATCGTGCAGAGGCAGCGCGAGGCCGAACCGCGTCTCCAACATTTCCACCGAAACGTTGCTGAGCTTCCGCAGACCAAGAAAAGCGTCTAGCATCTCCTCCTCATCGTCGACATGCAAAGTGGTCGTCATCGTCAATCGGTCTTCACCGAACCCGAGCTCCTGCAATTGCTTCTGCTTGCGCAGGGCATAGATCGCCATGCTGGTGCCAATTGCCTTCTCGAATGCCGCACGAGCAGCCAAGCCGGTGGGTACAATCGTCTCGAAGCCGGCATCGAGCTTCAAGCTGATTGTAACCTTGTTAGGTGAGGTGCCGTTGATGGTGGCTTTTCGCAGGGCCTTCAGCACCGCAGCGAGCAACTCACCTTCCAGATGGGCGACGCGCGCGCCGACAAAATTGAGGCCGTCGTCGACTTCGAGGACGAACAGAAAGGACGGTTTCAGGTCCTTCGCAAGGTGCTCAAGCGAGGAGAGCCGCAGCTGAACCGACCGCGCGCCCGACCAGACCGTCTTCAGCTGGACCATGCACGAATGCGGCGAAGGCCGACTATCGAGCGGGCCCGTGCCCGTCATCGGCCAGTCGACAACGAAATCCCAGCCTTTGCGATCCCAGGTTGACGGATTCGGCACGAGGCCGGCGTCGGTGCAAAGTTCCGGGAACCGCGACTCCCCTTTCTTGCCCAGCTGATCGGAGTTCAATTTTCGCGCCATCATAGCTTGATAGTACAATGCTGATGGTCCGCGCCATCCCCACGGATGCTGTGCAGCGTCGCAGTTCAGCGCTGTTCCGTCTGCCGCCTCCGCCAGTGCTGCCATTCGAGGGCCAAGGCTGCAGCCTGGGAACCAGGTGTTCGTTCACCTCCAACGCAGCCCCGGGGGATGCCGGGGTCTGGGACTTGTACGAACCCGCTGGCGCGGGAGTGGTGCTTTCCTTGAGGTCAGGCCAGTGATCGGCGGTCTGGGTCTAAGTTGAGATCTGGCCCGAGTAGGCAGACGATTCCGGCTCCTTTCAACTAAGGAGTCGTACCATGACCAATGTTTTGTCTGATGCTCCCGTCACTTCGCTGCGTCAGCGCATGATCGAAGACATGAACATGCGCCGGTTCACGCGGAAGACCCAGTTCGATTACGTGCGGCATGTCGCGAGGTTCGCCACATATCTTGGGCGTCCCCCCGATACTGCGACGGTAGAAGAACTCCGGCAATTCCAGGTCGAACAGCGCGAGGCGGGCATAGGGATCCCGACCATGAACAGCATCGTTTCTGCGCTGCGCTTCTTTTTCACCCACACCATTGATCGCCCGGATCTGTCCCGCAAGCTCTACACGGTCAAGAACCCTCGCGCATTGCCCGTTGTCCTCAGCCGCGACGAGGTTGTGCTCTTACTCGGCGCGACCAACTGCCTGAAGCACAAGGCTGCACTGTCCGTTGCGTATGGCGCTGGCTTGCGCGCCGCCGAGGTCACGATGCTTAAGGTCCGCGATGTCGACAGCAAGCGCATGCTCCTGAGAGTGGAGCGCGGTAAAGGCGGGCGTTATCGCAATGCGCTCCTGCCCGCTGACCTTCTTGCCCTTTTGCGCGAGTGGTGGACGGTTGGCCGCAAACAGGGCGTCATGCACGCCGATGGCTGGCTGTTCCCGGGCATGCATTATCTCAAGCCGCTGAGTACCCGACAGCTCCATCGCATCGTTGTCGATGCTGCAGAGGCCGCGGGTATCAAAAAACGGGTCGGCCCACATACTCTGCGGCACAGCTTCGCCACGCATCTGCTGGAAGACGGCGTCGATATTCGGATCATCCAGGCGCTGCTCGGGCATGCGAACCTGGAGACCACGGCTTTCTACACCACGGTCGCAACTCGAACCGTGCGTGCGGTCGTCAGCCCGCTGGACAAGTTGACGACGCTGCTCGAGGCGCAGGTGGCACCTCCCGGCTGAGCCGGTGCGCGCCTCGCTCGAGGTCGCCGATATCTTCCGTAGCGCCGGGCCAGCGTATCGCGCTGCCCATGCCGGGCATCTGAGCCTGGGCCAGCTCAAGGTCATGACGGCCATCGAGAACTGCCGCACTGCCGCGCTTGGCGGCCACGTCGAGGCCTGCGACGACTGCGGGGACTGGCGGATCGCCTACAACTCCTGCCGCAACCGGCACTGCCCCAAGTGTCAGGCCGCCGCCGCGCGCACCTGGCTGGCGGCACACGAGGCCGACCTGTTGCCGGTGGGTTACTTCCATGTCGTGTTCACCGTGCCCGCCGAGATCGCAGACATTGCCTGGCAGAACAAGGCGGTGGTCTATGACCTCCTGTTCCGCGCGGCGGCGGACACGCTGCTGACCATCGCCGCCGATCCCAAGCACCTCGGCGCGCGGGTCGGCATCACCGCCGTGCTGCACACATGGGGATCGGCACTGACTCACCACCCACATGTGCATATGATCGTGCCCGGCGGCGGCATCGCGCTCGACGGCACGCGCTGGGTCTCGTCGCGCCCCGCCTTCCTGCTGCCGGTGCGCGTGCTGGGCGCGTTGTTCCGCCGGCTGTTCCTCACGCGCTTGCTGGCGTTGTTCGACGCCGGCAGGCTGTCTTTCTTCAACGCCTTGGCTGGCCTCGCCTCGCGTAAGGGGCTGCTACGATATCTATCGCCGATCAGGAAGAAACGTTGGGTGGTCTATGCCAAGCCACCCTTTGCCGGGCCGCAGGCGGTGCTGGCCTATCTCTCGCGCTACACCCACCGCGTTGCCATTTCCAACCGGCGGCTAATCGCCTTCAACGAGACCGGCGTGACCTTTCGCTACAAAGACTATCGCCGCGACGGAGCCGAGCGCCAGCAGGTCATGACGCTGGCAACGGACGAGTTCATCCGCCGTTTTCTGATCCACGTCCTGCCGCGCGGCTTTCACCGCATCCGGCATTACGGCCTGCTCGCCAGTTCAACGCACAAGGAGGCCATGGCGCTCGCCCGCAGGCTGCTTGGTACTGCTGCGCCGATCGTGGAACCCGAACCCGACGAGCCACCCGATCACCGCCCGCCATGCCCGTGCTGCGGCGGGCACATGACCATCATCGAGGCCTTCACCCGCTGGTGCCAACCGCGTGCACCGCCGCAGTCAGCACCGCCGACCCGGGAGAACACGCCATGACCCGGCATGGCTTACCCTGCATGATGGCCGCGGGCACTGCGACCCGGCCCATGGGAGTAGGTGTGCCAACACCGCCAGCACAGTCAAAATTGGGCTCATTGCCAGCAGGATCAGCGGCGCATCGAGCACAATGCCCATCTGACTTCCACGCTATTCCGCCCAACAAAGGCTGGGCGGCAGGCTTGCTTCAGCCAAACCAAGCCACTCCAAAACCCTTTTACCCATAGACCAGGGCGAGCCTCACCGCGGGTCGTACTTGTAAGACTTTCGTACGCCTGCCGGCGCCCGAAACCCTTCGACTTTGCGGTCATTGCGTGCGGGTCGGCTGAATGTCAGCTTCTCACAAAAGCTGCCGCTCGAGCTTTTGTCCGGGCAAGGTCATTGGACGACGGGAATGGGGCCGTAAGCCGCCTGGCAAGTTTTAATCATTAACCCGCCCAACTAGCCATCGCGTAAAGGCTTAAAATAGGGGAAGCTTGGCTGACGCACCCAACAGCCAAGGCAGAGGATATGAACCTTCGCTTTTATATCGACGATAGCGGGAAGAATGATCCACCGGTCTTCGTGCTCGGCGGCGTTGCGTTTCAAACCGATCGGGTCGCCACCTTTGAAGCCGAATGGACAGCCGAACTTGCCTCACGTCCCGCCATCCCATTCTTAAAAATGAAGGACGCCAATGCTGGACGAGGCGCATTCAAAGGCGTTCCACGCAGCGAGCGGAACATCAAGCTTGCCCGTCTTGGAGAGATCCTCCGCAAGCACGCCGCGGCGACAGTTGCGGTGATCGTTCGCCACGACGATTACGAACGCATCTTCGCAGGCAAGATGATGGCCTGGATGGACCGCCCCTACCAGATGATGTTCCACCTCATAATCGCGACCGCCTACAAGCTGGTGACGGAGAAAGGGCTCGGTAAGACCGCCGAGTTCGTGTTCGATCGCCAGCTCGACCATGAGGCGGCGCTGCAGGAATCCTATCCTGCGCTGAGACGCGGAATGGAACCGGCACTCGCTGCATTCCTTTCCGAAAATCCGCGCCATGCCGACGATCAATTCGAAGTCGCATTGCAAGCGGCTGATATGATCGCCTGGCATGTTAGGAGAACGTGGCGCGACGGGGCGGACGCACTGGCCGCCGCATCGGGTGCCGGTCCGTCGATCGCGGCGATGCCCGGCAAGCATGATCTTTTCACCGAGGAGACTCTCGCATTCTTGGCGCGCGTCGCGACCGGCACGGTTCGGCGCCTCAAGACCGTCTTTCCCTATGAGGCTAAGCAGATCGGTGAAGATTTTGAGGCGATGGCGACATACGCCAATCTTCAGCTGATCGCGGAGGCCCGCCCCCTTCAGCCGGTCGAACTCATTTCCTTCCCGGCCAGCGGAACCGGCACATATCAGCTTGTCCGTAGCTGTGCTGCGCTAGGCAAGCCGCATCTCCACAGGCAATCTGGAACGCGGTGCCTAGGAGAGGCGTCGGCGGCGTAACCCCGTCGATCCGGGCGAGCACGACCGGGCCGCCACAGCTCTTGCAGGCGACGGCCAGGTAAAGACTTCCTGGCTTGAGGTCGAATTCGATCGCGCGCCCTATCGGCTCCATCACACCACCACCGAAATCTGATCCGGCTCGAGCAACTTGCGTTCGAGAAGCTCCGCCCGAGCGGCCGCCGGATTAGGCGTAAACAATAAGACGCGCAGATCCTCCAGTGCGCGGGAAAACGACACATAAGCGAGTTTCCGCCCGCGCTCTCTCTGGCCGTCCGTGGGTTCACCTGCGGTTACAGGGGTGAGGATCTTCGTGAAATTGTAGTTATTCCAGTTCGCCTCGACGTCATCATAGACAACCAGAACCTTGGGATACTCCTCGCCCTTCACACCATGCTGCGTACTGAACGCCGTGTTGCGGGAGATAAACGTCGCATAAGGCACGATTTCGTCGACGCTCATCTGGAAAAAGGCATCGGCGAGCCAGTCGCCCTTGTCGAGGCTATGGACATCGGCATCATACTCCTCGGTGCGCGGGGCTCGGGCGAGATGCTCGCGCAATTTTTCTGACGCGCGGATAATCTGCCTGTCGTGACAAAACCGAAGAAGGTCGCCGAGCGTCCCTGTCGCCCACAGGTCAGCCAGCTGTCCAACCAGCGCATTAGACGTGTCGATCATCCTCTTCAGCGTGTTCGCAGCATTCGGCCCATCCGCGGCGAAGGCTGGGCTATCTCGCCGCAAAATATCGATGATCGCACGGCTATCGCCGCTGGCTTGTGCCGTGATCAATGGAAGGATCGTATTTGTCAGGGGAAAGAGCAGGAAATGCTCGCCGGCCTCGAAATCGTCTTCGGCACGCGATGAGGCATAGGGTCCGTTGAACAAGCGATTGAGATCGGCAAACCCCATTCGGCGTGCGATCATCTGCCGAACGAGGAAGAGCTTGACCACGTCATCGCGATCCTGCCAGCCCCAGTCCGCAACCGCCGCGTCCATCCGCACCAGCGCCCGCTCGATCTGAGCGTCAGAATATCGGTTCCTGGGAAGCTCGGGAACTTCGGACTGGATGAGCCTGAACTCTACGCTGCCCTCTCGCCCCTTATTGTCACCCGCGGCATATTGGACGACGTCACTTCGATACGCGTTCAGGAGCCGGATGACGCTTTCCGAGCACCGGAAATTCTCGGTTTTCGTGATTGTCTCGGCGCCGTCGGGCGGCGCGAAGGTATAGGCGCTCTCGTCGTAGATTTGCTGCCACGGATCGCCAAAATAGCCGACGATCGGCAGCCCCTCCCCCACACCGATGAGATTCAGCCCCGTGACGATGCCTTCGAAGGTGTCCTGGGCTTCGTCGACGAAGATGTAGGGAAATCTGAGACCGGTGATGCGTCGAAAGGTAGCATTATGGGCCAGAAGATACGACGCGATCACGATCACATCGTCATGGCTCAGGCGTCCCTTCGGGTAGTCGCTGAACCGAACGTCCCCATACTGAAATTCCTCCACCACAGCGAGGCCAGCAAGTTCCTCCTCAAAGCGCTTAGCTTTGGCACGCGCTTCGCGCGCGGCCCGGCTGTTGCCGCCATTATCCTTATCCTGCTCCTTCTGAATTAACATCGGCAGCCGGTCCAGACGCAACGCATCCCGGATGTCGTCCTGGAAATGCCCGATCTGTTCCCAAAGAAAGCCGTGCAGCGTGGAGACGAGATAGAGATCATCGAATCCCAGCCGTGACTTGATCACCTCGACCGCACGCTTGGTGAACGTGATGCAGGCGATGCGCTGACCATTCTGTCGTAGCGCACGGCCTTCACGATCACGGACGCGGTCTAAGGCTTCGACCAGTGAACTCGTTTTGCCGGAGCCCGCACCTGCGATTAGCGCGAAACTGCGGTGGCCATCGAGGCAATCACGCACCCTAGCGTCGGCTTCGCTTTCGACCCATGTCGCCATCGTCACGCTCCCGCTGGTGCATTTGGTGCCGGCGCTGCCCCGCAAAGCCGCAGCTCAAGCCAGCCCAGCCCCTCACTGATGTAGAGTGGCACTTTCCAAACCGTGCCGCCTGCCAGCAGGCTCATAGCGAAATCAGTCTTTTTGAAGTTGTCCGACCGGATACGATCATAGATGGCCTGATATGCGTCGGGCAGCGCTTCCGGAATATCAATGCCGACGGAAAGCGTACCCTCCCGCAATAGCGCGAAATTCTCGTAAGAGATTGCCTCTTCGAGCGTTCTGGGGCGCAATGCCTGCTGCACAGCGCCATCGATAACGGTGATATCCGTCTGAAACGCGATACAGCGATCCTTCGCGGCATCGATCTTGTCGGCTGGTGTCATCTGCATCAGGCCACCGATGGTCGTCTGCGCGCAGAGCTTTTTCAGCGTCGCGTTCGACGTCCGTGCATCAGGCACGTCGGCCCTGCAGGCGCTCGGGTAACCATCAGGCGCGACGGAATCGAGGTCTGTCACGACGAGATACGGGATTCGCAGGAACGCTAGAAGACCCTCGAACCGGTGCGCAAACGCGCCGCCCACCTCCAGTACCGTCAGGTACGTCGACCGCAGTCGGGACGCCGATACCTCGATCATCGACGGCATGAGCAGTTTCTCGACGGCGCCTTCTACGAGAATAGCGGCATCCGCGAAAAACAGATCGCAATGGGTCAGACGAAGATAGCGTTTCAGGAATGCCAGCGATTCCGCAGGCGATACGAGGATGCCGTCGATGATCTCCGCATCGGGCTGAAAGGCCCGCAGGCTTCGAACGTCCGAAGCGTTGCGAATGCCGCCGTTGGCGTCCTCCCCGCTCAGATGGCAACGCTGGAAATAGCGAACCTTCTCGAAGTCGACCGCATCCAAAATGTGGGACGAGTGGGTCGTGACCACAAGTTGCGGCACGAGGCTCGCCTGCCCCGCCACCTTCGCGGATTGTTCGATCACATTCCACACATTTGCGATGAAGGTCTGTTGGACCTGCGCGTGGAGATGCACCTCGGGCTCTTCGATGAAGATGAGGTGACACAGCGGGCGATTCTCGGCGGTGAGGAGCCACTGCGAGTGAAAGTGTCTGGCCTGAATGGCCATGTAGATAAGGTTCTTGAACCCTAGCCCGTTGTAGAGTTCAGGCAGTTCATGCGCGCGGCCGGGATCGACGTAGAGCAGTTCGGTATTGCCGCGCAGCGCGGTCTCCGGACTGAGCGAAGATATGATTCGTAACTCCCGATCGTTGATCGACGGCACGCCAAGATCCTTGATCAAGGTGATCAGCGGCTCGAACTGTTTCGCGTAATGCTCGGTGAGCTTCTGATTGTTCTCATCAATGACTCGGTGTGCTTCCGCAGCATGGCCGCTCTGCTCTAGATTCTTTCGATAGTAAGAAGCGAAGGCGGAGGAGAGCCGATTACTACGACTGCTGTCATCGTCATTGATATTCCGCTGGGCGTCCACAAAATCGACCCGAACGAGATGCTTTAGCAGGCGGCGCCCCTCTTCGGGATCCAGCGGGTTGGCATGCACCTCCAGCCCACCACCTTCGACGGCTCGTTCCTCCAGCGATGCGTATCGCACGGTGGAGTGTCGACTCAGGTTGTTATCGATCGAGAGATATTGAGAGAGTGTCTTCGCCCGAATCCCGTCCGCATTGGCGGGATAAGACGCGAAATACTGTTCTCGTAGCTTTTTCGGTTCTTCGACGCCGTATGACAGCCGGATGCCGACCCGAGTGAAGTCGGACAGTTTTGGAAGCAATGTGAAGACCCGCCCGAAAGCGATCGTGTTCGGATCGATCGTGAACCAGAGGTCGAGCGATATTTCCGGCAGCGAGGTGGCTTCTGCATCCGTCCCGAAGGTGTCGAAATCCGCCATCCTGGCAACCGCGAAATCGTGAATTTTGAAGTCGCGGTCGCCGAGAAATGAACGAACGATCGCGGTCGCCGATGTCTTTCCGCTGTTGTTGGGTCCGACAAAGATGGTCTCCTTGTCCTCGATATCGATTGCGACAGCTTCCAGGCGTCGGAAATTGCGTATCGAAACGGCGCTCAGCTTCATAATCCCCCCGACTGCAGCACCCCCAATATGCGATCCGACCATCTGTCATACAGCGATCGGTCGCAGGGGCGCAGCGGCTCGAAGGTTGCACGCTTGTCGTCGTCCAGCAAGAAGCACGGCGCCAAAGACCATCATTCTGGAGCTATCCGCAGTGAGTATTGGTCTGATCAGCATATGCAATCCGCGGCAGCCTCTGGGATTTCCAATCGGCAACCTGAACGACTGGTATTGGGACGCAAAGCTACCGCTGTGCTTCGCTTCGTCGAAACGGCAGCTTTTGTCAGCAGCAGACACTCCTGCCCGCTGCCGCGAATGACCGGGTCTGGTCGGGTGCGGCTGTTCCAGCTAGGCCAGATCAGCAGCCGGGATTACCGGCGATCCGAGCGACGGTACCTTTGGCGTCGGCGAAGCTGGAGCGGACGACGGTCCATATACGCGTGCCCACGACTCAGTAGCCTTATCTCCGAATATACCGCTCGGCCCGGCCTCACGCGCCATTTTGCGAAACCTTTGCCTCTTCCCTCAATGTACGAATTCGCGCGGCATAGTGATCCCATTCATGGAGAACCCGGTTGAAGGGATGCGCCATTACGCTGCCATTCGCGTGCCAGCGGGCAATGTCCCAACCCGCTTCGATAAGAGCAGAAGCGGCAAACAGGCATTCCAACGCGCCGGTGAGAAAGACCCTGACATCCGGGTGCTCGGCGTAACTGAAGCTACCTTCGCTACCATGAACATAGAAATTGCGGCACTTGATTGCCTCGTCTGTCACGAGATCAAGGTCGGTAAGCGGCGTGCTGAGCGCTGCCGACACTATTCCGGCACGATAACGAACCTTGCTGCGGAGCGTCGGACGCCCCAGTCTACCCAGCGCCCCCAGAATGCTTTGGCGATCCGGCGAATCCGGTAGCGCCTTGAACGCTTTGCGCGCTACGTCAGCGGCGGCTACGACCTTCTCAGCGAGCGCAGGTACAGCCGGGGCAAGTGAGCTCGGCAGGATGTCGAACATGTTCGCCGATCCGACGAGGCGGTCGATTGGGAACCTGCACTGTTGGTCGAAGCTGTCCGCGAAGCGGATTCGTGCTTCGAGCTGTTCCGGCTCCGCCGCGAGCCAGCGCTGGAGTGTAATACAGAACTCGTCATGCTCATGGACGGCCGACACCAAAATCTCCGACGCATGGGGGGGCCGCTCCTCGCCCAAAGTTGCCCGGGATGGACGCCGAGTCCAATAGACCTCCAGCTTTCGCGGTTGGTCATCCTCGACCGTATGAAGCCAAAGGGCATCGATGTTCTGCGGCCGCCCCGCAATCAGCCCGAGGAAGCGTCGCAGGCTCAAGAGCCGATCAAGAGCAGGCTGAAGCAGTTGTGGTTCTGGAAACTCTATCTCGACAAGCGTTCGATTCTTAATCGCGACGAAACGAGGGCTCGACAACGGAGCTGAGGGCAAGGGGGAGTGAAATATGCGAACCCGTCCGATCACCGTCTCGATGTTGGCGAGTTCGATACGACCGGCGAAGTAGACAATCTCGGGCGCCGGTCCCGTGGCAATTGTGCGATCAATCAGGCGTTCGTTCTCTTTGATGACCTGGTCTATTATCGGCCTTGCATCGATCACGTGCCCCAGAGCATCAAAATCGTAGAATATCTCCTCAGCATCATCGACGTGAAAGCAAATCCGGGAAATCGTCGGCGTCTCCATCTCCAGATGATGGTCGCCTGACACGACAAATGCGGGCAGCAGTTCCGTAAAATAAAATTGCTCGTCTAAACGCCGGGCCGATCCCATGCTCGACCGGACCGACGAGCCAATGACTGTCACCTTGGTTCGGTTGTGAAGCACTCCACGAAGAGCGTACGGCTGTCCTGGGGTAATGAAGAAGGGCTCGGAGTCGTGGAGATAGAGCAGCGTATCGCTGCCCCCGATCAAGAGGTCGCCAAGGACCGTTCGGCCTTCGCCAATGCCGAAATAGCCGCCAAGCTTCGCGCCAGCAACGATAGCCTCATCTTTCGGCATTTTGCCTGCCCTTCTACATCAGCTTGATACCCAGAACGGTACCCTGCCGCCCCCGATCGGCATCACAAAACGAAAAGTGGGCGCTTACCGATCAGCCATTTTGGGTTGGCTGATCGTGTTAGGCTGGCACTTGTTGAGCCAAGCACTCAGATTTGCAGCACAGTCAAGGTCAACTTTGCGCCCATTGCCGGACCGGTGAACGAATGACAGCTCGGGTCAGTCCGCCATCACAGCCGCTCTGGCCTGCGCGCCGTCGCGATCAACCGTTCGCCGGCGGCCCTCTGATCCATGTTCATAGTCCGCGCAGCCATCCACTCGGGCACATGCCAACTGGCCGGCAGGGATCGAGCGATGGCTCCGGGGAGCGTGGCGCATAGAAGGCTACCGGCAAGCAGTCCCGCCGCCATGCTCCATATCTGACGCTCGATCTGCCTATCGGCGGCTTGCCCACGTTTCACGATACCGTCGATTTGCCCGACCGACCTGTCGAGCGCAGCGCGCGTAATGTCGAGCATGCGCCTATCCTCGGCGCGCACTGTCTGAGCGGCGAGATTTATCTGCTTGGCCATTTCGGTGGGCGTCATGGAGACGGCTGGCGTCTGTTCGATGGCGGCGAGCCGGGCGCGGACATTGCCCAGATTGCGGTCGATGCCATCGAGCGCGGCGGTGTGGTCGGGGATTCGCTCGCGTGCCGCCGTCAGATTGGCGACGGCATTGTGCAAAAGGCTCAGCTCGTGTCGCACGGCCTCGAAAGCCTGGGCGGTGGTCACTTCGGTGTCGTTGGTGTCGGTCATGGGGGCAGGCTAAACCTTGCCAGTTTTAGAACGCCAGACGCTGGAACCTCGCTGGAACGGGTGAGATTCGTGGGCGTGCCGGCGCGCATGCTGCTGAGGCGGCTTGAGATTGCGCCAAGCGGTGAAGGCACCGCGACTCGGGCCTTGGCCTGCCCTACAGCCCGAGCCCGCGTCCCCTCCCCCGGCCAAGATCGAGGCCGTGCTCGAACGCGAGCTGGGCGCCAAGTTTACGCTGGCTGTCCATCATGGTGATGCCAAGCTGCGCCTTGCGGACGGCGAGGAGGGATTCAAGCTGCGGATCGCGCTCGAGGCTTCTGGCCATGTTTGCCATAGCTGATCGGGCGCTCTTGTGGGCGTCGATGTTGCCGGCCGCATAATGACGGTCGGCCTGGTTGGAGAGCTCGTTCCAGCGGCTAACGAACCGGTCGGCGCGCAGCTCGGGATTGGTGCGCAGTTCGGTTTCGAGCTGCAGCGCCCGGATGGCGCGATTGGCATTGCCACGTGCCGCCTCGCTCGCCAGGCTGGGGTCCCTGGCATAGGCCGCCTCGGCATCGCGCGGCCCATGCGGGCGCAACTCCTCGAACGCTTTGCGCGCGGACTTAAGCTCGGCAAGCTGTTCGGGACTTTCCTGGCTGCCGTGGGCCCGCGTGTCGTAGATTCGGTCGATCGCCTTGGCATGGCGTGTCAGCGCTTCGATGCGCTCGCGCCGCAATTGCGCCTCGCGGGTTTCGGGGCCGGTCGGGAATGCAGCGATTTCAGGTGACGGGGCGACGGGCTGGAGCAGGTCTTTGGAGACCTTGAGGCGGTGGCCATCAAAGTTCACCCGTTCGGGCACGGCAGAGAAGTTGGGCACCTTGAGCTTGAGCCCGTCGAAGATGCCGCGCCTGGGCTGCACTTCGGGCGCAGGCTCGGGCACGCGGGCATAGTCCGATGCCATGTCCTTGCCGCGCTCGCGGCTGAGAATGCTGATAAGCCGGTCGCGATCGGCGAAGTCATCCTTGCCGTAATGCAGATCGACCTGGTCCCTGTGCCGCGAGAGCGCGACATAGGCAGCATGGCGGTCGAGCCCTGGCGTTGCCAGCACATGCACGCTGTCCACGGTCATGCCCTGCGCCTTGTGGATGGTAGCGGCATAGCCGTGATCGATGTGGGCATAGTCCTTGAGATCGAAGGCAATCGATCGCCCATCATCGGTGCGCACGCGCATGGCGATCTGGCTCACCTCTTCCACCGTTCCGAGGGTGCCGTTCTTCACCTCCAGGCTGCGCTCGTTCTTGAGGAACATCACGCGGTCGCCGGACGCGAACGACCGCTGCCCACGTTCGACGGTAAGACCAACATCCTCACCCAGCAGACTGGCGGCACGCATCCGCCCGCGCGCAGCCTCGTTCAGTTCGCGCACTTCGTCGTTGGTGTGGGTGAGGATGATCCGGCTGGCATCGGGATCGTCCATGCGATTTCGATCCCAGCGATCGATCAGACCTTCGCGCGCCTGTTGGCGCGTCTCGGCGGCGTGGACATGACCAGCCTCTTGATAGGCCGTCAGCGCCTCGTCCGTGCGGCCGGTGGCCAGCTGGCGCGTGGCATCGCACTGCCAGTCCTCGGACTGGCGGCGGATGGTGGTAATCTCCACCGCGCCGTGACGCTCCGCAATACTGCGGAACGAGGCGCCGGCTTCGATCGCCTGGAGCTGCTGCGGATCGCCGACCAGCACGACCTTGGCACCGCGCTTTTCGGCTTCGGTGATGACGCGCTCCATCTGGCGCGTGCCGATCATCCCGGCCTCGTCGATGACGAGTATCGATTTGTCGGTCAGCAGCTCGCGACCCTGGCCCCACTGATGCTCCAGACTGGCGATCGTGCGCGACGCAATGCCAGAGCCGCTTTCGAGGTTTTCAGCGGCAATGCCGGAGAGCGCCGCGCCATGGACGGTGTAGCCAGCTGACTCCCATGCTTCGCGGGCCACGCCCAGCATCGCGCTCTTGCCGGTGCCGGCATAGCCGATGACGCTGCTGATCCCGCGTGCCTCGGTGACATGTTCGAACGCGCCGCGCTGTTCGGGCGAGAGCACCAGGCCACGCGCTTCGGCGCGGGTGAGCGCGCGTTCCTGGTGATGGTCATGAACGCCGTGGTGGCGCCGCGCATCGAGGGAAATAGTCGCACGTTCAAGCCGCTGTTCGGTCTCGAGCATGGCGCGCGAAGTGAAGCGTTCTTCGCCGCGTCCGTCTGGACCCAGACGCACCAGATCGGGCGAACTGCGCACCGCCGCCAGCACGGCGTCGAACTGGTCCTTCCCTTCGCTGTGCCGGTGTACGAACGTGGCAAGGTCGCGGCTGGTGAACGTGGCCTGCTGGTGGGTGATGGCATCGAGCGCGATGCCGGGGTTTTCAAGGATCTTCTCGCCATTGCTCCGGGCGATGGCAAAATGCTCTTCCAGCCGCTCGCGCACCAGGCCTTCCTGCGCCATGCGCGCGGCAGCTGGCCCGATCTTGTTCTGCGGCTCCAGGTCGATGCCCTGCGCCTCCAGGCTGCGGTGATCGATCCGCGCGTCAATATCGAGCTGCGCCAGCCGGCCATTGACGTGCTCGGCCCACGCCTCGCGCCAGTGGCTGAGCAGCTCGGTCTTGTTCCACTCGCGCACCTTGGCGCCAAAGCCATCCGATCCAACTTCGCGCATCCCCAGCATCACATGGGCATGCGGCTTGGCGAGGCCGTCTGGTCCCACGTCCCAGTGCACATTGAGGTCGGCCACCATGCCCCGGTCGACGAATTCCTTCTGCACAAAGTCCCGCGCCAGTTGGATGCCATCGGCCTGGTTCATCTCACGCGGAATGGCGAACTCGATCTCGCGCGCCAGTTGCGCGTCCTTGCGCACTTCCACGGCTTCGACGTCGTTCCACAGCTTGCCCCGGTCGCGCCATTCCTCTGGCGCGCCTTCGGGCAGCATGACTTCGCTGTGTACGACGCCGGTCTTGTTGGAGAAATCGTGGTGCCGGTCGAGCCGCGCATCATAGAGCCGATCGGCCGAGCGATAGGCAGCGGCGGCCACGGCGCTCGAGCCGCTACCGCGCGAAACAACTTTGGTCGAGAAGTGGTAGATCGCCATGGCGACGCACCAGATACGCCCAAAAGCGCACGTCGGCACGACGTATAAGCGCGCCCTCAAAAGATTTCATCATTCTCGGGACGGCGGAATCCCATGATGTTTCAGGGAATTGGCATTGATCGTCAAGGCCGATAACTGGAAGGCCTCGCGGCGCAGCAGACCGCCGTCACAGGACACCAGACATGCGCAAGCCCCGCAACTATGACGAGGACCTCAAGGCCCTCACCGCCAAGGCCAGGCAACTCAAGGCGCGCAAGCAGAGCCAGCTGGGCGAACTGGTCGAGGCGACCGGCGCCGACAACCTCACCATCGAGGAACTGGCTGGCGCGCTGCTGTCGATTGCCGCCATCACCGACCCGCAACGACGGGAGGCATGGCGCAAACGCGGCGCCGCGTTCTTTTCTGGCGAGCGGGCCGAACAGACGACTGGCCAGCGCACTGGCGACAACGCGCAACCAGCAGCGCCGCACGACCAGCGCCCGCCATCGCCTGGCCCTGCAACAGGCGCGGCATGACACGAGGGCCTGGCAGATGAAGCGGCGCGAGCGTACGCGGCAGTTGATCGAACTGGGCGGGCTGGTTGCCAAGGCTGGGATCGTCGAACTGACCGACGATGATCGCGCCGTCATCTTCGGCCTGCTGGTCGAGGCAGCAGCGAAGCTGCGCGCCGACGAGACCGGCACTCAACTGACGCTGTGGCGGCGGCGGGGACTGCGGGCATTTGCCGATGCCGACGACAAAGATTGAGCAGCCGGCAACGCGCGTTCCACAACCCGTCGCCAGCACGTTGCCCGATGCCTGCCACGCCGCCATAGGGTCAGCTATGGATGACAAGACCAAGACCCGCATTCTCGGCGTGATCGAACGTGCACCGCAGTGGCTTCGCAACGATCTGGCCGCCAAGGATCCAGCGGCTCGCGCGCGTGCGGAAGAGGCACTGGTGGCGATGTTGGTAGATGCGATTGGAGAAAGTCAGGCGGCCGCCGACTGAATAGCAGCGCCAAGCAAGTAGCCACGGCGCGTCGGCACATCCTATAAGGCAGTGAAACGGTGGCGGCAGATAGCAGTGCTGACGCCCGCACGGCTTGCTGAATGTCAGCCGGACATCAGGCAGGACCTCGTCCGCTCAAATCACCACCTCGTACCGTAACCTTTGGCTGGCTTATAAAGGAGCGCCGAGCCGATTGTAATCAACAGACAAGACGGGCGTATGGAGACGTCGTCGTTCGATTGGGCGGTAAACGGATTGCTCTCATAGACAACTCGGCTGATCTCTTCACGGTATCGCCAATTCGGTGGAAACCAATTCACAGACGCGCACGATCTGCTATAGCTTTTGCTGTACCGGCAGTCACAGGTTACGCGACACGTCTTGTGACGGCCGGTGCAACTGCGCACGGCAGGCCTCCCCACAATTCGTGACGATGATCGCCAACGCGCTGCGCGATCAAGCCAGCGACGTGCGCGACGGTGAAGCACGCCTACCCGCCCTGGGCTCTCACGATGTGCTGTCGGGTCGGGATCGGCCGCGCCGGGAATAGATGGGGCATCCTCGCGCGAGGGCTGAAGGTGCGGCCCCGCTTTTTCCATAATTCACGCAAAAACTTGGCGCGCGGATTCGCGTCTGGTATCGTGGCACCGCGCTGTGCAAAGGGCAGCGCCGGGACTGGTAATCCCGCACACGAAGCGAACTCGGAAAACACCGTTTTCCGGGGTGCCGACGCATATGTCCAGACCTTCGGGTTAAAGGCGGCGGCGCATGACGTGTGCATGTTACCAGCTCCGGCGGCTCCCGCGCGCAAGCGTGCGGGAGCTCGGGGTCAGTCCGCGTGATGATCTGAGGCCTTCCGCTTCCCGCTTCTGACGCGGACCGGAGGTACATATGGACACGATTGTTCCTGCTACTTCATCCAATCTTGGTGCCCCTGCGCTGGGCGCTGCCATCGCCACTTTGCCGGCAGAGAATTCCGAACTCGGCGCACTATGGCGACGCTATGATGCGCGGCCCGTGCGGCTCCTGCGCACCCGCGAAGGCCGCGCACTCAGCCTGGATCGCTATCAGCGCGCAGGCGAGTTCATGGGGTCGCTGGTCTCGCCCATGGCCGATGACACCGCCTATCTGTTCTACTCGGCCGGCATCGTCGCGCAGTTGGCGATGTCGTCGCACCTGCTCGACGTG